>Ga0208849_1002177_pt1 | contig 11262 bp, 6 predicted proteins | sample NGESurdeep072012_10_FD_184470 | JGI IMG/M metagenome (GOLD analysis project Ga0208849, IMG submission 184470) | Arctic peat soil microbial communities from Barrow, Alaska - NGEE Surface sample 53-3 deep-072012 (SPAdes) | ecosystem: Environmental > Terrestrial > Soil > Wetlands > Peat ...
GAGGACGACGCGGGCAAGTTCGTGGGGCAGTGTGATGCGTCCGAAGGCGAGGACGAGCGTGGCGCGGGCGTGCGCGGCGGGAGACCATCCATCGGCCGGGCCGATGGCGAGGACGATGAGCTGGGTGCCGGTATCGCGTAGACGGCCGAGGCGCGAGGCGAAGTCTTCGCTGGTGAGCTGGCCGCCGCGGCTGTCGCAGAGGATGAGCGCGGGGGCGGTGCGGGCGGCTTGGCGATCGAGCCAGGTGAGGAGTGCGGCCTCAGAGGCAAAGGTCTTCGCCTCGGCCGGGGTATAGCGGGTAGAGCGGGTGAGGTATTCGGTGGTGAGGGTGTCTGAGGGGCCGGCTTTGGAGCGGGTGCGAGCGGCGGAGATGGAGGCGAGGAGGAGCTTCACAGGAGTGAGGGTATCAAGAGAGTAAAGGGAACGGAGGCAGGTAACCTATGGCTTGTGGGATATTGTACCTAACTGAAGACATAGGGAACATGGAAGTTGTCGCCTATCCATTTTAGACACAGCAAGTTAGCTCTGAGACGTGAGCAGGGCACCATGGTAATCCGATTGCAGGTAACGTTGTCTGCCCCACAGAGAAGGACTATCGGGCTGGCGCTAACCAGAGGTATTGGGACTAAAGTGTCATTCCCGCGGGTGGGGAATGGAGGCGATTCTTAAGGCTGCTTTAAAGGAGATGCAATGAGACGGTTTTTCGTGTGTGTTTTGTCCATCCTGTTTGCGGCGTTTTTTGCGGTATCCGCTTTGCATGCGCAGGATGCCTCCGCCGTAACCGGAGTTGTGAGCGACACGAACGGCGCGGTGATTGCAGGAGCGGAGGTGACGCTGGTGAATACGACGACGCGGGCCGCGTATTCCGGGAAGACAAATTCTCTAGGCTCTTACAGGATTGTGAATGTGACGCCTGGGCCGGGCTACAAGCTCACCTTCAAGATGGCCGGGTTTGGGCAGGTGGTGGTGAATGACGTGTATCTAACGGTCGCGACGACGCGGACGCAGAATGCCACGCTGAAGCCGGGAGCGGTGACTACGGAGGTTGAAGTTTCTGCCGCGAACTCCGAGGTGACGCTGAATACGACGGATGCGACGATCGGCAACAACTTCGACGTGAAGCTGCTGGACCAGCTGCCGATACAGGTACGAAACACGCCGGCGAGCCTGTTTGCACTGCAGCCTGGTATCACGAAGGACCCGGATGGCGAGTATTCCATCACGGGCGCGCGTACCGACCAGACGTATGTAACGGTGGACGGTCTGGATGTCAATGACATTTCGACAGGGCAATCGTTCCTGCTTGTTGCGGATGCTCCTGTGGATTCCGTGCAGGAGTTCCGGGGGACAGTTGCAGGGCAGTTGGCCTCCGCCGGACCAGGTGGCGGCGGACAGTTTCAGCTTGTAACGAAGAGCGGCACGAATAGCTGGCACGGCAACGTCAACCTCTACCACCGGGACACATCGACGGTTGCAAACGACTGGTTCAACGATCGCGACGGCGTGTCTCTGGCCCACTACGTGCGCAACCAGTTTGGCGGCAATATCGGCGGACCGATCAAGAAGGACAAGGCTTTCTTCTTTTTCAATTTCTTCGATCTGCGGCTGGCCCATTCAACCTCCGTGGAGACGATTGTGCCGACGAAGTCCTTTGCCGGCGGCAACATCTCCTACATTCTGGCAAATGCCTCGAATGGCAGCGGAGGCTGCTCGTTCACCAGCCGGTTGAATACGACTCCGCAGTGCATTGGCACGCTGACGCCGGCTCAGGTGAAGGCCCTGGACCCAGCGGGAATCGGATTCAGCAGCGTGGTGCAGAGCTTTCTGAACTCGCGCTATCCGGCACCGAACGATCCAACCGCAGGCGACGGCATCAACACCCAGGGCTATCGATTCAATGCGCCGAAGCCTGACGATGAAACCAACTACGTTGCGCGATTCGATTACACCATCAACCCAACAATGAAGTTTTTCGCCAAGTTTGGAATGAACCGTGAAGATGCGATCGAATTTCCCCAGGTTCTGCCTGCCGACCCGGTTGCCGGCAATCCAATCCATGATCGCAGCTACGACTACGTTCTGGGCCACACCTGGACGATCGGCTCGACCAAGATCAACCAGTTCTCTTACGGCGATACGATCGAGAAGTTCAACTTTCCCGCCAACTATGCGCCAACAGGAACTACGGTGCTGGCATTTGGCGCGCTGACCAACGCGACCTTTTTGGGCAACCCGTATAACGAGCAGGAGACGCAGAAACGGCGGCTGCCGATACCAGTGGTGCGCGACGACTTCAACTGGCTGAAGGGAGCGCACAGTCTGGGCTTCGGTGGGTCATTCAAGTTCATCAAGACTGAGAGTGAGCAGAAGCTGGACTTCAATTTTCTTGGCCTGGGTCTTGGATCGGGGTTGCCGGGCTTGGACCCTTCGGTGCGGCCGACCGTGGCGAACGGGTATGTGTCGAATCCGATCCGCGGCGGCACGACGGCGCCGTTCCTCTATGACAATGCGTTCGCATTGGCGCTGGGACACATTGCCGATGTGACCACGAATTACAACTACAACAATGCCGGCGTCGCGTATCCTGCCGGCAGCGGTCACGTCCGCCGGTATCGCTACTACCAAACAGAGCTTTACTTTGGCGATACGTGGAAGGCGAATAAAGCGCTGACGCTGACCTATGGCGTGAACTACCAGTACTACAGCGTGCCCTATGAGACCAGTGGCCTGGAGTCGATCCAGAACTTCGACTTCGATACCTACTTTGCGGACCGCGTAAAGCAGAGCGCTGCGGGGAATTCCGGGGCCGCGACAGTCCCGTTCATCACGTATAACCTTGGCGGCAAGGCCAACAATGCCGCACCGCTCTTCCAGCCGAACCGTAAGGACTTCTCGCCGCGCTTCAGCTTCGCGTATAACCCGTCGTATCTTCCAAAGACGGTGTTCAACGGCGGAGCAGGGGTCATCTTCGACCGCACCGTGCTGAACGCGCTGAACTTTGTGCAGGACCAAAGCTCGTATCTGTTCCAGAACACGGTGGACAACACCAACTTTGGCGACCTACAAGGCGATCCGCGCGCAGGGACAAATTTCTCGTTTCCTGGAAACACCGCGCCCACGATCACTCATCCCTATACGCCATTTGTAAGCGGCGGCGCTCCCAATGGGTTGGGCAATCTGGCTTTTAACGCCGTCATCGATCCGCACCTGAAAGATCCGTACTCCATCGTTCTCAATGCGGGAGTGCAGCAGCAACTGCCTGGAGACATGGTGCTGAAGATCAGCTATGTGGGCCGGATGGGGCGGCGCCTGCTGGCGCAGGCGGATGCTTCGCAGCTCATCGATTTTCCGGACACAGGCTCCGGGCAGTTGATGTCGACAGCGTTTGGGAACCTCACCCAGGCATTGCGTGCGGGGCAGGCTAGTGTGGCACCACAGCCCTGGTTTGAAGACCAGGTGGGGCCAGGTTTCACGCAATTCATTTACGCGTATCCGCAGGTGCAAAGCTATATCGCAAACGGAGACTTTGCGGACTTTATCCAGTTCATCTCCAGTGTATTGGACTATAACGTCGGCATGGCGGCACAGTTCTCCGAGAACACTTTCTATACGAACAAAGGATCGTCCAGCTACAACGGTATGCTGGTGACGCTGAACAAGAATCTGAGCCATGGGCTGAGGTTCGACGTGAACTATACGTGGTCACACTCGATCGACAATACCTCTCTGATTGCGAACAAGATCGCGTCGAGCAGCGGGATCGGGTTTATCTGCGACGCTACGCGTCCGCGCGAGTGCCGAGGCAATTCAGACTTCGACCAGACCCATGCGATCAACGGAACGTTTCTCTATGAGTTGCCAGTGGGTCGCGGACGCGCGTTCGGCTCTACTACCCCGCGGTGGCTGGATGAGGCGATCGGCGGATGGGCGATCTCGGGGATTCCGCAGTGGCGCAGCGGCGTGGCGTTCACGGCGTTCTCCAACGCGTTTGTCGCGGGCTTCGCGAACAACGCTCCGGGGATCTTCAACGGCAACCGAGGGGCGGTCGCGCCGCACGTGCATAAACTGCCCGATGGGTCAGTGAATCTGTTTGCCGACTCGACTGCCGCGGACAATGCGTTCAGTGGGCCAGTGGGCTTCAACATCGGCAGCCGCAACAATCTGCGCGGGCCTTCCTCGCTGCTCTTCGATGCCGGGCTGGCGAAGACGTTTCCGATAGTGGAAGAGCGGGTAAACCTGAAGTTCCGGGCGGATGCGTTCAATGTGCTGAACCACCCTGTATTTGTGGCGCCATCCTCGAGCGCGACAGACATCACTGAATCATCGGGCATTGCTTTCGGACAGATAAGCTCACAGGTCAAGGACAATCCGCGGGTACTGCAATTGGCCGTACGCATCGAGTTCTGACGGAACAATGAGTGCAAGTAGGCCCCGGGGCGATGAACCTGTTACGGAACTCGGATCGGGGCTGAGATTTAAACAGGTATGGATAAGAGATGCCCTTGCGAGAGCGAGGGCATCTTCATTGGCATACATACAGGGTGAGGCGCGAGGGCAGCAGACGATGTTTCCTGCTGCGCTGAAGGACCCGGTTAGTTCGGAGCATAGTGTGAGTCTGGGAGAGGGCGCTTGCGGTCTTTGAGCTTGATGGCGGGGACGCCGGCGTTGACGGTCCAGGGTTCGAGGTCGCGGGTGGCGACGGAGCCGAGACCGAGGACGGCGCCTTCGCCGAGATTGACGCCGGGAGCGACGGAGGCACGGGCGCAGACCCAGGCGTAGGCGTCGAGGCGCATGGAGTAGGCCAGAAGCGGGAAGGCGGGCGAGTCGTAGTCGTGGGTGGCGCCGCAGAGGTACGCGTCCTGCGAAAGGATGACATGCGAGCCGAGGTGGATGGGCGCGGGGTTGTAGATCTCGGCGTCGTCGCCCACGCAGACGGAATCGGCGCAGACAAGGTTCCAGGGCGCCCAGATGCGGGAGGCTGGATAGAAGTGGCAGTTGGGGCCGAGCTTCGCGCCGAAGCAGCGCAGCAGTAAGGCTCTCCATGCGTGGAACGGGCGCGGCGAGGTGCGGTAGAGCAGCGCGCGGGTGAGGTTCCAGAGGAGGCGGCGGGCGCGGTCCGAGGAAGAGAAGGCAGGGCGGAGATAGGGGTCGGCGGCCGTCTCGGGGGCGATGTGGTGGGCCGCGTTGTAGTCGGGGGTGCGGGGCATGCTTAGCTACAGGTCATCTTGATCGCTAGGCGATCAAGATGACCCTAACAGAATTAAGAACGGAGTTCGACGGCATCCTTCGACTTCGCTCAGGACAGGCTCTGAAGGCGTGCCCTTAAGCAAAACATCTACGGAGATTCTGGAGCTGCGCTCCAGAATGACGAGCGAAGGTATATGCGGGTGCTCGACTGCGATTGGAACAAGTGTGAATCTTCGCTCATGTTGACGGCGAAAGCAGGTCCTTCGACTGCGCAATTCGCTGACGCGAATTGCTCCGCTCAGGGGCGCTCCAGAATGACGAGCGAAACGGATTGCAAAGACAACTGCGGGGATTCTTCGCTTCGCTCAGAATGACAAGTTCGATCGTTATCGTTTATTACCCGCGAGGTGCTCGATGTTCTCGAGGACTTTGACGGAGGTGGTGGAGAGGTCGAACTCCTGGCGGAAGCATTCGAGGGCGCGGGTGCGCATGGTGGCGCGGGCCTCTTCGGTGAGCGCGGTGTAGCAGGTGAGGGAGGCTACGGTCCCGTCGAGAGTGTCCGGTGCAACGAAGCCGGCGGAGTGGCGCAGGACCTCGCGCCAGATGTTGATCTTGTCGGAGAGGACGACGGGAAGGGCGCAGGCGAGGGCCTCGGCGACGACGATGCCGAAGTTCTCCTGATGCGAGGGGAGGACGAAGACCTCTGAGGCGGCGAAGGCGCCCCACTTGAGCGAGCCTTCGAGCTTGCCGGTGAAGGCGGCGCGATCGGCGATGCCCAGCGTTTGCGCGAGGGTTTCGAGATCGCGCTGCCAGCCGACCTGGTCGGGGCCGGCGATGACGAGGCCCCAGTCGGAATTCTTTGCGAGCGTGGCGGCGAAGGCCTGGACGAGGATGTCGGTGCCTTTTTTGGGATGGATGCGGCTGAGACAGATGGCGAGCCGCTTGCCGCGAACGGCGGGGAAGCGCGTGAGGAACTCTTCGCGGGCCGTTGCGAGATCGAGCGTTGGCCCGAAGGTGCCGTAGGGGATGACCATCTCGCGGACGCGGTAGCGCGAGAAGGACTGGCGGGCGAGGAGCTTTTCTTCTTCCGTGGTGAAGAGGATGGCGGTGGCGTCGCGGAAGACGCGGGCAAGGCGCATGTGCCAGTAGAGGGATTTCTTGATGTGCTTCAGCGGGAACTCGCGCTTGAAGTACGGGTCCATCATGCCGTGGGTGAAGATGGCCCAGGGGATGCCGCTGCCGGCGAGCGCCTGATGTGCGGCGAGTGTGTTGTAGTTCCAGACGCCGTTGACGAGGACGAGGTCGAAGCGCGCGACGTTGGCGCGGAGCCACGGAACGGCGCGCGGGGAATAGGCAAAGGTGCCGCGGCCGGGACCGAGTGCGATGAGGGGTGCAGGGAAATTGAGAGAGGCAACGAAGGCGGGATCGTCCAGAGAGGCGACTTCGACGTGGTGGCCGGCGGAGTGATAGATGGCGATGCGCTGTTTGAGTCCTTCGACGGGGCCGCCGGTGGCAGGATCGACGGACGAGATGAAGTGGAGGATGTTCATCGGGGCGCGAGCTGGAAGCCTTGTTCGAGGACGACCTTGGCCCAGCGGCGGGTCCAGGGGGTCCCGGTGGCGGCGAGCAGAGGGATATTGCGCCAGTGCTGTTCGCCGGTGGCGGCGGCGAGCCACTCAGTCATGGGGACGGCGAAGCCGGACTTGGGGCGGTTGATGATGGACTCAGGCAGCGGGCGCGTGGGTGATTGTGCGAGCATGCGCTTGCCAGCGCCATTGGTGAAGCCGGAGTGGACGGTGGAGAGCGAATGCAGCAGCGCGGCATCGACGAGCGGGGTGCGGAGTTCGAGAGAGTGGGCCATGGACGCCCAGTCGCTGTCGCGGAGGAGCTGGTTGCGAAGATAGTGTGTGGAGTCGAGTAGGCAGACGCCGGCGGCGCGAGTGATGGCGTTGGCTGGGGACATGCCTGGCGGGCATTGTTCTTCCCCACCCGTCCGCGCCCTGCCGGTCGCGTACGAATGGGGCACCCCGGCTGTTACGGTGAGGCGGGCGAGGCCTTCGCGTGCGAGTTCGGGGCCGAGGAGCGCGGGGAGTTCCGACGGCAGGAAGAGGCAGCGCTTGAGGAAGTAGACGCCTTCGAACGATCCCATGAAGTCGGCGATGCCGCGGAGTTTGGGGTGGCGGCCCTTGGCGATGGCGGATGCAGCTGCGCGGACGAGCGGGCGAACTCCAGGGATGGATGCGGCGATGCGGCCACTGCGCGCGCTGATGGGGAGGTCCCGCATGTGGGAGTAACCGTAGAAGAGTTCGTCGCCGCCGACGCCGGAGAGGACGACCTTGTAGCCACGCTCGGCTGCGGCCTTGGCGGCGAACCAGGTATTGATGCCGTCGATGGAGGGCTGGTCCATGGCGTCGAGGATGAGGGGAACGTCGGCTTCGAATTCGGCGTGGGTGATGCGGCGGACATGGTGCGGCAGGCCGTAGTGCTGCGCGATAGCTGCGGCGATGGGGACCTCATCCTCGTGGCGCGAGGAGAACTCATCAAAGCCGATGGTGATGCCTTCCACGCGGGAGCCGAGCTGGGAGATGAGGCCGGCGATGGCGGAGGAGTCGATGCCGCCGGAGAGGAAGACGCTGACGGGAACGTCGGAGATGAGGTGCGCGCGTGCGGAGTCGAGGACAGCGGCGCGGACCTGTTCCTGGAGGGCGGCGGGTGAGATTTTTTCCTGGGGGCGGCGCCAGTTGTCGCGAATGTCTGACCAGACGGTGGGAGCGGCGACGGGCTTGCCGTTGCGGATCAGCAGCGAGCCGCCGCAGGGCAGCGCGAGGACGCCGCGGTAGAGCGTCCACGGCTCGGGGATGCTGCCCCACAGATAGAAGCCGGCGAGGCCGGCGGGCTCCGGCGCGGGTGAGACGAGGCCCGATGCGAGGATGGCTTTGACCTGCGAGGCGAAGACGACGCCTTGCGGGGTCTCGGTGTAGTAAAGCGGTTTGATGCCGTAGGGGTCGCGGGCGAGGAAGAGCTCGCGAGTGGATTCGTCCCAGATGGCGAAGGCGAACATGCCGCGCAGGAGCGGGAGCATGCGCGCGCCGTCGCGTGCGTAGAGGGCGAGCAGAACTTCGGTGTCGGATGTGGTGCGGAAGGTGACGCCCTGGGATTCGAGCTCGGCGCGGAGTTGGTGGAAGTTGTAGATTTCGCCGTTGAAGACGATGGTGAGGCTGCCGGGGGCGGTTGCAGTTTCAGAACCAGCCCAGTGCATGGGCTGCGTGGAGCGGGCGTCGAGGTCCTGAATGGCGAGGCGACGATGGCCGAGGACGACGGTGGAGCCGTGCCAAAGGCCCTCGGCGTCGGGGCCGCGGAGCTTCATGCGGTCGGTCATGCGGCGCACCGCATCAGCTGCCGCAGGGCTGGCGGCGGGTTCCGTGGAGACGAAGCCGGCTATGCCGCACATGATGGCACCTGATTTTGCGAGGACCGCATTGAGTTCATTTTAGTGGGATGCGAGCTCTAGCGAGCAGTGGAAGAGAACAGAACTATATGCCTCAGGTCAGAAATATAAATGCGGCGGCCCTTCGACTGCGCGCTTCGCTGACGCGAATCGCTCCGCTCAGGATGACGCCGATCAGAGTTGTGCGCGGAAGCCGGGGCAGATGGATGCGAGCGCGGCGCGCAGGCCGCGGATGTCTTCTTCGAAGCCCCAGGACTGGATACGGTCGAAGGCGCGCCGGCCCATGGCTTGCGCGGTTTCGGGTGAGGCGAGCACGCGGCGAAGTGCATGGGTGAGAGCGGCGACGTCGCCGACGGGATAGATGCAGCCGTCCGGGTCGATAAGGGCGTCGGTGATGAGGTCGGGGCCGGAGCCAACGTCGCTGGAGACGACGCAAGGCGTGCCGGCGTTCATGACTTCGTTGACGATGAGGCCCCAGGGCTCATGGCGCGAGGGCAGCACGAAGACGCTGGCGAGATCGAAGAAGGCGGGGAGTTCGGATTGATTGCGGAAGCCGAGGAAGCGGATGGAAGAGAGGCCGGTTGCGGCGGCCTGGGCTTCGAGCGCGGCGCGCTGCTCGCCGTCGCCGATGATGAGGAGATAGGGATCCGGTTCTGCACCGGGCGCGGGGGCGAGGCCGGTGTAGGCGGAGATGAGATGGTCGCAGTGCTTGCGCGGCTGCAGCTTTGAGGCGAAGAGGATGACAGGGCGCGATGGGTCGAGGCCAAGCTCGGCCTGGAGCGCAGCGAGCCGGGGCGCGGCTTCGCGGGCGCGGGAGGCGAAGTATGCGTTATCGACTGCGTAAGGCATGAGGAACTGCGGCGTGCCGGGGAGGTAGTGGCTCCAGTACTCGGAGTTGAGAGAACCGATGGGGAGGACGCCATCGACGAGCGAGCCAAGGGCGGAGAAGAAGAGCGATTTGAGCGCGAGCGTGAGCGGATGGCGAGAGCGATCGCGCAGCCAGGACTCGGCGCGGATGAGGACTGGGATGTCGAGCAGGCGCGCGGCGAGGATGCCGTGGAGCGCGTTTGCGGTGGCGTAGCCGTGGACCCAAAGAGCGTCGAATGCGGGTTGTGAAGCTGAACCGGCGCGGCCGCGCAGGGCGGAGAGGATGCCGCGATTGAGAGGCATGACGAAGCTGACGTCGTTGCCGTCGCGCAGACGCGGCAGGAAGACGTGCTTGTAGCCGTCGAGCAGAGGAATATCCCATTTGACGCCGACGCCGCCGAAGCCGACGTCCTTATAGCCGCGGACGGAGAAGTCGGAGCCGAAGAAGACGGTGAGGTCGATGTCAGGCTCCTGCGCGACGCGCCGGAGCAGCGGGGCCTGGTACTGGATGGGATGGCTGACGAGATAGGCGAGGCGAACGCTGCGAGCAGTCGATGAAGTTGAGGGCATCTGTGTGCGCGAATTCAGCATTCGACGGTGTGGCGCAATCCGGAGGGTGAACTAGAACGGACGGTAAGCGATGAGAATTGATATCAGCGAGAGGATACCGCCCGAACCGATGCTCTTGATGGCAGCCTTCATCTCGCTGGTTGGCAGGAAGATGATGTCATTGGCCTGGAGGATGGGATCGTCGGCCTTGCCGTCGCGGATTTTCTTGATGTCGAGAGCGACGAGCACGCGGTCGGGCTTTCCTTGTTTCGTGACAGTCCGAATCAGGCGCAGGTCGTTGTACTGGCCCTCAAAGTCGATGCCTCCGCTGAGCGCGGCGGCTTGCAGGAGGGTGAGCGGCTGCGCCTGATCGAGTGGGATCTGACCCTGGCGGGCGAACGCGCCAAGCACGTAGACGACACTGGCGCGCGAGATCTGGATGATGTCGTGTGGGCGGATGGGGACATTTGCCGCAGGACTGGAGGCGAGGTCGGTGCCGAGATCGACGACGATGGGGGCATCCAGGCCATGGCGAACGATCTTGATGGTGTGGCTTGCGTTGGCAGGCAGGCCGCCGGCGGTGAGCAGGACATCGCGCAGGCTGCGCTCCGAGGATACGGGGACGACGCTGTGCATCTCGCCGGTGATGATGACGGAGCCGTTGACGGTGTCAAGGACCTGGATGATGACTTCAGGGTCACGGTAAAACTGACCGATGCGCAGACGGTCGGCAATCAGCAGTTGCGCCTCGCGGACGGTGAGGCCTTCCAGAGGAACGCTGCCGATGTAGGGCAGGACCGCAGTGCCTTCGGCGCTGATGCGGCCGGTGCTCTCGTAATCGGGCTGCTGGAAGACCCGCACCGAGATCAGGTCTCCGGCGGAGAGCTTGAAATTCTCACCGGGATAAAGCATGGCAGCATTCGCGCCGGCCGGGGACGGGGCGCTTTGCGACGGGGTGGAGGCGGTTGAACTGGGTGCGCTTCCAATGGATTGCGCGGTCGCAGCTGCGTCTGCCTGAGCGAGCGCTGAGCCCGAGTGAGCGAAGCAAAGCAGCAATGCAAAAATGCAGACAAGCATTACGGGAGAGAGCGAGGTGCGAGCAGCGCGGATAAAGGAATGGTGCGTGCTTCGCGTGGAGCGATTGAGGCTGCGCGAAAAAGCTGTATCGATCATTGGGACCTCCGCGTAGTCTCAGAGGCTTGAGGTTCGGT
>Ga0208849_1002179_pt1 | contig 11255 bp, 13 predicted proteins | sample NGESurdeep072012_10_FD_184470 | JGI IMG/M metagenome (GOLD analysis project Ga0208849, IMG submission 184470) | Arctic peat soil microbial communities from Barrow, Alaska - NGEE Surface sample 53-3 deep-072012 (SPAdes) | ecosystem: Environmental > Terrestrial > Soil > Wetlands > Peat ...
ATCCTCACGGTCGAGTCCGAGATCACGCCGGTCGAGCGTGTTCGCACCTCGCGCCGCGCCTTCGAGCGGATGGTCGAACTGCTGCGAAGCCTCAAGGAGCAGGGCTCGGACGCATACATGGTCCAGCACATCCAGGCCCGCCGCCAGGCCGAGGAGCTCGCCGTGCGCGGGACGGAGATCTTCGGCGCCCCGCCGCGCTTGATCTCCGAGATCGGACCCGTGATCGGGACCCACGTCGGCCCGGGCCTGCTCGGCGCAGGCGGGCTACCGAGCTTGTACCTGTAACGCGCGCGGCGCGCGGAGGACGACTCCGGGTTCGGTTCTAGCGCCCGCGCTTGCGGCGCCGGCGCCCGAACGTGAGCGCACCGAACGCCGCGATGCCGCCGCCGAGCACGAAGCCGGCGACTCCCGCGCCGATCAGGACCTGCTGTTGGTGGCGGCGAATCTGCGATCGCCAGTCGGTCAGCTGGACCATCTCGACCCGGAGCTGCTCGACGGCGGTGCCGAGCCCCTGGCGGTTCTGCTCGATCGAGGCGCGGATCTCCTCGGGGGTACGCGTCGCCATCACGCACGCGTCCCCGGCTTGACCGTCGCCCGGATCTTCTTCGCTTCGTCGATCGCCATCTTCGGCGTCGGCGCCCCGACCTTGAACTTGCGCCAGGCGAACAGGAAGGCGGCCAGGGTGAGGACGAGCAGCAGCACAAACACAATCGCGAATCCGATCCACAGGGTCGAGATCAGCGAGTTGAGCCCCCAAGCGAGCGTCAGCAGTCCGAACACGATCGCGAAAACCCCGAACACCGCTCCGGCCGCGACCGCAGCCGCGCCGCGGGCGAGGCTCATGGCCTTCTGCGTGACCTCGACCTTGGCGAGCTCGACCTCCTCGCGGACGAGGACGCTCAGCCGCTCCGAGACCTCGCTGATCGCGGTCGCTACGTTCTGCTGCTGTGGGTTCTCAGCGGGCAAAGCGCTTGAGGATCATGGCGAGCGCGAACCCGCCGGCGAATGCGGCTCCAACCGCGACCTCTGGCCGGTCAGCCGCCACGGTGGCGTCGGAGGCGGGCAGGGGCGGCGGAAGCTCGACCGGGGACTCCGGCAGCGGTGCGGCCTCGGTCGGCAGCGCGAGCCCTGCCGGCTCCGTCAACTGCTCGGTCGCCGGCTCCGGAGCCGACTCGGGGGTCTGCGACTGATCGCTCACTCGGGCGGATCTTCGCCGAAGACGCGGGTCCAGATCAGCGCCGCCAAGCGGCTCGTCGCCACGCTCGCGACCGCCCCGATCCCGGCTACCAGGCCCGACCACATCAGGCGCTTGACAAGAGGACTTTCAGTCATTGCGTGGTCATTCAATCAGACTCGGCGCTCTCGGCTCGGGTGCGTCGGGCACGAGCGCTCCGGGCGCCTCAGCGCTCGAGGCCATGGCAGATCGTCTCGACGATCAGCACCTTCGCGCGATCGAGCTCGTCCTGACCGAGCGCGACGTCGTCGAAGATCCAGCCGGTCAGCACCTGCTCGATCGAGCCGTAGAACGCCTGCGCGGCGAATTCCGGTGTGATCTCGGTGCGGAAGACCTGATCCTCCTGGGCGCGGCGGACGATCGCCGCGATCAGCGCGTACGCCTCGCGGATCTTCACCAGGTGGGTGCGCCCGAAGGTGTTCGCGGCCCGCGTGACCTCGACGATGATGACCTTCATCAGCTCGGGGTCGTGGCGATAGGAATCGACGATGAACGACGCGATCGCGTACAGCTTGTCTCGCGGCGAGCGCTCGGACCCGTCGGCCGCCTCGATCGCGGCCAGCATCAGGCCCCAGCGTTCGAGGAACAGCGTGTCGAGGATCTGATCCTTGGAGCTGAAGTAGTGGTAGACGAGCCCGTAGGCGACGCCGGCCTCGTCGGCGATGTCGGACACGCGGCAGGTGTGAAAGCCCTGGCGGGCGAAGACCCCGACTGCGGCGTCGAGGATCACCCGCCGTTTGTCGGTGGCGGTGCTCATCGGCCGCCCCAGTCGTAGGTGTCGGGACGGCGATTCGCGAGCGAGGGCAGCTTCCGGCGCACCGCACGCAGGGCGTCGAGATCGAGGTCGGCGACGATCATCGTCTGCTTGTCGGGAGCGCTCGCGAGCACGAGCCCCCACGGATCGACGATCAGCGAGCGACCGCCGCTTCGGTACCCGCCGGGGTGGGTCCCGATCTGGTTCGGTGCGATCATGAAGCACTGGTTCTCGATCGCGCGAGCACGCACCAGCACCTCCCAGTGATCCCTCGTCGTGGCGAGCGTGAACGCCGCCGGCACCACGATCGCCTCGGCGCCGCGGACGGCGAGGATCCGGTACAGCTCCGGGAAGCGCAGGTCGTAACAGATCGACAGGCCCAGCTCGACGCCGTCGGCGGTGTGCGACAGCACGATCTCCTCGCCCGGCTCCTCCAGCGCCGACTCGCAGTACGTGCGCCCGCCGACTTCCACGTCGAACATGTGAATCTTGCGATAGACGGCCACCACCTCGCCCTGCGGGTTGACGTGCACCGAGGTGTTCGCAAGCTTCGGCTGTCCGGCAACGCGCTCGAGGATCGAGCCCGCCACGAGATCCACGCGCAGCTCGCGTGCGATCGCGCGCGCCCACCCGATCGCGGCCCCGCCGAGCGTCTCGGCGCCGTCGCGCAGATCCTGCTCGGAGCCCATCGCCGTCCACTTCTCCGGCAGCACGATCAGCTTCGCGCCGTCGGCCGCGGCGGCGCGCGTGAGGCGATCCGCGTGCGCCATGTTCGCCACCTGGTCGGCGGTAGAGTTGAGCTGTACGGCCGCGACCTTCACGGGCGCAATTCCTCCGACGAGCGCGGTGCCCGCAGGTCCCGTAGGGCCTTCGCCCCTGAGTAGATTGACTGGTCAGTCAACGCTCAGAGCATAACCGCTCAAGCCGTGTCCCGTCCGCGGTGACGACGCAGCGCGGCGAGCAGCAGCTTGGAGTGCATCGCGCCGATCAGCTCGCGCAGCGGCTCGGTGCCGGCGGCGACGATCTCCATCGCGCGCTCGACCTCCACCTCACCCGCCAGCCGCTCGAGCAGCGCCTGCACCTCCTCCTCGACCAGCGGCTCGAGCGCCTTGCGGTAGCGCAGCGTGTCGTACACGGTGAACCCCAGCGCCTCGTCGTAGCCGCCCGCGCGGAAGTTCGCGATCGCCTCGATGATCTTCACGTCGTCGCGGTCGTATCCACGCTGGTTGGGCGTCAGCACGCCGATCTCCACCAGGCGCGCCAGCACGTTGCGCGGAACGCCGTAGCGCTCCTGCACCAGTGTTCGCGAGACGCGACTGCCGTCCTCGGCGCTGATCAGCGCCCGCTCGAGTATCCGGTCCTCGAGCTCGATCAGCGCGCGCACGCGCTCGGGGTCCTCGAGCAGCGCGTCGCGGATCACGCGCAACGGCATGAAGCGCTCCCCCTGCAGGCGCTTGATCAGCGCGATCCGCTCGACGTAGTCCGGCGGGTAGTACGCCATGTTGCGCGAGGTCCTGACGACGTCCTCGCCCGCGCCCAGCAGCCCCTCGCGCAGGTAGTAGCGGATCGTTCCCGCGCTCACACCCGAGCGCTCCGCCAGCTCGCTCATCTTCAGCAGGGGTGGACGGGCTTTCATATAGCGCTCATCGGCGGCTCACGCTCGAAACGTCGGCGCCGGCTCGGAGTCGGCGCCCCCAGCGTTCGGCGCCGCCCCCGCCGCCGCCCCCGCGCTCAGCATCGCGGCGACCTGCTCCGGCGTGTATCCCGCCGCCAGCAGCAGCTCCTCGGTGTGCTCGCCGAGCGCCGGACCCGGCAGCCGGGCGGGCGTGCCCGGCGTGCGACTCAACTTGACCGGGATCCCCAGCTGGCGCACCGGCTGCTCCACGCCCGGCTGCTCGAGCTCCACCACCATCTCTCGCGCGCGCACGAGCTCCGAGTCGAGCGCCTCGTCGAGCTCCAGCACCGGCTCCAGGCAGCAGTCGTGTTCGCGCGCGAACGCCTCCCACTCGGCACGCGTGCGCTTCTTGAAGATCTCGATCACCTGCGCGTGCGCGTCCGAGCCCGGACGCTCGAACTGCTTCGCGATCAGCTCCTCCCGCCCCACGCCACGACACCACGCCTGCCAGAACTTCGGCTCGAGCGCCCCCAGCGACACCCAGCCGTCGGCGCACTCATACGGGCGGTAGCAGATCAGCGAGCCCGCCAGCGGCAACTCGCCGCGGCGGGGCACCGCGCCATCGGCGAAGTGCGCCGCCGCCACCATCGCAAGCCACGACAGCGCGCCGTCTGACATCGACACGTCCACCAGCTGCCCCTCGCCCGAGCCCGGCCGATCCAGCGAGCCGTCGCGCTCGCGCAGCGCCGCCATGATCCCGAACGCCGCCATCAGCGCGCCGCCGCCGAGATCCGCGATCTGCCCCGCCGCCTGCACCGGCTCGCCGCCGCGCGCGCCCGTCAGGCCCAGCAGGCCGATCAGGCCCAAGTAGTTCATGTCGTGCCCCGACGCGTCGCGCTTCGGTCCGTCCTGGCCGTAGCCCGAGATCGCGCAGAAGACGATCCCCGGGTTGCGCTCGCGCATGCGCTCGTAGCCCACCCCCAGGCGGTCGAGCACACCGGGGCGGAACGATTCGAGCACCACGTCCGCGTCGCGCACCAGCTCGAGCAGCGCCTCGCGCCCGTCCTCGCTCTTCAGGTCCAGGCGAATCGAGCGCTTGTTCCGGTTCAGCGACAGGAACAGCGCCGACTTCGCGCTGTCGTGAGCGCCTTCGTAATAAGGAGGCGACCAGCGGATGTAGTCGCCCATGCCCGTGTCCTCCACCTTCACCACGTCCGCGCCGAAGTCCGCCAGCAGCAGCGAGCAGAAGCCGCCCGGCAACAGGCGCGAGAGGTCCAGCACGCGGATGCCCTCCAGGGGGAGGCTCACCGCGGCACCGCCACGGGCACGCCGCATGCGGCCGCCAGGCCGCCTCTGAAGATCGTGTTGTTCATGCGATGCTCCCCTCGCGCTGGGGGATCGCCAGCATCGCGCGAGCCTCCTGCACGCTCGCCGGGCGGCGTCCCATGTCCTCGGTCATCTGCCGCGCCTTCGCGATCAGCTCTCCGTTGGAGCGCGCCATCGTCCCGTCGGGCAGGTACAGGTTGTCCTCCAGACCCACGCGGATCGAGCCTCCCAGCGTCAGCGCCGCCGACACCAGCATCCACTGGTCGCGCGAGATCCCGATCACGCCCCAGTGATTGGGAGGCCCACCGGCCCCCCCGCCTCCCCCCGCCGGGGGGATGTTGTCCACCATCGCCGCCAGGTTGCGCGCGCTCGGCGGGATCCCGCCGACCACACCCATCACGCAGTCCACGTGCAGCGGCTCTTTCAGCACGCCCATGTCGATCAGCGGCGCCAGGCTGCCCACGTGACCCACGTCGAAGCACTCGTGCTCCGGTTTGATGCCCAGCTCGTTCATCTCCTGGAGCAGCTCGATGATCTCGCCGAACGGGTTCTCGAAGACCATGTTGAACACGAACTGCTTTTTCGAGCGCGAGTACTTCGCGTAGTTCATCGAGCCCATGTTCAGCGCCGCCACCTCCGGGCGGCACGCGCGCAGGTATTCGATGCGCTTGGCCACCGGCACGCCGATCGTGCCCGTCGAGTAGTTGACGATCGCCGCGTCGCCGACCTCGTCGCGGATCGCGTCCGTGATCGCCTGGAAGTCCTCGATCTCATATGACGGGGTCCCGTCCGGCTTGCGCGCGTGTATGTGGATGTGCACGCCGCCCTCGTCCACGATCCGCCGCGCCTCCGCCGCGTACTCCTGCGGTGTGTACGGGATCGCCGGGCACTGCTCGCGGTTGGCGATCGCGCCAGAGATCGAGCACGTGATCACTACGGGGTCCTCGAGGCTCATACCGGCACGACTCCGTGTCGCTTCCACGGCCGCTCGACCTTCTTGCCCTGCGACATCTCCAGCGCCCGGCAGATCGTCTCGCGGGTCTCGCGCGGGTCGATCACGTCGTCGATCAGATCGTTGCCCGCCGCGATGTACACGTCGAAGATCTTGCGAAAGCCCTCGATCAGCTCCGCCTTCTTCGCCGCCGGGTCCTCCGCCGCGTCGACCTGTTTGCGGAAAGCGATCTCCACGACGCCCTCCGCGCCCATCACGCTGATCTCTGCGCTCGGCCACGCCACGATCAGGTCCGGCTCGTACGCGCGGCCGTTCATCACGTAGTAGCCCGCGCCGTAGGCCTTGCGCGTGATCACCGTGATCTTCGGCACCGTCGCGTTGGCGACCGCGTACAGCATCTTCGCGCCGTGGCGGATGATGCCTTCGGCCTCGACCTTCGAGCCGACCATGAAGCCCGGCACGTCCTGGATGAACACCAGCGGGATCGCGAACGCGTTGCACAGGTTCACGAAGCGCGCGGCCTTGTCGGCGGAGTCGTTGTCGAGGATGCCGCCGAGCTGCTTGGGCTGGTTGGCGACGATCCCCGCCGGACGGCCGCCGAAGCGCGCGAAGCACGTGATGATCGTCTTCGCCCACTGGCCCTTCATGTCGAAGTACTCGCCGTCATCCACGATCCTGCGGATCACCTCGTACATGTCATACGGCTTGCGGTTGGACTCCGGCAGCACGTCCAGCAGCTCCTCCTCACGCCGGTCGATCGGGTCTGATTCGGCCCCGCCAACCCCGCCCGCCCGGGTCGGGGGCTTCTCTTCGCAGTTCTGCGGCATGAACGACAGGTACTGCTTGATGCGCTCGACGCACTGCTCGTCGTCGTCAACTTCCATGTCGCCGACGCCCGACTTGCGGCAATGCACACGCGAGCCGCCCAGCTCCTCCTGGGTGACCTCCTCGCCGACCGCCGCCCTGACCAGGTGCGGTCCCGCCAGCGCCATCGAGCCGCGGCCCTTGACCATCGGCACGAAGTCCGCCAGACCGGGGATGTACGCCGTGCCAGCCGCGCACGGGCCCATCAGCGCCGCCACCTGCGGGATCACGCCGCTCATCACCACCTCCTCGCGGAACAGGTGCCCCGAGCCCGCGAACATCGCGCCCGCCGCCTCCTGCACGCGCGCGCCCGCGGAGTCCAGCAGCCACACGAACGGGATCCGCTCGCGCAGCGCCAGCTCGCGCAGGCGCGTCACCTTCAGCTCGCCCGTCATCCCCATCGAGCCCGCCATCACCGTGAAGTCGTAAGCGCACACCGCTGTCATGCGCCCGTTCACCTTGCCGTAGCCCGTGATCACGCCGTCCGCCGGCGCCTCCACGCCGTCCATCGCGCGCTGGGAGAAGTGCGGGCGGCCGTGGATGCCCAGCTCCACGAACGTGCCGTCGTCCACCAGCAGCGCGATCCGCTCGCGCGCCGTCAGCTTCTCGCGCGCGTGCTGCGCCGCGATCTTCTCCTCGCCGCCCCCCAGACGGATCTGCGCGCGGCGGGCTTCGAGGTCCTCGACCAGCGGGCGCAGGAGCGAGGGCTGTGTGGAGGATCCAGCCACGTTCGCCATCCTAGCCGTATCCACCAGGCGTGGGAAGTAAAGAGCCCTACTGCGTACTTTAGGGTGCCTACACGTCGATCACACCAGCGCATCGCCGGCCAGAGCAGCCGCGGCATCGAGCATGCGCGTCTCCTCTGCAGTGAGCGGCGTCGCCGCGTAGGCCGCGCGATAGGAGTCCGCGGCCCGCGTCTCGCGCAGTTCGTCTTCAAGCAGCCCTATGGCGACACGAACAGCCGCCGCTCGCGAGCCAAACTTTCCCTGTGCGACGGCCACGTCCAGCAGACGCAACTGCTCCTCCGTCAAGCGCACCGCAATCTGTGACATTCAAAAAGCATACGAGCGCGGGCCGCGCTGCTCACGGAAGTCAGCGGCCCTTCCACTGCGGCTCGCGCTTCTCGAAGAACGCCGTCACGCCCTCGACGACGTCCTCGGTGGAGAGCGCCAGGCTCAGCTGCGCACGCAGGTAGTCGAGCGCGTCGTCCAGCGGCATGTCGAGCTGGCGGCGCATCGCCTCCTTGCCCAGGCGCATGATCACCGGCGACTTGCTCGCCAGCTTGCCCGCCCACTCAGCCGCCAGCGCGTCGAGTTCTGCGTCGGGCACCACACGGTTGACGATGCCCGCCGCCAGCGCCTCCTGTGCGCTCCAGCGCTCACCCAGCAGCAGCAGCTCGTTGGCCTTCTTGCGCGGCACGTTGCGGTAGATCAGCGCCATGATCATGAACGGGAACGTGCCCACGTTGATCTCCGGCGTGCCGAACGTCGCCTCCTCCGAGGCCACGATCAGATCGCACGCCAAAGCGATTCCCAGCGCGCCCGCGAGCACGTGGCCGCGCGCCATGCACAGCGTCGGCTTGCCCAGCGCGCCGATCAGCTTGAACAGCCCCACGAAGCGCTCCGAGGCGAAGTGCTTGTCCACCAGCGGCGCGTCGGCGCCGAAGCCCCCGAGGCTCGCGCCCGAGGAGAACGTCTTCGCGTGCGAGGACGCGAGCACCACGCAGCGCACCCGCTCGTCCTCGCGCGCACGCTCGAACGCCTCGATCAGACCGCCCAGCAGCTCCGGCGAGAGCGCGTTGCGCGTGTCCGGGTCGTTGAGCGTGATCGTCGCGATGCCCGAGTCAGCGACGTCGTACAGGACCTTGTCCGTGGCCACCGGCGCATCCTACCCCGATCGCGCAGGTGGGAAGTAAGGAGCGCTACTGTCTACTTCTTCAGTTGCAGACGCCGCAGTGTCCCGTCGCACAGCGACACGCGGGTGGCATCGGGCCGGCGCGTCGCGGACCCCAACGGCGCACCCACTCGCGCGCCACGGACTCCGTGCGGTCGCCCATGCCGCCCGGCCAGCAGTGACCGAGCATCGCCGAAGCCAGACGATCGGTATCCGGCTCGGCCCGGGCCGAGACCGACTCGATGTGCGCCGCGATGTCCAGATCGCCGGGATTGACCCCCATGCCATGTGCATCGACCCGGGAGCGTGCGGCCATTAGACCCAGGCCCGCGGCGCCTCGCCAACCGGGTAAGGCGCCGCCGAGACCTGGCCGGCGTCATGCAGTCTGCGGCACCCGCGCGATGCTTTCCTGGTAGAGCGCCATCTCCTGTGCGACGCCCTCGTTGGCGTAGCCGTCGATCTGGCGCAGGTCATCTACGACGAGGCTCGCATCTACGAGGGTGCGTCGAAAGTCCTCACTCTCGCGTACAGCGGCGAGCTGCTCGGCGGAGCCATAAAGCTCCATGTAGCCATTCAGGCCCGCATTGGCACCAAGTAGGACGACGTCGAACTTCTCGATGCGCCCCTCGCCCTGCATTCGCCCGTAGAGGCCGATCGCCTCGTTGAACACCTCGAGGCCGCGCTCCTCACGTCCCCGAACAGGCGTACCCCAGCCGATGAACAGCATCCGGTCGGCCATGCCGACCCCCTTCCCTAACGGCCCGGCCCGTCGCCGAGCCTGTCGGCGGTGAAGCTATCGATCCCCGACCGGGGATAAGTGGACAGCGGAGAAACACCAACTGGCGCTAGTGCGTATCAGCGTCGGGGCGCTCTCGGCGGATCCACGGGACGGCTCCAAGCGCGTCCACGTCACTGCGGGAAGTAAACAGCTCTACTATTTACTTTTGAGGCGCCCTGCGTTAGCGTCTGGGGTCCACCGCGCCGGAGCACCCTCAGCCGCCGGCCACGACACCCAGCAAGGAGATCGCCCCGATGGCCGCCACCGCCGAGAGCGTGCGCAAGCCCGACTTCAACACCCAGCGCAAGCACTTCATCTTCACCGACGAGCACGAACAGCTGCGCGAGTCGATCCGCAGCTTCGCAATCAAAGAGCTCGCGCCGCACGCCGAGGAATGGGAGGAGACGACCTTCCCGGACTCCGTGTTCAAGCGTATGGGCGAGCTGGGCTTCCTCGGCCTCGACAAGCCGGAGGAGTACGGCGGTCAGGGCGGCGACTACTACACGAGCCTGGTGCTCGCCGAGGAGATCACCAACGCCAACTCCGGCGGCCTGGCTATGGGCCTCGCGGTGCAGACCGACATGGCGATGCCGCCGATCCTCGCGTTCGGCACCGACGAGCAGAAGCGCCGGTGGGCGGAACCGGCGATCAAGGGCGATGCGATCCTGTGCCTGGGCATCACCGAGCCCGACGCCGGATCAGACGTGTCGGGCATCAAGACGCGCGCGGTGCGCGACGGCGATGACTACGTCATCAACGGCTCCAAGACCTACATCACCAACGGCCACCGCGCCGACGTGATCGTGCTCGTCACCAAGACCGACCCCGACGCCGGCTACGACGGCTTCACGCTGTTCCTAGTGCCGATGGACAGTCCCGGAGTGATCCGCGAGAAGAAGCTCGAGAAGCTCGGCATGCACGCCTCCGACACTGCGCTGCTCGCCTTCCAGGACGTGCGCGTTCCCGACAGCGCCGTGCTCGGGCAGGTCGGCAAGGGCTTCTACCACATCATGTGGGAGCTCCAGGGCGAGCGCCTGATCGGCGCAGCCGGCTGCGTCGCCGGCGCGCAGAAGTGCTTCGAGCGCACGCTCCAGTACGCGCACGAGCGCAAGGCGTTCGGTCGCGAAATCGGCAAGTTCCAGGTGATCCGCCACAAGTTCGCCGAGATGGCCACCAAAATCGAGTCGGCGCGGCAGATGGTCTACGTGACCGCGTGGCGCTTCAACAACGGCGAGTACCCCGTGCGCGAGATCTCGATGGCCAAGCTGCACGCCGCGCGCATCGCCTGCGAAGTCGCCGACGAATGCATCCAGATCCACGGCGGCGCCGGCTACATGCGCGAGTACGGCGTCGAGCGCGTGTGGCGTGACATGCGCCTGAACCGCATCGGCGCCGGCACCGACGAGATCATGCTCGACGTGATCGGGCGCTCCTACGGGTTGTGAGACTCCCCGCGGCCCGTAAGGACCTGGATAGTCGGCGCCAGACGGCGCCGCAGCCGGCTGTTGAGCAGACCGACCACCAACTTCGGGCCTGCGGCTCGCCCGAAAGTAGCCACGACAGGGCTGCGATTACGTTCGAACAGCGCTCGCCGTTCGGCCTCCCGCGCGGCCGGGTCATCTGGATGGCGCTGCTGGATCGCGGTCAGCTCCTCCAGGAACGTGTCCCGATCGCTTTCCTGCTCGGGCGTCATCGGGGCAGGCGTGATCCGTCGTACCAGCAGCTGGCCGCCCGCGCCGGCGCCGAGCAGGACCAGCGTGCGCCACAGCTCCGGGCGGCGGCCCGTGCGCCGATCGACCGTGCGCAGCCCGAGCATCCGCTGCCCGGGGCTGCGCAGCT
>Ga0208849_1002180_pt1 | contig 11251 bp, 11 predicted proteins | sample NGESurdeep072012_10_FD_184470 | JGI IMG/M metagenome (GOLD analysis project Ga0208849, IMG submission 184470) | Arctic peat soil microbial communities from Barrow, Alaska - NGEE Surface sample 53-3 deep-072012 (SPAdes) | ecosystem: Environmental > Terrestrial > Soil > Wetlands > Peat ...
GCGCGCAACTGCTCGGATTGGTACCCCCTGCTCGACGTATGCGGTCATCGCAGCTGTTTGATCGGCGATCGCGACGGCATCTACGATCCTGGGACACCAAACGGCCGGCTCCTGCTGGGCCTGAAAGGTACGATCTCGGAGCTCGAGTTGCACACCATTCGCGGGCGGCTGACGGCAGGCTTGTTGGCCAAAGCGGAACGCGGCGAACTGGCACAGCAACTCCCGACCGGCTTCGTCCGCGACCCTTCCGGTGTCGTCATGCAGGACCCAAATCGTGAGGTGCAGGAACGCATAGCACTGCTCTTCGAGTGCTTTTTGCACGCCCGGACCGCGGCCAAAGTAATGCGGACTTTTATCGCACGCGGCCTCGCGCTCCCGCGCCGGGATCTCGATGGCGAGATATGCTGGAGGCGTCCAACCGTCGCGGCCATCGCCTCCGTGTTGAGGAATCCGGCCTATGCTGGTGCTTTTGTTTACGGTCGGACGTGCCAAAAGCAGTCGAACCTTCCGGGAGCGCGGCCGGTCAAGTCGCCGCGTCCGGGAATGGACTGGAGGATCGTGGTAAAGAACAAATATCCCGGTTACATAAGTTGGGAGACGTTTGAGAAGATCAAGGCCATGTTGCGCGACAACCGCGCCGAATATTTGCGTACCAAGAGTCGCGGCATCCCGCGTGACGGCGCAGCATTGCTGCACGGGATTACCTGGTGCGGTGAGTGCGGCCACAAGATGGTGGTGCGGTACAAGGGCGGAAGCCAATACGTTTGCAACCACTTGCATCAGCAACACGGCGTTCCGGTATGCCAATGCCTGCGGGCGGCGCCTATCGACATGCAGGTTGCTGACGCGTTCCTCGAAGCGGTTGCTCCGGCGGAGATCGATGCTTTGTCACGTGCTCGCAAGGCACAGCGCCAAGCAGACGAAGCGCTGCGGCATGCCGAGGAGCAACAGGTTCAACGGCTGCGCTATCAAGCCACACTGGCCGAGCGTCAGTTCAATCGCGTCGATCCGGACAACAGGTTAGTCGCCGGCGAGCTTGAGCGACGATGGGAAACGGCACTCAGTGAGGTGCGTCGCGCTGAAGAAGCGTTAGCGCGACGGGCTCTCCCTGCGCCTCAGCAATCCGTGGGCGTCGATGCCCATCTGCGTGCGAAGGTGGTGACGCTCGGTGAGCGGCTCCCAGCGATCTGGGCGGACCCAGCAACCCGTCGAGACCACCGCAAGGCGCTGCTGCGCTGCCTCATCGAAAAGGTAGTCATGCGTCGCAGTGCGCGCGACAAGGCTGAGGTACGCGTTGTGTGGCGCGGTGGAGCGACGACCGAGCTGATCGTCATGATGCCGGTCAACAGCCTGGCCGCGTTGCCGCGTTATGCCGAAATGGAACGGCGCATCTGCGAATTGGCTGCCAAAGGTCTTTATGACGACCAGATCGTTCAGATTTTGGCAGACGAGGGACATCGTTCACCGTGGCGCGGTACCGAGGTCCTGCCGAGTACGGTTCGCGGTATCCGGCTCCGGCATGGCATCAAAGCGGTGCACAGACAAACCCGATGGCCTCCCGTCAAAGGCTGCCTGACGGTGACGCAACTGGCTGAGCGACTCAACATCCCAACGAAATGGATCCACACCCAGCTCCGGCGCGGCGCCATTCGGGCCATTCATGAACCTTCCGGTCGCTATCTCTTTCCAGATACCGATCAGGCCATGCTTGCCATCCGCCAGCTACGCGAACACCACATCAAAACAGTCGATCTCACGGGAGGGTCACCATGAAAACCAGGGGTATCAATAAAGGTGATCGAGCAAATAGCCGAGCAGTGCCGACGTGATCACCACCGCGCCGTCAGACGCCTGTGGCCAGACGAAGTGGCCACGCTCCAGCCGCTTGATGTAAAGCGACATGCCGAGGCCATCATGCCAAAGAACCTTGATCAACTTTCCGCTCTTGCCGCGGAACACGTAGAGATCGCCGCCGTGTGGATTACGCTTGAGCGCTTCCTGCACCTGCAGGGCCAGCGTGTTCATGCCGCGGCGCATGTCGGTGTGGCCGGTCGCAATCCACACCCTTACTCCCGAAGCTATCGGGATCATCGCCGACGACCTTCCGCCAGTACCGCGACCGCCGCCGTCACCGCCGCTGCGTCCACCGCGCCGGTGATCCGCATCCGCGCGCCCGTGGCAAACTCGATCTCGATCGTCCCGCGATCAACAACGCCGGCTGGCGCGGCCTCGGGCGCGATCCGCACCGGCGCAAAACCAATCCGCGGCCGAACACCCATTTGCCGCCGCCAGCCATACAGCTGGCCGGGATGGATCCCCGCTTCCCGCGCCACCGCCGACACGCTGGCACCGGGCTCCAGCGACGCCGCCACCAGTTGCTGTTTCTCCGCCGAACTCCAGCGCCGCCGCCGCTCAACCGAGGTGATGACCTCGACCCGTCCCTTCGTCATGTGACTATTCCTGTGAATAGTCACATGACTCACACTCTCACCTGATGATCCACAAGACGGCCGCTAACGGATGGGTACTGTCGGTCGAGCGAGATTTTTGGATCAACGGCGGTGTGAACGAATACCCTGTGTTGGTCGACGTGCGAGACAGCCAAATTGGCTATCCATTAAAGGTACAAGTGGGCACGATGCAGGGCCGGGGATTTTGAATCACCAAGCGCAAATGCGTTTTATCGCAGCCGAATCAAACTTGTTGCGCAGGCTTTTCATCAGGTAGTCGGCGCCGCCGTAGCCTACCTAGCATCGCCGCACACAGGCCCAAGATACCGTCAAAAAAGAACAGTAAAATGACGGCGACAACGAACAGGCCGATGCCCGTGAGATCATGCACAACGCCCTCAATAAAATCGGGTCCGCCATAATAAGCCATCAAAACCAGGGCCAGGACGCGTATAAAGTTAGCGACGATCGTAATCGGTATGATTGCGAGCAGGAGTAACATGCTACGAATCTTTTCTTCCGAACGGAACGCGTACGCATAAAAGACCCCGATCGCCGATAGCGCAAAAATTGAATTCATGCCGGAGCAGGCATCCTTTACCAACAACTGGTAGGACCCAATCATGATCATGACGCCGTTCTGAGCGACGGGATATCCCGCATGGTAAAGAAGCCGGGTGACGGAGTCCGAGATAAAAACCTTGAGTGGAACCGTGGCAGCGTCGATGATCCAGTCTGGCACCGGAACGGCAAAGAAAAGAAATCCGATAGGAAATGCGAGAATGCGCAACATCGGCCAACCGGCCGAAAGCAGGACACATCCCGTCATTACAGGAATGATGGACAGCACTTCGACGGTCAGCACGTCCTGGGTTCTGGCTAAAAACATCAGCACAAGACCCATCAGGAGTGAAGTCCAGCCCGCGATCGGCGCTGCCGATAGTTCAACGGCCTTCAGCCGTTCACGCGATTGCCATACCAACCAGAGCGAGGCTGCAATGATCAGCGGTCCATGTCCCTCCTGTTCGGTCTGCCACGGTCCGTTAATCAAGCCTTGAACCGTGGGGATATAGGCCGCGACGACAGATCCGGCGAGCATCCCCGTCCAAAGCCAGGTTTTTCGTTTTAGCGTTTCCGATTTTATTGGCTGAACCACTTGCGAGTAAGTCATTTTCGATACCGATGAATGGCTGTTGTTTCAACGATTAGCATTCTGCGGGAATCCCAACAACCCAGTCTATCTTCGTGCAACCAGAACGGCGTATGCGCCGCCGGCAAAAATCAGGACAAACGCCAGCATCATCGAACCCTTGTTGCCGACCTGATTGGCTACCGCAAATACAACGCCAGCCAAGATAAAATGCATCAGCGTGCGGGTATCGCGATCCGTGAATTGAAAAAATGCAATCACCAACCCCATAAAGCAAGTGATCGTTACTACGTCAAAAAAAGTCGTCATCTCTCAAGCAACACCAACTTGTTGGGAAAAGGATTTAGTCGAAAGCTGCAGTCACCATTTGTACCGAATCTCCACCTCTAGCTTTAATCGGCAACGTTCAGTTTTTCTTATCCTCGCCCTGATGCATAATATTGGCATAATCTCCCGCGTATTTCGCTTCAAGGTTTGCAGAATAGCTGGCCATACCTATTTCAGCCTTCAGCGCATCCGCCTGCATCAGTTGCCGGGCCAATTTGGCGGCGGCTTCGCCCTCGAGAGGACGGGCTTCTTCACCGTTGACCTTGAAAAACACACCATTTGGACCTGAGCGAACGAAGAAAATATTGTCGGCCTTTTTTGCTTCAATCGAGTTATAAAAATCCTGCGAAAGCTCGCTGCTACTCAGCATGCCCATCTGGCGGCTGTGGGGAATTCCAGCTGCTGTGAGCTGCTGATCAATTTCATCGAGCGATTTGGCGTCCTTGCTGGCATCGACAACGGATTGACTAGTTGGACCGAACGGAAATCCGATTTGCTCAACGTTCAATATTTTTCTGCCGGCAAACTTCAATGGATTGTTTGCAATATATTTATCGACATCCGCGCTGCTCGGCGCCTTGGAAGCGACGGTCCGTGCCAGAAATGCGTTTTCCAGGACCTGTTCACGAGATCGTAGAATATCCAGCAGCACGCCCGGTTCACGATCAAGTTTTGCGGCGAGAGCCTGCTGCAGCAGATACTTGCGAACCACCAGCTCGCTCAGCACGCGCTTGATCAGTTCAGGATCCTTTTGCTTCTCTGGAGAAACATTCGCGAGCCGGAACTCGTTTTCGAGCTCCTGCGTGGTCACGACCTGATCGCCCACATGAGCGACAACCTGCCCTCCCCCGGTCGAATTTTGATCTTTTGGGCCGCAGGCAGCGAGCAAGATTCCGCAGCATCCAATAATCGCGATCAGGCGTCCGCTCCGCATCAGTAAACTTGCCATCTCAAAACTCCGTGATGTCGACGTGCGGTCGCCTGATTGGGACAAACCGATCTTGGGACAGCAAGCGGCAGCCGCAAGTTCCAAGGGGGTTATAACGTATGAGTAGCTAGATGATCGCCCGGCGTCGAGACGAATAACCTCAGGAGCCCTGAAATTCGACCGTTTATGTTAATATAGCGCCCAACTTGCCGACTTACGCAATTAATTGGCATAAGTTTAATCCACAAAACCTTCCCGGGCGATCAAGTAATTGCTACATTCCGCCCAAGGCAATGAGATGGGATCTTGACGGCAATGAAACTCAACAGGATTCAGATCATTTTGGCGTCCATTGCCATTCTGGCATCCGCCGTGTTGGCGCAAGTATTGACGCCACGTGAACTGATGGCGCGCACTTCAGCGTCACTAGACCTGCAAAAAGTCATACCCAAGCAATTTGGTACCTGGGCTCTGGTGCCGAGTATCTCTCCCGTAACGCCCACGGATCCGGAGGATTACGTTCAACCCGATCGATACTCCAAACTTTACAGCCAGGAGGTCGGACGGGGCTACTCTGATGGCCACGGTAATATCGTGATGCTGCTGGTGGCGTATGGTCCTGTTCAGAATTACCGATTGAAAGCTCACCGACCGGAAATTTGCTACACTGCGAACGGCTTTCGCATATCGAACAAGTTTAAGTCGCAGATTTCCTACCGCAATGGTGCCTTGCCGATCAAAGTGACACGGCTGACCGCTCAGCGAGAATCGCGACTTGAACCAGTCACTTATTGGATGAGAGTGGGCAACGACATCGCGACAGGTCCGGTGGAAAGTCAGATCATCAGACTCAAATACGGCTTGCACGGCATCATCCCGGACGGCGCCCTGATCCGAGTTTCCACGATTGGCTTGCCTCCGGAGGCATCATTCAAGCTGCAGGATCAATTCATTCGCGATTTTCTGGCTGCCATCCCACCGCAGGATCTAAAGTTTTTCACGGGCGAATCCTAGCGACCCGCTCTCGACTTTCCCAACGGTCGTTATCATCAACCGTTGAGTGCACCGTCGGCCTTTGCCTTCTTGTGCATGCCGGGAAACCCGACGATATTAGAGCGTGTTGAACACCGAGCAGCTTACCATGCGAACGCGACACCTTACTGGCGCCCTCCTGCTGATTTTGCTGGTGGAACCCTCGTGGGCCCAGACGCCAGACGAATCGTTACTCGCCTATGCCGTCAACGTTCACAGAACACCCGTGCAATCCTGGACAGGATACGGCATTTACCTCGGACAGGGCATGTTCATCACAGCCGCCCACGTTGTTGGGCGGGCCTGGATGACGCATCCGAAGGTCGTGATCGCGGGGAAAGAGTATCCAACCAGCGTTGTCAAGGAGGGTAGCTTTGAAGGCACGGATTTGACACTTTTGTCGGTCGACGAAAGTCTTCTCCCCATGCGGCTGCAGCTGCGCCACAACAAGCTGTGCAAAGAGCCACCTTGGCCTGGCGAACAAGTTGTCACGGTTGTCCCCGAAGGCGTCGTATCTTCTCATGTTATTGTGCCGGAGCGACTTCCAATCGGAGTCCGCAGATTCAGCACGGCAATTGCTGACGTTGCTCACACCGGCAATTCGGGATCAGGGATCTTCGACGCGCAGCACAGATGTTTGCTCGGAATTATGAGTCGCAAGATCTCGCAATCGCGAACCCAACCTTATAGCGGGAAAACCGAAACGCGCGACATCGCTAAATATTTTGTTCCAGCGTCGGAAATTGCGGCGTTCCTGCCCACCGGCCTCGCGCCCTAATCAATAGTAGCCGTAGTACGAGCCGGCGGTCTCTGTCGCCTTGTTGACCACCACCCTCACGACCGACGTGCGCTGAAGATGCTTTTGACACTCCTTGATATCGGCGACCGACGTGCTTCCGACAGCCGCCACGAGCAGCGCTGCGTCCATTCGAGGCAGAATGGAAATCACATCGTCGCCCAACAGCATCGGCGGCAGATCAAAAATCACAATGCGCGATCTGAAATCCCTTTTGATTGACTGCAGCAGCGTTCCCATGGTTTGCGAGGCCATCCATTCCGAAGAGCCTGACGAGGGAACCGACCCAGGAAGGACCAGCAAGCTGTTGGGACCGATGCTTGCTTGAAGGATCGCCGACGACAACGTCGCCCGACCTTCCAGAACGCCAAGCACGCCATCGTTCTGACCCAGGCCGAGATAATCGGCGACCATCGGCTTGCGCAGATCGAGGTCAACCAGCAATACCGACCGCTCCGGCAGACGCGCAATGCTCACGGCAAGGTTACAGGCGGTTACACTTTTTCCGCATCCGGCTGTCGGCGAGGTGACCGCCAAGAACTGCCAGCTCTTTTTGTCCATCTCCTGGAGAACCTGTGTGCGCAACATATCGTAGTAGCGCCCGTGTATGCTTGAGGCGCCATGCGCAACAATTCGTGTGGCTTCGAGATGAGCGGCATCCAGGCGCACCTCTTTGATTTGTGTGTCCCGGGGACTAAGCCGCGAACTTTCGGCAAAGCCAGCCGACGGGCCGGCAACTTGGCGAAGGTTGCCTTCGGCGGCTCGAGCGAGGTCAACCGCCTGTTTGATCGAATCCACTGTCGTACTCCTCGATCTACATTATCGGAACAAACCGACCCGCGCCTTGGCAATTACCAGATCGAGAGGTGGCATGAAAAAATAAGCCCCGATCAGTACGCCGACGAAAACAAGCAATGATCCTAGAATAAGTAGAACCCTGCGGCGCTTGCGCCGGCGCAACTCTGCCACGGTTACAATGTAAGGGATCGAAATAACTAATTGGCTGTCGACAATACCTAAAATATCACTGGTTCGGCGAATACCCTTATCCAGGGTTTCGGCCACAACCGTCAGTCCAGCGCCCGCCATCAGCGCGAGAAGGAGAGCAAGAGCCGCCACCTTCGGACGATTGGGCTTGATCGGCTCTTGCGGGACAGTCGGCTGCTCGATGACCTCAAGCTTCTCTGACTGCTGGTCCTTCTCCAGGGTTTCGCCGAGTCGCGCGGCATCCAGCTTAGCTGATGCTTGGTCCAGGGTCTTTTGCAGGGCTTCTTGTTGGGCGACAAGCACGTCAAGACTGGCATCGGCGGTGGCCTCTTTATTCGTCGGCGACGAGGCCGCTTTTTCCAGGGCTTCGATCTGTCGTTTCAACGATTGGATCAGTGGATGGCGGTCCGAGTAAAGTGCGCTCTTTTGCACGAGATCGGCCTTGAGCTGGCTCAGCAGCGTAGCGGGCTGATCGGTTCCAGAAGAACCCGACCCACCCTGAGAAAGCCGGAGCTGCGCGATTCTTTTGTCCAGCGCAGCATTGTCCCCCTGGAGTTTCTGAACATCGCGCGCGAGGAACTTGGTGGTATCGTTCGCCCGACTGGTCCGATCGCGAAGATCTTCGCTGAGAATTCGCGTCATTAATTCATTGGCCACGCGTGTTGCCGTCGCCGCATCGCCGTACTCAAATCCTACTGAAAAAACAATCGTGGGGTTTTCGAGCGCCGCACGTGTTTTTTGCTTGAAGTCCAGCTTAAGCTCAACCGGGGCAATTTTGGTATTCTTCTTCATCAATTCGACAAGTTCGGTGACCGACATCAATGTCCGCTTCTCGGGGTATAATTGAAACTTGTCGGCGATCGCCACCAGATTGTCGCGAGTCATCGTGCGCTGCTCAATCACCTGGATGCGTTCCTGCGCGGCACTGGTGACCGTCGGACGCACCAGTTCCGATGGAATCTGTTGCGACTGGACGAGAACTTTTCCCTCTGACAGGTATGTTGGGGGCCATAAAAACGCGGTCCCGACCCCGATCGCTGCAATGATAACAAACGGGATGACAAAATATGGCCACCGACGCTTGAACAATTCCCAATAGAAGCCCGGTCGCAGCAAGTGGCTTCGATCCTCTTGCTGCGCCTGAAAATCGTCTTCAAAATCTACTTTTTGCAGCATGCTAACCGCGCGTTTTGAGTATAAGCCAGCAATGTCCATACCACTGCCGCCTGCTCATGAAGGCTACACCCCACCTTAGCATCCCATTTGCAGCAAATTCAATTAATAATACCCCTGCGGGCAGTTTCGGAATTTAATCTTAACGGTTCGGACGACCGTCGAGGGCGACAAATCCTTCATCATGGTGGCGAGCAAAATTTACGCAGATCAAAGAAACTTGAAGTCAGCTAATAAAGCTCTCCTGGATTACACTATAGTCAATCGGTCGCCCAGTTAAGGAATTTTTGATGTACGAGGCCTTCTATCAGCTGCGGGAGAAGCCGTTTTCGATCCTGCCCGACCCAGATCTGATCTACTGGGGAAAAATGCATTCGATGGCGTTCACGATGCTGGAGTTCGGTGTCATGAACAATGCCGGATTTACCGTCATCACCGGGGAAATTGGATCTGGGAAAACTACCTTAACCCGGCACCTGCTTAAAAAGATCAGCCCGGGCATCACGATCGGACTGATCACGAATTCACCGCAGGGTCGCCACGAGTTGCTGCAGTGGATTCTGATGTCCCTTGATCAACCATTCGATGGTGAATATCCCATTCTTTTCAAACGTTTGCAGGATTATCTCTACGGCCAGTTCGCCAACGGACGACGTACCATCCTGATCATCGACGAGGCGCAGAATCTCGAACCCGCAGCGCTTGAGCACTTGCGTATGATCTCGAACATTAACGCCGATAAATTTCAGATCCTGCAACTGATCTTGGTGGGGCAGCCTCAGCTCCGCGACCTCCTGCTTGCGCCACAATTGCATCAATTCGCCCAACGAATTTCGTCGGACTTCCATCTGCGGCCGCTGGACGATCACGAAGTGGCTAATTACATCGCCTTCCGCCTGCAGGCGGTCGGATCGCCAAGGCCGGTTTTCACCAAGGCGGCCTGCGCCCTGATCGCCGCTGCAAGCGGCGGAATACCCCGGATGATCAACGTCCTGTGCGACACCGCGCTTGTCTACGGCTTCGCCAACGATAAGAAAATCGTGTCAGATCAGATAGTTAGCGATGTTATTGCAGACAAGCAACAGTACAGCATTTTTCCTGTCAAGCCAGTCGCACCGGTTCCTTAAGTATTTGTAATCTATTATGTTCCTTTGTGAATCGGTTAAGTGGACCGGGTTGTCGGCTATTGACGTCTTGAACAAGCGCCGCCCCGAAAAGCCTACCTGTGGCGAAGCGCGCACCTTTGACCTGATGAGGGGGATGACCATGCGGATCCTGATTGTTTTATTTTGCCTGTGCCTCTGGATCCCAGGAGCGAATGCACAAACCCTGAAAACGGGAGATACTTTGAGCGTTTCGGTGCTGCAGGACCCGAAACTTGATCGGACGGTGGTGGTAGATCCGCTTGGAGAAATTGCCTTTCCACTGGCCGGCCACATTCGGGCGCGTGGATTAACTCCGGTCGCGCTTGAGAACATTCTCAAATCGAAGCTGAAAGGCAATTACAAGGATGACAACCTGGACATTACGGTTGCCTTGTTGAATGCGCCAAAGGACATCCCGGAGGAAGACCTCAAGCCAAAAGTTTTCATTACCGGAGAAGTGATAAGGCCGGGCTCCTATGTGGTTCGGCAGCCCACCACCTTGATGCAGGCGATCGCGCTTGCGGGTGGGGTAGGCCCGTTCGCGGCAAAGCGCCGTATTCAGGTGCGGCGTCGCGCGCCCGGCGGCGATGAATCCATCTTCATGTTCAATTACAAGGCCTACGAAGCCGGCGCCGACCTCGAAGGCAATATCATGCTGCGCGCCGGCGATGTCATCATGGTTCCTGAGCGGGGCTTGTTCGATTAGAAGCTGAGAAGTGCACCAGAGGCGAGACGTTGTGAAGAGAGCTGCCATCGCGGTCTCGATATGCCTTGGCGTGGCGCCATCTGCAGCATTCGCGCTCGACTGGTCGCTCAGGTCCACCCAAAGCGAAACCGTCGAGCTTAACGATAACCAGTTTCTGCGGACTTCCCCCGCCGGGTCGGTCGGATCCTATTCAACGATTACGACAAATGCCGAGGCTTTAACCCCGACCTCCAAGTTCGATTTCGACGCCGATGGCACCTATAAGAAGTATTGGGGACCGGGTGTCGACGGCACGGCATCGGAATACCTGAACTATGGTTTCAAAGGTCATTACGAGGAAACCGGAAAAGACAAATTCAACCGGGAATTTGTGGAGGCCAGCTGGCGGCAGCAAAGCACGGCTCTTGCTCTTTTGAACGATCTCGGTGTGGTCACGAACGCGAGTGGATTTCTTGACAGGCTGACGGCTACCGGCGGCATCGATCGCTCACTGACGGCTCTGGATAGTCTCAGCCTGCTGGCGACATCGACGTTCACCTCCTACGAACCATCGAGCG
>Ga0208849_1002181_pt1 | contig 11250 bp, 5 predicted proteins | sample NGESurdeep072012_10_FD_184470 | JGI IMG/M metagenome (GOLD analysis project Ga0208849, IMG submission 184470) | Arctic peat soil microbial communities from Barrow, Alaska - NGEE Surface sample 53-3 deep-072012 (SPAdes) | ecosystem: Environmental > Terrestrial > Soil > Wetlands > Peat ...
GCGTCTCGCGGTCTTTCCGCGAAATGCGCACTTCTCTTGCGTCCGGAATCATCCTGACGTTGAATCACGACTCACGTTCCATGAAAAGCGGGTACTAGTTCCGGAATCTCGATCGATGAAGATGGCCTGCTGCGCACGCGCGCAGCTTTTGTAGCGTCAGAACATCTACCTCTGTGCATGAACACGAGCACGATTCGATTTAAGGCACGCCCCGGATTATCAGATTTGCGGTTTCTCAAGTGGTGGCTCGATTCAAGAAGCTTCAGAACTCAGATTACGCGGCTTGTCACAGGAAGTGCTCAGAAAAACTTTGGCCCTTCGCATCTTGAGAAAATCGAGATTGACTTGCCCCCACTCGACGAGCAACGGCGGATCGCGGCAATTTTAGATCAGGCCGACGCTCTGCGGCGTAAGCAGCGAACTGCCCTAGACGAATTGGAAAAACTTGGTCCAGCCCTATTGCGGCGATTGACCGACGGTCGAGACGATCGCAACGGGCGAATTTGTCCCATTTCTGAGGTAACTGAGTGTCTCGATCGGCTTCGTCGTCCAGTAAAAAAATCGTCTCGCGCTGAAGGAACTGTTCCCTACTATGGTGCGAATGGACTGCAAGGTTACATTGACAGGGCATTGTTCGATGAGGAGTTAGTACTTGTCGCGGAAGACGGTGGCCATTTCAACGAGCCATGGCGGGGGGTCGCATACAAGATCGCAGGTCCAGCATGGGTTAACAATCATGCGCACATATTGCGGCCCAACCATGAAATCCTGAACATCGATTACCTACACTACGCCTTGAGAAACTACGATTTCGGTAAAAATATCTCGGGGACGACACGGTCAAAGCTGACTCAGGCGCAATTAAATAGTGCCGAAATTTTCGTGCCCCCACTTTCTAAACAGGAACGATTCTCTCAAGAGATTTCGGTGATTGAGATCATTCGGCAGCTCTACGTCGCCGCTATAGTAGAGTTAGACGCTCTTTTTGGTGTCATTCAATATAAGGCATTCGGAGTAACGACCAACACGGAAGGTGCAGCAATAGCTATTTCCGAAGCTGCCGAGTAGATTCGCGATGTCCCAATTCGCCTTCCTCAAGCCCGAATTTGCCGAAGTTCACGGGCTTGCGGTGCAGGCGGAGGACGCGGCGCAGAGCGATCCGCGGGCGGCGTGCGTGTACGCGCGGCTGGCGCTGGAGACGATCGTCAACTGGCTTTATCGCCATGACGGCACGCTGAAAAACCCATACGAAACCGCGCTTGCTGCGCGCATTCATGAGCCCACGTTTCAGAAACTGGTTGGTCCTGGAATTGTCACCAAGGCGCGGATCGTAAAAGACATCGGCAACAAGGCGGCGCACGAGACGAAGATCGTTCCGTTCACCAGTGCCGCCACGTCGCTGCGAGAGTTGTTTCATATCAGCTATTGGCTGGCGCACACCTACGCCAAGGGAGCAAAGCCTGACCCGGCGTTGAAGTTCTCTCCCGACGCGTTGCCGCGCAAGGCAACGGTTTCCGCCGCCACGCTGGCGCAGCTTCAGCAGGCCGCGCGTCGATTCGTCGAAACCGTCAAGGCACGGGAGGAAGAGGAAGCCAAACGTCTCGCCGTCGAGGCCGAGCGAGGCAAGCTCGAAGCGGATATCGCGGCGCTGCGCGCCGAGATCGCCCGGGTCAAAGCGGCCAATGCGCGCGTCGCCGACACCCACGACTACAACGAAGCGCAGACGCGCGATGCGTTTATCGACCTTCTGCTTGGCGAAGCGGGATGGAGCTTCACGAAGCCGGGGCACGACACTGAGTTTCCGGTGCATGGCATGCCAAATACGTCCGGCGACGGCTTTGTAGATTACGTGCTCTGGGGAGACGACGGCAAACCGCTTGGGCTAGTCGAAGCCAAGCGCACGTCGCGCGACTCCCGCGTCGGCCAGCAACAGGCAAAGCTTTATGCCGATTGCCTGGAAGCGCAGTTTGGTCAGCGCCCGGTCATCTTCTACACCAATGGCTACGAGCACTGGATCTGGGACGATCGGCGTTATCCGCCGCGGCCGATTCAAGGTTTTCTCACCAAGGACGAGCTTGAGCTCGCCATTCGGCGGCGCGAGACCCTGAGGCCGCTTGGATCGACCGAGATCAGCGGCGAAATCGTCGAGCGTTACTATCAGACGCGCGCCATCAGGCGGATTGCCGAGGCGTTCGAGAAGGACCATCTGCGCAAGTCGCTGCTCGTCATGGCGACGGGCTCCGGCAAGACGCGGACGGTGATCGCGCTGGCCGATTTTCTCATGCGCGCCAATTGGGTGCGGCGTGTGCTGCTTCTTGCCGATCGCGTGGCGCTGGTGAAGCAGGCCGTCGGCGTGTTCAAGAAATTCCTGCCCAGCGCTTCGCCTGTCAATCTGGTCACCGAGAAGGACGCGCAAGGTCGCGTCTATGTCTCGACCTATCCAACCATGATGCGGATGATCGACGAAGCGGCGGATGGCGTGCGCCGCTTCGGGCCGGGTCATTTCGATCTGATCGTGATCGATGAAGCCCACCGCTCCGTCTATCGCAAATACGGCGCCATCTTCGATTATTTCGATAGTCTGCTGGTGGGGCTGACGGCCACGCCGAAAGACGAGATCGACCGCGACACCTATCGGCTGTTCGATCTGCAACGCGGCGTGCCGACCGATGCCTACCCTCTGGACGATGCCGTGAAGGACGGGTTTCTCGTTCCGCCCAAGGCCGTGTCCGTTCCGCTCAGATTTCAGCGAGAAGGCATCACGTACGACGATCTTTCCGACGAGGAAAAGGAAAGCTGGGACGAGATCGAATGGGACGAGGACGGCAATGTTCCCGCCCGTATCGAAGCCGCTGCGGTCAACAAATGGCTGTTCAATGCCGACACAGTGGACAAGGTGCTGGAACACCTGATGACCGAAGGTCTGAAGGTGGCGGACGGCGACCGGCTCGGGAAAACCATCATCTTCGCCAGGAACCACGATCATGCCGAGTTCATCGCCAAACGGTTCGACATCAATTATCCGCATCTCAAGGGTGCGTTTGCGCGCGTCATCGATTTCAAGACGGAATATGCCCAGTCGCTGATCGACGATTTCAGCCTGATGGACAAGGCACCGCACATCGCCATTTCCGTCGACATGCTGGACACGGGCATCGACGTACCGGAAGTCGTGAACCTCGTCTTCTTCAAGATCGTGCGCTCGCGGACGAAGTTCTGGCAGATGATCGGGCGTGGCACGCGGCTCTGTCGGGATCTCTTCGGGCCGGGCAGCGACAAGGAATTCTTTTTCGTTTTCGATTTCTGCCAGAACTTCGAATTCTTCAACCAGAATCCGGAAGTGGCCGACACGTCGGCCGCCGACTCTCTGACCAAACGCCTCTTTGCCGAACGCATCGAACTGATCGCCGCTATCGATACGATGGGCGGAAGGCCGGGACACGGTGCGAAATCTTCTGACGAAGTTGGAGAAGGGACTTCCACATTTCGCAGCGGGGAAGCCGACGAAGCAACGCTGGCGGTACGAACTCTCCGGTCCGAGTTGACGGAGCGGCTGCATACCGAAGTGAAAGGCATGAGCATGGAAAACTTTCTCGTCAGGCCCAAGCGCCGGCTGGTTGAGAAGTTTGGTAAGCCCTCGAGCTGGAAGAACCTCTCGTTCGACGACCGGCTGGAGCTTGTGGATGAAGTGGCGGGCCTGCCGTCAAGCCTCGTCGATGACGACATCGCCGCCAAGGAATTCGATCTGCTTGTCCTGAAGACGCAGCTTGCCGTTCTTCGCGCCCACAGGAGCTTCGCGGGCCTGAAGGAGAAGATCGTCAAAATCTGCGGTCTGCTGGAAGAACTTTCGAATGTGCCGGCCGTGGCGGCACAGCTCGCGCTCATTCACGACTTGCAGATCGACGAATACTGGCAGGACGTGACCGCGCCGATTCTGGAGACCGCGCGGAAGAAGTTGCGCGAACTCGTGAAGCTGATCGAGGCAAAGAAGCGTCCACGAATTTACACCGATTTCGAAGACGAAATCGGCGACGGCGCGGATATCGAAGTGCGCGGCATTCCCGCCGGCACGGACATGGACCGTTTCCGCATGAAAGCCCGGCACTACCTGAAGGATCACGAGAACCACATCGCCATCCAGAAGCTTCGATTGAACGAGCCGCTGACGCCCACCGACCTCGCCGAACTTGAACGCATTTTCGTGGAGGCCGGCATCGGCAGCGAAGAGGAATTGCAGCAGGTGCGCGCCGATGGCGGCGTTGGTGTGTTCGTCCGTTCGCTCGTCGGTCTCGACCGCGAAGCCGCCAAGCACGCCTTCGGTGATTTTCTGGCCGACAAGTCGCTTTCGGCAAACCAGATTCAATTCCTGAACATGGTCATCGAACACCTGACGGATAAAGGCGTGATGGAGCCCAGGCTGCTCTACGAAAGCCCGTTCACGGATTTCAATCCGTTGGGCGTTGCCGGCGTTTTCGACGCGACGAAAACGGCCGCAGTCATCCACATTCTGGAAGAGGTGAACCGCCGCGCGGCGGCCTGATAAACTTCTGCAGTGTCTGCGCCCCAGCACCATGCGGGCAGGATGCCCGCGGTCCCAGGGAGAAGGGGCGCTCCGCCGCTTTCGTGGTACGGGCTATCCGCAATTTGTCGACCGACTGCGTTTACGCGTTCCGAATCCTGGAATGGAATCGCTCGACGGCTTCGGCAACGACGCGTTCGGAAGCGCGCCCGACCTTCTTGATCACGAGGCTGCTGCTCAGGGTTACGATCCGATCGGTACGAATCCAGCTCGGCGCCGGCAAACTTCCCTGCGTCATGTCGGGCTGCACGAGCGGCACTCCATGCTCTGGTCTGGGACGGGATGTCACCGGCAGACCGATGAAGTCTCCATACAAGTCGGGAGCGGTCAGCGCCAAAACGGGCGGCGCTTGCTGGCCGACAGGTCGGTGAAAGGATATGGGACGAGAACGACGTCCCCGCGCTCAAACATCATCCCAAACGGCGTCTTCGCTGTTTTCCCACACCGGCGCCAGCGCGCGCGACTGGGCAGCCATCAGGTCGCGCCACTCGGCGCGTTCCTGGCGCTCGCGGAGAAAACCGGCGAAATCGAGCACCTCGCGGGCGAGCTGGTCCGGCAGCGCTCTCACCTGTTCGTAAATCAAATCTGCAATCGACATGTCGGGCTCTGGCGGATCATCCGCTTGAGGATAGGAGTTTGCGCGCGCCGCGCAAAGGGGGCCGCCGAGCGGCGCCTTCCCGGCAGATCCCTGCGCCATCCTCGATCCGAAAGTCCGCTGGTATCCGGGCGACCGGCTCCCGGCTTGGGGTTTCGTTGTGCCGCAAAATGTTTCACGCGGAGACGCGGAGCGCGCGGAGGAACACCGCGCGCAACGCTTACCGCGTTGTGCTTTGCCTCTCCCACACCCTCCTTCGCCAAGGCTTCGGAGGGTCCATACGCAAGTCCTCCGAAGCTGCAAAGCAGCGTAGGGGGAGGGGGCGAGGCAAGTAATGATTACAGCGCCAACGCTTCCCCCGACGGCAATCGCAGCGTTCCCGCCAGCAGGGGCTCGAAGCGGCGGTCGGCGATGAGGGCGCGGGCGGCGGCGATGGCGGGCGCGAAGATTCGGTCGCGGTCGAAACGCGGCACATCCGCGCGCAGCATCGCGTGGGCTTCCTCCAGCGCGGGCGAGCTTTTGAGCGGGCGGTGAAACTCGAGGCCTTCGGCCGCGGCGAGAAGCTCGATCGCCAGAATGTTCGAGGTGTTGGCGTTCATGTCGGCGAGCCTTCGCGCGGCGAAGGTCGCCATCGAAACGAAGTCTTCCTGGTTGGCGGAAGTGGGGAGCGAATCCACGCAAGCCGGATGGGCCAGCGATTTGTTTTCCGACGCCAGCGACGCCGCCGTCACATGGGCGATCATGAAGCCGGAATTGACGCCGCTGTCGCTTGCCAGAAACGGCGGCAGGCCGCTCAGCGAGGAATCGATGAGGAGCGCAATGCGGCGCTCCGACAAGGCGCCGGTTTCGGCAATGGCGAGCGCCATCGCATCGGCCGCCAGCGCCACCGGCTCGGCGTGGAAATTGCCGCCCGAGAGAATGTCGCCATTGTCGAACACCAGCGGATTGTCGGTGGCGGCGTTGGCTTCGATGGCGAGCACGCCCGCGGCATGGCGCAGCATGTCGAGGCACGGCCCCAACACCTGCGGCTGACAGCGGATGGAATAGGGGTCCTGCACGCGGGGGCAATCGCGATGGCTCTGACGCACCGCGCTTCCCGCCATCAGCGCGCGCAGCACCGCGGCGGCTTCGATCTGGCCCTTCTGGCCGCGCGCTTGATGGATGCGCGCATCGAACGGCGTGTCGCTGCCTTTCACCGCGTCGGTGGAGAGCGCGCCGGCGATAAAGGCGGCTTCGAGATTGGCTTCGGCGGCGAACAGCGCGGCGAGCGCCAGCGCGGTGGAAACCTGGGTGCCGTTCAGCAGCGCGAGGCCTTCCTTGGCTTCGAGCTCCAGCGGTTCGAGACCGGCTTTGGCAAGGGCTGCGCGCGCGCTCATTCGTTCGTCGTTGCAGCGCGCATGGCCTTCGCCGATCAGCACGCAGGAAAGATGCGCCAGCGGCGCCAGATCGCCCGAGGCGCCGACCGAGCCCTGTGCGGGAATCTCCGGCAGGATGTTTGCGTTGAGAAGCCGCAGCAGGTTTTCGACGACGACGATGCGCACGCCGGAATAGCCGCGCGCCAGACTGGCGATCTTCAGTGCAAGGATCAATCGCACGATGTCGTCGCCGAGCGGCGCGCCGACGCCGGCCGCATGCGAAAGCACGAGATTGCGCTGCAATGTTTTGATCGCGTCGCCCGCGATGCGCGTCTGCGCCAGCTTGCCGAAGCCGGTGTTGACGCCATAGATCGCGCGGCCCTGGGCGAGCGCGGTTTCGACGATGCCGCGGGCGCGTTCGATGGCGGGCCGGCAGCTGTCGGCGAGGCGAACCGGCGGCGGCGCGCGTTGCGCGATTGCTCGCCACAGCGCGAGCGGGGCGTGGCCGGGGTCGATCGTGAACGTCGTCATTTAAGAGCGCGCACCCCAAACGGGAAAAGTTCCGCGCTCCCTATGGCGCACCGGCTCGGCCAATGCAACAAACCGGCAAAGTCCGGCATACTCCGGCAAAAACCGGCAAACTCCGGCAAAAACCCGCCTCGTTCCGGCTTGCTTTCGGCATCCTTCACACCTAGTTTCCGCACCCCTTGGGCAGCTGTAGCTCAGTTGGTTAGAGCGCCGGATTGTGGATCCGGAGGTCGGCGGTTCGAACCCACCCAGCTGTACCAGCCCGTCATCGCCTGATCCGCGACTACGAGCAACGCCTCGACGTCTCCGAAGCCATGATCTTCCTCGCAATGGAAAATCTGCTCCTTCGTCGGATCACCCACCCATGACAATCTCAAACGGACTCTACACTTCCAATGTGTCACCGTCCCTGGCAACGAGTTCATAGAGCGCCGGCATGAGATAGACGCTGATCGCGAGCCGCGCGATCAGGCCCGCTACGATCACGAGAGCGAACGGGCGCTGCGAGTCCGTGCCCACGCCGGTCGCGACGGCGGCGGGGACCAGACCGAGTGCGGCCACCAGAGCCGTCATCATGATCGGGCGCAGCTTCACAATGGCGCCTTCCCTGACCGCCTCGCTCGTCGCCATGCCGCCGCGCCGCAGCTCGTTGACGTAGGAAATATAGACCACCGCCGTCAGCACCGAGACGCCGAACAGCGCCAGGAAACCGATGCCCGACGACACCGAGAACGGCGTGTCCGTGATCCACAGTGCCAGAATGCCGCCAACGGGCGCCGACAACACCACGCCCAGCACGGTGATGAACGGGAATTTGAAATTTCCGTAAAGCGCGAACAGGATCAGGAAGATGAGGAAGAAGGTGAGGGGCAGAATGAAATTCATCTGCGCCCGCGAGGCGGTGTATTCGGTGTATTGGCCGCCCCAATCCAGCCGGTAGCCCTGCGGCAGGCTTACCTTCTGCTTCACCTGCTTGATCGCATCGCCTACGGCGCTCGCCAGGTCGCGTCCCTCGACCGAGAACTGCACGCCGATATAGCGCGAATTGTTCTCGCGATAGATGAAGGAAGCGCCGTTGGTGACCTTGATGTCGGCGAATTCCTTGAGCGGAATCTGCTGGCCGCCGGAGGTGGCCACCGGAATATCGCCGATTTCCTCCGGCGTGTCGCGGAACTGCTGCTTCAGGCGCACGACGAGATCGAACTGCTTCTCGCCCTGCACCACCTGGGTCGCGGTGTCGCCGCCCACGGCCGCTTCGATGAGGCCGTTGATGTCGTCCACATTCAGGCCGTGGCGCGCGATCTTCGCGCGGTCGATGTCGATGGTGAGGCTGGGCTGGCCAAGCTCCTGCACCAGCGTCACGTCGCTGATGCCACGGACATTCTGCAGCACCTGCTTGATCGCCTTGCCCTTGTCCTGCAGGACGTTGAGGTCGGTGCCGAAAATCTTCACCGCCAGCGCGCTTTTCAGTCCGGTCTCTGCTTCATCCACCGCGTCCTCCGCGGGCTGCGTGTAGTTGAAGATAATGCCGGGGAACGCCGAGAGCTTCCTGTCGATGGCCGCGATCAGCGCCGCCTTGTCGCGCCAGGGGCCGGTCCAATCGGAGTAAGGTTTCAAGCCGACAAAGAACTCCACGTTGAAAAAGCCCGTCGAATCCGTACCATCGTCCGGGCGGCCCAGTTCGGAAGTAACCGTGGTGACGTCCGGAAATGAACTCAGCACCGCACGGATTCTTGGCGTGACCTTCGCGGCTTCGTCGAACGAGATGGTGTAGGGCATCGTTGCACGCACCCACAACGCGCCTTCGTCGAGCTGCGGCATGAATTCCGCGCCGATGAAGGGCACGAAGAGCAGTGATGCCAGGAGCAGCGCGCCCGCCGCGATGGTCGTGCTCCAGGGCCGCGCCAGACAGAAATCCAGACCGCGGAGATATTGCGCCTTCATCCATTCGAACGGCTTGTTGCGCCGCTCATGCACGCCCTTGCGCATGAACGACGCGCATAGCACGGGCAGCAGTGTCAGTGTCACCACCAGCGAACCGACCAGTGCGAAGATCATCGTGTCGGCCATCGGCTTGAACAGCGCGCCCGACGGGCCGGAGAGCACATAGATCGGCAGGAAGCTGGCGACGATAACCGCCACCGCATAGAACAGCGGCCTGTCCACCTCCGCAGCGGCGTCGCGGATCACCTCCATGACGTTGAATGGTCTGCCCTCGCGCAGCGCGATCTGGCGGAATATGTTCTCCACCATGAAGATCGCGCCATCGACCAGGATGCCGAAATCAATCGCGCCGATGGACAGGAGGTTCGCGGACGCGCCCTGAAGGTCGAGGCAGATGAACGCGAACAGCAGCGCCAGCGGAATGGTGGCCGCCACGATCAATCCGGCGCGGACGTCGTAGAGAAAGAAGATCAGCACCACGATCACCAGCACCATACCGCGCAGCAGGTTCTGCTCCACGATGGAACGGGTGAGCTGGATGAGATTGCTGAGATCGTAAAACGGATGGACCTTCACATCTCGGGGGAGAATCTGGTTGTTCAGCTCGTCGGTCTTGGCTTCGATGCGCTTGAGGACGTTCTGCGTCTTCTCGCCGGTGAGCATGAGAATGACGCCTTCGACCGCGTCGTCATGTTTTTGATAGCCGAACTCGCCCAGGCGCGGCGCGATGCCGATCTGAAGCGCGCCCACATCCTTCACCAGCACCGGCGTGCCGTTGTTCACGGCGAGCACGATGTTGCCGATGTCCTCCGCACTTGTGATGCGGCCATTGCCGCGCACGTAGTAGAACTGACCGCCCTGCGTGTAGAAGCCGCCGCCGCCATTGCTGTTGTTGGCGGCGAGTGCCGCTTCCACCTGCGCCACCGAAAGCCCCATGCCGGCGACTTTCGTGGGATCGAGCAGCACCTGATATTGCATATCACCGCCGCCGAAGCCCGAGTCGTCGGCCACGCCAGGCACGGAGCGGTATGCGGGTTCGACGATCCAACGCTCGAAGGTTTTGAGCTCCATCGGCGAACGGTCGGTGCTCTCCAGCACATAGCGGTAGATGAGGTCTGGCGGCGCCGACATCGGCGCCACCGACGGCAAAATGCCCGAAGGCAAATTCACTCCCGGCAGCAGATTGAGCACCTGTTGCCGCGCGAAGTAGTTGTCGGTGCCGTCCTCGAAAGTGAGGGTGACGTCCGACAGTCCGTAGAGCGAGATCGAGCGGCTGATGGTGGTACGCGGGATGCCATTCATGCCGCGTTCGACCGGCACGCTGATCAGACGCTCCACCTCCTCCGCCGCATGGCCGGGCCATTGCGTGATGATCTCCACCATTGGCGGCGAAAGATCGGGATACGCATCCATCGGCAGACGCTGCAGCGCCCAGATGCCCGCGCCGATCACGACGAGCGTCATCAGGCCGACAAGAAATTTCTGCTGCAACGACGAATCAACGATCCGGTCGATGATTGAACGGGAGCGCGGCTCTTCCCGGTGGGACGAAGGAAGATCGCTCATTGACTTTGCATGAACTGCAGGAACAGGCTGCCATCAGCTACGATCTGCTCACCTGCGCGAAGACCGGCGATGATCTGGTATCGGTCGCCGGCGCGATAGCCAGGCGTTACATGCGCGCGCGCATAGCTGCCGTCGCGCTGCACGATATAGACGAACGGAAGATTCTCGTCGTCATGCAGCACCGCTGCCACCGGCACCATCAGGCCGTTAGTCACACCATGCGACTGGATCGAGACGCGAACGTATTGCTGCTTCTTCAGAGCGTTCGCCGGATTGTCCACCGTCACGCGCACCATCACCGAGCGTGTGTTAGGATCCACTTCCGTCGAGATGTTGGTGACTTTGCCGGCGACGGGTTGGGAGTCGCCGCCGGTCATCACTTGCGCGTTGTCGCCCAGGCTCACATTGTCGATGTCGGAGCTGAACACCTGCGCCATCACCCATACGCGCGACAGATCGGCGATGGTGAAGGCCTGGGTGGTGCCCGCCTGCAACAGCTGGCCACGCGTAATCAGGCGCTCGACAACGGTACCGGCGATGGGTGCACGGATGATGCCGCCATTGTTGGAGACCGGCCATCCGCGCTGGATGCTCTGGATCGTCGCCGGATCGACATTGAGCGACGCCAGGGTCTGAAGTGCCGCAGCGCGATTGGCCTCAGCCGTAACTGCGTCGGTTTCGGC
>Ga0208849_1002182_pt1 | contig 11241 bp, 7 predicted proteins | sample NGESurdeep072012_10_FD_184470 | JGI IMG/M metagenome (GOLD analysis project Ga0208849, IMG submission 184470) | Arctic peat soil microbial communities from Barrow, Alaska - NGEE Surface sample 53-3 deep-072012 (SPAdes) | ecosystem: Environmental > Terrestrial > Soil > Wetlands > Peat ...
TCGGCGCGGATGGCGGAGGCGATGGCGGTGGCGTGGCGGTGCATGTCGGGTTCGGATTCGGCTTCGATCATGACGCGGGCGAGGGATTCGGTGCCGGAGTAGCGGATGACGACGCGGCCGGACTGGGCGAGGTCGCGCTCGGCGGCGGCGATGGCCTGGGCGACGGCGGGGATCTGGTCGAGCGGGGGCTTGGCGCGCACGGGGACGTTGACGATGACCTGGGGGAAGGTCTTGAGGTCGGCGGTGAGGTCGGCGAGCGAGCGGCCGCTGCGGTGGATGACGTCGAGCACGAGGAGCGCGGTGAGGAGGCCGTCGCCGGTGGTGGAGCGGCCCGAGAAGATGATGTGGCCGGACTGCTCGCCGCCGAGGGAGGCGCCGGTGGCCTGCATCTGCTCGAGGACGTACTTGTCGCCGACGGGGGCGCGGAGCATGGTGATGGCGCTCTTGCGCAGCGCGGCCTCGAGGCCCATGTTGGACATGGTGGTGGCGACGACGGTGGATGCGGCGAGCAGGCCGCGGGCGGCGAGGTCGCGCGCGGCGAGCAGCAGGACGGCGTCGCCGTTGACGATCTTGCCGGTGTGGTCGGCGAAGAGGGCGCGGTCGGCGTCGCCGTCGAATGTAATGCCCATATCCGCGCGATGTTTTGTAACTTCTTTGGCTACGATCTCCGGGTGAAGCGCGCCGCAGTGGTGGTTGATGTTGCGGCCGTCGGGCGAGCAGTGGGTGAAGATGGTCTCGCCGCCGCCGTTCGAGTTCAATTCGGCGAAGAGCTGCGGTGCGATGGCGGAGGCGGCGCCGTTGGCGCAGTCGACGACGATCTTTTTGCCGTCGAGGGAGAGGCCGGGGACGGCGGCGAGGAGGAACTTGAGGTAATCGGTGCGGGTGGAGTCGTCCGCGGGTAGGTTCGAGGTTCGAGGTTCGGGGTTCGAGGAAGACGACGCTTCGAGGCGAGAGAAGATTTCGGATTCGATGGCGAGCTCGGTGGAGTCGGGCAGCTTGTAGCCGTCGGGGCCGAAGAGCTTGATGCCGTTGTCATGCCAGGGATTGTGCGAGGCGGAGATGACGATGCCTGCGGAGAATTTGCGGACTCGTGCCAGGTAGGCGATGGCGGGCGTGGTGATGACGCCGGCGGATTCGGCCTGGGCGCCTCCGGCGGCGAGGCCGGCGGTGAGAGTGGCGGCGATCGAGTCGCTCGACTCACGGGTATCCATGCCGATGAGGACGCGCGGAGAAGCGCCTTCGGTGGCGGGCTTGAGGTGGTGGGCTAGAGCGAGGCCGATTGCGTAGACGGTGCGGTCGTCGAGTGGGGGCTGGCCCGCGATGCCGCGGATGCCGTCAGTACCGAAGAGTTTTTTCATCAAGGGTTAGGTTACTAGGTTCGAGTTACGCAAGGTTCATGATTCGAGGGGGATGCAAGGCGCAAGCTCACTCGTCAGAGGTCGATTTAACTTCGGCCTCGATAACACCCTGAGAGAGCCGTGCGCGGATAGATTGACCCGGCTTTGCGGTTGCTGCACGGCGAAGGAGTTTTCCATTTGCGTCGAAGACGAGGGCGTAGCCGCGGTCGAGGACGGCGAGAGGCGAGAGTGCATGGAGGCGCGTGGAGGCGCGGTCGAGGCGAGTGGTGCGAGCGTTGAGTGCGGATTGCGCGAGGCGGCGTAGCGAATCGTTCGCGCGGTCGAGGCGGCGGCGGGTGAGCGCGAGGCGCGCGGTTGGGTTGTGCCGCGCGAGGCGTGCGGTGAGTTGAGAGAGTTGTGTCGAGCGAATGCGCAGGCGGCGGGAGGCGGCGGATTCCAGGCGATAGCAGAGGTCGTCGAGGCGCTGGGTGCGGCGGCCAAGGAGAGATTCGAGGCGCGCGCGCATGGCGGGGACGGAGACGGACGCGAGCCGCTGGCGCGAGAGCACGAGGTGATAGCGCGCGGCGCGGAGGACGCGGGCATCGAGCGCGGCGATGCGGTCTTCGATCCGGTGCTGGGCGGCGGTAATGATCTCGGCGGCTGCGGAGGGCGTGGGCGCGCGCAGGTCGGCGACGAAGTCCGCGATGGTGAAGTCGGTCTCATGTCCCACAGCCGACACGACGGGGAGACCCGACGCGGCGATGGCGCGTGCGAGAGCCTCGTCGTTGAAGCCTGCGAGATCCTCGAGAGCCCCGCCGCCGCGAGCGATGAGGATGAGGTCGACGCGGTCCGGATGAGCGTTGAAGAAATTAATGCCGGCAATGATGGAGGCTGCGCAGCCGGCCCCCTGCATGGCGGCGGGGTAGACGAGCAGGTTGAGGCGGGCGTGGCGGCGGCGCGTGACCTTGATGATGTCATGCAGCACAGCGCCGGCGGTAGAGGTGATGACGCCGACGCATCGCGGAAAGGCGGGCAGCGGGCGCTTGCGCGTGGAGTCGAAGAGGCCTTCGGCGAGGAGGCGGGCCTTGAGTTGTTCGAAGGCGAGCTGAAGGGCGCCGGCGCCGAGGGGTTCGAGCGATTCGGCGATGAGCTGCAACTGACCGCGCGGCTCGTAGATGGAGATGCGGCCACGGGCGAGTACGGCGATCCCGTCCTGCGGCCGAAAGCGGAGGAGCTGAGCCTGATTACGGAAGAGAACGACGGGGAGCTGCGCGTCGCCGTCTTTGAGAGTTAGATACAGATGGCCGGAGGCGGCGGCGCGGCAGTTGGAGATCTCGCCCTCGACGAGGACGTCGGGGTGGTCATGCTCGAGACGGCCGCGAATGGTCGAGACGAGTTCGGCGACGGAGAAGATGCGGCGGGGCGGTGGTTCAGGTGCGGGAGCAGCGGGTGCGGAGAAGAGGAGGTCGAGCTGTGGAGCGGCACCTGCTGCGCGAGACTGCGTGGCGGGTATGCGCTTCAGCCAGAGGTCGGCGAGGCTGGGTGCATCGGTGCTGTTGTCGCGCGCCATGAGGGGAGTGTACCGTTCTCAGTGGGAAGTTCTCAGTTGTCAGGAAAAGCAGATTCCTTCGTCCCGCAGAGCGGGACTGCGGAATGACAAAGAGGCAACCCACCCGGCTGCTCGCTTAGCGGTAGAGATGATGATCGCGGATGTAGGCGGCGACGGAAGGTGAGAGCCACTGGCCCAATGCGGTGTCCTCATTGGAATTATCTGCGGCGTCATGCAGGCGTTCCCGCAGGGCGGTGGCGGAGATGTCCTCGTGGATGCCGGGGAGGAGACGAATGCGGGCGCGCTGTTCTGTGCTCAGGGCGAGTGGCGCGAATTCGGGGCGGTCGAGAAAAGCCGGCGTGAGGTCGAGGCCGGGGCGGGAGACGACGATCCATTCGGCGAGGGTGAGGACGCGCTCCGGCGCGCGCCATTGTGCCAGCGTAAGAAAACTGTCTGCACCGGCGATGGCGAAGAGTTCGGCATGCGGCATGGTGCGGGCGAGATCTTCGAGGAGGTCGACGGTGTAATTGGGCGCACCGCTGGGGCGGGGGGCGTCAAGCGCGGAGACGGCGAAGCGGTCAGGTTGTTCGTTGTCCGCTGTCCGTTGTTCGTTGGAATACTCGGCGATAGCGAGGGAAAGCATGGCCAGGCGGTCTTCAAAGGATGCCTGGGCGGCTTCAGACTTCAGCGGCTGACGGCCGGTGGGTGCGAAGAGGACGCGGTCTAGGGCGAAGGCGTCCGCGGCCGCCTGGGCGACCCGCAGGTGGGCGCGGTGGATGGGATCGAACGTGCCGCCGAAGAGCGCGAGGCGCATTGATACAAGGTACTAGGTGCTGGGTCCAAGGGACGAGGAACCTCTCGCCATGCGATGGGCAGGTTGTTCCGCCAAAGATTTTCGGGCCACTTCTCTTGCGTACGAGTCTGGACGCGGGATCGAACCTGAGGTCAGAGAAACCAACCATGTGGATCGTTGAACACCCGTCGTTGCGGACCGCGTGGGAGACCAGTGGTTCTATCTCCACGAGGACAAGGCCGGATCCAGCAAAGGTCTCAGTTCGTATTTTCGTATCGGCCCCTGAGTCCCAGTGCAGAGACCATCGGTCTTCATAACGAAGACAGATCACCTCGCGGCGAAGCTTGTGATAGTGATTGCCGCGGATCGCGCCGGGAAGGATGTCGGCGATATGCGCATCGCGGACCGAACCCAGGAAGTCCAGCGACGAAAGCGGCACAGTGAAGCTGACTCCACGAGAATCCCCGCGGTCTTCAACCCTGATGATTCGCAGTGAGGGACTGGCGCTCATAGCAGAAGAAGATGGTGGTTATACCGGTACTAGAAGCGGAAGACGAAGCCTGACGAAAAGCTCAGCAGCTTGGAGGCGGAAACTGTAGAGCCATCGCCCTGGCCGACAGTAGCTCCTGACACGGTGGTGACCGAGCCATAGCCGACTTCAATGGCGCGCAGGTCGACATGACGGGCAAGCGAATAGTCCACGCCGCCGTAGACCGCGTAGGCCGCTTTGCTCACGCGGACCTTGGACTTCTCCGGCTTGGTGGAAGCGTCGCCGACCGTGGCCTCCACGTAAGGACGAAGGCGTGTGCCGACCGCTCCGGAGACGCGAGCGCCGACCTGGAAGTCGCGCATGCCGGCGTTGGCGGCGTGCTGGTCGGAGAAGCGGACGGTGACGCCGGCGGCAAGCGGGCCGGAGTGGAAGAAGTCATAGTAGCCGCCCATCTGGACCCCCCAGAACATGCGGGAGGTGTCGTTAGGGCCGAGGAAGGAATAGGGTCCGGGATCCACCTTGGAGTTCGAAATGCGGGTGGCCAGCGGATTGAGGTAGAGGCCGAAGTTGCCCTGGGATTGTGCGTGGGCATGGGAGGCGGCTGCCGTCAGGAGCAGGACGACGGCAGAGGCGGCGTTGCGAAGCTTCATTCAGTGATCCTGTCGAGGTGCTGGATACAGGGTACTAGGTACAGGGTATTGGACGCCAGAGGGCACTCAACGTGCGCGGCCCCGGGCGTTGGGCGCGGGCGGCGGATAGGCCGCCTTCGCCTTTGCCGGCTTGTAGATGGCGGGGGCCGCATCTTTCATCGCTGTCAGGTCGATCGCGGGACGGTGTTGTGCGACCATCTCGGCAATGGCGTACTTCAGCTTCTCAATGCCTTCGCCAGTAACGGCGGAGATGGAGTAGAAGGGCAGCTTGCGGCGTTTGGCGAATGCGGTCAGCTTCTTGAGCTTGTCGGGATTGGCGACATCGACCTTTGCCGCCACCAATAGAGTCGGCTTCGCGGCAAGGGCGGGGGCGGACCTGTGTTCCGCGTCGAAGGCGGCGAGTTCAGCGGTGATGGTCTTGAAGTCGGCGACCGGATCGGGACGGTCGGTGCCTTCCGTTGCGGAGGCGTCCGATACATCGACGAGATGGACGATAACGGACGTGCGCTCGATGTGGCGAAGAAACTGGATGCCGAGGCCGTGGCCGAGGTGCGCGCCTTCGATGAGGCCCGGCAGGTCGGCGACGGTGAACGACTGGGTGTGAGGGAACTCGCCCACCTGGACGACGCCGAGGTTGGGCTCGAGCGTGGTGAAGGCGTAGTTGGCGATCTTGGGGCGGGCGGCGGAGAGGCGCGATATCAGCGTGGATTTGCCGACGTTGGGGTAGCCGACGAGGCCGGCGTCGGCGAGGAGTCTCAGTTCAAGGCGATAGGCGCGCTCCTCGCCCGGGCGGCCGAGTTCGTGTTCGCGCGGGGCCTGGTGGGTGGGGGTGGCGAAGTGCTGGTTGCCGCGTCCGCCGCGTCCGCCGCGCGCGATGACGATGGTCTCGCCGGGCTGGGCAAAGTCGTGGACCAGCTCGCCGTTTGCGTCGTCGTAGAGCAGGGTGCCGACGGGGACCTGAAGGATGACGGGCTCGCCGGATGCGCCGGAGCAGTTGGAGCCTTCGCCGTGGATGCCGCGCGGCGCCTTCCACTCCGGGTTGAAGCGGAAGTGGACCAGGGTGTTGTGGGAGAGCGACGAGGACATCAGGACGTCGCCGCCGTGGCCTCCGTCGCCGCCGGAGGGCCCGCCGCGGGGAACGAACTTCTCCCGGCGGAAGGCCATGCAGCCGTTGCCGCCGTCGCCCGCCTTGACGCGGATCTTTGCCTCATCGATAAACATTTTCTCTTTCAAGTCTAGCTGACCGTGGAGTCGGCCGAAGACATACGAGGAATACAAGCGAGAGGGAGTTGCGCGTAGCGCTTACCCGCGGCCCACCTCGTTTAATTGCACCGGACGAACGCCATCGTAACCTCCCATTGACACGGGAGTGCCAGCATGGGGGGCGCCATCGGCGGCAACGCGATGCTGGGCGCCGTCACCAGCTCCAATAGCTCGGGCTTCCTGTTCACACCGCGCCAGTTGGAACTGGCAGCGAAGTTCCACTTCCAGGCAGTTCGTTTGCGAGCATGGGCGGTGGCCAATGGGCTGCCGCCCATTTTTTATGGCTCTACGATGCGCATACCTGTGTGCGGATGTGATGGCGCATGGAAGAGTGCCACTCCGCTCGATTCCGGGCGGCGCGGTTTTAGCTTCCATTGCGCGGGAAAAGCAGGTAGTCTGCGGCTGCTCCTCAGCGGCGCAATTCCCAGGCAAATTCCCGGGAGCGCCGAACGGGCAGTTGCGTTGAATTCAGTCGAGCTGTAGCGCAGGCAATACAAAGTGAGCTCTCTCTCCCGCAGGCAGAATCGGAGGGCGCAGGCGGGTGGTTCGCACTGCGCAGGGACTGGCGCGCCCAGTGCTCTCCACACAATCGGCGTTGTAGCCCGCCTGACCATGTGGGCGGCAGTCCTGATGCTCCCGATCTGCGGCGTCAACTGCTGGGCGCAGTCGGCAGAGGACGGCGCGATCGCCGGGCGCGTGCTGACCGCCGGTGGCTCCGGAGTGCCGGGCGTGACGGTAGTTGCTCAGGACACAGACACAGGGATGGAGCAGCGTGCGCGGACCGGGTCGCGGGGCGAGTTCCTGCTGCCGCGAATGCCAGTCGGAGAGTATTCGATCACGCTCGAGGACGACGGCGGCGGTGCAACGGTACCTGTCAGCCTCGGAGAGGTGACGGAGGTCGAGCTGCATCCGGGCGCGGCCCTCTCCGGCATGAATCTACCTTCTGCGCCGGCGCCGGCGGGCGGAGAGCGCAATGTGGCTGAGCGTGAACTGGACGCGTTGCCCATCACCGGCGGTGAGTGGCGCAGCACGGCCTTGACGGTTGCCGGCGCAAATGCCGCTGCCCAACAGGACGACAGCGCGGACGAGGTGAGCTTCCGCGGCGTGGACACTGCCCAGAACAGCACGCGCATCGACGGAGTCTCCGGAGATGAGGACTTCAGCGGCGGTCGCGTGGGCACCGGCGTGGAGGAAGACCTGGATACGGGGTCTGACGAGGTGCGCGACAGGGCCGCCGGACCGGGCAGCGTCACGCGATCCCTGGCAGGCGGCGGCCGGCGCGCGGGTTCGTCATATGCATTTTCCGGCGCGGCGGTGCGCGAGTTTCGCGTGGGCGCGCAGGCGAGCGCGGCGGAGTATGGCTCGGCGCTCTACGGCCACGGCGTAGGCGGAGTCGTGACGACGGTTTCGCGCTCCGGCGGCAGCACGCTGCATGGCATGGTCTTCTACACGGCGCGAGACAGCGCCTGGTCGGCGATGGACCCGTTTGCATTGGCGCAGACATACAGCAACGGCGTGACGACCAGCGCACTGGTGCATCCCCAGGACATGCGGCAGCAGTTCGGCGGGAGCATCGGCGGGCCGCTGTGGGAAGAAGATGACCGCGGATCTGCGCGGATGAACGCGGATGAGAACGCAATGATCGGGTCGCATCCGCGACAGGCGAGTGGCGCTGAGACGTCGCGCATCTTCTACTTCTATGCGTTCGATGCGGAGCGCAGGAATTTTCCGGCCATCTCGTCGCCGGGGTATGCGGGCTTCTATACGCTCACCGGGACGCAGACAGCGCTGCTGGCGAACCGTGGCGTGACGCAGACACAGACCGATCGCGCATTAAGCTATCTGGCCAGCCTGACCGGAAAGGTGGCGCGGCACGCAGACCAGACCGTCAACTTTGCTCGAATGGACTGGCAGCTTGGAGCAAAAAGCCGCGCGAGCCTCGAGTACAACCGTGTGCGCTGGAGCGGGCCCGGTGCTGCGCGCACCGGAGCAGTCGTGGACCGTGGGGTGGCGAGCATTGGATCGAGCAATGGACAAGTGGACGCCGGGGTGGCGCGTTGGGTGGAGTTTCTGCGACCGGACCTGAGCAACGAAGTGCGCGCGCAGATGGGGCATGAGCTGAAGTATGAGGCGCCTGAAGCGCCGCTGGCGCAGGAACCAAATATCGGACCGGGCGGTCTGCCGCCCGAGGTGGCGATCGGCCCCAATGGGTTCGTCTTCGGCACGCCGGCAGCCCTGGGGCAGCACGCCTATCCCGATGAGCGGCGGATAGAGATTGCTGACCTGCTGGCGTGGGTGAAGGGCCGGCACCTGGTACAGATGGGCGGCGATGCCAGTTGGCTGACAGATGAGACCGACTCGCTGACGAACGCGGAGGGAACGTTCAACTACGACAGCGGCGCGATTGGCGGCCGCGCGGGCGGGCTGGTGGACTGGATCACGGACTACACCTACGGCGTAAATGCGTATCCCAACGGCGCGTGCCCGTCGATCTATTCCGCCGTGCATGACTTTTGCTTCCGGTCGTATTCACAGAGCTTTGGCGAGCAGCGCGTGAGCTGGAAGACGCGCGAGTGGTCGGCCTTCGTGCAGGACGACTGGCGGGTTGCCGCACGGCTGACACTGCACCTGGGAATGCGGTATGAGCTGCAACAATTGCCGCCGCCGCAGCAGCCGAACGCTGCGCTGGACGCAATCTTTGGTCGCGTGGGCGCGACCAACACCTTTCCGCAAGACCGCAACAACTTCGGCCCCAGGATCGGGCTGGACTGGGCGCCCTTCGGCACTGGTCGCGGCGTGCTGCGCGCGGGCTTGGGCGTGTATTACGGAAAGCTGCCCGGTGCGACGGTGCGCGCGGCGCTGATCGATACCGCGTTGCCGCAGTCGACCGTGCGGGTGCGGACCACGCCGACGACAGAAATCTCATGCCCGCAGATGCCCAGCGTCGGCTTTGGCTACCCATGTTCGTTCCTGGCGCAGCCGTCCGGTGTGGTGGCAGCGACAACTTCGGCGATGGTCTTCGACCGCAGGTTCCGGCTGCCGATGGTGGAGCAGGGAACTGTGGAACTGGAGCATGGCGTGTGGGGCGGTATTTTGGCCCGCGCAGCCTACGTGATGAACCTCGACCGTCAGTTACCGAACTCGGTTGACATCAACATTGCGCCGTCGAAGACAATGGCCGGGTTCCAGCTTTTGGGCGGGACAGGCGCAGCGGGGGTGCGCGATGGCGAGATCTTCTATGTGCCGGTGTACTCCACGCGCGTCACGACGGACTTCGGCCCGGTGACGGACATCGTCTCCAACGCAAATGCAACGTATCACGGCCTCACGATCGAGGCCCGGCGGGGGCTGGGATCGGCGCTGTCCGGGTACAGCGGCGGGCGCGGCCTGGACTTTCGCGTGAGCTGGACATGGTCCAAGGCAATCGACTTTGGCCAGAACGGCGGCGCGGTCCCACGCACCAATGGGCAGTTCGACCCGTTCCAGGTGCGGTATGACAAGGCGCTGTCGGCGCTGAACTTCCCGCACCGTCTCGCCGCAATGGTGGTCTGGTCGCCGCGATTGACGGCCGCCATCGAGCGGGGCGGTGCGCTTCCCGCGGCGGAGCGAACGGCCTGGCGGCTGGCGGATGGTTGGTCGGTGGGCGCCATTTTTTACGAATCGAGCGGACGCGGCTACAGCTACGACATCTTTGGCGGACGCAGGCTGTCGGGCGGACGAGAGAGCATCAATGGCTCCGGCGGAAGCGTGGTGCTGCCCACCATTGGCCGCAATACGCTGCGCCTGCCGGACCGTTTGAACCTGGACGTGCGCCTGAGTCGCAGCTTCCACCTATGGAGGGACGGGGTCTGGCTGCGTGCCGCGGTGGAAGGCTTCAACGTAATGAACCACCTCAACTACTCCGGCGTGGAGCAGAGGGCGTTGCTGGTAGGAGCGCCGGCGGCGGGCTGTCCGGTTTCAGGCGGAACAACAGGTGTCACAACACTGGTCTTCCAGGATGCGAAGACAATCGCATGCGAGGGGCTGAATACGCCGCCCTTTGGCGCATACACCTCCTCCCGCACCAGCCAGGCGCAACAGCGGCAGGTGCAGATGGGCCTTCGGCTGGAATTCTAAATTCCATTCCCACAAATGTGGCACTGTATTGCGGGGAATTCATTTTCGATCCGCATCTCGCGTGCGCTATCATGACTGGCATGAGGCTCCTCCCCAGGCGCGGCCCCGTCGGCCCATTTGCGACAGTCGCGCGCGACGAGGCGGATGGCCCGCGGGCGGTTGAAGTGACGAACGAGACAATGGACAGGATGGGCGACGAGGCAGAGGTGGAAGATTCCAATCTGCTGAAGACAGTGGGATGGATCTCGGCCGCGCTTGGCGCCGTGGCCTTGGGACTGATCGTGGGCCGCGAGATGCGCGCGCGATACAAGTTCAATCGCCGCACGCCGTATGACATATATGCTCATTCCGGGGATGAACTGCCGGAGCCCGACTGCGGAGTCGGCATCTAGACCGGTGGGGCCCGATCAATCCAACTGACGGAGAGCGAAGCTCTTCGTGATCGCCGCGGGTGCGGCCCTTGCACAAAAGCGCAGGACCGCGATTCCGATTGCGCGGGATCGGCAGTGCTCCATCAATCGCCCGAACAGGTGATATACGATAGGCGGGTGATGAACAAAACAGCGCTTCTTTTTCCCGGTCAGGGGTCGCAGTTTGTCGGCATGGGTCGCGAACTGTATGAGTCATTTCCAGCGGCGCGCGCGATCTTCCAGGAAGCCGACGCAGCGCTGGAGTTCCATCTTACCGAGCTGATTTTTTTCGGCCCTGAAGACACGCTGAAGCTGACGGAACACACGCAGCCGGCGATCCTGACTGTCTCCACCGCGGCGGCGCGGGTGCTCGCAGAGCATGGTGTAAGCGCGGCAATCGGAGCAGGGCACTCGCTTGGAGAGTACTCGGCGCACGTGTCAGCCGGCACGCTGAGCTTTGCCGATGCCGTGCGCGCGGTGCGGCTGCGCGGACGCTACATGCAGGAGGCAGTCCCGGCAGGCCAGGGTGCGATGGCGGCGATCCTGGGGATGGATGCGGAGTTGATTGCGGCAATCTGCGAACAGGTGAGCGACCAGTTGACCCCGCTGCCGTTGTCGCCCGAGTCGGAGGAG
>Ga0208849_1002183_pt1 | contig 11240 bp, 7 predicted proteins | sample NGESurdeep072012_10_FD_184470 | JGI IMG/M metagenome (GOLD analysis project Ga0208849, IMG submission 184470) | Arctic peat soil microbial communities from Barrow, Alaska - NGEE Surface sample 53-3 deep-072012 (SPAdes) | ecosystem: Environmental > Terrestrial > Soil > Wetlands > Peat ...
CCGCGCACGCTCGCATCTGCGAGCACATCGCCGACACCGCGGCCAAGTACGAGCTGCAGGGCGACGACGTCGCCCTGCAGCGTCTCCGTCACACACAGGACCAATTGCTCGAGCACGTCATCGCCGCCGTGGAGCGTGAGTACATGTCCGAACGGCAAAGGGCGTGGCGTCGACCAGCCGACCAGCGGGGGGTGATCGTGCGTCGACTCCTACATCGCGAACCAGTTGAGCAGACCGAGCTGGCCGCGCTCGGGTACAGCTTTGACTCCCGGTGGCACATTGGCGTAGTGGTCGCCGGTTCCCAGTCTGAGCAGACACTCAATGCGATCGGAGCTGGCCTTCGCAGCGATCTACTGACCGTCAGCGCGAGGGAAGGCACAATCTGGGGCTGGCTTGGTGCCGAGCGGAGATTCTTTACAACGGCCGTCGAGGAGCACGTGCCGCCTCGGTTCAGGGTCCGCCTGGCAATCGGAACGCCACGGTGCGGGCTCGACGGCTGGCGCCGCTCGCACCGCGAGGCGCTGGCGGTTTGGCCGGTGGCGCTACAGAGCAAGCCAGGAGTGGTCCATTGCGCAAACGCCACCCTTGAAGCGGCCCTCCTCAGCAACGCAGTGCTTGCGACAGTGCACTATGAGACATTCCTCCGTCCTCTTGACAGCCTGCGCGACGGCGGCCAGACCGCCAGAGACACCCTGCGGGCCTATTTCGCGTGCGAGCGAAACATCGCGTCAACCAGCGCAAAGCTGAAAGTCACACGCCGGACTGTGGAAAACCGACTGCAAGCAATCGCCCAATCTGTGGGCCGGCCGCTACGGACATGTCTGTCTGAGATTGAGGTCGCACTCCGGCTTGAGTCCTCGCTCCGCGGCAGTCAACCACCACGGATCGAGAAGACATAGGCCAAGTGACCGGGATACAACTCATCGCAATTACGAAGCGCAGCTGAGCACATTGGCATTGCGGCTCTTGGCGCTGGCCCGGTACAGGGAATCTGACAACCGAGGCTCAACCGCGAGCCAGATAGTTACGCAGAGCCCGTTTCGGAGAGCCCTAGCTCAAGTCGAGCAACACGTTCAATCAGCACACGCTCGCGGCCGAACCCATGCTCCGCGTCGGCTCGTAGGCTCGACTGAGCAACAGTCCCGCATCGTCCTCGCAGCGAACGCGACTCCCCGCTTCCTCAGCGTCAATCCATCGTCAACGGCCCCTCGGCGGAGCCGCTGAGGAACTGGCGCACGAAGGGGTTCTCAGAGGAGAACATCTTGGCGGCGTCGCCCGATTCGACGATCCGCCCGCGCCACAGCACGGCGATGTATTCGCCGATCTGCCGCGCCGAGGCGATGTTGTGCGTGACGACGATGTAGGTGCCTTTGTGGATCTGGTGCATCTCCTGGATCAGGTCGCACAGCAGCGCCGTCCGCACGGGGTCAAGCCCCGAGTCGGGCTCGTCGAAGATCACGATGTCCGGCTCCATCACGAGCGCGCGCGCGAAGCCGGCGCGCTTGCGCATGCCGCCGGAGAGCTGCGACGGCGCATCGTCCATCGCATCCGCGAGGCCGACGTCGGCCAGCCGCTCGCGCACGCGCTGGGCGATCACGCCCTCTGCGTAGTCCGTGTGCTGGCGCAGCGGGAACGCGACGTTGTCGAACACCGACATCGACCCGAACAGGGCCCCGTCCTGGAACAGCACGCCGATCTTGCGCCGCATCTCGAGCAGTGCGGGCATCGTCAGCTCTTTGACGACCTTTCCTTTCACCACGACGTCGCCCGAGTCGGGGAACATCAGGCCGATGATGTGCTTGATCAGCACGCTCTTGCCGGTGCCGGACGGCCCCAGCACGACGGTGATCTTGTCCTCCGGGAACGCGACGTTCAGCCCGTCGAGGACCGACACGCCGCCGAGGCGCTTGTGCACGTCGAGGCAGCGGATCGACCACTCGCCATCGTCGGAGTCGCCGACGAGGTCGACGTCGCTTGCGTGGTACTGGTGGCGGTCTTCCTCAGACATCATTTGCCAGGGGGAGCTTTGTACACGGCATGTGGGAACTGGCTCGTTTCGCCGTTGAACGTGAACGGCCCCTGCTGGGTGCACCCGGGTGCCGCCACTTTGTTGGCCGTTTCCGGTTCGTTCGCGACGGGCGATTCTCCCGCGTTCGGCGGGTGCGTGAGCTCTTTGATGAGTTCTTCGGAGACGATTTCGTTGGCAGGCCCGCTGACCGATGGCGCGGAGTTCGCGCACGTGCTCGCGTTGAACACCGGCAGCCCGCTGACGAGCGAACCGTAGACGCCGGACTGCGGGTAGGCATTCGCGCGGTTGGTGCCGATCCGTTTCGGGTAGATCGCGAGGCTTTCCGGGGTGAGCACCTGCATCGCGCTGAGCAGGTGCTCCTTCGGCCCTTCATTTTCGCCAACATTGCTGTTTGATTCGTTCCCTTGTGTCGCCGCGGTGATGTTGGCAAAGAACGCCTGCAGCTCGGGCAGGTACTCGCCGAGATACTGCAGGAAGGGATCGAGGTTGTGCAGGACGGGCCGGAAGTTTTCGAGCACCGGGACGGTCAGCTGGAGCGTCTTCTTCAGATCGGGGAGCCCCGTCTTGGCGGCCTTCGTCAGCGGCCCCAATGCCGTGAGGAAGCTGTTGAACTGGGGCGCAAACGGCTTGGCGGTCTGCAACAGCGCCGAGAGCTGGCGCTCGGTGGGCTGGAATTCCTTGAAGTACGGGTTCGCGACCGCCGCGAAGCGGTCTGTTTCTTTGAGCGCCACCGTCGAGTTGTGCTCGAACGTCGGCAGCGCGTGGAAGGCTTCGGCGAACGCCTGGCTGGCTTCGGCGGCGGCGTGGAAGGTGCGCTCGCCATTGGCGATCGACCCTTCGAGCTGGTGGTCGCGGCTCGCGAGCGCGTTGAACACGACGCCCGTGTTGTGCACGAGCGCTTTCACGGCCCCTTCCTGTTCGTCGAGCAGCGTCACCAACTGGTTGGCGTGTTCGACGAACGGTTCGAGCTGCGCAAAGGACGCGTTGATCTGTTCTCCGCGGTTGTTGATCCCTTCCGCCACGTCCTTCTGCCACAGCTCGAAGTCCGCCCTCGTCTTCGGGTCGAACGCCGAGAGGATGTCGTCGAGCGTCACCGATGGTTCGACCTGGCTGTTCGGGAGACGGCGTCCGTCGAGCAGACGCGGTCCGCTGTTGCCCTCCGGGATCAGCTGTATGTAGGTCTCCCCGAGCAGCGTCTTCGTGCGCAGGATGGCGTGCATGTCTTCCCGGATCGGCGCGTAGCGCCCGTTGAGTTCGACGGTCGCTTCGGTGCGACCTTCGTTGTTCAGCTTCAGCGAGACGACGTGCCCCACTTCGACGCCGCTGATGCGCACGTCCGACTGTTCCGCGAGCGAGAACGAGCGCGGGAACGCCACCGTGAAGCGATAGCCCTTGGGTTTCAGCGGCAGCGGACCGCCGAAGGACTCCCATAGGAACATCATCAGCGCAAAGCAGCTGAGCACGAACAGGATGATCACGAGCAGGTTGCCGAGGGTCGGGGCGCGCTTCTGCATCTCAGCCCTTGCCTCCGAACGTGTTCTGGCCCAGGCTCGAGAAGGGACTGCTCGCCGGGGTTTTCGTGTGACCGTGTGCGCTTGCCGCCGCGGCCGCGCCGATGACGGGAAGGCCCTCTTTTATGCATTCTTCCTTCGTGGGCGGCTTGAGCAGTGTGACGAGCAGGTTCACCGTCGGGTTGATTTCCGAGGCGCCTTTGAAGATCGGCAGCACTTTGCAGTTGAAGTAGACGAGAGTTCGGCCGAGCACCCCGTGAGCGTCGGCGGTGCTGAGAACGCTGTTGAGGTTGTGGTTGCCCCAGTCGAGGAAGAACAGGAAGCCGCCCTTGCTCGCGCCCGGGTTGTAGGCGATCTCGTTGAAGAATTCGTTGAGCACGGAGAACGCGGACGCGAGTTTCGGCAGCGCCTGAGCGAGGTTCTGCGTGCTCGGGCCCAATTCATTGACGACGGGGAGGATTTCTCGCGCGAACGGCCGGACTTCGTTCTTGATGATCGGCGTCGTCTTCAACGAGAGCTTGCGCGTCGCTTCGTTTGCGGGGCCGAGCGCTCGCGCAAACGGCTCGAGCTCGTGGAGCGTCGGGGCGAGCACGTGCGTGGCCGTCGCGAGCTTGCCGAGGCCCACGCCGGTCTTGTGCAGTGCGCCCGGCAGCAGCGCGAGCGTCTTCTTGAAGCTCGCGTCCTCCTGGTCGAACGTCTTAAACACCGCGTTGGAGGCGTCGACGAGCTGCGAGAGCTGGGTGTCCTTGTCACCGAGCGCTTTCGTCAGCACGCCGAAGTTGTGGATCGAGCGGGCGACGTTCGCGTGGCGGATTTCGAGCTGCTGGGCGATCTCTTCGGTGTAGCGAGCAGTCGGGTCGAAGCGCTTCAGCGCCGCGGACAGGGCCGGCCCGTTGCCCTTCAGCCCGATGCCCAGGCCGGCTAGCAGCTCCTGCAGGTAGGAGCGCGTTTCAGCGTCGAGCCCCGCCAGGAATTGGTCGAAGTCAACGTTCGCGGCGGTCTGAGACTGAGGGACCACCTCCCCGCTGTGCAGTTTGCCGGCGGCGGGGGTGCCGGGATTGACCTCGAGCGTGATGTCCTGCAGCTGCGTCTTCGGACGCAGCAGCATCGTCGCGTTGCGGTAGATGTAGGCCGCGTACTTCGGGTCGACTTTCATCGTCACGAGCGCGACCCCGTGGCGCAGATCGACGCTCGCGATTTCGCCGATCTTGGCGCCGGCGATCGTCACCGCCTGGCCCTGGCCTGGCGTGACCGCCTGGGCGGTCTGGAATTCGCCCTCGAGCGTGAAGTAGTTGTGCCCGAGCACCGGCACCCAGCTCGGGAGCTTGAGGTTCTCGTGCGCGAGTATGTAGCCGCCCACGACAGCCGCGAGCGCGACCATCGTCAGCACGGCGATGAACGCCGAGCGGTAGCGCTCGATCTGGCCGCGGACGCCCAGCCCGCCTTCGTGACTGTCGGCCGGGTTCATCCCTGGCCGCTCCCGTCGGCGGGGCCCTGCGACAGCGGTCCGTTGAAGTTCGGCAGCGCCTGCTTGGCGCACGGCACGAGCGGCTCGTAGGGTGGCTCTTCGGCCGGGTAGGCCGGGCGCGTCCCGAGCGGCGGCAACGGCGACCGCGTGAGAAGCTGGCCCTGCGTTTTGAGGTGGGTCCCGAGGATCCCGACCGGCAGCGAGCGCAGCGTCTGTCCGCTGTTGCCCACAAGGAAGCTGACCCCCGGGCCGTTGCCGGTGAAGCCCTGGCCGATGCTGTCAAGACCCACGAGGCTGTACCAGAATTCCTTGTAGTTTTCGACGCCGGTCGTGCTGTTGCCGTCCTGGATCTTGGTGTTGCCGGCCGGATAGATCACCTTCGTCATGCACTCGTTGAACGCTTCCGTCTGCTTGTAGAGCGGCGTCTGTTCGCTCGTCAGCTGCGCGATCGAGGGAATCGACGCCTGCAGCCCCTTCGCCACGCCGCCGAGCTCGCTCGGCGCCAGCGAAGCTTGGACCTGTTCGATCCACGGCAGCGTCGCGGCGACCATCTCGTTCGTGTTTTTCACGCCCGGGAGGATGTCGTGCGCGAAGGCGCGCGTCGGCGGGAACGAGGCGTCGAGGCCCGCGAGGCCCTGATCGACGCTCGTCAGCGTTCCGGGCAGCTGTGCGACGAGCGTTTTCAGGCCGGCGGACTGGGATGCGAGCGCTTCGAAGAACGTGTTGAAGTTGGGGAACAGTTCGCTGAGGTCCTGTTCGTGGACGTTCAGCGCGGCGGTGATCCTGCCGATGCTCGCGATCAGCTTCGACAGGTCGTGCGGTTCGGTACCTGTGACCGCCTGGGCGTCGATCGCGCCTCCGCGCAGCGGCGCGGCACCACGCGCGTAGACCTTGTTCAGTGCCTGCGCCGCGTTCAGCCCGCGGACTTCGGGTTCCTGTTCGGCGTCCTGCGCCGCGGTCGGCTTTGCCGTCAGTGCTTCGCCGTAGTTGATCAGGAAGCTCTGCAGGTTGGCGCGCGTGTCGGTGTTGAGCGCGTCGAGCACCTGGTCGAGTTGCACCGGGTCCGAGCTCTGGGTGGTGGGGATCGTGTAGCCGGAGGAAACCGTCCTCGCCGATGGGGAGCCGGGCTGCAGTTCGACGAACCAGTTCCCTTCCAGAAACAGGCGCGGGCGGATCTTCACGGTTGCGTCGGTGTGGATCGGCAGCCCGCGGGTTTCGATTTCCATGTTCACGAGGCCCGTGTTGCCCTCGCGCTGGATCGTCGTGACCTGGCCGATGGTGACGCCGGCGATGCGCACCGGCGACTTCGGCTGGATGTCAACCGCGGTCGCGAACTGCGCCTTCAGACGGAACCCGTGTTTGAACGGGATGTGCTTGGTGAAGCCGAAGTACACGGCGATCGCGATCAGCACGAGCAGCACGATCCCCGCGCGGACGGGGTGCGCGCGCTGCAGGTCCACGACCGCGACGCGATTTCGGCGGCCCCAGAAGCGCAGGCGTTTCATTTGCCCTTCCCCGTGGCCTTGGTTTTCGCCGGCGCCTTGACGAGTCCGAGCGCCTTGAGCGTGGCCGCCGGGTACTTTTCGCCGAATAGGTTGTCTTCCCGGTTCGTGATTTCACGGTTGTTCGTGACGTCGGCCGCCGGCAGCTTGCCGACGGTGAGCTGCGTCGGAACGTAGGTCTCGTTGCCAGCTTCACATGCTTTCGGCTGACCGGGGGCCGTCGTGTTCGGGTAGGGGTTGTAGTGCAGGTGGTTGTTCTTGACGATGACGCTGCTGCCTTTGGCGGCTTTTTCGATGTCCGGGCCGTTCGCTGGTGCCGACGCCGGGTAGCCCTCGTTGTTGACGCCTGAGGGGGCGAGCAGCGTACCGGCGCGCGCGAGCGTCCCGATGCCGATGTTCTCGGACTCGAGGCTCGCGAGGTTGCGGAACGCCAGGGACCAGTAGTTGCAGTTGACCTGCTCTGGTGCGATCCCGGCGAGCAGCGGGTTGCCGACTTCGAGCGTTTCGGCGAAGTCTTCGAACGCGAGCGAGACGACGGGGTTGTGCGCGAATTCCTCCAGCGCCTGTGAGGATTCGGCCAGCTTCGTGTTCAGCGCGGTGGCGGCGGCGAGGTTCGTCGCGCCGACGCTGAAGGCGTGTCCGAGCTGCGGCGCGACCGTGCGCAGCGAGTTCGCGCTGGGGCGCAGCAGGTGCATGAACTCGGCGGCGTTTTCGTAGAACGGCGCCTCGTGGGGGAGCGAGTAGATCGCCTGGCGCAGCGACGCCGGGCCACCCCTGTTGGCCGCTTCGATCGACGGGGCCACGCTCGCCCACGCCTTGAAGAAGGTGTCGAGGTTGCTGAAGTATTCCGCCTGCTGTTGCGCGACGGGGGCCGACTGCGAGGCGACGCGGTCGAGCGCGACGAACAGCTCGTGCAGCCCCGTCGCCGGCAGCGCGAGATTGTGCAGCGCCGGGATCGCGTGGATCACGAGCGGGCGCAGTTCGGCGATCGTGTTGTTCAGGCCGAGCCCGCGGCCGGCGAGGCCGTCGCCGAAGTTGTTGCTGTTGATCTTGATCGCGGTCCTGGTCGGCTTGTTGAACATGTTGAAGAGTTCCTCGATGTTCACCGGTTCGCGCGTCTGGGAGACCGGGATCGTACGACCGGCCTTCAGCGTCTGTCGCGAGCTGCCCTTTTCCAGATCCAGGTACTTCAGCCCGACGGTCGACACCGACTGCACGATGGCCTTCGTGTCGGCGGGCAACGGTTCGACTTTCTTTTCGAGATGGAGTTCCGCGATCGCCGTGACGCGTCCGGTGCGCGGGTTCTGGTGGGGTTTGAGCGAGCTGACGAGGCCCACGCGCGTACCCCCGATCCGCACCTGGTTGGACACCTGCAGGCCGGCGGTCTCGGGCAGTTCGACCTTGATGTTGTACGTCGGCACGAACGGCAGGCCGTTGTTGGCGTTGTAGGAGAGGAACACGGCGACGACCACGATCAGCGTCGTGATCGCGCCGATCAGCAGCGGGCTTGCGGCCAGGGAGCTGCGACGCCGGTTCATGGGATCTCCGACGGGTCGCAGCTGAGCAGTTCACCGTCGACGAACGGCGAGGAGCCGTCCGATGCCGGCTGGGTTCCCGCCCCGGGGCAGCGGCGCAGCTGTCCGCGCACCAGCCCTTCGAGCGCCTGCGGCGCGCTCGCGGCCGGGGTGAGCGCTTCGTGTTCGCCGACCTTGAAGTCGGGCAGCACGGGGTTGATGTGGACGTAGTGGCCGTCGGCGTCGTAGTAGCCCGCGCCAGCGCCGAAGGTGCGCAGCGTGCCCGCGAGATCGGGTGAATAGGGCCCGAGGACGGCGGTGATCGGCACGGATTCCTTCAGTGCCGTGACGCTGATCGGCGAGGCCGTCGTCAGTTGCCTTGCGAGCGCCGGCAGCGCGTTCGCGAGGTCGGTCAGGTCGTTGTTGGGCCCGGATCGGCTGAACGTTTGGCTGAAGTTGTGCACGACAGGGGTCGCGGTGCTCAGCAGCGGCCGCAGCCGTTCGAGCAGCTCGGTCAGCGACTTGGTCGTCGGCCTCGACACCTTCACGAGTTCGCTCAATGCGGCGAAGGTTGCGGGGAGTTCGGCGAACGTGCGGTTTCCCTGGCGCAGGGTCACGGGGAGCTTTTTCAAGCCCTGTGCGAGCGCGGTCTGCTCGGAGCCGATCGCCTGGAACGTCTTGTTCTGGTTTTCGACGAGGTTCGCCACCGATTCCTGGCGCGCGCCGATCGTGGTCACGGCCTTCGCAGTTTCGATCAGGAAGTGCGTGAAGACCGGCTGGTCGCGGGTCAGCTCGGAGATGAAGTGGTCGGTCGAAGTCAGGGCAGGTGGGAAGTATTCGGTCGAGGCTTGGAGGTTGCGCCCCTGTCCGGCGAACTGTTCGGCGGTGCCCTGGATGAACCCCTGCAGGCCCTTGCGCGTCTTCGGGTTCAGCGAGTTGAACAGCGCATCGAGATCGGTCACTTCGCGCGTCGCGCTCGCCGGCAATCGTGCTCCCGACGGATAGGCGCGGTTACTGTTCGGCCCGAGCGACAGCTCGATGTAGCGATTGGCGACCGTCGTCAACGACGGAACGCGCACCTGGGCGACCGTCCCTTGGTGCAGCGGCACGAGCGAGCCATTCACGTGGATCGTGACTTCCGCCTTGAAGTCGGGGGTCAGGGCGATGTCCGTGACGCTGCCCACCGGCGTGCCGCCGACCTCTACCTGATCGCCCCTGACGAGCTGGTCGGCTTCGGTGAACACGAGCTTGTAGTTCGAGCCGCTCGAGCCGCCGAACACGAGGTAGGCGACGATCAGCACGACGAGCCCCAGGGCCCCGACCGCGATGATCCGCACCGGTCCCGTCCGCGGCGCTCTGACGCGCGGGCTCGGAGGCGGTGGGCCGCCCGGCGGCGGCGGCGCCGCTGGCGGGGTGGGCGGGCTAGTAGTTGCCACGGGCCTGTCCTTCGTTCGCGCTCGACGCTCCGGCGCCGTCCGGTATCGCGGCGCTCGAGTGCCCGCTGCCGACCGTCGGGTCCGGGATCTCGCCGAGCCGGTCGAGCAGCTGAATCCACTCGCTGGGCGTGAGCCCCGACGCGGACTGCGCGGCGGCGCGCGCGCCCCCTGAGCCGAGCGCGCCGAAGGTCACCTGGATCGCGTCGCGCGCGTTCGGGCTCGTGTGGGCGGCGGCAGCGCCCGGGTAGCTCATCAGGCTCACGATCCGCTTCGGCCTCGCGAGCCCCTGGAGCATCAGCAGCTTGCGCACGGTCGTGTCCGCAGTCGAGCCCGGCCCCTGATGGCCGGCGACCGGCACGCCGTTGATGGCGGTGATGTCCACTGAGGCGGCGCTTGCGGACGCGGGAGCGTTGGCCGCGAGCGCCGCGGGCGTCTTGGCCGCGCACGGCAGACCTGAGACGGTCGGCCGCAGGCCCGAGACCGACAGGTACTCGAGCATCCCGAGCACGCGCTTGTCCACCCTGCCCTCCTGCACGTCCTGGCGCGCGCAGCCGCCCAACCGGATGCCGCCGCCGTGCAGCACCTGCGGCTCGAGCTGCTGCTTTGACTCGAGCAGCACCTGCCCGACCGTGGGCGAGGTGGCGAGGAACGGGTTCTCGCCCTTGGCCCGGAAGATCGAGGTGTCTTCGAGCGCCACCCAGCCGTCGAGGATCGGCTTCGGGTCGATCAGCGGCGCTCCGCCGCCGGCGGGGCGCATCTGGAAGACGACGTGCGGCGCGCCTTCGCCGGCGCCGGCGCCGGCGCCGACGTGGCCGAGAACCGTGCCGGCGATCACCTGCACGCCCGGCACCAGCGGATGCAGGTAGACGTCGTTGGCCCCTTCGGTGAAGACGCGCACATGGGCGGCCGCCTTCCGGGGTGCCGGAACCTGCGTGGGGCTGGCGGTGCTCGGCGTCGGGACGGGGTCCACTTCCAGGCCGGCCGCGGCGCCGAGCGCGAGCCCGGAGATCGCGGCGCCCTCGCTCAGCGGCGAGCGCGGCTGCGCGCCCGCCGTCGCCGGGCCGCTCGGCGCCTGTTCGCTGCGGCGCGGCGCGACGCGCGGGCTGGGCGCCGTGTGGACGTGTGGCTCGAGCACCGGATACACCGAGGCGACGTCGCCCAGCTCGGCGTACACGTAGGTGTTGCCGTAGGCGTCGCGCAGCGTCACGAAGCGCCCGAGGGAAGGCGAGTCGCCCACCTGTACGACCTGGCCGTCCTCGACCGCGATCACCGGCGCTCCCGCCTGGGAGTAGATCGTCGTGCCGACGAGCGTCGTCGGCTTCGCCGAGCCCCCTACGGAGACGGTCGGGAAGCCGTCGCTGTAGTGCGAGGCGGCGTGCACAGGGAAGCGCGCCTCGGTCAGGCCGGTGATGGCGCCGAGCAGTTCCGACGGTGTGCCCCCGAGCAGCTGTGCGCGCAGCATCACCGATTCGACGTATGCCTGCGAGTGGTTGTAGGAGAAGACGGCCGCCTTGATGTTCGTGTCGCCCGCGGCAGCGCGCAGGTACCTCGCCGCGGCGAAGATCGCATCGGCCGGGTTGTACGGGTCCTTGAAGCCGTCGCCGTTGGCGTCCACGCCGTACTGGCCCCACTCCGAGGGCAGGAACTGCATCCAGCCCTCGGCCCCGGCGCTCGAGACGCTCAGATCGCGCCCGTAGTCGGTCTCGACCTCGTTGATCGCCGCCAGAACCTGCCAGGGAACCCCGTACGCGGTGCCGGCGGCCTGGAAGATCGGCAGCAG
>Ga0208849_1002184_pt1 | contig 11239 bp, 17 predicted proteins | sample NGESurdeep072012_10_FD_184470 | JGI IMG/M metagenome (GOLD analysis project Ga0208849, IMG submission 184470) | Arctic peat soil microbial communities from Barrow, Alaska - NGEE Surface sample 53-3 deep-072012 (SPAdes) | ecosystem: Environmental > Terrestrial > Soil > Wetlands > Peat ...
TTCGTCCTCATAATGGTAGGAACGATTGAGCAGCTTGCTCCAGTAGCCGTCGCCATAGGGAAATTCGAAGGTCGCGTCCGCGTTGAGCTTGATCGCGATGTTGCGGTCGGGCAGCGTCCTGCGCAACAGATTGGCGCAGCCGATGTAGCCGCGATGCGAAAAGTGCGACGATATTTTCGAGCCGGTGGCCAGCGCCAGCGCAGCCGTCCGCTCCCACAGATTGGCTCCTGCAAGAACCCCCGAGGTGCGGTCAAACTGGATGGGCGCCTGCGCCATCACCGGTCGACCTCTCCGAACACGATGTCGAGCGAGCCCAGGATCGCAGAGACGTCGGCCAGGAGGTGACCCCTGCAGATGAAATCCATCGCCTGCAAATGGGCAAAGCCCGGCGCCCGGATCTTGCATTTGTAGGGCTTGTTGCTGCCGTCGGCGACCAGATAGACGCCGAACTCGCCCTTCGGCGCCTCGACCGCGGCATAGACCTCGCCGGCCGGCACATGGAAGCCCTCGGTATAAAGCTTGAAATGATGGATCAACGCTTCCATCGAGCGCTTCATCACGGCCCGGCGCGGCGGGAAGATCTTGTTATCTTCAATGGCGACAGGTCCCTGCCCGTCCGGCGCGCGCAGCTTCGCGATGCACTGTTTCATGATGCGCACCGACTGGCGCATTTCTTCCATGCGAATGCAATAGCGGTCGTAGCAGTCGCCGTTCTTGCCGATCGGAATATCGAAATCCATCTCGGCGTAGCACTCGTAGGGCTGTGCCTTGCGCAGATCCCACGCCGCACCCGAGCCGCGCACCATCACGCCGGAAAAACCCCATTCCCAGGCCTGCTTCAGCGTCACCACGCCGATGTCGACATTGCGCTGCTTGAAGATGCGGTTGCCGGTCAGGAGCCGCTCGAGATCGGCGACGACGCCAAGGAACGGTTCGCACCAGGCATCGATATCGTCGATCAATCTGGGCGGCAGATCCTGGTGCACGCCGCCGATCCGGAAAAACGCCGCATGCATCCGCGAGCCGGAGGCGCGCTCGTAAAACACCATCAGCTTTTCGCGCTCTTCGAAGCCCCACAGCGGCGGGGTCAGCGCACCGACGTCCATCGCCTGGGTGGTGACGTTGAGAAGATGCGACAGGATGCGGCCGATCTCGCAATACAACACCCGGATCAGCTGGCCACGGCGCGGCGCCGCGATGCCGAGCAGCTTTTCCGCCGCCAGGCAGAACGCGTGCTCCTGGTTCATCGGCGCGACGTAGTCGAGCCGATCGAAATACGGGATCGCCTGCAGATAGGTCTTGTGCTCGATCAGCTTCTCGGTGCCGCGATGAAGCAGGCCAATATGCGGATCGACCCGCGCCACCACCTCGCCGTCGAGCTCCAGCACCAGACGCAGCACGCCATGCGCCGCCGGATGCTGCGGCCCGAAATTGATGGTGAAGTTGCGGAGGTTCTGTTCGTTCATGAGGTGGCGTCCGCTTTCGGGCGAATGGCGGATAGCGAATGGCGAATGGCACCGTTCCGAGTACCCCTTATGGTGAGGAGCGCGGCGAAGCAGCGCGTCTCGAACCATGCGACGCAACAACCAACGCCGTCCTTCGAGACGCCGCGCGACGCGCGGCTCCTCAGGATGAGGGCTGAGTGTGCATCGAGGTTCATGCGATTATCCACCTACCTTCGGCCCCGCCTTCTCGTCGCCCGGCAGGATCGGATAGTCCGCGCCCTCCCAGGGCGAGAGGAAATCGAAATTGCGGAATTCCTGATTGAGCCGGACGGGCTCATACACCACCCGTTTCTCCTGGTCGTCGTAGCGCACCTCGACAAAGCCGGTGAGCGGAAAATCCTTGCGCAGCGGATGGCCGTCGAAACCGTAATCGGTCAGCAGCCGCCGCATGTCGGGGTGGCCGATGAAGATCACGCCATAGAGATCGTAGCATTCGCGCTCGAACCAATCGGCACCGGGAAACACCTCGATGATCGAAGGCACCTGCGTGGTTTCGCCGGCCTCCGCACGCAACCGGATGCGGGCGTTCAGCGTCGGCGACAGCAAATGATAGACCACGTCGAAGCGCTTCTCGCGCCCGGGATAGTCGACCGCAGTGACGTCGGTGAAGCTGACGAAGCGGCAGGCGGGGTCGTCGCGCAGGAATTTGACGACATCGACGATCTTTTCGGCCTGCACATTCACCGTAAGCTGGCCGAACGCGATCGAATGCCCGGCCGCGGCGCCGGCCAGCGCGCCAACAATCGTCTGCCCCAGGGCGTCGAGCCTGCCGTCGTCCATTGCAAAAGCCTTCAGCGTTCGATGGTTCCGGTGCGCCGGATCTTCTTCTGCAGCAGCAGGATGCCGTAAAGCAGCGCTTCCGCCGTGGGCGGGCACCCCGGCACATAGATATCGATCGGCACGATGCGGTCGCAGCCGCGCACTACCGAATACGAATAATGATAGTAGCCGCCGCCATTGGCGCAGGACCCCATCGAGATCACGTAACGCGGCTCCGGCATCTGGTCGTAGACCTTGCGCAACGCCGGCGCCATCTTGTTGGTCAGCGTGCCCGCCACGATCATCACGTCGGACTGCCGCGGCGAAGCGCGCGGCGCAAAGCCGAAACGCTCGACGTCGTAGCGCGGCATCGACACCTGCATCATCTCGATCGCGCAGCAGGCGAGACCGAAGGTCATCCACATCAGCGAACCGGTGCGCGCCCAGGTGATGAGATCGTCGGCGGCGGCAACAAAGAAGCCCTTGTCGGACAGTTCGTGATTGACCTCGAGAAAGTAGGGATCGGCGGCGCCAACCGGCCTGCCGGTGGCGGGATCGAGAATGCCGGTCGCGGCCGGCGCCACGAACGGCTGCGCGCCGACGGGCGTCGCCGAGCGTGTTTGCCGGCCGGCAGTGGACCCAGGGCTCAATCCCATTCGAGCGCGCCTTTCTTCCACTCATAGGCAAAGCCGACGGTGAGGACCGCCAGGAAAACAATCATCGACCAGAAGCCGGTTGCGCCGAGCTTTCCAAACGCCACCGCCCAGGGAAACAGGAACGCCACTTCAAGATCGAAGATGATGAAGAGGATCGCGACCAGATAGAACCGGACGTCGAACTTCATGCGGGCGTCGTCGAAAGCGTTGAATCCGCATTCATAGGCGGAAAGCTTTTCCGGATCCGGCTGCTGGAAAGCGACCAGGAAAGGGGAGATCAACAGCGCCAAACCGATCAGGCTTGCCACTCCAATAAACACCGCAAGTGGAAGATAATTCTGCAAAATTCCGGTCATCGGCCAGACCTATTCCTGCGGTTTCTGGCTCCGCAGATTCGTTCATTGGAATTGTTCCGAGGCTTAGCGCAGCGCAACAAGCCGCGCAAGACAAGCTATCTTGACAGTCCGCCGGCCCGCGCGCCTCGATTTGAGGCGGTTGGCGGCCGTCAGATCATCGCCTTTTCGGCGTCGAGCATCCTGGCGGCGGTGTCGGTCAGGCGCTTCCCTCACCCCCTTTTTTCGGGCGCCAAAACCCCCGGACGAAACCATTTTGCGGAACCCATGAAACCATCCTGAAACAGGCGCGGGGTAACCCTGTTCCCAACAAAGCGGCGCTCTCAGACGCCAGGAGGCTTCCATGAACCACTCGATTCACTCGGCCGACCGTGCGACCCACCTGAAGATCGTGGCCGTTGCGCTTGTGGCGGGCCTTGCGGTAGCCGCTTTCGGGATCTCCGCCCGCAGCACCTCGGATTACACCCAGACCGCGCACGTCATAAAGGCCGGCAAAACCATGGCTCTCACCAGCTCGGACACGATGATGGTCCGGTGAGACCGTTTCGGGATTTTGGACGGGACGAAGCGGCCGCCCTCCGGGCGGCCTTTGCTTTTGAGGTGTTCGGCGCAAGGGCTGGTCCAGGAACAGGCGCTACCGTGGTTTTTAACGACATCTGAGGGGAAGGCACCTGCGCGCATGAAACGGGTCGCGGTGTTCGGCAACGCTGGTGGCGTTGGCGATGGGTGTCGCTTCTCCGCGTCTTTATAGCTGCTCGCGTTGAGACGCCGGGGAATGCCCAGGCATTTATAACAGGCTCACAGAGAAGTGAGACGGCATGCAAGCCCAGCGTGTCGCCTTTCGCGGCTCCTCATTCGTCCTTGTCCCGAAAGCTGGAACGGAGATGTGGAATGAGCAATTCTCGCTATCGCTGGGTCATTGTAGCGGCCGGCGGCCTGTTGGGCTGTGTTGCCATCGGCGGCATGTTTTCGCTGCCGGTTTTGCTGCAGCCGATCACACGGGATACCGGCTGGTCGGTCGCCGGCGTATCCAGCGCCATGACGATCGGCTTCCTTGCAATGGCCTTCGCCAGCATGATCTGGGGGACCTTGTCGGATCGGGTCGGGCCGCTCCCGGTGGTGCTGACCGGCTCAATCGTCATCGCGGCAAGCCTCGCGCTGGCGAGCCGCGCGACGTCATTGATCGAGTTTCAGCTCCTCTTCGGCCTGCCGGTCGGAGCGGCGGCCGCCGCCATCTTCGCGCCGATGATGGCCTGCGTCACCGGCTGGTTCGACACCCATCGCAGCCTTGCGGTGTCGCTGGTGTCAGCCGGCATGGGGATGGCGCCGATGACCATGTCGCCGCTCGTGGCCTGGCTCGTCTCCAGCCATGACTGGCGAACCACGATGCAGATCCTCGCCGTCGTCGTCGCGGCCATCATGATTCCGGTCGCGCTGCTGGTGCGCCGCCCGCCCGCGCTCGCAGGCGGTGCCGCTGCATCCGGCGATGCAGGACCGCAATCGGAAATGTCGCTCTCGCAGGCGGTACGGTCGCCGCAGTTCATCATCCTTCTCGCGACAAATTTCTTCTGCTGCGCCACGCATTCCGGTCCGATCATCCACACCGTGAGCTACGCCATCAGTTGCGGCATCCCGATGCTGGCCGCGGTGTCGATTTACAGCGTGGAGGGGCTCGCGGGATTGGGCGGCCGCATCGCCTTCGGGCTGCTCGGCGACCGCTTCGGCGCCAAGCGCGTTCTGGTCCTGGGGCTGCTGGTCCAGGCGTTCGGTGCGCTGTCCTACGTCTTCGTGCGCGAGCTTGCCGCGTTCTATGCGGTCGCCGCGTTGTTCGGCTTCATCTATGCCGGCGTCATGCCGCTCTATTCGGTGCTGGCGCGGGAAAATTTCCCGTTGAAGATGATGGGCACCGTGATTGGCGGCACCGCGATGGCGGGTAGTCTCGGCATGGCCACCGGACCGATTGCCGGCGGCCTGATCTACGACACCTTCGCCAGCTACGCGTGGCTCTATATCGGCGCGTGGGGCATGGGCCTCGGTGCATTTCTGATGGCCTTGAGCTTTCGGCCGTTTCCAAAAGCGCGGGCTGCGCCAGTGCCGGCATGATCCCGGCCGGGCCTGCTCGCGCGCGAGGGCGGTTCGGGACCGTGGATGGTGGTCACGCATCGCGGCCCCATGAATTACAAAGGGATCGAATACTCCCTCAAATCGGTTGAGGCGGGCGTCTGGGAATACAGGTTTTATATCGGCCGCGCGATCAAGACCGGCACGACCAAAGCAAGCGATGAGCACTTCGCTATCCGACGTGTCGAGGAGCGAATTGGCCGCGAGCTTTTGATCGCGGGGATCTACAAAACTCTCCCTCAGTAGTGGACAGAGTTTCCTGCCACCGTGCACAGATCAAACACCGCTGAATGGCGGCGGGGCACCCCGGTCAGGACATCCTGATGAAGGCCGCAATCCTTCTCTTCAAACGCGCATTGCCGTCGTCGGCCTCTCTTGAGACCGGGTCACGCGGCGCCGAACCGCGATCCGGCTGAGGAGGTTCGGGCTGCAGAGCTGCGCTATCCGGGACGCCATCGACTGTCTGGATTTGGAGCCAGTCGATTGCCTCAAAGTTCATCTCGCGTTTGCTCATCTCCGCTTCCAGATCGTCAGCGTGCTTCTTCCAATCGGAGTTCTCGCGGACACGAAACCGACATTCTGCACTCAGCCTCGTCAGTTCATCGTCCACGGCCAGTGCGCCACGGGTGCTGAAATGCATCATCAAAAGGGCGTCGTTAGTGAATGCTTGATAATTCATCGGGCCCTCGAAATGCTGACCCACGCCGGCAACCGATTCGTGACGGACAGAATTTAACGCTGCGTTAAGGCGTACACCGGAAGTCGCGGGTATTTCCTGCATCCCGGTCTCCTGCCTCAAGTCATGGCTGCGATCGGGTCTCGTTAATCATAAGCGGATCACCGAACGCGCAAGTTGCCAGACGGCGAAGAGCGCGACGCCACCTCGCCGGGTCAGTGGGCCGCGATAGCCAGGGCAGCGATTGCGACGATGGGCATCTCGACGATGATCGTGCCGATCGCCAACATAGGCGATGCTCTTGATCGGGTTCGCGGGGATTGGGTTTGCTGCTTGTCGAAGTCCTGCGGAAACACCTGACGGTTTGCGAGGATTCTACAGCCACCTTGGCAAGTCCCACTGATCCCATCATGATGCCGCGCAGATTGGGAGGATGCAAATGCGCAAAGGTGCCTTACTACTGATTTTCGTCGCCTCAATTCTTGCCCCTTCTGCCGGCCACGCCAAGACTAGCCACGCCAAGAAGTGTCCGGCTGATCCCTACAAGGCGAGCCAAGCAGTATGGAATTGGGGCCTCATAAGGACTGGGGAGCAAGCAACAGCAGTGCATCCGTGCGGCCGGAAGATCACCTGCATTGGCGGGAGGTTCGACCCGGCCGTCAAGCGGTCGTGTCACTGGGACTGATTTCACGATCCACTGGTTGGCGCGACACTGAAACGCGAGCAGAAAATCAGCGCTAGGTGAAATGCGCGCATCAAGACAGGAGGAAGCCCCCGATGACCACGATCACGATCAACGAACGAGTTGCAGCTGCACTCGCCGCATGGGTTGCAGCGGATAAAGCTTTTTACGCCGCGCTGCGCAAAGTGCCGCACGGACCGGCGCGCACAATAGAGCATCGCCAACTTGCGGCTGCAACGCGGCAAGCTGGCGATGACGAGCATGCCGCGCGCACCAAATTGCTCAAACTCCTAAACCCCGGCGATCACCAGGACGACTAGCGGTGACGACTCCCAAGGAAGAGCCGGACACTGGCTGGCAGACTTCCGCCGTTCGGGCGCCATCGAGGCCATTGCGGGCGGTGTTACCCTGCCGCTCTATCGCACACGATGGGCAACAACCTGTCGGTTTCGAACGCGCTGTTTGCGACCTACTGCCCGGCTAGCGTGATCTCGCTTGAGGCAACGCAGACCGCGCGCAAGCTCGGTCGGCAACCGTGACCCATAGGACCCGCGACCAAGTGAGAATATCCCGGCAACCCCGGGGACGGTGAAACGGCCCGCCGCTGCTCAATCGGGGATGACCACCCGAAACGCTCGGTGAGAAGATTGGGGCGCGCCGCAAAAAGCGCCCGGGATACCTGTAGGGACAATGCAGGTCCGGCTTGCCGGGAAAGGATACCGAGTAATCGGGCTGGCAACAGCCTCCGCTTGGTCAGCGGCCGGAAAGAGGTGGATGGCAGCGGGCCGTACCATACTCACGGGATGAAAGGGGCGGAGCTATGGAAAAGGTCAAATCTCACGGCCACGCTAATCGCGGAATCCTGAATGCGGGCCGCCTATCGAGGCAACGGAGAACACGCGCACGCCGGCGCCGAGAAAAATACTTGAGGCTTAAAGCATCGCCCGTCGGACCCCCGGGAACGCCCCAGCACACCAGCGGTTTTGTCTGTCGGGTCGCGGCGCCTGAACCGCTACCGCGGCCTGGCACGGTCGGCCGGTCTGCTCTGGGGTTGGCCGGCCGTGTCCCTTTGGGGCCGCCAGCGCGGCTTTCGCGGGACGTGAAACGGCCCCAGCTCGGGGGTACAAGCTGAGGCCGCTATTCAGCAGATGCCACTGGGGGGCAGGAGGGCATCCGGTGAGTTACCAAGCTGCGCCGGGCGCATTCGTTCCAAGGGGCCTGGTCACCGGGCGGTGGCCGCCCGGTGGAAATGACCTGTCCCCCGCCGGGCGGTGACCGGGTCCGGTGACCAGGTGGTCGCCCACCCGGCTGGTGGATGCGTTTCGCTGGAATATCAGCCGGTTTCGCCTGTTTTCCCTATGGGCCCGCCGCCACCTTCCCGGCGCACGCCCGGCCCCGCTGCGCCAAACCCACGCCGGCAGCGGCGGGGCCTCACCCTCTCGCCCGCCTCAATTGCTTGACCCTGCGATTCCAGTCACTTACGTTGTGTGGATTATATGTGTGAAATGGAGTTGCGAAATGGCCATCCTTGGATATGCGCGCGTCAGCACCGGAGAACAATCCCTTGACGCCCAGCTCGCCGAGCTGAAAGGCGCCGGTTGCAGCCGTATCTTTAGCGAGAAGCTGTCGGGCGCCAGGTCGGACCGGCCGCAACTGGCGGCCCTGATGAAGGCGGTGCAGTCCGGCGATGTCGTCATGGTGGTGCGGCTCGATCGGCTGGCCAGATCGACGCGCGACCTCCTGAACACGGTGGACGGCATCTCCAAGCTGGGCGCCTCCTTCAAGGCGATCCGAGACACCTGGTGCGATACGACCACGCCGCATGGCCGGCTCATGATGACCGTTCTGGCAGGCTTGTCGGAGTTCGAGCGCGAACTGATCATCAGCCGCACCGGCGAGGGTCGGGCCCGCGCCGCAACCAAGGGCGTGAAGTTTGGCCGCAAGCCGAAGCTGACGCCGTACCAGCGCGCCGAGGCCCTGCAGCGCCGAAAGGCCGGCGAGACGCTGATGTCGATCGCGCGCAGCTATGGCGTGGATCATTCCATGATCAGCAGACTGTAGAAGCCACCTGACGCGGCCGGCGGCGCGGGTGGTGCGTTCGATCGGCTCGGGGCATCTTGGCAGAGCCCAGCACCCCCGAATGCGCTTTCCCCGAGCCGCCTTTCGCGATGGCGGCGTGAACCAGAATCAAGCCAGCGGGTTGTGTTTATGGCTTTGACCGAACCCGGAGGAAGACGATGCGCAACCTGATCACGGCGATCTTGATAGTTGTTTCGGCGGGCAGCGCTTACGCGCAAGGCAGTGCTGGTACGGGAAGCACTTCCACCGGCATCGGACCGCAAACCGGCCCGGCCGGCCCCGGTATCCGAAGTGGCGGGTGGACCCAACAGCCCGCGGCGGCAACGAACAATGCCAGGACAAATACCAATCTCAGCCCCTCGCAGAAAAACGCGATGCCGCCGCCGAGCGCAAGGGGCTACCAGAAATGACAGCGCGCCCGCGCCGGGCGAGACTCGGCATCGCCAAGCTATGCGTCCTCCCCCGAGCGCGCGCCGCCTGGTGCGGGCCGTAGCCGGGCCAAAGGGTTGCTTTGAATGGTCCCCGTTAAGTCGTCCAACACCCCCACCGTCGGCCAATTGGCCAAGGCCCACACATTCCGCTTCCTGACGATGATAGCGACGTGGGTGCTGATCTTCGCCGCCTTCATTTACCACCCGGACTGGATTCGGGATTGGCTGCGGTTCATGACCCACTCGATTGAGTCCATCGCCGATCAGGTGCCGGAGCCATGGGGCGCGCGGCTCGAGATTATGCTGAGGGAGTTGGGCGGCTACGTTTGGATTCAGATCGCCACCGCGATCGTCTTGCTCCGCCTGATCATCTGGGTGCCGTTCCACCTTTGGCGACAAAGCAGAGAACGCAGAACCAACTATTGATCAGCGCGGCGTCGGCTCGCGCGAACGGCCTTTGTTGCCAGCCCGCCACATTCCGAACAATTCGCGATCCGCCTTTTACTCCGCGTTTACTTTGGCTGCGCTATATCCTCAATCGTGACCCAATGGGCGCTCGGCCTGACCGCAGTCAGTGCGCGCCGCCCCCGCAGCCCGACGTTCGTCGGTCGGCTGTATGCAGCACCCTCCCAGGCGACCATCACAGCAGTCCATCTCACCACGATCGCGCGCCGCGCTATGGCATTCGCTTGGAGGACCCACGTTGCTCACCCAGCGCAGTTACCGCACCACCGGCGGTGTAGAACTTCCGCGCGTCGATGGCCGCCTCCGCGCATCGCGCCGCTTTCGCAGTCTCTGCGCAGCATTCGAGGTCGAGATCGGTGATGGCGAGTTGACCGAGATCGAGCGCGGCATCATCCGGCAGGCTGCGAGCCTGCAGCTTCACATCGAGCAGCTTCAAGATCAGATCGTCAGGGGCGCCGACGTCGATCCCGACCAGGTCATCCGGCTGAGTTCCGAACACCGGCGGTTGCTGAGCGCCCTTCGCGCCATGACCCAGAAGAAGAAGCCGCCGGCAACCAGCTTTGCCGAAGCACTCGCGCGGCAAGCGAGTAACGCAGGATGGGCCGCTCTACGCCAGAGTCCCGGTCGGCGCGCGACGTCATCGCGGCGATGAAAGATCCGCACCTCTTTGAACCCTGGTTTCGGGGACAGACATGGAACGGCTGGCCCTACCGTTCTCAAAGGCGCCTTCGCGCTGCCGATGACGGACAGCGAGATTGAGTTCTTTCGGGCGGTCGCCGACCGCGACCCTCCGAGCCGACGGGTCCGCGAAGCCTGGTTCATCGTCGGCCGCCGCGGCGGTAAGGACAGCATCGCGTCGCTGGTCGCGGCATATGCCGGGGCAATGTTCAATCAGCAAGACCGACTCCAGCCCGGCGAGAGGGCACTCGTCGCCTGCTTGGCCAACGACAAAGATCAAGCGCGGATCGTCTTGGACTATACCCGTGCCTATTTCGCCGAGTCCCCGCTGTTGCGGCAACTTGTGCAAAAGGACGAGCGAGCGAACGATTTCCAGCTCGCGAACCGCGTCGACATCGCGGTGCTGACGAGCAACTTCCGCAGTGCAGCTGCGCACAATGGAACCCGGTGTTTCGGGTGGGAACACATTCAGACTTTGCCGATTGATTTGCTGTGGGCGGACCACAAAACCAAGGATGATCCCGATGTCCAACCAGAACCAGAATAATCCGAGCCAGCAAAACCAGAACCCAAGTCAAAAGCCCGGCCAGCAGCAGGGCGGCGGCCAGAAGCCCGGACAGCAAAAGCATGATGATCTGATCGAGAAGATCGAAGAGGATAATCGTCAGGGCGATCAAGCTGACGGGGTTGGCGGTGGCACTTGAGGACGGTCCCGCCGCGCGGTTGAGTCAATCACCCAGACCAAAGATGGCGGTGGATCGGGCGGCAGAAACATTGAGTCATTTCCCAGCAGGCGGTGCGGCTGGAGCGGTAAGCACATAGCCCCACGCCAGC
>Ga0208849_1002185_pt1 | contig 11235 bp, 11 predicted proteins | sample NGESurdeep072012_10_FD_184470 | JGI IMG/M metagenome (GOLD analysis project Ga0208849, IMG submission 184470) | Arctic peat soil microbial communities from Barrow, Alaska - NGEE Surface sample 53-3 deep-072012 (SPAdes) | ecosystem: Environmental > Terrestrial > Soil > Wetlands > Peat ...
TAAGGTCCCCTCGCCAAACCCTGCGACGCCGCCAGCGCCGAAGGTTTTTCGCGCGGCGTTTCCGCAAAGGTAAGCGTTGTCTCAGGGCCGGATATGGGAACCATGGCGAGCGTCGCAAGGGCGGCGCTCAAGCCAGACGCCGAAGAGCAAGACGGAGCCGCCGTTGGCCGCCGCAGGATTTCGCCACTACCCCGGCCTGCTCGACGCGGCCGCCAGCGGCGCCTCGTCACTTCGGTCCTTGAGGCCGCACGGAGGGCGCCCTTCTATCGGCCCGTCACCCCGTCCGGCAAGGCGATGAGCGTCCAGATGACCAACCTGGGGGCGCTCGGCTGGATCAGCGACGCGAAGGGGTACCGCTATGAGCGCGCCCACCCGGTGAGCGGTGAGGCGTGGCCGCCGATGCCGCCGATGCTCCATGAACTGTGGGCGCGCCTGGCCGACGGGGACGCTCCCGCCGACGTGTGCCTGGTCAATCTCTACCAGGGCGAGGCGCGCATGGGCCTGCATCAGGATCGCGACGAAGCCGACTTCGCCTTTCCGGTGCTTTCGGTCTCGCTTGGCGATACCGCGATCTTCCGCATGGGCGGGGCAAGGCGCGGCGGCGCGACAATCTCACTGCGACTGGCGTCCGGCGATGTGTGCCTGCTCGGCGGCGAGGCGCGTCTGGCCTTCCACGGCGTCGATCGGATAGTTTGCGGCTCGTCCAGACTGATACCGGGGGGCGGCCGGATCAACCTCACCCTGCGCCGCGCGGCGCCGCGCCCCACACCGAGTAGTTGACAAAGAGACAGAGGAACATGGTGCGCGGCGACACGATCAGCCTGCGTTAGCTTTCAGCAAAGGAAACGCCCATGACGATCCTAACCCGCCCCGACGGCGCGGCCCACGAAGCCTCCCGCCGGACCCGGCGTGACGTCGCCGGCCTGTTCTTCGCCGGCTACGCCGCGGCGGCGTTTTCGGTCCTGGCCGAGCCGATCCATACCGGCTCCGCGGGCCTGAAGATCGAGACCGTCACCCTGCCGGCGGCGGGCTTCGCCCTGCCAGCCTATCTCGCCCGTCCCGCGGCGGCGGGAAGATTCCCGGCCGTGCTCGTCGTCTCCGAGGTCTTCGGCATTCATGACTACATCAAGGATATCTGCCAGAGATTGGCCATGCTGGGCTACGTGGCCATCGCGCCGGCCTTTTTTGTGCGGGTGGCCGATCCCGCGCCAATCACCGATCTTGCGCAGGTGGTGAAGATCGTAAGCCAAGCCTCCGATGCGCAGGTCCTCGGCGACGTGCGCGCGACGCTGAAGTTCCTCAAGACCCAACCCTATGTGGACGGCTCCCGGCTGGCGGTCACCGGCTTCTGCTGGGGCGGGGGCGTCACCTGGCTGGCGTGCGAGGAGTTCCCCGATTTCAAGGCCGGCGTCGCCTGGTACGGCCGCATGGCGCCGGCGGCGGGCCAGCCGCGCGACCCCGACCGGCTGTGGCCGATCGAACGGGTGACGCGCCTGACGGCGCCGGTCCTCGGCCTCTACGGCGGCAAGGACGCGCTGAGCGCCTCCGTGCCGGCGATGCGCGCGGCCCTGCAGGCGGCAGGCAGGGATAGCAGTCAGATAATCGTCTATCCCGACGCCGGCCACGGCTTCCACGCCGACTATCGCGACAGCTACAACGCCGCCGACGCCAAGGACGGCTGGGCCAGGATGCTGGCGCACTTCGCCAGCAACGGCGTCGCGCCCAGGCCCTATCGAGGGACCTAGCCGCGCAGCTTGCGGATCAGGGTTTCGAGATCGCGATCCAACTGCGGATCGATGGCGCGCAGCTCATCGATCCGGCGCACCGCATGCAGGACCGTCGTGTGGTCACGGCCGCCGAAGCGCCGCCCTATATCTGGCAGCGAACGGGTGGTCAACTGTTTGGCCAACCACATGGCCGCCTGCCGCGGACGCGCCACTGCGCGGGTGCGGCGCTCGGAAAGCAGATCGGCCTGCTTGAGCCCGAAGTGCTCGCAAGCGGCCTTCTGGATTTCGTCGACGGTGACCCGCCGTTCGCCCCCGCGCAGGTGGGGCCGAAGCAGGCTCTGGGTTTCGTCCAGGCTCAGCGCGCCGACGGCCGGGCCCGCCCGGACGATCAGGGTGTTCAAGGCGCCTTCGAGTTCCCGCACGCTGTCGGTGAACCGGTCCGCTAGAAACTGCAGCACTTCGGGGCGCAAGGCGCCGGTGAAGCCCTGCTGACGGGAGAGCACCTGGAGTTTGCGCTCCAGGATGCCCAGGCGTAGGGCCCGATCGGCCGGCTCGACGCCACACACCAGGCCGCAGGACAGGTGCGAGCGCAGGCGCGCGTCGACCTCCATCAGGGCCGAGGGCGCGCGATCGGCGGAGAAGACGACCCGCCGGCCGTCCTCCATCAGCGCCGCGAGGGTGTGGAAGAGTTCCTCCTGGGTGGACTGCTTGCCCCCGATGAAGTGCACATCGTCGATCAAAAGGAGATCGGCCGAGCGCAGTTCGTCCTTGAACGCGGCGGTCTGCTTGTCCATCAGGGCCCGCACGAAGCTGGAGAGGAAGCGCTCGGCGGTGAGATAGACCACCCGGCGCTCGGGGGCGCAGCGCATGGCCTCCCAGGCCAGGGCGTTGAGCAGATGCGTCTTCCCAAAGCCGTAGGGGCCGTGAAAGACGACGGGATTGAAGTGGCCGTCGGCCCAGGAGGCGACGCGGCGGGCGACGGCGTGGGCGAATTCGTTGGCCGGCCCGGCCACGAAGGTGTCGAAGGTGAAACGCTCCTGCAGCCCGCCCGTCCGCGAGGGCCTGGTCGGCTGCGAAGGCCCAGCGGGCGCGGGGCGGTCGAGGGGCGCCTCGGGAGCCTGGCTCGCCGCCCCCCGCGCCGCCTCCTCACCGCCCTCGGCTTCGAACTCCAGGCGCGACTTGAGGCACAGGACCCGTCCGTCAGGGTCGTTGGCGGCCCAGATCTCACCGATGCGCCGCCAAGCGTAGCGGCGAATCCAGTCGCGGGCGATGCCGGTGGGCGTGACCAGGCACAGCATGCCCTCCGGGGTCGGCTTCAAGGCCGCCTGGGCCAGCCAGGAGCCGAAGGTGTCATCCCCTAGCTCGCAGCGCAGGGCCCGGCTGGCCAGACTCCAGACGGCGGCGGCGGGGGTGGGAGAGCCCAGTCCAGCGTAGGTTTTGGTCGCCATTTGCCCCATTGTCCCACCTCTCCCCCTCCGTGACGGAGAAGGTCGGCCCATGCGCCCCCACGACGCGAGTCCGGAAGATTCCAGGTACACACTCTCGTCCGCAGCCAGGCCGAACTGGCCCGTCGTTACGAATTCGTCCGTATAAGATCAGAAGCTTTGAGAGGCCGCAGACTAGCCCTGGGCCCCTGCCCGTCAACGCGAAATCGGACGCAAAAAAGGCGATATTTCGGTTGACATGCGGAAGGCCCCGCAGAGGCAAGGAAAAACCGTCCTGTGACAAAAAAGTCGACCGGCTATCGGTCGAATTTGTCGCACGTCGAAGACCCTCCAAGCACAGGCCTTCGCGCGCCGCTCAAAATAACTTCTATGGAATTCAGTCCGTTATGGCAGGAACAGTAAGGTCAGGCTGCGGCCAGCTTCCTTAACTGCGCGTGCAGGCGCGATACCTTCCGCGCGCCCGTATTCCTGTGCATGACCCCCTTGCCGACAGCCCGCATGAGCTCGGACTGGGCGCTGACGAAGGCCGCCTTCGCCACCGCCGCGTCACCGGCCGCGAGGGCCTCCTCGAACTTGCGCAGGTAGGTGCGTACGCGCGATCGGCGAGCCTTGTTGACCTCGGTTCGCCTGGCGATCTTGCGGATCGCTTTTTTGGCGCCCGGATTGTTGGCCATGAGTGTGCTTGCCTTGCCTAGACGCGGCCCTGGCAAGCGCCTCGCGCGCCGCCGGGTCGGAATAAATCGCGAGGCGCGGATATAGGCGAAGGGCCCCCGGCGGTCAATCGAAGGCGCGCCTCGCCCAGGGCTCCGAACTCGGGTTAACGCGGATGACCGCTTGCGGCGGTCGTGATTCCCTGGGCTGCGATAATGATTCGGAGCCTGAACATGGACCTCGCGTTGGAGAAGCCGCGTCTGCGGCGGTTGCTGGACCACTTCGCCGAGGTGACCGATCCGCGTGAGTCGTGGCGGGTGGCTCACCCTTTGCCGGAGGTGCTCTTGCTGGTGGTGTGCGGCACGATCGCCAGCTGCGACGACTTCGACGACATCGCCGCCTGGGGCCACGCGCACCTGGCCTTCCTGCGCCGGTTTCTGCCCTTCGACCACGGCGTGCCCGGCGAACGGTGGCTCAACATCCTGATGAACCGCATCGACCCCGGGCTGTTCTCGGGCTGCTTCATGGCCTGGGCCAACGAGTTGCGGCCGGACGCACCCGATCTCCTGGCGTTGGATGGCAAGACCTCCCGACGCACCCATGACCGCACGGCTGGGAAGGCGGCGCTGCATCTGGTCTCGGCCTTCGCCACCCGTGAGCGCCTGGTTCTGGGGCAGGAGGCAGTCGCGGCCCGGTCCAATGAGATCGAGGCGATTCCCGTCCTGCTCGACAAGCTGGCCGAAGCCGGCGCTCTTCAAGGAGCGCTGGTCACCATCGACGCCATCGCCTGCAACCCCAAGATCGCCGGCAAGATCAAGAGCCACGGCGCCGACTACCTGCTGGCGGTCAAGGCCAACCAAGCCCATCTGCGTGCCGAGATCGAGCGCTTCTTCGCCGACACTCCGCAAGGAAAGCTCGATGCCTGTATCGACATCGACAAGGGCCATGGCCGTATCGAGGATCGGCGCGTGTTCGCTTCGCGCGACGTGGCGTGGCTTGTAGGTGACCGCCGCTTTCCCGGCGAGCCCCGCTTCTCTCACATCGCCGCCATCGCCAAGGTCGAGACCCGAACCGAGTTGGCCGATCGATGCCGATCCGAGAGCCGCTTCTTCATCTCTTCGCGGCCCCTCACCACCCAGCAATTCGCCGAAGCCATCCGGGGCCACTGGCGCATCGAAAACTCCCTGCATTGGGTTCTCGACGTCACCTTCAAAGACGATCTCTCACGACTTCGCAAAGGCCACGGAGCCAACAACATGGCGGTCGTGCGCCACTTCGCCATCAACCTCGTGCGAGCGGCCAACGATCGTCACAGCCTGAAGACCCGCAGAAAAATCGCCGGATGGAGCGAAGACTATCTCGCCTCACTCATCGCCCCGCCATCGTGTTAACCCGGATTCGTTGCCCTGGCGCCTCGCCTCACGGCCCCTCGACGTGAAAGCCCTTGGCGCGTAGCAGCGCGGGCACGCCGCCTGGGCCTAGCAGATGGCCCATCCCGACGACGACCACGATCCGTCCCGGCCGGGCCATGCGGCGCTGCAGGACCACCGACCACCGCCGGTTCCGATCCGTCATCAGACGCCGGTAGAGGGCCGGAGAGGCGCGTTGCAGCGGCTCCAGGGCGTCGGCGGTGAGACCGACGAGGTCGGCGGCAAGCCAATCGGCGACCAGGCGGCGGTAGGCGTCGGGATGGTCTTCGATCTCGGTCAGCGTCGCCTCGAGGGAGGCGACCTGGTCGGCGACAGCCGCGCCCGCCAGAAAGCCGATCTGCGCTCCTGGCGTCTCGAGGGCGCGCCGCCGCACCCTGGCCGGGGCCGCGGCCTGGAGCTGCTCCTCCACCCCCTCGCCGGGCCTCGCGCCGGCCCTTGCGTCGATGGCCAGGGACAAGGTCACGTCCGCCAGCCATGGGCGCATGGCGGCGAGCGCAGGGGCGGCGAGGCCGAGATTGAGCGCCGCCGCTCGCAGGCGCTCGCTCTGATGCGGGGTGAGGTGATCGAACAGGCTGTCGCCGGCCGGCGCCTCGCCGCGCTTAACCGCCAGGCGCGCCGCCTCCTCGTCCGAAGCCTCGTCGACCGGCAGTTCGAACCACAGCTCGTCGGCCTCCTGCAAGGCGGCTGTGAGCGCGGGGGGACGCCAATCGAGGCCCGGAGGCAGGGCATGCATGGAACCGAAAAGGACCAGCATCCCCTTGCCTCCGGTCACCGTCCACACCGGCGGCCTGGCGAGCGCCGGGCCGGCCACGAATAAGAGCCAGGCCGCTGCGATGGCGCCGCCCATGCGGCGGGTCATTTCTGGCAGACGGGACAGAAGAAGGTGGACCGGCCCGATTGCACGATGCGGCGGATGGTTCCGTGGCAACCCGTCGAAGGGCAGGGCTTGCCGGCGCGCCCATAGACCAGGAAGGCGTGCTGGAAATAGCCCTCGCCGCCGTCCGGGCGCGCATAGTCGCGCAGGGTCGAACCGCCCGCCGCCATGGCCTCGGCCAGCACCGCGCGCACCGCCGCCGCGAGGCCGTCCACGCGGGCCAGGGAGATCCTGGCGGCGCCCCTGACCGGTGACACGCCCGCCCGATGCAGGGCTTCGCAGACATAGATGTTGCCCAGGCCCGCGACGATCCGCTGATCAAGCAGGAGGGTCTTGGGCCCCTGGCGGCGCCCGGCGAAGGCGCGCTTCAGGAAGGCCGCGTCAAAGGCCGGGCCAAGGGGCTCGGGCCCCATGCCGGCGAAGCGCGGATGGGCCGCCAGGGCGGCGGTGTCGACAAGGTCCATGAAACCGAACCGCCTGGCGTCGACGAAGGTGATCAGGGCGCCGGCCTGCGTCTCGAAGAGGATATGCGCGTGTTTGCGCTCCGCGGGCGGGCGATCCGGGGGCGGACATGAGGGGTCCCGCGCCAGGCGCACATCGAAGCGGCCGGTCATGCCCAGATGGATGGTGAGAGTCTCGCCGGTATCGAGCGGGGCGAGGATGAACTTGCCGCGCCGCTCCAGCCGCTCGATGCGCGCGCCGGTGAGGCGCTCAGCGAAGCGGTGTGGCAGGGGAAAGCGAAGATCCGGCCGGCGGGCGACGACGCGGGTCAGGCGCGCGCCGGCAAGGGCGGGCTCGAGCTCGCGTCTGACGGTTTCGACCTCGGGAAGCTCTGGCACCGCCCTGGCCTAGCGCAAGCGGCGCCGGGGCGCCACGGCCGTTGCTGGCGGTGGGCGGCCTTCGGGCCTAAGAGCGGTCGCGATGAACGAGCACCTGGCCAGCTTCGGGTATCGCGATGTCGATCCGGCGCAAAAGCCGGCTCTGGTGCGCGGCGTGTTCGAGCGCGTGGCCCATCGCTACGATCTGATGAACGACCTGATGAGCGGTGGCCTGCACAGGCTGTGGAAGGACGCCGCCGCGGCGCGGGTCAACCCGCAGCCGGGCGAGTTCATCGTCGACTGCGCCGGCGGCACCGGAGACATGGCGCGGCGCCTCTCGGCCATGGGGCAGGCCGCGCGCCGGCGGCGCGGCGGACGCGAGGCGCGGATCGTCGTCGTCGACTACAGCGCGGCGATGATCGGGGCCGGCCAGCGTCGCGCGGCGCCCGGCGTCCTCTGGGCGGTGGGCGACGGGCAGGCGCTGCCGATCGCCACGGCCGCGGCGGACGCCTATTGCATCAGCTTTGGCCTGCGCAACCTCGCCGACGTCCAAGGCGCCCTTGTCGAGGCCCGCAGGGTGCTGCGGCCCGGCGGCCGCTTCGTGTGCCTGGAATTCTCCAAGCCGGCCGGCGCCCTCTCGCGGCTCTACGACGCCTATTCCTTCAACCTGATCCCGGCCATGGGCGCGGCGGTGGCCAAGGATGCCGACGCCTATCGCTATCTGGCGGAGAGCATCCGCCGCTTTCCGGGCCAAGAGCGGCTCGCCGCGATGATGCAGAGCGCGGGGTTCGGGCGCGTTTCGTTCACCAACTTCGCCGCCGGCGTGTGCGCGATCCATCAGGGCTGGGCGCTCTAGAGGCCCATGGGCGCCCTGGCGTCTTTCTTTCGGCTGGCCGGCGCGGCGTGGGTGCTGGTGCGGGCCGACGCCCTGGCGCCGCGCGAGATCGACCTTTTGCTCTCCCCTGGGCAGCGGGGCGTGGCGCGGTTCCTGCGCCTTTTTTCGGGACCGGCGGCGAGAGGGGGGCGCCCGGGCGAGCGGCTGGCGGTCTGCCTGGAGCGGCTCGGGCCTGCGGCGATCAAGCTTGGCCAGTTTCTTTCCACGCGCGCCGATATCTTCGGCGTGGCTTTCGCCGAGGACCTCTCGCATCTGAAGGACCGCCTGCCCCCGTTTGACGCCGCCATCGCCAGGGCGGAGATCGAGGGGGCCCTGAACCGGCCGCTGACGAGCCTTGTTTCCCGCTTCGACGACGCCCTCGCCGCCGCCTCCCTGGCCCAGGTCCACCGCGTGGCCCTGAACGATGGACGGGAGGGCGCCGTCAAGGTGCTCCGGCCCGGGATCGAACGGCGCGTGGAAGACGATGCCGCCGCCCTGGCCCTCGGCGCCGAGCTGGCGGACGCCTGGGCGCCGGCCCTGCGGCGACTGGAGCCACGCTCGCTCGTCGCCACGGTCGTGCGGGCTCTGCGCCTCGAGCTCGACCTGCGGTTCGAAGCGGCCGGCGCTGACGAGCTGCGCTCGGTGATGGCGGCCGACGGCTACATGGACGCGCCCAAGGTGGTGTGGGAGGGCGTGGCGCGCCGGGTCCTCACGCTGGAATGGGCGCCCGGCCGACCGCTTTCCGAGGCCGCCAGCCTCGAGCAGCCGGGCGTGAATCGCCCGCGGCTGGCCGACAATCTCATCCGGGCCTTTCTCGCCTCGGCCCTCGATCACGGCGTCTTCCACGCCGATCTGCACGAGGGAAACCTGTTCATCGAGGCCCCGGCCAGGCTGACGGCGGTGGACTTCGGAATCATCGGCCGACTGGGGCCCGGTGAGCGGCGCTATCTCGCCGAGATACTGTGGGGCTTTTTGCAGCGCGACTACCAGAGGGTGGCGCTTGTCCATTTCGAGGCCGGCTATGTGCCGTCGAGCCACGACCCGGCCGCCTTCGCCCAGGCCCTGCGCTCGGTCGGCGAGCCGGTCTTCGGGCGCAAGGCCGGCGAGCTTTCCATGGGCCGGCTACTCAGCCAGCTTTTCGAGGTGACCGCGCTTTTCGACATGCGCCTGCGCCCCGAACTGGTGCTTCTGCAGAAGACCATGGTCGTCGTCGAGGGCGTCGCGCGCAGCATCGATCCGGGCCATGACATCTGGGCGGCGGCCGAACCGGTGATCCGCCGCTGGATCACGCGCGAACTCTCGCCCGCCGCGCGGATGAGGGCCCTGGCCGACGAAGGACGCGCGGCGCTGCGCGCTCTTCAGCGGCTGGCCGAGACCAGCGAACGCGACGCAATGGGCCCGCCGATCGCCCCGCAACGGCAAGAGCCGATCACGCCCCTGCTCGCCTTCGCCTGCGGCGTCGTCGTCGCCGCCCTGGCCTTCGCCCTCACCGCGCTGGTGCGGTGAGGGGCGGGCCCCCGGGCATACCGGCCGGGGTCAGCTCTGGTCGGACCCGCCGCCGTCGGCGCCGGCCGTGGCCCTCTTGGCTTCGCGATCCTTCTGCTGGGCCCAGTAGGAAGCCCCGTCCCGCGGCTTGAACATCGTCCGCGGCGCGCCGTCCTTGGAGACGACCGCGAAGACGTTGGACTTGGCGTCGTAGATCAGCCGGTCGCCGTTCTTGCGATCGAGGGTCTCGACGTCGCTCGGCGGCCGCTCGACGAAGGCATGGACCTTGGCCACATAGTCGCTCTCGCTTCTGGCCCCGAAGTCGCCGCCATTCTTGGTGAACTGATACTGCGCGTTGTCCTGGGCGGAGTGTTTGCGATTGGCCGCCCACATGGGCTTGCCGTCGACCAGCGGAACGGCGGCGTCGCGCGCATCATAGCCGGCCGCCTGACTGATACCCGCGGAGGGGCTCGAAGGCGGGGCGCCGTTGGCCCCGGTGACGGCGGAACTCTTCTGGCCGCAGGCGCAAAGGCTAAGCGCGAGCGCGGCGGCGGCCCCCATCAACAGCACTACTCTCATGATCGTCTCTCCCGTGTGACCTGTCGAAGTGCGTCATCGGAACAAACAAAGAACACTATCGCGGGTTTGTCCAGAAAGTTTTTCAGGGGTATGAGCCGTCGCCTCTGCCATGAGGGCTGCGAGCCTTGATCGACAAGCGCGTGCTGCTGATCGTCGGCGGGGGGATAGCGGCCTACAAGGCTCTCGAGCTGGTTCGCCTGCTGCGCAAGGCCGGCGTCGCCGTCCGGCCGATCCTGACCCGCGCGGGGGCGCAGTTCATAACCCCGCTGTCACTGTCGACCCTGGCCGAAGATGCGGTTCGCGGCGAGCTCTTCAGTCTCACCGATGTGGCGCGCATGGGGCACATCGAGCTTTCCCGCTGGGCCGATCTGGTGGTCGTCGCGCCCGCCACCGCCGATCTGATGGCCAAGGCCGCGGCCGGCATGGCCGACGATCTGGCCTCGACGGCGCTGCTGGCGACCGACAAGCGCGTGCTCATGGCCCCGGCGATGAACGTGCGCATGTGGAATCATCCGGCGACGCGGCGCAATCTCGCGTCGTTGAAGGCCGATGGCGTTCTGATTGTCGGGCCAGAGGCGGGGGAGATGGCCTGCGGCGAGTTCGGGGCGGGGCGGATGTCGGAACCGGCCGCCATCGCCGAGGCGATCGCCGCGGCGCTTCTCGGCGGCGAGGCGCAGGCTCTCTCGGGCAAGCATGTGCTGGTCACGGCCGGACCGACGGCCGAGCCGATCGACCCTGTGCGGGTGATCACCAATCGCTCCAGCGGCAAGCAGGGCTACGCCATCGCCGAGGCGCTGTCCCGGCTGGGCGCGCACGTCACCCTGGTCTCCGGCCCGACGGCGCTATCGGAACCGCGCGGCGTGCGGCGCGTGCTGGTCGAGACCGCGCGCGAGATGCTGGCCGCCTCGCTCGACGCCCTGCCGGTGGACGCCGCCATCTGCGTCGCGGCCGTCGCCGACTGGCGCGCCGACGAGGCGTTCGGCGTCAAGCTGAAGAAGGGCAAGGACGGGCCGCCCGCCATCCGGCTGGTGGAAAACCCCGACATATTGGCCACCCTCGCCGCCGCCGGGCCCAAGCGCCCGAAGCTGGTGATCGGATTCGCCGCGGAAACCAGCGACCTGGAAACGCACGCCCGCGCCAAGCTCACCCGCAAGGGCTGCGACTGGATCGTGGCCAACAACGTCGCCGACGACGGGGTCATGGGCGGCGACGAGAACGAGGTGCTGCTGGTCTATCCGCAAGGGCTCGACGCCTGGCCGAGGCTATCCAAGGCCGAGGTCGCCAGCCGCCTGGCGGCGCGGATCGCCGAGGACCTGGCGTGAACCCGACCGTCGACGTCGTCCGGCTGGCCC
>Ga0208849_1002187_pt1 | contig 11228 bp, 10 predicted proteins | sample NGESurdeep072012_10_FD_184470 | JGI IMG/M metagenome (GOLD analysis project Ga0208849, IMG submission 184470) | Arctic peat soil microbial communities from Barrow, Alaska - NGEE Surface sample 53-3 deep-072012 (SPAdes) | ecosystem: Environmental > Terrestrial > Soil > Wetlands > Peat ...
GGCGTCAGGACACCACCTGGTGCACTGGATTCATGGCGGTTCGACCGACCTGCCGAACCTTGCTTTGCTCTGCTACCGGCATCACTGGATGGTGCATGAAGGTGGATGGCAGATCGTGCGTGGTGATGACGGACGCATGGTGACCATCCCGCCGACCGTTACCTTCGGGCCATCGCCACGAGGTCCCGACTAGCAGCTTCGCCTAGACACCCTTTCTCTAGCGCGGATGTTTATGCAGTCCCCTTGTATACTCATGCGCTCGTGGGAAGGACAGTAAAAGCAGCTGTCGCTGGGGCCAACGGCTATGCCGGGATGACGCTTGTCCACCTCCTGGCCCGGCACCCTGGCGTGGAGCTGGCCCAGCTCACCTCGCGCTCTTTTGCGGGCCAGCCATATTCGGCCGTGTTTCCTTTGCTTGACCTCGAAGGCACCTTTCGCTCTGAACCGGAGCTCGCCGGTATCGATGTGGTGTTCAGCTGCCTTCCCCACAACGTTGGGGCAAGCAAGGCCCAGGCGTGGCTCGATGGCGGCGCGCGGGTGATCGACATGAGCGCCGACTTCCGGTTGAAAGACGCCTCTCAGTACCCCGTTTGGTACAAGCAGGAGCATCCTGCCCCCGACCTGCTCGGCAAAGCCGTGCTCGGGCTACCCGAGCTCCACGAACAAGAGCTCAAGGACGCGCAGTTGATTGCCGTCCCCGGCTGCTACTCGACCGCTTCGATCCTGGCGCTCGCGCCCGCAGTCGCCGCAGGCGTGGTCGGCTCCGACATCGTCGTCGACGCCAAGTCCGGTGTCAGCGGAGCGGGTCGCTCGCCGGGCATCGGGACCCATTTCAGCGAGGTCAACGAGTCGATCGGCGCCTACGCGATCAACGGCCATCGCCACCTGCCGGAGCTGACCCAGGAGCTCGGGTTGCTGAATGCCAACGGATTGCGCGTCACCTTCGTGCCCCACCTGGTGCCGATGACTCGAGGGATCCTCGTTACCTGCTACTTCGACCTCAAGGGCTCGCTCGCCGAGCTCAACGAGACCTACATCGAGTTTTATGCAGGCCAGCCCTTCACCAAGGTGCTCGCCCAGAGCCCGACCACCAAGGTGGCCAGCCACTCGAACCTCTTCCTGGTCAACGTTGCGGCCCAGGGCCAGAAGGCGGTCGTGACAGGAGCCCTCGACAACCTGGTCAAGGGCGCTTCCGGACAGGGAGTGGAGTGCTTCAACATCGCCTTCGGGTTCGACCGAAAAACCGCTCTGGAGATGCCGGTCCAGTGGCCGTGACCTTCGCGCGCGGCTTTCGCGCCGGCACCGCGGCCTGCGGGATCAAGGCCTTCACGACGGGGGCCACCGCGATCCCGACCACACAGCGCGACGACCTTTGCGTCATCCAGTCAGAGCACGGCTGCGACACCGGCGGCGTGTTCACGACCAACAAGGTGAAGTCGGCGTCGGTGGTCATCGATCAGCTGCACCTGCAGCACAACCGCGTCCGCGCCCTCACGATCAATTCCGGCAACGCGAACGCGTGCACCGGAGCGCAGGGGTTCAAAGATGCCCTCCTTATGGCCAAGCTCACTGCTGACCGCCTGGACCTAGATCCCCACCAGGTGCTGGTGAGCTCAACCGGCGTCATCGGTCGCTACCTCCCGATGGCGGCGATCAAGACCGGGATCACCGAGGCGTGCGCGCAGCTCAGCCACGATGGGGGAGACCGCGCCGCCCGCGCGATCATGACGACCGACACGGTGCCCAAGACCGCCCAGCTCGAGGTCGACATCGCGGGAACCACCATCCGCGTCGGAGGGATGTGCAAGGGCTCCGGGATGATCCACCCGAACATGGGCACGCTGCTCGCGTATATCACCACTGACGCGAATGTCGAGTCCGGGTTGATGGCCAAGCTGGTCAAGCCGATCGCGGATCGCAGCTTCAATCAGGTGACCATCGATGGCGACAGCTCCACGAATGACACTTTCCTGATGCTCGCGAACGGCGCCGCGGGCAATCAGGCGATCCGAGCCGGCAGCGTCGAGGCCGAGGTCTTCGAGGCGGCGCTGCTCGAGGTCGCCCGCCAGCTGGCTCGCGCGGTCGCCAGCGATGGCGAGGGCGCCAGCAAGCTGATCAGCGTGCGGGTGGTAGATGCCCTGTCGGACGCCGACGCACGAACCGCGGCGCGCGCGGTAGCCTCTTCGAGCCTCGTCAAGACCGCCGTCCATGGCGGCGATCCCAACTGGGGCCGGATCGTGTGCGCGCTCGGGTACAGTGGCGCGGAGCTGGCTCTCGACAAGCTTCACCTCAGCGTGGGTGGGCTGGTCGTATTCGAACGGGGCGCCGGGGTCAACGTGGACCTCTCGGCCGTGCGGCGCGCGTTCGAGCAGCCGGAGATCGAGATAGTGGCCACCCTTGGGCTGGCGGACGGCCGCGCCGAAGCCTGGGGCTGTGACCTTTCGGAGGAATACGTGCGAATTAACGCGGACTACACGACATGACGTTGACCGTCGAGGAGCGCGCGAAGGTCCTGGTTGAGGCCCTGCCCTACATCAAGCGATTCCACGGCCAGATCGTGGTGGTGAAGGTCGGCGGCAACGCCATCGAGCAGGCTCGGGACGAGACGCTGCTCGACATCGTGCTGCTCCGCTACGTCGGCATGCAGCCCGTGCTTGTGCACGGCGGCGGGCCCGAGATCACAGCGATGAGCGAACGCCTCGGCATCAAGGCAACCTTCAAGAAGGGGCTCCGGGTCACCGACGAAAAGACCATGGAAGTCGTGAAGATGGTGCTCACGGGGAAGGTCAGCCCGGACATCGTGGCGAGCATCAACCGGCTCGGCGGCCAAGCGGTTGGCATGAGCGGCGAGGACGGGCCGTGCATCATCGCCGAGCCACTCAATGAAGCGATGGGCTTCGTCGGACGTGTCACCCAGGTCAACAAGGAGCCGATCACGGCGCTCCTGGGGCGGGGTTACATCCCGGTCATCGCCTCGATCGGCCTGGGTTACGACGGCCACGCCTACAACATCAACGCAGACACCGTCGCCGCGGAGCTCGCGGTCTCACTCGAGGCACACAAGCTGATCCTCCTCACCGATGTCCCTGGAGTCCTCGGCGTGGACGGCAAAGTTGTCGCAGTGCTTTCCAAGGCCGACGCCCGACAGAGGATCGATGCCGGAGAGGTCACCGGCGGAATGATTCCCAAGCTCGAAGCCGCCCTTCGAGCGCTGGACGGTGTGCCCCTCGCCCATATCGTCGACGGCCGCACGCCACATGCCCTTCTGCTCGAGCTCTTCACCGAGGCCGGCATCGGCACGATGGTGACTCCCTAGGGCTATGCCAAACACCCCTGAGCTCGCCGAGCAGTACCTGATGCACACGGGCCGGCGTCTGCCGGTCACGTTTGTTCGCGGTGAGGGCTGTTTGCTATTCGACGAGGAAGGCAAGGAGTACCTCGATCTCGTGGCCGGTATCGCGGTCAACGTCCTTGGCCACGCGCATCCTGACATCGCCCACGCGTTGAGTGGCCAGGCGCGGACCCTGATCCACACCTCCAACCTCTACTTCACGCGCCCACAGGTCGAGCTCGCGCGACGCCTCGTCGAGCTGTCGTTTCCTTCCCGCGTCTTCCTCTGCAACTCTGGCGCAGAGGCCAATGAGGCCGCGATAAAGATTGCGCGCAAGTGGGGCACGCAAAACCGCGATGGAGCTTTCGAGATCATCACGAGCGTCGGCTCCTTCCACGGCCGCACGCTGGCAACTGTCACCGCCGGCGGGCAGCACAAATACTCTGACCCCTTCAAGCCGCTGCCCGACGGTTTCGTGCATGTGCCGTACAACGACCTCGAGGCAATCAAGGCGGCGACCACGGACAAGACCGTCGCTGTGATGCTCGAGCCCGTGATGGGCGAGATCGGCATCATCCCCGCGGCCAAGGGCTACCTCGAGGGCGTGCGAAAGTGGTGCGACGAGAAGAACGTGCTGCTGATCCTCGACGAGGTACAGACCGGGATTGCGCGCACCGGCAAGTGGTTCGCGTACCAGCACCACGGGATCACACCCGACGTGATGACCCTCGCGAAAGGACTCGGCGGCGGCGTCCCGATCGGCGCGTGCCTCGCATCGCCTAAGGCCGACGTTTTCGAGCCGGGCGACCACGGATCCACTTTCGGCGGCAACCCGCTGGCTTGCACCGTCGCCCTCTCAGTGCTCGCGGTGATCGAGCGCGACGGCCTCGTGGGCCACGCCGCCGAGATGGGCGAGCTGCTGAACGGAGTCCTGCAAGGGCTCGGCGCCAAAGAGGTGCGAGGACTGGGTCTCATGCAGGCCGCCGAGTTCGCCGAGCCTCACGCCAAGGCTTTTCAGGAGCACTGCCTCGAGGCTGGGCTGATCATCAATGCGGTCGACGAGAACTCGATCCGCCTGGTGCCGCCGCTGATCATCACTGCGGAAGAGATCGATCGGGCGCAGGGGATCATGCACAAGGTCCTCGGCGTCGGGTGACCGCGACCAAGGGACAGCGCCACCAGGCGATCCTTGCGCTCGTTAACCGCGGCGGGGTCCACACCCAGCAGGAGCTGGCTGAGGCGCTCGCGCGACGTGGCTTGCGGACGACGCAGGCGACCATCTCGCGTGACATTCAGGAGCTCGGCCTCGTCCGTTCTGTGAGCGGCTACCGCAGCTCCGCGTCCCTCGTCCGCGAGCTGGTGCTGTCGGTCGAGCTCGTCGAGCCGATGGCCGTGATCAGGACTCCTCCTGGCACCGCAAACCTCGTCGCGCGGCGCATCGACGAGGCTGCGCTGCCCGGCATCGCCGGCACTGTCGCGGGCGACGACACGATCATTGCGGTGCTGAGCAAGCGGGGGGCGGGCAAAGCGCTGAAAGACCTCCTGGCCCATGTCGAATAGGGGGGGCGGGGGCCGGGCTTTGCCTGGCCGCCGCAGCGGGGGGAGTCCCCCGCCAGTAGTCAAGAAACTCGTACTCGCCTACTCGGGCGGTCTCGATACCTCGGTGGCGATCCGCTGGCTCAAGGACAAGGGCTGGGACGTCATTGCGTTCACCGTCGACCTCGGCGAGAAGAAGGACCTCGACGCCATCCAGGCGCGGGCGCTGAAGGTCGGCGCTTCGGCAGCCTACGTCGCCGACGGCCGCATCCCATTTCTCGAGCTGTTTGTGTGGCCCTCGCTGCAGGCCGGCGCCGTTTACGAGAAGGAGTACCCGCTGGCCACTGCGCTGGGCAGGCCGTTGATCGCGGCGATGATGATCGAGGTCGCGCGCCGCGAAGGCGCCAGCGCGATCGCTCATGGCTGCACCGGCAAGGGCAACGACCAGGTGCGATTCGACGTCACCACCGCGGCCCTCGCGCCCGAGCTCGAGGTGGTCGCACCGGTGCGCGAGTGGGGGATGAACCGCGACGACGAGATCGAGTACGCGAACAAGCACGGCATCGAGGTGCCGGCCACCACGCGCTCCCCGTACTCCACGGACGAGAACCTGTGGGGCCGCTCCATCGAAGCCGGCGTGCTCGAGGACCCGTGGGCCGAGCCTCCCGCCGAGGTCTACACGTGGACGCGCGACCCGCGGCAGTGTCCCGATGAGCCTGCCTATGTAGAGGTCGGCTTCAAAGAGGGTCTGCCGGTTTCGCTCGACGGCAAGGCGATCGGAGCGCTGGACCTGGTGACGGCGCTCAACAAGATTGGGGGCGAGAGCGGCGTTGGGCGCATCGACCACATCGAGAACCGGCTCATCGGCATCAAATCGCGCGAGATTTATGAGGCGCCTGCCGCCGTGCTGCTGCTGCAGGCCCATCAGGCGCTCGAAGACATCACGCTGCCCAAGGAGGTGGCGCGTTTCAAGGACCTGGTCGCGCAGCAATGGGCGCAGATGGTCTACGACGGACTTTGGTTCAGCCCGCTCAGGGACGCGCTCTACGCGTTCGTGGTCGAGACGCAGCGCCACGTCACCGGCGACGTGCGCCTGAAGCTGTTCAAGGGCTCTTCGCACGTGGTGGGCCGCAAGAGCCCGATACAGCTCTATCAGCTGTCACTGGCGACCTATGGCAAGGGCGACGTGTTCGATCAATCGGCCGCGGCAGGCTTCATCAAGCTGTGGGGGATGGGGGTGCGCACGTCGGCGCAGGTACAGGGCCGGCTGCACGGGCGCGACCTGGGCAATCTCTTGGGTAAAGTAAAACGGCTAGGAAAGTAGCCGGCGGCGGCAAGCTTTGGGGCGGTCGCTTCGAGCGGCGCCTTCTGCCCGAGCTCGAACGCTTCTCATCGTCCCTCGACGCCGACTACGAGCTGTACCCCTTCGACATAGCCGGCAGCATCGCCCATGCGCGCGGGCTCGCTGCGGCCGGCATCATTTCCGCCGGCCAGCTGACAGCCATCGAGCGAGGGCTGCGGCGGGTGAGCAAAGAGCTCGATGCCCGCACCTTCGCATTCCTCGATACCGACGAGGACATTCACTCCGCGATCGAGCGGCGGCTGACCGAGATCACATCGGCCGGTGCCGCCCTGCACGCGGCCAGGTCGCGAAATGACCAGGTCGCGCTGGACCTCCGTCTCTACTGCCGCGCCGCCGCCAGTGAGCTGACAGCAGAGATCGCTGCGGTGGTTGAAGCCCTGGGTGCCCAAGCCGACCGCCACGCGGGCTGGGCCATGCCGGGTTACACGCACCTGCAGCGCGCGCAGCCGGTCACGGTGGGGCACCACCTCCTCGCCCATGCCGAGCCGCTGCTGCGCGATGCCGCGCGGGTTCGCCACGCTTATGACTCAGCCGACGAGCTGCCTCTCGGCTCTGGCGCGTTGGCTGGAACCACCTTGCCGTTGCAGCGCAAAGTCGTGGCCAAGCAGCTCGGACTCCCTCGCCTCACCGCCAACAGCATTGACGCGGTTTCAGACCGCGACTTTGCCCTTGATCTCGTATTTGCCTGCACAAGCGCAGCACTCCACCTGAGCCGGCTCGGTGAGGACGTGGTGCTGTGGGCGAGCGCCGAGTTCGGCTTCGTCAGGCTGGCTGACGAGATCGCAACCGGGTCGAGCCTGATGCCCCAGAAGAAGAATCCAGACATTGCCGAGCTCTTGAGAGGGCGATCAGGAAGGGCGATCGGCAGCCTCGTCGCGCTCGCCACTGTCTTGAAGGGTCTGCCGCTCGCCTACGATCGCGACCTCCAGGAGGACAAGCCGGCCCTGTTCGCAGCCGTGGACAACGCCCTCGACTCCCTGCGGGCGGCCACCCTGCTGGTGCAGCACCTCGAGTTCGACCAGGCCCGGCTGGCGGCTGCCGCCGCCGACCCGGGTCTGCTCGCCACCGACGTCGCCGAGGCGCTGGTCGGATCGGGCAAACCCTTCCGAAAGGCCCACCAGGAGGTGGGGCGGCAGGTACGGGGCGGAACCATGAAGGCGCCCTGGAACGCTGAAACGTCACTGCTGAAAAGGGACCTCGTCGGAGCTCCCCACCCGCGGCGCGTGGCCGCGCGCGCAGTCGAGGTGCGTCGCCAGGCGGCGGCGCTGCTGGGATGGAGCCAGGCGCACCCGCCCCCTCTCCCGCGCTAGGTTGGCGGCAGTCGGCGTTCCTGTCCTCTAGAGTCCTCCCTGATGCTGCTCGCCGTGGACGTCGGCAATACGAACGTGACGCTCGCCCTGTTCGACGGCGAGCGGCTGGTCGCCGACTGGAGGATCACCTCCCATCACGAGCGCACCGCCGACGAGCTCGCTGTGGAGCTCGGCCAGCTCTTCCACCTGCGAGGCCTCGACATGGCGGTAGTGGATGGCGTCGTGATCGCCAGCGTCGTCCCCAATCTCAACCCAGCCCTGATCGAGGTGTCCAGGCGCTACTTGAAGTGCGACCCAGTGATGGTGGGACCGGGCACCAAGACAAGCGTGAAGGTGAGGTATGACAACCCGAAGGATGTGGGTGCCGACCGGATCGCCAACGCCCTGGCCGCCTTCACCAAGCACGGCGGGCCGATCATAGTCATCGACTTCGGCACTGCAGTCACCTATGACGCCATCAACGCGCAAGGCGACTACCTGGGCGGGGCGATCGCCCCGGGCGTGGAGATCTCCCTGGACGCCCTTATTTCGCAAACCGCGATGCTCCGGCGCGTGGAGGCGGTGGCACCTGACGCAGTGATCGGACGCAACACGGTCGCTTCGATCCAGTCGGGCCTCGTATGGGGGTTCGTATCCCAGGTCGAGGGAATGGTCCAGCGCATGACGGCCGAGCTCGGGGGTTCGGCCAAGGTGATTGCGACAGGGGGGCAGGCGGCCCTCGTCGCCGGGCTGACCCCAGTTATCGAAAGCAGCGACCCACTCCTTACTCTTGAGGGCTTGCGGCTTATCTACCTCCAAAACTCCGACGGCAGCGTTAGATAGACAAGGTATGACCAACGCACCCGTCTTCAACATCTACCTGCTGGGCAGCTTCGACCACGCCGGGGTGCAAGAGGTCCTGGCCGAGCTCGGCCTCGAGGGGACCCGGCTGGAGGACACGACCACCATCGTCTCCCCGGCTCTAATCGTGCTGGGCACTGGGCAAAGCGCTCCCCAGGGCCTCGCCGACATCTCGATCGCCTTCCCGGCCGACGCCTCGCTCGACGCACTCCGCCATCTCTTGCACCTGGCGATGGAGAACGTGGCGCTGAAGCAGTCGGTCCGCCAGCACGAGGAGCAGGCTCGCCGCCAGCACCGCCAGTTCGAGGAGCTCAACCGCATTGGTATCGCGCTGTCGGCGGAGCGGGACATCGGCAAGCTCCAGACCTTCATTCTCACCACGATGCGGCAGCTCACCAACGCCGACGGCGCAAGCCTGTGGTGGAAGACGGTCGGTGAGGACGGTCAGCCCAAGCTCTCGTTGCGAGCGAGCCAGAACGCCTCCATCGACCAGAGCACTTACCAGGACTTCAAGGTGCCGGTGGACGAGAAGAGCGTGGTCGGCTACGCGGTCACGACGAAAAAGAGCCAGATCTACGACGACGCCTACAATCCGCCTCCGAACAAGCCGCAGGGCGGCAAGGGATTCGATGCGCAGTACGGCTACAGGACGAAGTCGATGCTCACCGTGCCGATGCGGAACTACAACGACGAGGTCGTCGGGGCGGTCCAGCTGATCAACGCCAAGCGAAGCTTCGAGACCAAGCTAACCGTCGCCAACGTCCCGGGCGAGGTGGTCAGCTTCCGGCAAGAGGACCTGGAGATGGTCGAGTCCGTCGCCAGCCAGGCCGCGGTCGCCATCGACAACAAGACCCTCCTCAAGGACATCGAGGAGCTGTTCGACCAATTCGTGACGGCAAGCGTCTATGCGATTGAGCAAAGAGACCCGAGCACCGCCGGTCATTCGGGCCGGGTCGAAGCCCTCACCACGAAGCTGGCAGACGAGGTGACCAGGATCGAGGCGGGCAAGTACCGCGACGTCATTTTCAGTAAAGACCAGCTCAAGGAGCTGCGTTACGCGTGCCTGCTGCACGACTTCGGGAAGATTGGCGTGCGAGAGGACATCCTGGTCAAGGAAAAGAAACTGTTTCCCTTCCAGTTGGACGGGATCCGATGGCGCTTCGACTCGGTCGAGCGTTTGGCCCAGCTCAGGGCAGAGTTGGAGGCCAAGCGGCGGGATGGTGTCGACGCCGCCACGGTCACTGAGATCGAACGGCGCCTCGGCGCCGAGCTGGACAAGTACCGCATGTGGTTCGAGGCCATCGCCGTGGCCAATGAACCGAGCGTCCTGCCCGAGGACAAAGCATCGATGCTGTTGGACTTGAAAGGGCACGACTTCCCCGACGTGTCGGGCCGGCTGCATCCCCTGATCGCCCCGCAGGAGTTCCATTTCCTGAGCATCCAGAAGGGCACACTGACGGACGAGGAGCGAATAGAGATTGAATCGCACGTCGCCAAGAGCCACGACTTCCTGAGCAAGATCCAGTGGACGAAACTTTCGCCACTGATGGGAAACATTCCGGACTTCGCGTGGGGGCACCACGAGAAGCTCGATGGTTCGGGATACCCACGCGGCCTGAGAGGGAATGAGATCCCAATGCAGACCCGCATGATGACTATCTCGGACATCTACGATGCGCTCACTGCGCGGGACCGGCCCTACAAGCGCGCGGTCCCTCCCGCAAAGGCGATCGACATTCTCAAGAGCGAGGCCGGCGAAGGCAAGCTCGACCCCGACCTGCTGGACGTGTTCATCGCCAAGCGCGTCTATGACGTGACGGCGTCCAGTTGAGGATCAGGTTCTGGGGCACTCGTGGCACCAGGCCAACGCCCGGGCGAAAGACCCTCAGATACGGCGGCAACACCACCTGCCTCGAAGTGCGAGACAAGGACAACAACCTCATCATCGTCGACTCCGGTTCCGGCATCGCAGAGCTCGGGAGCGGGCTCAATCAATCAGAGCCGCTGCAGGCCCACCTCCTGATCACGCACACGCATCTCGACCACATCCAGGGGTTCCCCTTCTTCCTGCCCGCGTTCGTTCCCGGCACGCACCTGACGATCGTCGGGCCGTCGGGCTCAGCGAAGTCGCTGCAGGCGGCCTTCGCCGACCAGATGGATCCCGCCTACTTTCCAGTGCGCCTGGATCACATGCCGGCCGAGATGGAGTTCATCGAGCGCAACCCAGGCGAGACGTTCGAGGTGGGGGGCTTGCGGATCACGCCTCACCTGCTGATGCACCCGATTCCCACGTTTGGCTATCGGATCGATGAGGGTGACACGCGGTTCGCGTTCGCGACCGACAACGAGATCGCGCTTTTCGCGAACAACGAGAACGGATCGCTGAAGGACCTCGCCAACTGGTGCAAGGACGCGGACCTGCTCGTCCACGACGCCCAGTACAGCCGGGAGGAGTACAAGACGCACGCCGGTTTCGGGCATTCGACCTACGAGGAGGCGCTGGCGTTGGCGGAGCAGGCCGGGGCCAAGCAGCTCGCCTTCTTTCACCACGATCCCCTGCACTCGGACACCGATATCGACGGCCTCATCGAGGAGGCGCTGGGCAACCACCGCGCAGCGGGCGGCGCCAACATCGACGCCTTCCCAGCGGCCGAGGAGCAGGAGCTGGCGCTCTAGCCCTTACGCTTTCCGATCGTGACGGAAGAGAAGGCATCCGATCTCCCTGAGGAGATGGTCGACCGCCGCGAGAAGCTGGAACGGCTTCGCGCGGCCGGCATCGATCCGTATTCGCGCGGGTTCAAGCCCACCCACACAACCGTCGAGGCGCGCGCCCTGCTCGGTGAGGGCG
>Ga0208849_1002188_pt1 | contig 11227 bp, 9 predicted proteins | sample NGESurdeep072012_10_FD_184470 | JGI IMG/M metagenome (GOLD analysis project Ga0208849, IMG submission 184470) | Arctic peat soil microbial communities from Barrow, Alaska - NGEE Surface sample 53-3 deep-072012 (SPAdes) | ecosystem: Environmental > Terrestrial > Soil > Wetlands > Peat ...
GGTTTCAGTCGTTCCTTCGACTCCGGCGAGACCAGAAGCAGAAAACGCGCCGGCGAGACATTCGCGCTGGTAGGACCCCACCGCATGAGATCGTAGACCGCCATCAGAAGAGCGGCACTTACCGGTTTGTCCAGCCACGCGTTGTGGCTGCGCGCCGTGCGCAGAATGGTATCGAGAGCTTCGTCGTTGATGGCGCGCGACATGGGGAGCTCAGAAGCGGAAGCGAAGCATTAGAATCGATTTATCGGACAGGCAACCGCTATGCTCAAACCGCCTCGACGGCGTTCACCTCGGGGATGTAGTGGCGCAGCATGTTCTCGATCCCGTTCTTCAACGTCATCGTCGAAGAGGGACAGCCCGCGCAGGATCCGCGCAGCTGAAGAAAAACGATTCCCGCGCCGCCGTCGAAGCCCTTGAAAACGATATCGCCGCCGTCACCGGCGACGGCGGGCCGCACGCGGGTGTCGAGCAGCTCCCTGATCTGGGAAACAATGTCCTCATCGCCTTCGGCAACGGCGCTCTCTTCCTCGGTTCCGGCGCCGCCATCCGCGATCAATGCGAGCCCGCGCGTGAAATGATCCATGATCGCGCCAAGGATGGGGGCCTTCAGATTGCGCCAGTCGCCGCCCGACTTAGTGACCGAAACGAAATCGCTCCCGAAAAATACCCGCGAAACTCCCGGGATCGCGAACAGTGCCTCCGCCAGGGGCGAGCGAGTCGCGGCTTCTGCGTCCGGAAAATCGGCAACCCCGGCGTCCCCCATGACCGCGCGGCCTGGAACAAACTTCAGCGTCGCGGGATTGGGCGTTGTTTCGGTCTGGATGAACATGCACAGCTCTTTGGAACGGTTCCAGCAAATCCCTACATGGGCCGTGGGAGCACGAAGATCAAGCGTTATCGCGGAGATCGCGAAGCCTAGCATCGACGTCCGGCACGAGTTCCCGAAATTGCGGCGTCCAGCCGGGTGCTTCGTTCGTCCGCGCCATAAAGCGGGCATGATGGCGCATGGTCTCGGGGAGCGCGGTTTCGAACCGCTCGGCCGATCGGGGCTGGCGTGTGTAAACGGGGCCATGAGGAACGTCGCACCCGGACCCTCGACGCGCCGTCCGGGGGGCACGAGGTCGAGCGCGCCGAGGCTCTCCATCAGCCGCGGACGCCAATCGGAGTCGTAATGCTTCCAGGCAGTAGTTGAAATCACTGGCGCGCCCGACAGGATAGAAACGAGAACTGGATTTTGGTGGTGGCGCGCGTCCCCGTAGCTGCCGGCCGAACGGGGCCACAATGGACCATGATAGCCACCTGCCCAAACGAACCCGGGATTTGTCCCATATGCGATTGCCGTAATCGGCAAAGCGGGGATCGCCCGCCAGGGGCGTTCTGGGAACGAGATGCCCGGCTATGGCGTCAGCTTGAACACCGTTCCACAACCTTGCGTGCAACCGGCTCCGCCGATCTCTGCTGTTCCGTAAAGATTTCCCGCCTTGTCGGCAGTCAGCGCGCCATCCGGAACCCCTCCGTCAGTCCCGCCCGTGAACGAGTGGAGAATTGTTTCAGTACCGTCCGGCGCAAGGCTGAAGACGGTGCCGCAGCCAAAACCGCCGCAGCCGGTTCCGCCGCCCCAGTTTGTTGTTCCGTAAAGATTTCCTGAACCGTTGAGAAAACCGACCGCGCCGGGAGACCAGCCATCGCTGCCACCCGCGAAGGAATAGAGCACGGTCTCCACGCCGGCCGGAGTGAGTTTGAAGATCACGCCGTATTGGAAAGCCCCGCCGCCATAGGTTGTGCCATACAGATTTCCGGCGCTGTCCATGGCAACGCGAGCTGCCGGAAGACCGCCGTCGCTTCCGCCTGAGAACGCATAGAGAATCGTCTCGGCGCCATCGGGAGTGAGCTTGAAGACCGTTCCGCAACCCAATGGCGGCTGTCCACCGCACGCAGTTCCGCCCCCGCCATATGCAGTCGTTCCGTAAAAATTGCCCGCTTTGTCCTTGATCAGAGGGGAGGACGGAAAGGCGCCATCGCTTCCGCCCTGGAATTCATACAACGTCGTGTCGGTTCCGTCGGGAGCGACTTTGAAGACGAGGCCACAACCGGCACCGCCAGAACAGTTAGGATTGCCGCCGCTGCCGACGCCGTAAAGATTGCCGGCGCTGTCCTGCGCGAGGCCAATCGGATAGCCGCCGTCCTTGCCGGAGAAACTGTGGAGCACTGTTTCCGTACCGTCTGGCGCCATCATGAAAACCGTGCCCCAGTCGCCGGCACCGCCATATGCAGTCGTTCCGTAAAAACTACCCGCTTTGCTCTGGACCAGACCCCACTCAGGAAAGCGCCCATCAGTTTGGTCAAATGCGCGCAGCACCGTCTCCCTTCCGTCCGGCGCAAGCTTGTAGGCGGTGCCGCATCCATAAATAATGTTGCGCGTGCAACGTCGGCGGCCACCATTTACGGTCGTGCCGTACAGATTGCCCGCATTGTCCAGCACAAGGTGGCCGGTCGGTTCAGCGCCGTCCTTTCCTACGCCCTGAAACGTGTAGAGCACGCTGAAGGTGTATGCTTGGGCGCCGTCGAGCGCCGCAAGAACGAGAAACAGGAACGGCAACAGAAATATTGTCCGAACAACGCGCGCCGAATTCATCGCCGCCTCCATCGAATATGGAGAAGATTAGCAATTTACCGGCAAGAGATACAACTGCCAAATTTATAGCGTAGGTGCGGGTCTAATCCCCCGTGTCAGTAACACGGTGGGTCAGAAATACTTCCGCGCCGCCCAGCCCATTCATTTGTTCGACCAAAGTGGGGCCATTCCTCCGTCCCGACCAACATTCCTGCCAGCGCCGCGCGCAAGCGCGGTCAAGGTTGGCCGAAGGCCATCGCGAAGCGGCGCGTAACTTCGGAATATCGATCCGCACCTCAATGGGTAGCAAAATGGGCAGCGCAGCGGCAGCAGATTTGCCGCTTTGAAATTGCTACCGAATTGTTGAAGGTATGGCGCGCCCGACAGGATGAAAGTGAGAACTGGTATTTGGTCACTCTCCGGACGCGTCGCCCGAAAGCACCTCATTGCCTCTCTGAGGGACCACTATGGCACGATCAGATATGCCGTGCCAACGTTGTACGCGCCGCCTTTGGTCGTCGTGCCATACAGGTAGCCTGTCGTGGTATCTTCGGCGGGGCGCGCTTCGGGATAGGCGCCGTCGCCGCTCGCACCGAAGCTGTGGAGCTGGGCTTCGACCCACGTGTTGCCGTTCTTGGTCAATTGGAAGACCGTGCCCTCACCACTCGTACCGCCATAATAGGTCGTCCCGGACAGCACGCCCGTGGCAGCGTCCAGATGAAGTCCAACGGGACCGACACCGTCCGGTGCGCCTCCGAAGGTGTAGAGCACTCTCTCTTGCCAGTCTTTCTTCGCCGGAGTCAGTTCGAATACAATTCCGTTGCCGGAACTGCCGCCGCCCGCTGCCCCGTAGAGATCGCCGGTTTTGGGGTCCACGTCGAAATCGGTCGGATTTTCTCCGTCGGCTCCGCCCGCAAATGTGTGGATGACGGATTCGCTCCAGACACCCAGCGATTCTTTCAGCCTGTACACGACGCCATAGTTCTGTGCTCCACCAGCACCGGTAACGCCATAGAGCGAGCCCTTCGTCGAACCCGCTCGCACGGGCGTTTGAGGTAAGCAGCCGTCGTTGCCGCCCTTGAATGCATAGAGCACCGTCTCTGTGCCGGATGGCGACAGCTCGAACACGGTCCCGCAACCCCATGAGCCTCCATCGAAGGTCGTGCCGTAGAGCGCCCCCGTCGCCTTGTCGATGGTGAGATCGGCGTCGGGATGGGCTCCATCGGCGCCGCCGCCAAAGCTGTGAAGCACAGTGTGGGTCCACGACGTTCCGTTGAAGGTCAATTCGAACGCGGTGCCAACGTCGGTGTTGCCGCCATACACGGTCGTTCCGTAAAGGTCGCCCGTCGCATCTTCGCTCAAACCACCGTAGGAATCCGCGCCATCGCTGCCACCGCCAAACTTGTAAAGCAGATGGTGCTTCCACACCTCGTGTTTATCGCTCAGGCTGAATACCGTGCCGTACCCGACGCCTCCGTGGACTGTCGTGCCGTACAGGCTGCCGGTCGTGGAATCGCGCGCGAGACGCGCGTACGGAGATGAGTTGTACGGAAAGCTCCACAACACGGTTTCGGTCTGCGCGATTGCCGTCGTGGAAAGCGCGACACCCGCCGCTGTCGTCACGGCTGCCAAAAAGAAAGATCGCATATTCGTCCCCCTGGTTCGCTTGTCGTGAAATGAACCGACATTCCGCGGATGAGCCCGGGTTGGTGTCGATCATAGCACTCTCTTGGGGCGCGCTAAAGCCGGGGACGCCATTGCGCCGCGAATTCTGGGAAGCGGGACAGAATACTGGACTGCACCTTCGTGAAGCTGAACCCCTGTCCGGCTGGCGCGAGAACGCAATCGGCAGGAGTCCAGCCGTACACCGAGCATGCCGCGTCATGTCGCGGTTGGCATGGTCCGATCAATTGAGCGTGGCCATGCTCCGGCCCACTCTGCGTACGCAATAGATACGAACTGTCCCGCGCTTCCCCGGATTTCGCTCTAGTGAATCTGACCGATGATCTGACCCGTGTTGTCGATCTGCGTTGAATGGGCCACCAAGCCGCCATTCGGTTTGGCTTTCCCGTCTCCTCCGGCAACGTTGATCGTGCCGGAATTGGCAATGGTTGCGGACTTGATCAGCACTACGCCGCCCGAGCCGTCACCGCCGTTCGGTCCGCGCACCGGGCTCTGATCGCCGCAGGCAGTCTTGGGATAGGTATTGGTGCCGCCGGCGCCGCCGGTTGTCAGCAATTGGCCGGCATTCGTGAAGCCGGTTCGGGCAAAGAACCATTCATCGCCACCCGCGCCGCCGCCGGAGCTGCCGGAGGTCCCTTGAACCACGCCGCCATTGATCCCCCGGGCGTCCATGATACCGGTGCTGGCAATGCTGATCGTGCCCGGAGTTGAGAACACCACTGAGCCGCCGCCATTGCCGCCCGGCGCACCGCCATAGTAATTCCCGCCATAATTTCCGCCGCCTCCAGCGCCGCCGCCGCCGCCGCCCTGCAGCGTCGATGAGACCTCGACCGTACCTCCGGGTCCGGCTGGCAAATGTTGGGGATTGGGGATATCCGCTGCCCAATAGCCTTTGTGGCCCGGCAGACCGACAGAAAAATTCCCGCCGCCGCCGCCGCCGCCGGCGGTGAAAAACCAGCCGAAATTGCAGGCCTGCACCTGACCGCCCTCGCCCTGGCCTCCGAAGCCTCCGCCGACACCCGAGCCCGGTCCCCCATTGACATTCGGGTTGCCGTTGCTCGGAACGCCGCCTGCAATCGTACCGTTCTGGAATTTGAACTGGCCGGCCAGGCTGATGTTTTGTTGCGCCAGGAATACCGCCGACGCGCTGCCATAGACAGTCAGATTGACCGTCGATTCCATGTTCAGGTCGGTGAAGTTGAAGGCGTGGACGCTCTGGCCGTTATAGGTGATGGTCTTGAACGGCAGCGTGACCCAAACGAAGCCGCCGCTGTCGGTGCACCACACTTGCCCGTTGTCGACATTGATCCAGGCCAGGCAGCTGCCGCTACCGATCTGCCCGTCGAAGCTGCCGGAACTGCCGTCGCTGACCGGGGGCGCCTTCGTAAAGGCAGATGCCATCGGCGACCACGCCACGCTGCCAAGAGCAACGAGAAATGCGACCCGCGTCGCGCGATTTGACGTCACGAACTTCATCGAAATTCTCCCCAATCGGAATTGAAAAACTCGCAACACCGCCCCATGGCTGTGAGATCCTCGGGGCCTTTCAAAGCCGACGAGGCTCGCTTAAAATGCCGGATGTCCTGCTCTTTCAACGACAGGCGTTTGCGGGCATCGGCGCGCATTTGCGGGAAAGTCCTCCAAGTCCCAGATCATGCAGAGCGCCGGCGAGCCCCAAACCCCGAATCGCCGCCTCCGCTCCTGGAAGGAGATCGCGGCGTTCTTCGAGTCCGACGAAAGCACCGTGCGGCGGTGGGAGAAGGATCGCGGGCTGCCCGTTCATCGCGGGCCCGGCGGTGCCGGCACGAAGGTCTTCGCCTACGCGGCGGAACTCACGCAATGGCTTGAGCGTCCCCGGGCCGAGACCGAATCCGCCGCCTTCCCCGCCGCGCGCCAGACAAGCGAGCGTTCCGACTGGCTAAGCCGGCACAAGATCAAGTTGCTCGCGGCCGCCGCGGCTTTCTTCGTCGTACTGGTGATGGTTCTGGCCGTGCGCTTTCCGCCTTTTCCGGTCGCGCCCAAGCCGGCCGCTCCCCAAAGCTCGACAGAAATGCGCGGCACCCGGCGGAACGCCGAAGCCACCGCATTCTACCGCGCGGGTCTCTATGAGTGGCAGACCCGCACGCCGGTGGGCCTGACCCACGCCGTCGATGATTTCACGCAGGCCATCGTGCACGACCCCGGCTATGCGGAAGCCTATGCGGGGCTTGCAAACTGCTACAATCTCCTGCGCGAGTTTTCGACGATGCGGCCTCAGGAGGCCTATCCTCGTGCCAGGGCGGCGGCCGAACGCGCCATCGCGCTCAAGCCTGCCCTCGGCGACGCGCATGCGGACCTCGCCTTCGTGGATTTCTATTGGTCGCGCGACATCGCCGGCGCTCGGCGCGAATTCCAGCGCGCGCTGGCACTGGAGCCGCGCAGCGCCATGGCGCATCACTGGTATGCCACCTTCCTGATGACCATCCGCGAGTTTGCGCTCGCACTGCGCGAGATAGACGCCGCCCAGGCGCTCGATTCCGAATCGACCGCCATACTGGCCGACAAGGGCCTCATTCTCTTCAACAACGGAAAAAGCGACGATGCATTGTTGCTTCTGCTGCAACTGGAGCAGGCGGAGCCGGCATTTCCTTCGACCCATGCCTATCTTGCGGGAATCGATCTCGACCGGGGAGACAATGTCGGCTTCCTGCGCGAACTCAGAGCCTATGGCCACGACGACGCCAGCGAGGAGGTCGCCGCCGCGGGAGAAAAAGCTTTGGCCCGAAGCGGCCGCGCCGGCATGCTGAAGGCCATGGTGGAAGCGCAAAAGAAACTCTACGGCGAAGCAAGAATGTCGGCCTATGCCGTTGCATTGACCTATGCCGATCTCGACGATGCCAATGACGCCATTGCATGGCTCAGGCTCAGCCTGTCGCGTCATGAGGCCGACAACATAGCGATGGCCGTCGATGCGCCGCTCGCACGCCTGCGAAAGGATTCGCGCTTTCGCGCGTTGCTGTTGGCCGCGGGCCTGCCGTCAACGTGATGTCCGGCTAACGCCAATGGACGGCTTCGCAATCGGCCCCGAATTGAAACAATTCTGCGGTTATCCAGGCGCGCGCAGAGTTACCGCATCTGAAACCCTACACGCGCAGTCGAGTGGCGCGCCCGACAGGATTCGAACCTGTGACCTCTGCCTTCGGAGGGCAGCACTCTATCCAGCTGAGCTACGGGCGCCTCGCTTGCGTCAGCTATAGCGCGCGCGGGCGCGAAGGCGCAATCGCCGCGCCCCGGTGCGAAACCCCATCGCTCAGGGCAGCAGTTGAATCGTGCCCGAGGAAGAGCGCGGCAGCATGTAGACCGACGAAGTGAGATCGAGCGCGCCCATGTGCAGGAAGTCCATCAGCGGCGTGTAGGCGTAGGCGGTCTCGCCCAGAACCAGCGAGGTGTTCGGCACGTCGAGACTGGCGGGCAGCGCGACCGGCTGGCCTGGCACCCTTGCGATGCCGTGCAGCGAGCGGCTCCAGGTGACGGTGGCGTTGCCGTTGGCGTCGATGCCGATCAGCGACACGGTGACGGCCGCGTTGGCGGACGAATAGGGCGTCAGCACCGTCGTCGAGGCATTGAAGATGTCGGGAAGGTCGGTGCCGGCGCTGATGGTCGCGTATTGGGTGACGATGTTGGCGACCGTGCTCGCCGTCAGCACCACCTGGCGCTTGATGGCGATGGCCTGCGAAACCTCGAAGCTGCCCAGATACAGGAGCAGCATCAGCGGCGCCAGCAGCGCGAATTCGATGGCCGCCAGGCCGCTGCGCTGGCGGGCGAATTCGCCAGGCAGCGCCGAAAGGCCGCGAGGCGGCGCGCGGCGTCCGCGCGCGCCGGTGTCGTTCCTCTCAGTAGGGTTCATTGCGAAACGCCGCCGTGCCGGTGAGCAGAAGCTGGTTGCCGCTGAGGTTTGCAAGATCGAATCCCAGGGGTCCCAGAATCACGGGCCATTGATAGAACGCCTGGGCGACGACGATTTCGCCCGACCCGCCGGGATTGAATTGCAGCGAGCCGGCCTGGATTTTGCCGTTCTGCACCGGGTTGCCCATCGCCACCGAGCCGAACGAAGCGAAAGTGCGCACGTTGACGTAAAGATTGCTGCAATTGAACAATGCCGTGGCGCGGGCGCAGACCTGCTGCTGAAACTGCGTCGCGGTCATGTTCTGGCTTTGCGCCTGCCCTGTCATGATCAGTCGCGCCGCCTGGCTGGTGGCGGTCTGCAGCACCTGCTGGGCGACGAAGACGACGCCGACCTGCAGGATGGCAAGCAGCAGCCCGAGAACCGCCGGCGCGAGGATGGCGAATTCCAGCGCCGTGGCGCCGCGGGTAGCGCCGGCGAAGCGCGCGCCGGTGGCGGCCAGGCGCGGCAGCGCCGCAGGCGACCGCCTCCCTGCGGGGTCCGTTCCGAACTTCGTCCGCATACGCATGAACCGGCCCGACACGCTTGCGCAAACCGGAATTGGCCTGCCGCCCACCGCCGTGGCTGCAACCGCCGTGCCAGCCATTCACCCGTTTCGGGAAAGTCCCTGGGCAACCTTGTTCCGCGACGGGACGATATCCGTCATCGCCCCTCCCGTTTCGGGAAGGTTTCGTTAAGCAAGCGCGATGCGGGGAGGGGTGATGCTGCAACACCCGTAGCCTTCGTCATCACCCCTCCCCGAAAAATTCTGCGAATTTTTCGACCCTCCCTCAAGGGCGAGGGTGGGTTTATTCGAGGCTTTGCTGCAGAAAATTGCCGATCGCATCGGCGACGGTTTGCGGATTCTTCAGCACATCGACATTGACAAACCTTGCGACGCGGTAGCCGCGGGAGGCGAGCCATTCGGTTCGCGCCTCATCGTACGAAACATTTTTCTCTTCTCCATGCTGGCTGCCATCCAGCTCAATGACGAGCTGTGCTTGCGGACAAAAGAAATCCACGATGTAGGGGCCGATCGGCTGCTGCCGCCTGAAGCGGAATCCGCCCAGCTGTCTGTTTCGCAGCAGACGCCAGAGCTTGCGCTCGGCATCCGTCGCATTGTTGCGAAGATCGCGGGCAAAATCGTATCGCATCGAAATGCGAACCTACCCTCCACTTGAGGGAGGGTCGAAATCTTTCTTGAGCGTCGGCGAAAGGAAGATTTCGGGGAGGGGTGATGTTGCAACACCCGTAGCCTTCGAGATCACCCCTCCCCGAAAAATTCTGCGAATTTTTCGACCCTCCCTCAAGTGGAGGGTAGGTCCGCGTTTATTTCGACAGGTACGACGTCGTCACGGCTTTCTGGAACAGATCGGCCAGGGCGGCAGTGATGTCGCCGTCGGTCGTGACTTCGTAATAGAGCCCGGGCGAGGCGCAGCTTTCCAGCGTCGGCCCGACATCGGCCTGGAACGGCGCGATATAGGTGTTGTACCAGGTGTTGGTGGGAAGCGGCAGATACTCGGTGTAAAGCACGGCGATGCGGATGCCGCGGGCCTTCACCGTGCTGCACCAGCCATTGTTCATCAGCGATTGCTGACGGGCGCCGTTGACGGTCTCGTCTTCCACCCCGTCGGTGACGAAAAACAGCACTTCCTGCGGCGTGTCGCCTTTCGTGTTGGTGCCGTTTCCCGGCGCCGGCATCAGTGTGTTGAGCGTGCTCATGGCGGTGTCGTAATCGGTGTCCTCGTCATTGTTGTTGTTGGTCGGGGTCAGCCAGTTGTTCTTGTAGACTTCGAGCATGGCGATGTTGCCCGCTTCGGATTCCGCCAGCGGCAGATCGGCGGTCAGCGCCGCGATGGTGGTGACGCCGACATCGAAGGTGTCGATCGCCATTTCGTATTTGGCCTTGTTGGTCTGCTCGGTGGTCTGGGCCGTCGTCATCAGGCTCTGGGTGGCGGCGGCGACCAGATCCAAACGCAGCGTCACGCCAAGACTGCGCGCCAGCGCATAATTGTCCTCGCCGCCAGGATTGCCCAGATTGTCGGCGCCGGGATTGGATTCGTGACAGCCGAAAGCGCAGCCGCCCTGCGGCCCCGTATGGGCGACCATGGAATCGATGCCGGCCTGGGTGGCCGCGATCGCCGTCGACGGCGAACTGTCGAGCAGCATGTAGAAATTGATGTTGGGCGCCAGCCCGCCGACGGCCGAGGAGGTGCCCCCCAGAGCGACACTGGCCCTTCCCAGCACATTGGGGAAGGCGTCCTGCGAAGTGGCGGTGTAGGCCACCGTCACCGTGCGCGTCGTCAAGGTGTCGGTCGCGGTGACCGTCAGGCCCGTGCCTGGCTGGTAGAGGACGCCTGAAACCGAACCGGCCTGGGCATTGAAGGCGCCGGTGGCGGACGCGATGGAGGCGGCATCGTCCTGCGCCATCATCGCGGGCGTCACCCCGGCAAGGGCGGCGGCATCGGCGGCGGCGTTGAGCTGATCTTCCCGCCACGTCGCCGAGGTGTAATCGATCCCCATGCCGACCAGAAACACGCAAGGCACCGCGGCAAGCCCGACGGTCATGGCGACATTGGCGCGATTGCTGCGCAGGAAACGACGAAGCGAATCGGCCAAGGATTTGGCGAAGGATTTGGCGAACATGGCCCCACTGCCCTGAATTTGCCGAATAATGCGCAACGCCTGTTAGCGCCGCGTTAAAGAACCCCGGAGCTGTTCGTTAACGTGCGGCGGCGTGTAAGACGAGCGACGTGCAAACGGCATCGGCAAACGCCGTGATGCAAACGCCATGCCTGAATGACCTTCAACCCTCCCCTTGAGGGGGTCGAAAAGTTCGCAGAACTTTTCGGGGAGGGTGATGGCGAAGCTTACGGATGCTGCAACATCACCCCTCCCCGAAATTCGTCTTCACGCTATCGCGCGAAGCCAAATGTCGACCCTCCCTCAAGGGGGGAATTATGCACTTGACATACCGGATACCATAGCTTAGATAAGCGGTCATAGGA
>Ga0208849_1002189_pt1 | contig 11223 bp, 9 predicted proteins | sample NGESurdeep072012_10_FD_184470 | JGI IMG/M metagenome (GOLD analysis project Ga0208849, IMG submission 184470) | Arctic peat soil microbial communities from Barrow, Alaska - NGEE Surface sample 53-3 deep-072012 (SPAdes) | ecosystem: Environmental > Terrestrial > Soil > Wetlands > Peat ...
GCTCAAGCCCAGGTGCCCAAGGGCGAGGGGACTGGAACACCTGCTGCTCCAGCTGCATCGGCGCCGGCTGCTGCTTCATCCGCCTCAGCCGGTGAGCGGGTGCACTCGTCGCCGCTGGTGCGCAAGATCGCCAAGGACAACAATGTCGATCTGGGCCAGGTTGCGGGTTCGGGCTCCGGCGGGCGCATCACCAAGCAGGACATCATGGGGCATCTGGAAGGCGCGCCGCAAGCCCAGGTCTCAGGTGCGAGACCTGGGGCACCCGGTTCTGCGGCACCGTCGAAACCTGCTGCTGCTGCCGCACCGCTGCCGGGCGAGCTGGTGCCGATGACCAAGATGCGCGCCATCATCGCGAAGCGCATGGTCGAGTCGAAGCAGACCAGCCCGCACGTGCACACCGTCTTCAAGGTGGACATGACGCGCATCGTGCGGCTGCGCGAGAAGGAGAAGTCGAAGTACGAGCAGCGCAACGGCGTGAAGCTGACCTTCATGCCGTTCATCACGCGCGCGGCCATCATGGCGCTGCGCAAGCATCCGGTGGTGAATGCGGCGGTTGTCTCCGGAGCGAACGGGGCGGAGGCGATCCGCTACAACAAGAACATCAACATCGGCATTGCCGTCGCTCTCGAATGGGGGCTGATCGTGCCCGTCATCAAGCAGGCGGAGGAGCGCAACTTCCTCGGCGTGGCGCGGGCCATCGTCGACGTGGCGGAGCGCGCGCGCGGCAAAAAGCTGGGACCGGATGAGATCTCCGGCGGAACGTTCACGCTGACCAACTCGGGCATCTTCGGCGAGCAGTTCGGCATGCCGATCATCAACCAGCCGCAGTCGGCGATCCTGGGCATCGGCGGGCTGAACAAGGAGCCGGTGGTCATCACCGACAAGGACGGCACGGATTCGATCGCCATCCGCTCCATCCAGCGCTTCACGCTGGGCTTCGACCACCGCATCGTGGACGGCGCCGACGCGGGCAAGTTCATGTCGGACTTCAAGGCGTATCTGGAGAACTGGAACGAGGAGATCGGGTAGACCCCCTCCCCATATCCCTTTTTGCAAGATCTTCCAGCCAAAGGACTTGGCGGGATGGATCCTGATTTATAAGGGGTTAGCTATACCTATCTGGACGTCCCATCTGGCGGATCGAAGGGCGGAACGCGCTGCGCCTTCCATCGGGCGACTGCCGGATCAAGGTGCAGCAAGAAGAAATCCTCGAACGACAAGACATTTAATGCCGAGGTGTAGGTCGAAATGCCCTGCTTAAGGCGCTTCGGAACCACTAGGTAGATTCGAGTTTCTTTCATCGCGTTCAGGTCGTTAAGTCCGACCTTTTCGTCGATAGTTGCGAGGAAGAACCCCAACCCTCTTGTTCCTTCTGTGACGATTTGTGGTCTGCTGAGTTAGGCAATCCGTTACACTTCCGTATCGGCGAGCTGACACGCCCATTTTAACTGTACGTTTACGATGGCGACAAGAAACTGGACCCGCGATCAGCTGATAGTGGCTTTCAATCTCTACTGCCGCACGCCTTTTGGTCGCATCCACAATAGAAATCCTGAAATCATCGAGCTCGCTAAGGCGATTGGTAGATCGCCTTCTGCGGTTTCTTGGAAGCTAGCGAATTTCTCGCGCCTTGATCCGTCCGTTACGGGCAGAAATCTAAGCGGCGCGACACACGGCAGCTCGCTTGATCAAGAGGTTTGGAATGAGTTCAACCGGGATTGGGATCGCCTCTCCTTCGAGAGCGAAAAGCTAAAGGCAAAGCTGTTCGGTCGATCAATCGAGGCAGTGGAATCGAATCCTTTTCCTGAGGGCAAAGTAAGACCAACGACGGTGATGGCCCGAGTAAATCAAGGGTTCTTTCGAGCGGCAATCATGGCTGCATACGAAACCTCCTGTTGCATAACGGGAATTAAAACTCCTGAATTGTTACGAGCAAGTCACATCGTCCCGTGGAGCGTAGATACTAAGAACCGAACGAATCCGAAGAACGGACTTTGCTTAAATGCGCTCCACGATCAAGCATTTGATTGCGGCTATATTACCCTCGACGACCAGTTAAGAGTGCTTGTTTCTCCGCAACTACGTCATGGCGTCAACGTTGGACTGGACGAGATGATTTTCAAATTCAAGGGGCATCCGATACAGCCGCCAAAGCAATTTGTGCCCGATCCGTCCTTCATCTCATATCACCGTGACAAAGTCTTTCGCCGTTGAGGACCGCAACATGAATACTTGTTTTGTCGTTGAGTTTTATGAGGAGCGAACGTGTATCGCTCCGCTAGCCCGCGGGATGGTCCTTGAAGATGTGGATGATGCTGCTCACATAGCGGATAGATTGAAGCTCTTCTTCGATCACCTAATAAGGTCTAGCCATCCACAATTTCACGACGCTGGCCTTATGTGCGTCCGGTTCGTGCACTGGCAACTCACTGAGTTAAAGAAAAATGGGATAGGGCCAGAGTGCCGGAACGTTTTCTTCATAAGACAGCTCGGGCCTTTGGTTGACTACCCAGTGGCAGAGATCTATGCGAATAGTTTCCGGCCTGAAGTTCGCTTCAAGAGGACGGAAGTGACGGCGCAGTGGGAGCTGCTCGATGCAGCCGAGGTACTGGGACAGGCTAATATCTGAGCCTCGCTTACAGCAGCGATTTGGCTTTGAGGACCAGGGCGACGGCCTCTTCGGGGGTGGCGGCGACGGCGGAGAGGTGGCCCATCTTGCGGCCTTTGCGCGGGCGGAGCTTCTCGTAGAGGTGCAGGCGGACTCCGGGGACGGCGAGGGCGCGGTCGAAGTGCGGCGCGCGTGGCGTGGGTTTGGCGAGTGGTGTGGTCTTTGGATGATTGGCCGCCTCGGACGGAGACAAATACGGAGATTCTGACCCTCCGCTTCGCTCCGGGTCAGAATGACGAGCAAATTGGGATGGCTCCGATGACCGCGGGCTGAAGCCCGCTGCTACTCCGCCCACATCACCGCGAGATGTGGGGCACCCGGATTCGTGGTCGGATAAAGACAAATGCGGGGGTCCCTGGACTTCGCCCCTTCGACTTCGCTCAGGGGCTTCGCTCGGTATGACGGCGGTTGGGGCGGCGGACTCTGCCGGTTGCAGCCAGACCTCGCCGAGGAGGTTGGCGATGGCGCAGGGCTGGACGACATCGGGCGAGCCGAGCGGCAGGTTGCAGACGGCGCGGACGAGCTGCTCAAACTGGCTGGTGACGCAGGCGCGCTCGCTGGCGTGGTAGCTGTTGTGCGGACGAGGGGCGAGCTCATTGACCAGAATGCGGCCATCTTTGGTTACAAATAATTCCACTGCCAGAATGCCTTCGAGCGCGAAGGTGTCAGCGATGGATTCGGCGAGCTCGCGGGCCTCCCTTGCGAGCGCGTCCGGCAGCGGCGCGGGGATGACGCTCCAGGCAAGGATCTGGTCCTCGTGATGGTTCCACGCGGCCGGGTAGACTTTGACCTCGCCGCGCGGCGAGCGGGCGACGAGGATGGAAATCTCGCGGTCGAGATCGACGGCCTGCTCGACGACTCCGGGCCCCTGGCCGAGGGCCTCCCACGCGCCGCGGATCTCCGCCTCGGAGGGAGGCAGCGATGTGGCGGGAGAGAGTTCGGGATGTCCGGCGAAGGCCCAGTCCGGCAGAAAGCCGACTTTGCCCTGGCCGCGGCCGTCGTAGCCGCCGGTGGCGCTTTTGCAGAAACATTTGCCACCGAGCGCAGTGATGGCTTCGCGGAGCTCATCGAGCGAGCGCACGGCGCGGAACGGGCCGATGGGGAATCCGTTGCGGGCGAGCCAGTTCTTCTGCTCGATGCGGTCTTGAATTATCGCCAGAACACCCTCACCTGGTCGGACCGGCGCGAAGCTGCCGGCGGCGTTCATGCTGGCGAGCGCAATCTGCTCAATCTCCAGCGTGACGACGTCGCAGCCGCGGGCGAGACGCGCGGCCTCGCGGGTGTCGTCCCATGCGGCCTCGACGCACTGGTCGACGACGAAGCGCGCGGGGCAGCCGGGGTCGGGGTCAAGCACGTGGATGCGGTAGCCCATGGTGCGCGCGGCCATGGCGGTAAGGCGGCCAAGCTGGCCTCCGCCGAAGATGCCGATGGTCGCGCCGGGAAGCAGGGTGGGCGACTGGCTCACGCGGACGCCTCTGCGTCTTCTAGCGATTGCGCAAGAACCTCGTCGCGGCGCGCGTTGCGCCAGGCGGCGAGCTTCTTCTGCAACGCGGCATCCGTCGTGGCGAGGATCTGCACGGCGAGCAGGCCCGCGTTAGCCGCGCCGGGCGCGCCGATGGCGAGCGTTGCGACTGGGATGCCTTTGGGCATCTGCACGATGGAGAGCAGCGAGTCGAACCCTTGCAGCGCGGTGGCTGCGATGGGCACACCGAGGACGGGCAGTACGGTCTTCGCGGCGACCATGCCGGGCAGGTGCGCGGCTCCGCCGGCTCCGGCTATGATGACGCGCAGGCCGCGCGCGGCGGCCGATTCGGCGTAGCTGAAAAGCAGATCAGGCGTACGGTGCGCGGAGACGACGCGGGCCTCATGCGGCACGCCGAACTCGCGCAACATCTCGACGGCGGCGCGCATGACGGAGAGGTCGCTGCGGCTGCCCATGATGACGGCGACGAGGGGTTTGCCGGCGAGCGGCTGTGGCTGTGATTGAGCGCGCGTCTTTGCGGGCATGGGGCGATTATACGAGGGCGGCTTTGTGCGCGGCGCTCCTCTCCGGGGCTAAAGCCCCTTCTTTTTTGCGTGGCGGTGTTATGGCGTGGCTGAAGCCACACCCCTTCAAAGCAAGAGACAAGCAGGGCAAGAGGTAAGCAGGTTAATTGGTCGGCTCACTTCGATTGGCCCAGAGGCTGGCGTTGAGGCATTCGACGACGCCGTCGACGATGAGGTTGAGGCCCTGCGTGAACCTGGGCGCGTCGGCGATCTGCTTCTGGGTGACGGCGTCGGCTACGTTGATGCTGTTGGTGACGATGGAGAGCGCGGCGTCCTTCTTCTGCGCGCCGGTCTTGGCTCCGTAGAGGAGTTCGACGCTTTGCACGAGCGAGGGTACGAGGGCGATGCTGCGAAGGAAAATTTTGAGGAAGTCCATGGTGATCTCCTTGGATTTGTTCGGTGAAAGATTTGTTCGGTGAAGCAGATTCCTCCGCATTCGCGCTGAAGCGCGAACGTTGCGGAATGACAAATACGGGGTTCCTTCGAGTGCGCCATTCGCCTTCAGCAAGCGGCTGCGGTCAGGAGGACAATGTAAGGTTGTTCGGCGTGGAACACGCAAAGGGGTCAGCGGTGCATGAAGAGGAAGTCGATGGCGAAGTGCGCGAAGGTGAGTGCGGCGCCCAGCGCACCGGCTGCGCCCTTGAGGCGTTGCACAGCGCGCTCATGATCGGAGATGCGGGATTCGACGCGTGTAAGACGGCCGGGCTGTCCGTTGCCGACGAGGTCTTTCATCTGAGTCTTGAGGATTGCGAGGTCCGCGAGAACCTGGGCTTCGAAATCGGTCATGGAAGCTCCTTGTGATTGATGCGCAAGAAAGCAGATTCCTACGCATTCGCGCTGAAGCGCGAACGCTGCGGAATGACAAGAGGGAATGGGGCGCCACTGCGCTAAAAGGCAACCCACCCTTTCGCGAACGGATGGGCCACCCGCCCGGGCTGCGGCTTCAGCTCACGGGAAGGTCGGTGAAGATGGCGGCGGAGAGCGCTGAGTAATTCGGCGGCGTGGAGGCGTCGTACATGCGGATGAAGTAGCGTTCCAACTGTGCGGCGCGCGGGATGATGAAGCCGCGCACGGGCGAGCGCAGCACGAGATCGGCACCAGGGCCGGGGCCAAAGTCGAAGTCGCGCAGGCGCACCTCAAAGCCGCCGCCGGACGGAGGGTCTGTGCCAGCGTCGAGGGTGAGTGCGGTGGGAGTCGCGCTGATGACGGTGAGCTGCTGTAGATTGGTGAGGCCCACGCCGGGGGCAGTTGCGGCGGCGGTGGGAAGGTATGTGTCTGCGGGGATGGATTCCGAGAGCTGGATGCCGAGGGCCTCAGCCCAGTCGTTGGCGAAGACGATTTTGTAGGTGAGGGTCTGGGGGGCGGAGTGGCCGTCAACGATGGTGACCTTGCGCACGACGACGGAGAGCGTCTCGCCGTTCGCGTTGATCGCAAGGACGTCGCCGGGCCAGATGTCGGCGACGGGATTGATGGCGGCGTAGCTGCCGGAGATCGCATTCGCGCGACTGGTGGCGAGCACGAGCAGGGCCTGCGCGGCGGCTTCGCAGTCCGCAGTGGAGCGGGCGGGCGGATGTTGGACCTTGCCGATCCAACGGGCGGTTCCGGGAAATCCGGCAGATGCCTCAGCGGCGATCGAGGCCTGGTCTTCGAGGCGTGCGACTGCGCGATCGCGCGTGCGGTAGAAGATGGTGATGCGTTCGCCGGGGACAGGCACGCGCCCGGTATAGAATGTAACCTTTCCGGTGGCATCGATCTGGCAGTCGAGTCCTTTGCCCGCGGCGCCGATGAGTCTGGTCTGCAAAGCGCCCGAAGGTGGCGTGCTCACCGCCCAGGCCGAGCCGGTCTGCGAGACGGTGCAGGAGCCGATGGAGCCGAAGAGCTGGACAGAGTCCGCCAGCGCGAAGGTGCAGACGGCGGGTGAGGCCGCGATAGGCGTGACGGCGGCGCTGTCATACAACACCGTGGCGGGCGTATTGGAAGCGTTGCCGAGATCGACGAGGTCGAAAACCAGCGATACGGGCGCGTCGACTGCACCCGATCCGAAGGACTCGACCGCGCCGTCGACCATGGCGTAGTAGGTCTGCAGCACGCGCTGGACCTCCGGCGAATGGATGCGGATGCACAGCGTGTAGCTGTGGCCGGGAAGAACGGTGAAGCTGGCGCCGATCTCTGCGCCATTGACGAAGGGCGTAAGCAGAGTCGCGCCGCCGCTCTGGCGCACGTTGTAACCGGCGAAGCAGTTGGAGCGCTGCACCGGGCCGGGGTAAAGGCCCAGCAACACGCCGTCGGAGGGCGAGTTGAGCTGGACCGCGGCTGCTTCGAGCACGAGGGTGCCACCGATCTCAAACTGGTCGATGGCTGTGAGTGTGGTCTGGCCGTCGAAGCCATTGCCCCCCGCGAGCGTGAAGCCATTCCCTCCAAGAGACAAGCGCGAGCCTGGGTCGGAGGCGCTCCAGAGCTGCTTGTTGAATACGCGCTGATTGAAACTGTCGGTCAGCAGCGTGGGCTTGCTGATGTGGAATGGGAGGCTGGAGAGATGGAAGACAGTCGTGGCGCCGTCACCTGCGAAGATCTCCTGCACGTAAGCGGAGGGTTCTTCGAGTCCCACGACGGTGACGTCGTTGGCGAGTTCCTTGACGCTGGCGGTCTTCAGCGCGGAGAAGCTGAGCGGGCTGGCGCCTGAGCCTACACCATCGTCGGTATCGAAATCGAGCGTGTGCGTGGTGTCGCCGATCGCCTGCGACGACAGAGCGCCTCCGAGAGCACGATAAGCGATGTACGTGCCGCCGGCGATAAGGCCGGCGTTGATGGACCACGGCTTCGCCGGCTCCGGCGTGAAGACGCCTGCCGGCCTGTCCACGACAACTCCGGAGGTGGTGAGCAAACCACCGCCGGTGCGGTTGGCCAACTGCGCCAGTTGCGTGCCGCCCATCGCCGCGTAGCCGGAGTTGGTGAGGACGAGGGAGAGCTTGTCGAGCAGCCATTCATCGCTGATAGCGGTGAAACCGATGCGATAGACGGGTCCGGCGAGACCTGCGCCGGCGTAGATGGATTCGGGCTCGGTTGCGATGTATCCGGTGAACAGCGGCGCACCGGTCGCGGAGGCGACGACGACGCGCGCGCGGCGGCCCGGGACCGGCAACGGCGGTACGCCGCCGGGATTCACGGAGGCAGCGATCACGAGCGTTCCGGTGCAGCGCGAGGGCGCGTTGAGCGTGCGCTCGACAGTGAAAGGGGAATCCGCGGAGATTGCGGCCGAGTAGTCGACGGCGCCGTGGCCGTCGAGATTGTCGATAGTCAAAAACGGGATCCCGAAGCTCAAGGCGCCACCTCCGTGCCAAGCTTCGGCAGGCCACGCATCTCGCGGACCTCGTCGATGGTCAACACGCCGGCCTTCAGCAACTCGGTCTGAATGCGGAGCTCTTCCATCTCGTCGCGCGCCTCGAGATTGTTGTAGCGGAACTCGAACTCACGCCAGCCGAGTTTCTTGGCGAAGAGGTCGCGCGTGATGTGCTCCTCGATGAGGCGCGCGACCGGTACGATGGCGGACTGGAAGGCTTCGTCGGCGAGCTCGCTTGCGGTGGAGCGGTTGACGTCGTGCTGCAGGCCCAGCAGCATCGGCGGCAGCTCGAACGCGTTGGCGATGATACGCAGCAGGAACTCCTGCCACTGGATGTGCAGGTCGGCGTCGGTGCCGCCGGCGAAGCGGAGGACCTCGGGCTTCTGCTCGCAGCTCAGCAGCGGAACGCGGCCGGTGCCTTCGATCTCGTCCTGCCACCAGCGGATAAGGCGGTCGTGCTGCTCGGGCGTGGCATCGTTGAGCCAGAGCGCATACTGCACCACAGAGTTGGAGGCGAGGCGGCCGGCGTAACGGTTTGCGGAGAGAAACTGGTTGATGGTCTCGAATGCGACCTCGAGGCGGCCCAGGCCGAAGGGGGTATGGGTGCGCGGATTCAGCCGGATGTACATCAGCTCCGCATCAAGAAGGGGAACAAGCTTCTTCTGCGAAAAGCCGGCAGTGGCCTGCGCATAGCGCGGTTTGGCGGAGTCGCCATTCCAGGTGACATCGATCTCGATGGTCGCGCCGTCGACGGCCCACAGATGGAAGGGCCGCTGGGGGTCGGCGGTAGCCTCCATCTCGACTGCTCCGAAGCCGCCGACGAGGAGATCTTCGAGCACCTGCTCGATGACAGTGCGAAAGCTGTCGGCGGAGTTGGGCTCCTCGAGGCCGCGGCGCAGGAACGTCATACGCTCGGCGGCGTCGGGGACCTGGTCGCTGGAGTAGCCGCGCCGGATGGCGATCTTCCAGTCCATGGACGCGATGCGGTCCTTGACGATGTTGATGGCGCGTCGCGCGACCGGCGTCTCGGCGAACTTGCGCAAGTTGGCGGCAGTGGGACGCGGCGTTGTGTTCAGGCCCGCGCGGCTCTGGCCGTAGGGCGAGAGGATCGAGGGCAGCAGAACAGTCTTGCGCCTGCCGGCGTCCGTTTCTGGCGCTGCTGCATTGGCTCCTGCCAGTTGCTGCAGGGCTTCTTTGACTCGTATGCGAAGACTCACTTGGCTATACCCCTTTCAGGTGCAAAAGAAAATGGCACAGCCGAAGCTGTGCCGAAGACAAAAACCAAAAAGCAACCACGGATTCACGCGGATGAACGCGGATTGAAACTGGAAAGCATTTCAATCCGTGCGATTCGTGGTTCAGATTCTCAGAGCCGCAGGTCAGTGCGCGCCGTTGCTGCGGCGCGGGCGAGATCATTGACGGTGATCACGCGGATGGCATGGTCCTCCATGGTTGTTACGCCGAAGCGGTAGCGCTCGGTCGCTTCGTTCGGGGCGGCAGGCTCAACCCTGTTGTCGTCTTCGCCGATCGATGCGACAGCGCGCAGCGGCTCGACCACAGCGGTCAGTTCGAGTCTGGCGTTCTCCACGCGCGCGATCCCTTCCCGCAGGCCCGGCGCGGAGAAGGCGAGCACCTTGGCGGCCTCTACGTCGCCATCGAGCGAGACGGCGTGAAACATCTTGATGACGCCATTCGGCCGGTAGCCGCAGTCGATGCGCAGCGGATCGCCAGGCTGAGTGTAGAGCGAGACGGCGACCCGTTTGCGCATCAGCGCCCAGACACCCGCGCGCTCAAACTGTGTGCGCATGGCCGCGGCAATGCCTGCGCGGCCGGTGCGGACACGGGCGCGCTTCTCGCGGCGCGGATCGACATACATCGCCATGAGCAGATCGAGCTCGGCGGGCAGAGTCTCGGCGAGGCAGGCGCGCGCATCGGTCATCTGGATCGAGTTGGAGAAGCTGTCGGCGATTTGCGCGAGCACAGGCTTCGTGTCCCGCGCACCAAGCTTCAACCGCGCCTCGATCTCGGCCTCCAGAGCCTCCAGCAGCGCCACATCGGCGTCAGCATCCACGCAGCGCACGCGCGTCCAGTCGCGTGTGAAGCGGACGCGAGACTCGGCCGCTGTACCTCGCGCCACGGGTTCGCGCGGTACTTCGTGCAGGACTTCTCGCAGGATTACGCCGATGTTCACGAACTCGCCCTTGACCGGGTCCGGCACATAGCGGACGAGGAAGAACTCGCAGGGGATGCGTTCGTTCAAGGAATCTCCTCTCCCAGGTTCGAGGTGCAAGGTTCAAGGTTCGAGGCGGATGCACGGTACGAGTTGATCCAGTCCATGGTCATTGGTCATTCCCTTGCAATTCATCTTCCATCAGTTGCTCTCGCTTGAACCTTGAACCTCGAACCTCGCACCTTGAACCTGCACCAAACTCACATCACAAACTCCCCGGTCGCCCTCTCGGGAAACTGACGCGGCATGGTCACGCTGGACTTCTTCTCCCAACGCGGGAATGGTTCCCGATTCGAGTCCCGAAACGAACCGATCAATTCCCGCACGCGGGTGCGACGCGCGAGCAGCTTCTCCATCAAGCGCTCGAGAGCGGCGGTGTCGCCGGAGTACCAGTCGGGCGGCACGATCTCGGCGACGGACCAGAGCGTGGCAGGCGGCATCTCTTCGATGCGCGTCAACCACGGCTCGAAGCTCTGCCAGCCGGTGACGCCTGCATACACACAGTTGCGTGCGTAGACGCCGCGCAGAGGGCTGTCGGGGAACGTCCACTCGCCGGCGTTGAAGCAGAAGCCCTGGTCGATGAAGGTCGCGCGGTAGCGCCGCTCGCGCGGCCTGCGGTCAAAGACAGCCTGCCGACCGTTGCAGTTGCCGGTCCATTTATCGAGCGCGAGCATGCCGGCGAACTCGTGCACGTTGCGTACCTCCTCAAGCTGCTGCTCCGGCAGATAGTCCACAACAAGGCCGGGCAGGCCGGCGAGGAAGCGGCTGCCGAACTGAAGGCCGGGCGCATACGGTTCGCTTCTGTGGTGCGGAAGTTCGACGACCATGCCGGGCGAGTTGGCAATCAGCCACTCGGTCACCTCGACCACGTCTGTGGCGGGCACGGAGAGGCCTGCGGCCTGCGCCAGGCGCGTGGCGATCAGCTCATTGGCCAGCACG
>Ga0208849_1002190_pt1 | contig 11216 bp, 9 predicted proteins | sample NGESurdeep072012_10_FD_184470 | JGI IMG/M metagenome (GOLD analysis project Ga0208849, IMG submission 184470) | Arctic peat soil microbial communities from Barrow, Alaska - NGEE Surface sample 53-3 deep-072012 (SPAdes) | ecosystem: Environmental > Terrestrial > Soil > Wetlands > Peat ...
CTGTCAGCATGACGCCCATGCAGGTGCTTGCGGTCGCTTCGGAGGTCTACCCTCTGGTCAAAACCGGCGGCCTCGCTGACGTGGCGGCCGCCCTGCCGAAAGCCCTGAAGGCGGAAGGGATCGAGACCGCGACCCTGGTGCCGGGCTATCCCGATGTGTTGAGCGCGCTGGTCGAGGCGGACGAAGTCCTTGGCTATTCCAGATTCTATGGCGGGGCGGCGCGCGTGCTGCGCGGTTCCGCCGCCGGATTGCAACTGTTCGTACTCGACGCGCCGCATCTATTTGCGCGTCCTGGAAACCCCTATGTGGCGCCGGACGGCGCCGACTGGCCCGACAATGCCATTCGTTATGCTGCGCTGGGGCGAACCGCCGCCGAGATCGGCCAAGGCTCGATTGCGCAATTTGCGCCGCAGGTCGTTCACGCGCACGATTGGCAGGCCGGATTGACACACGCGTTTTTGCACTACAGCGACCGGCCGCGGCCAGGCACGATCATGACGGTTCACAATCTTGCCTATCAAGGCCAATTTCCCCAGGCGATGTTGCACGATATCGGATTGCCTCCCGAATCCTTTGCGATCGACGGGGTCGAATATTATGGAGCGATCGGCTTTTTGAAAGCGGGGCTGCAATTTGCCGATCGCATCACCACGGTTTCGCCGAGCTATGCTGTTGAAATCCAGCAAGACGAGGGCGGGATGGGGCTCGGCGGGCTGCTCCGTGCGCGGTCTGACGTGCTGAGCGGTATCATCAACGGGATCGACACATCCGTCTGGAATCCCGGGACGGATCGCTGCATCGCCTCGACGTTCAGCGTCAGCACGCTTGCCAATCGTGCGGACAACAAAGCCGCACTACAGCGGCGTTTCGATCTGCCGGTTTCGCCCGACACAATCCTGCTCGGACTCGTCAGTCGAATGTCCTGGCAGAAGGGACTCGATCTGGTCCTGGACAACATGCAACTTCTCTCGAGCGAGGGAATGCAGTTGGCCCTGCTGGGAAGTGGGGACCCCGATCTTGAGGCGGGCTACAGGACGGCCGCCGATTCTCATCGGAATCAGGTCGGCGTCGTCATTGGCTATGACGAGAATCTGGCTCATCTCATCCAGGCCGGGGCCGATGCGCTGCTCGTGCCATCGCGGTTCGAACCCTGCGGGCTGACGCAGCTTTGTGCCCTGCGCTATGGCGCGATTCCGATCGTGTCCCGCGTCGGCGGCCTCGCCGACACCGTCATCGACGCCAACGTGATGGCCGCCGCCGGCGATTTGGCGACCGGAATTCAGTTTTGGCCGGTGACGAGCGAAAATCTCGCCGGCGCCGTTCGCCGCGCCAAGGCCCTCTTTCACAACAAGCCGGTTTGGCAAAGCATGCAGAAGAACGCCATGAAGGTCGATGTATCGTGGCGTCATCCGGCTCGGCAGTATGCCGCCCTCTATCGGAAGCTTAGGCCCCGCGCGTGAAATGATAGCTGAGTTCGCCGGGATCGCTGAGGTCGGGAACCTTCCAGCCATCGAGATCGTACTCGGCCATGCATTCCTCGGCGAAGCCCTTGAACTTGTCGGCATTGCCGGAGGCTTGGGCGCCGAACAGGCAGTAGCGCCGGATTTCCTCGGTCGAGCCGCCGTAGTTGATCTCGTAGAGTTCGTGGCGGCCGCCGAACTCGCTCGCCAGACAGTCCCACAGCAGCTTCAGCAGCTTGACGCGCTCTTCCGCCTTGTAGCCGTTCGAGCCGCGCAGATATTGATCGAGATAGGGTCGGATCTCCGGGTTCTTGAAATCGCGGGCGTGGCTGTTGAGGTAGATCAGACCTGAGGCGACGGTCTGCTCGATCAGATATTTGATCCGCGTATACGCCATGGTGGCGATGATCTGGTAGGCATTGCCGGGGTCCATGTTCGGCAGCACATAGTCGCCGATCCACGGCTTGGGATCGCGAACCATCGCATCCGACAGTCCCCAGAACAGATTGCGCCAGGCGATCACCTCGCCGACATTGGCCTGCACGCCGCGATAGTCCTTGGTGCCCGCGGCCTCGGTGGCCTTGAGCAGCAGTCCGGCGATGAAATCAAGCTTGACCGCAAGCCTTGTGCAGCCGTGCACGACGAAGCGGGGCAGGAAACCGGTGCGCGGAAAGAAATTGTTCGCCTTCTCGAGGTCGCCATAGACGAACACGTTTTCCCAGGGCACCAGCACCTTGTCCATGATGAAGACGGCGTCATTCTCGTCGAGCCGGCTCGACAGCGGGTAGTCGAACGGACTGCCCATCACCGTCGAGCTCATCTCATAGGAAGTGCGGCAGATGAATTTCACGCCCGGCGAGTTGGTCGGCAGCATGAACACCGCGGCGAACTTCTTGTCCTGCACCGGGATCAATCCGTGGTGGGCGACGAACGTATAGTTGGTCAGCACCGAACCGGTGGCGACCACCTTCGCGCCGGAGATGATGAGACCCGCGTCGGTCTCCTTCTCGATGTGGCAGCAGACATCGCTGGCCTCGTTCGGCGGCCGGTCGCGATCGACCGGGGGATGAATGATCGCATGATTGATGAACGGCACGCGTTCCTGGCTGAATTTGTACCAGCGCCGGGCATTGTCCTGGTACGGATCGTAAAAGTCCACGTTGCCGCCGAGCGTCGCGAGAAACGCCGCCTTGTAGTCCGGCGAGCGGCCCATCCAGCCATAGGTCATGCGTGCCCATTCGGCGATGGCGTCGCGGCCGGCGATGAGATCCTGCAGCGTCTTCGGCGCCTTGAAAAAGGCGTGCGTCATGCCGCCGTTGCCGGTATCGGTCGGCAGCAACAGCTTGTGCTTTCGCTTGGCGTCATGCAGGGCGTCGAACAGGCGTGCCACCATCCGCGCGGTATTGCGGAACGCGGGATGGGTGGTGACGTCCTTGACGCGCTCGCCATAGATGAAGACCTCGCGGCCGTCGCGCAGGGATTCGATATATTCCGCTCCGGTCTGCGGTCGGCTCACCGCCATCTGGCCGATATTCTCCGGCCGCCGCGCGAACGCCTCGCGATCGTCGCGTTTAGTTGCCTGCGCCTTGACGGCTGAGGCGGGTTTTCCTGCCTTTGGTGTCGTTTTTGCCATCGTGCCCTCCCGTGGAATCCGGCCCGCTTTGGGCGTCCGCCTCATTTGTTCGATAATCGAACCGCTGTGCGGAAAGCGAACCGGGACGATAGGTTTTTCGACGCGCGCTGACAAGGTGATGAATGGACCGATCGTGCCGCGCCTATAGCGTTTTCGAGCGAAGTGGGTACCGGTTCGCGGTGAAGAAAACGCGTCAAAACAAGAAATCTAGCCGAGCTGCCGCGCCTGTGAAATGCGCAGCGCGATGCGCTTCAGTTCGGGCAGGTATCTTTCGCGCATTTCGTTGCGCGTGGTCCGCGTGGTGTGCGCCGCGAGATTGATGGCGCCGACCGCCTGGCCGGTGCGGTCGAGCACCGGGACCGCGATCGAGCGTAGCCCGCGCTCCAGCTCCTCGTCGACGATGGAAAATCCCTGCTCGCGGTCGGCGCCAACGCGGTCGAACAGCGCCTGCATGTCGGTGATGGTGTAGGGCGTATAGGCTTCGATCCGTATCGAACGCAGTCGGCGCCAGATCTCGGCGCTGTCGAGATAGCCGAGCTGGGCACGCCCGAGCGAGGTGTGAAACGCCGGCAAACGGCTGCCAACCGCCAGCGCCGTCGACATGATGCGCCGCGCCGGCACCCGCGCGACATAGACGATCTCGATCCCCTGCAGGATCGAGCCCGAGCAGGATTCGCCCAGCCGCTCGCTCAGCTCCTTCATCATCGGCAGCGCGCGATCGATCCAGTCCTGGCCCGAGAGGTAGGCAAAGCCGAGCTCGAGCACACGCGGGGTGAGCGAGAAGGTGCGGCCGTCCTGAACGACATAGCCGAGCTGCGCCAGCGTGCGCAAAACCCGGCGCGCGGTGGCCCGTGACAAATCGGCGACGTTGGCGGCGTCGGACAAGGTCATCGACGGACGTTCCTTGCCGAACGCGCCGAGCACGGCGAGCCCTTTGGCCAGCGTGGACATGAATTCCTTGTCGTGTCTTACATCCAATCGCTGTCCAATCACGGCCATCCTGCACACAATGCCCCGAGCGGGCGGTTGACACCGCGGGGAGGGTCATCGACACTCGCTGAAAAGCGAACGCAAGTTCGAATATCGAACAATTTTCGAACGGCGGTCAAGGCTCTCCCCGTGGAACCTGGCCGACCGCCGGAGTTTCAGGGAGGGGTAAGTCACATGACTCGGATCGTGCACACCGGAATTGATCGACGTACGCTGCTCAAATCGTCGGCCGCGGCTGGCGCCGCGCTTGCCACCGGCATTGCCATGCCGGCGATCGCGCAGGCGCGCCCGATAAAGCTTGGCTATGTCAGCCCGCAGACCGGCCCGCTCGCCGCCTTCGCCGAAGCCGACAATTTCATTATCGCGAATTTCAAGGAAGCCACCAAGGCCGGGATCAAGCTCGGCAGCAGCACCGTACCCGTGGAGGTCGTGGTCAAGGACAGCCAGTCGAATCCGAACCGCGCCGCCCAGGTCGCCAAGGATCTGATCGTTCAGGACAAGATCGACCTGATGCTGGTGGCCTCGACGCCGGAGACTACCAATCCGGTTTCGACGCAATGCGAGATCGAGGAGGTGCCCTGCATCTCGACCGTGGCGCCCTGGCAGCCCTGGTTTATCGGCCGTCAGGCCGATCCGGCCGGCGGGCCTCCGGCCTGGAAGAATTTCAACTACACCTACCACTTCTTCTGGGGGCTCGAAGACGTCATCGCGGTTTATACCAACATGTGGAGCCAGGTGCCGACCAACAAATCGGTCGGCGGCCTGTTTCCGAACGACGGCGACGGCAATGCCTGGGGCGACAAGCATGTCGGCTTTCCGCCGGTGCTGGAAAAGGACGGCTACAAGCTCACCGATCCCGGCCGCTACCAGAATCTCACCGACAATTTCTCCGCACAGATCAGCGCGTTCAAGAGCGCCAACGCCGAGATCATCACCGGCGTGGTCTTGCCGCCCGACTTCACGACCTTCTGGAAACAGGCGCTGCAGCAGGGCTTCAGGCCAAAGGTCGCCTCGATCGGCAAAGCGATCCTATTCCCGGTCGCGGTCGAGGCGCTCGGCAAGGACGGCAACAATCTGTCGTCGGAAGTCTGGTGGTCGCCGAACCATCCTTTCAAGTCGTCGCTTACCGGCATGAGCGCCAAGGAACTCGCCGCCAGCTACGAGGCCGCGACCAGGAAACAATGGACGCAGCCGATCGGCTTTGTGCATGCGCTGTTCGAAATTGCCGTCGACGTGCTGGCGCGCGCGCCGCAACGCGATGCCAAGGCGGTGGTCGACGCCATCGCCGCGACCAATCTCGATACCGTGGTGGGCAAGATCCAGTGGGATGGCAAGAACCTGCCACCATTCGCCGCCAAGAACATCGCCAAGACGCCGCTGGTCGGCGGACAATGGCGCCTGAAGGATGGCAACAAATACGACATCGTCATCACCGAAAACAGGACCGCGCCGAACATTCCGGCCGGCGGCAAGATGGAGCCGATCGGTTGACGGCAGGACAGGAGGAACCGACGGTCGGCGGCGCCAACTCGCGCGTTGGTGCCGGTTGCTCCACTCGGTTGCCAAACCCAAGCGAATGCTGAAGATCAGAGGCCTGCGCAAGACGTTCGGTTCGGTGGTCGCGGCCGATAACATCGATCTGTCGGTGGCGCCGGGCGAGGCGCTCGGCATCATCGGCCCGAACGGCGCCGGCAAGACCACGCTGTTCAACCTGATTGCCGGCGGGCTTGTGCCCGACGCGGGCGAGATCAGGCTGAACGGTCGCGACATCACGTCGGCGAGGCCCCACCAGCGCTGCATCGCCGGAATCGGGCGCTCGCATCAGATTCCCCGGCCGTTCGACAATCTCACGGTGTTCGAGAACCTGCTGGTGGCGGCGGTGCATGGCGGCGGCCTCACCGAGCGCGCCGCCGCGGCGCCTTGTGCCGAGATACTCGAACGGCTGCATCTCATTGCGCGGGCCAACACCTTCGCCGGCGCCCTGACACTGCTGGAACGCAAGCGGCTCGAGATGGCGCGCGCGCTCGCCACCAACCCCCATTTGCTGCTGCTCGATGAGATCGCCGGGGGGCTGACCGAGGGCGAGTGCCTCGAACTAGTCGAGACCATCCGAGAGGTTCATGCCGCGGGAATGACCATTATCTGGATCGAGCACATCGTGCACGCGCTGCTGGCGGTGGTCGGAAGGCTCAGCGTATTGAATTTCGGAAAGAAGGTCGCCGAGGGCAATCCGCACGAAGTCATGGCCTCCGCGGAGGTTCGGCAATTCTATATCGGCCTCTTGGCATGACGATCCCGATGCTCGAGACCCGTGGCCTCACCGCCCGCTACGGGGATTTCCAGGCGCTGTACGGCATCGACACGGTGGTCGCGCCCGGCGAAACCATTGCGATCATCGGCGCCAACGGAGCCGGCAAGTCCTCCTATCTCAAGGCCATTGCCGGACTGGTCAGGGCGGAGCCCGGCAGCGTGCTGTTCGAGGGCAGGCCGATCGGCGCGCTGGGCGCCGCCAATGTGCTCAAGCTCGGGATCGCGATGGTGCCGGAGGGGCGGCGGCTATTCCCGTCACTGACCGTTGAGGAAAATCTCCTGATCGGAAACTACGCCCGGAAGGTGGTGGGAGCATGGTCGCTCGACAGCATCTACGCGCTGTTTCCCGCGCTGAAGGCCCGCCGCGCCGCGCCAAGCCAGACCTTATCCGGCGGCGAGCAGCAGATGGCCGCGATCGGGCGCGCGTTGATGTCGAACCCGCGCGTGCTGCTCTGCGACGAGATCAGCCTCGGCCTCGCGCCGATCGTGATCCGCAGCGTCTACGATGCGATGCCGCGCATCAAGCAGAATGGCACCAGCATCGTGCTGGTCGAGCAGGACATCGCCCAGGCCATGAAGGTGGCCGACCGGGTCTATTGCTTTCAGGAGGGCCGGGTCTCGCTTGTGGGCCGCCCGGCAGAGCTGACCCGCGAACAGGTTCATCTGGCTTACTTCGGACAGTGAACATGATCGACTGGCTCGGCACGATCATTCAAGGCGTCCTGCTCGGCGGCCTCTATGCGCTGTTCGCCGCCGGCCTGTCGCTGATCTTCGGCATCATGCGGCTGGTCAACCTCGCCCATGGCGATCTGATCGTGCTGGCGGCGTTCGCGATCCTGGCGCTGGCGAGTTGGTTCGGGATCGATCCGCTGCTCGCGGCGCTGTTTGCCATGCCGGCGATGTTCGCCGCCGGCTTCGCCCTGCAGCATTTGCTGCTGAACCGGACCCTGGGACGCGACCTTCTGCCGCCGCTGCTGGTGACGTTCGGGCTGTCCATCATCATTCAAAACGGGCTGCTCGAGGCCTTTACCGCCGACAGCCGGCGGCTGCGGCTCGGCGCCATTGAGACCGCCTCGATTCAGCTCGGCGGCGGGCTTGCGATCGGTGTCATTCCACTGCTCGCGCTGGTCTCCGCCATTGCGGTGATCCTGCTGCTCAACCTGTTGTTTTATCGGACCGCCCTTGGGCGCGCCTTTCGCGCCACCTCCGACGATCTCGAAATCGCCCAGTTGATGGGCATCGACCATCATCGAATCTATTCGACCGCGATGGCGGTCGCGATGGTGGTGGCAACGATCGCCGCGCTTTATCTTGGCGTCAGCGCCAATTTCGATCCGACCATCGGTGCGGCCCGGCTGATCTACGCCTTCGAGGCGGTGATCATCGGCGGGCTGGGCAGCCTGTGGGGTACGCTCGCCGGCGGTATCATCATTGGCGTCGCCCAGACCGTCGGCGCCAAGATCAACCCGGAATGGCAGATACTTGCGGGCCACATCGCCTTTCTCGCCGTGGTGCTGTTGCGGCCACGCGGCCTGTTTCCGCGCACGGAGGATTGAGCACGGTGGCTGAGGGGGATGGCAAACCATTGATGGGGCCGGCACGGTATCGCATCGAAACCAACACCCGCGCGTCGCGGCTACTGGCGCTCGCGGGCATCGCGCTGGTGTTGGTGCTGGCCGCGCTCCCGGGCTTCGCCGGTCGCGGGTTGATCCAGGACCTGATTTTTGTCTTCTACATGCTGGCGCTGGCGCAGTGCTGGAATTTGCTCGCGGGCTATGCCGGCCTGGTTTCGGTCGGCCAACAGGCGTTTGTCGGCCTCGGCGGCTATCTGTTGTTTGCCCTGACGATCGGTGCCGGCGTCGATCCGATCGCCGCGACGGTGCTGGCGGGGATGATCGCCGCGGCCTTCGCGGTCCCGACGGCGTTTGTGGTCTTTCGCCTGCGCGGTCCCTATTTTGCAATCGGAAGCTGGGTCGTCGCCGAGGTGTATCGGCTGGTGTTCGCGCAGTTCAAGCAGCTTGGCGGCGGGACGGGTACGTCGCTGCCACCGTCAGTCACCAACGAGGTTTTCGGAATCGAATGGGTCAAGGCGATGTTCGAGGTGCGCGCGCCGGCTGCGCGCGACATCATCAGCTACTGGATCGCGCTGGCGCTCGCGATCGGTACGCCCTTGCTGGTCTATCTGGTGCTGCGATCGCGCTACGGCCTGGCGCTGTTCGCCATCCGCGATTCCGAGGCGACCGCCGAAAGCGCAGGCGTCGACAGCTTTCGCACCAAGCTCGGCGTCTATGTTCTGGTGGCGGCCGTGACCGCAATGATCGGGGCGCTGATCTATCTGCAGAAGGCGCGGATCTCGCCGGATGCCGCGTTTTCGGTGCTGGACTGGAGCGCCTATGTCATTTTCATCGTCGTCATCGGTGGGGTGGGAACGATCGAGGGTCCGATCGCCGGCGTGATCGTCTTCTATGTGCTGCAACGTTACCTTGCCGACTTCGGCACCTGGTATCTGATTTTTCTCGGCGCGCTGGCGATCGTCACTATGGTGTTCGCCCCGAAAGGCATTTGGGGATATGTCGCGCAGCGCTACCATGTCGCGCTGTTTCCGCTGCGGCGCAGGTTGATGCGGCGGTGATCGGCTATGGGGTTTTCGAGCGAAGTGGGTACCGGTTCGCGTGAGTATCGGCCGCGCCCGCCAAGGTGACACATTGCGGCGACACACAACCGGGTTGACCGGCATGCAGCAGATCAGCATCGACACGGGCAAGGCCGGCTCCGTTTCCGCCATTCTGATGCGGCCGCCGCAGCCGCGCGCCTGCTTTGTCTTTGCCCACGGCGCCGGCGCCGGGATGACCCACCCCTTCATGGCGACGGTGGCGAGCGGCCTCGGCGAACGCGGCGTCGCAACCCTGCGCTATCAATTCGCCTATATGGAAAAGGCCAGCCGGCGGCCCGATCCGCCGGCGGTCGCGCACGCCACGGTGCGCGCCGCGGTGGCCGAAGCGGGGCGACGCTGTTCCGGATTGCCGCTGATCGCGGGCGGCAAATCGTTCGGCGGCCGCATGACCTCGCAGGCGCAGGCGGCCGCGCCGCTTGCCGGCGTCGTGGGGCTGGCGTTCTTCGGCTTTCCGCTGCACCCGGCCGGCAAACCGTCCGCCGACCGGGCGAAACACCTCGCCGACATCGATATCCCGATGCTGTTCCTGCAGGGCAGCCGCGACAGCCTCGCCGAACTGAAGCTGCTCGAACCCATGGTCGGCAAACTGGGTCCGTCCGCGTTGCTGCATCTGGTCGACGGCGCCGATCATTCCTTCCACGTGCCGGCGCGTTCGGGCCGCCATGATAGTGAGGTCATGTGCGAGATTCTGGATGCGTTTGCAGCTTGGGTCGGGACGATCGTGAAATCGTGAAGCCGGTCATGACGGGCGCTCGGCGGCCTCGTGGTTCGAGACGCGCGGCGTTGCCGCGCTCCTCACCATGAGGAATTAGACCTCATCCAGAGGAGCGGCGCCTTGGCCGCGTCTCGAAGGATGAAGCCCACCCTAGGCCTCATCACCGTGGAAACGTCTCCGCGACGATGCGGCCGATCTCGGCATGCACGCCGTTGCGAACATCGGCGGATGCCGATGAGCCGGAGTAGTAGACGGCGGCCAGGATCGGGGCGCCGGCGGGCGGCCATAGAATCGCGATGGTGTTCGCGGTGCCGTTGTCGCCGCTGCCGGTCTTGTCGCCGGCGCGCCATGCCGGGGGCAGGCCGGCGCGAATCCGCTTGGCGGACACCCGGTCGTCGATCAGCCAGGCTTCGAGCTGTTTTCGCGATGCCGCCGACAATTCCTCGCCGAGCAGGATGCGCTTGAGATTGGCGATCATGGCCTGCGGGCTTGTGGTGTCGCGTTCGTCGCCGGGAATGGCGGTGTTCAGCGTCGGCTCGGTGCGATCGAGCCGGGTAACGGGATCGCCAAGCGATCGCACATACTGCGTGAGGCCTTCCGGGCCGCCGATCGTGCCGAGCATGAGGTTGCCCGCGGTGCTGTCGCTCCATTCGACCGCCGCCGCGCAGATCGCGCCGAGCGGCATGCCTTCGCCGACATGATCCTGGGTGACCGGCGAATAGGTCACGAGATCAGATGCGGCATAGGCAATCCTGCGGTCGAGTCTCTCGCTGCCGGCATCGACGCGCCTCAGGATGGCGGCGGCGGCGAGAAACTTGAAGGTGCTGCAGAGCGGAAAGCGTTCATGCGGACGGTAGCCGATGCTGGCGCCGGTTTCGGTATCCGTCGCCATCGCCCCGAGGCGCCCGCCGTTCTGTTGCTCCAGCGCGGCGATCCGGGCCTCGGCCGCGCCCAACACATCGGCATTCGGCGCAACCCTGGCCCGAAGCGGTGCGAACGGAAGCAGTGAGGCGGCGCCGAGCAGGGTTGCCCGGCGCGTCAGCGTGACGGTCATTCGGATCTCCGTGTTGGATGGGAAGACGAAGCCGGCCCTGCTATCCGGCCTGAAGATGGCGGTATCGCGGTCAAGCCGGGTAGAGCCCCTTGTCCCGTGCCTTCTGGATCGCGAGGCCGGCCAGCAGGTCGAGCATCGGCGTCGACAATCCGGCGGCCCGGGCAAACGCCGCCGGCGCCCGCACCAGCACATCGACCTCCATCGCGCGGCCGAGTTCGTAGTCCTGCAGCAGCGAGGGCTTGTGCTCGGGTGCAGCGCCGGTGCGGGTGGCGCGGCTGACCGCGGGATAGCAACTGCGTCCGACCGCCTGCGCCTCATCGAGCAGGCGCGGCACGATCTCGCGCAAGGCCGGATCGTCGCGGACCGCCCGCGCGGTCTGC
>Ga0208849_1002191_pt1 | contig 11211 bp, 8 predicted proteins | sample NGESurdeep072012_10_FD_184470 | JGI IMG/M metagenome (GOLD analysis project Ga0208849, IMG submission 184470) | Arctic peat soil microbial communities from Barrow, Alaska - NGEE Surface sample 53-3 deep-072012 (SPAdes) | ecosystem: Environmental > Terrestrial > Soil > Wetlands > Peat ...
GTGGCCATGTGATCTGAACCACGGCGCCATGATCCGGAAAGGTCCGGTTGGTGAAGGAGACCTTGGCGCCGGTGCGTTCCAGCAGCGTGCGGGCGATGAACACCCCGAGACCGAGGCCGTGGTGCTCGCTTGGAACCTCGTCGGCGCTGCGCCGCCGCGACAGATAGGGCTCGCCGATGCGCTTCAGCAAATCGGGGGCGATCCCCGGCCCGTCGTCGGAAATCACGATCTCGACGGTCTCGGTGTTCCACCACGCGTTCACCTCCACCGTCGCCCGCGCGAAATCGACGGCGTTCTCCAGGATATTGCCGACCCCATAAAGGATCGCCGGATTGCGTGCGCCGACCGGCTCTCGGGTGCCGGCGACCGCGATCCGCACCCTGATGGCGATGCCGAAGTCGCGATGCGGCGCTACCGCCTCCTCGATCAGGGTCGACAACGGCATGCGGTCGAACGGCGCGCCGCTGGAAGACAGTTGGGTGATCTTGGCCAGGATATCGCGGCAGCGCTGCGCCTGTTCGCGCAAGGTCTTGAGGTCGCCGGCGAACGGGCTATCGTCAGGCACGGTCCGCTCCAGCTCGCGCGAGATCAGGAATATGGTCGAGAGCGGGGTTCCCAGTTCGTGCGCGGCGGCGGCGGCGAGACCGTCCAGTTGGGTCAAATGCTGTTCGCGGGTCAGCACCAGTTCCGTGGCGGCCAGCGCGTCGGAGAGTTGGCGGGCCTCCTCGGCCACCTGGAACGCATAAAGACTGGTGACGCCGATCGCGACCGCGATCGAGAGCCAGACCCCAAACAGATAGATCGGCGGCAAATCCAGCGGCTCGTCGCCGTCCCACGGCAGCGGCAGATGCAGGAACACCAGCACTGAGGCGCAGGCGATCGCCAGCACGCCGAGCGCGATGGTGAGCCGGATCGGCAGCGCCGTTGCCGAGATCAGAACCGGGGCCAGGAACAGGAATGAAAACGGATTCTCCAGCCCGCCGGTGAAAAACAGCAGCCCGGCCAGTTCGATGATATTCAGCGCCAGCAGCGCCGCCGCAAAGGACGGCTCCAGCCGCTGCATCGGATTGAAGGCGATCTGCAGCGCCAGGTTCAGCAGCGCGGACACGCCGATGATGGTGACGCAGGGGATGACGTCGACGTCGAATTCGAGCCCCTGCACCACGATGAAAATCGCGGCGAGCTGGCCGATCACGGCGAGCCAGCGCAGCCGCAAGATCGTATCCAGGCGCACATAGCGGCGCGGATGGCGGAAATCGGTGGCGGTAATCTCGCTCATGCCGGGAGCTTAGCGGCGCCAGGCCCCGACCACAAATTGACCGATCAAACGCGGTCCGGAGGAGCGCAAATTGCCGCCAAGGAATTACCGTTCAAGTCTTGCGCTCGCCGCCGCGATGGCCCAATGAACGGCCCGCATGACGAACAACGACGCAAGCCCGCCCGTATTGCCCGCGGCCGACCCGGCAGGATCCGCGGCGATCGAGGTTGACCGTCTGGTCAAGCTCTACAAGACCACCCGCGCCGTCGACGATGTTTCGTTCCGGATCGCGCGCGGCAGCATCACCGGACTGCTCGGCGGCAACGGCGCCGGAAAGACCACGACCATCGCCATGATCATGGGGCTGGTGCTGCCGACCTCGGGGCGCATCCAGGTGCTGGGCTGTTCGATTCCCAAGCAAAGCGCCGACGTGCTCGGCCGGATGAATTTCGAAAGCCCCTATGTCGATATGCCGATGCGGCTCACGGTGCGGCAGAATCTCACAATATTCGGCCGCCTCTACGCGGTGTCGAATTTGCGCGAGCGGATCGAGCAGCTCGCCGCCGATCTCGATCTTGGCGACTTCCTCGACCGCGCCAACGGCAAACTCTCGTCCGGGCAGAAGACCCGGGTGGCGCTGGCCAAGGCGCTGATCAACCAGCCCGAACTGTTGTTGCTGGATGAGCCGACCGCATCGCTCGATCCCGATACCGCCGACTGGATCCGGCAGCATCTCCTGACCTATCGCAAGACCCATGGCGCCACCATCCTGCTGGCGTCGCACAACATGCTGGAAGTCGAGCGGCTGTGCGACCGCGTCATCATCATGAAGCGCGGCCGCATCGAGGACGACGACAGTCCCGACAATATCCTGCTGCGCTACAACCGGGCGACGCTGGAAGAAGTGTTTCTCGACGTCGCCCGCGGCAGGGTTCAGGAGACCGCGCCGTGAGCGAACGCGTCAGCCATCGGGGCATCGCGCCGCACCGGATCGGCGCCATGATCATGCGCTACTGGTATCTGCTGATCTCGTCCTGGCCGCGGATGCTGGAATTGATCTACTGGCCGGCGCTGCAGATCATCACCTGGGGCTTCCTGCAGAATTACATCTCGCAGAATGCCGGTTTTTTCGCCCGCGCCGGCGGCACCCTGATCGGCGCGGTGATCCTGTGGGACATCCTGTTTCGCGGCCAACTCGGCTTTTCGATCTCGTTCCTGGAAGAGATGTGGGCGCGCAATCTCGGCAACCTGATGATGAGCCCGTTGAAGCCGATCGAGTTTTTGATCTCGCTGATGGCCATGAGCCTGATCCGGCTCGCGATCGGGGTGGTTCCGATGACGCTGCTGGCGATATTTTTCTTCAATTTCAATCTCTACGCCATCGGGCTGCCGCTGATCGCTTTCTTCTGCAATCTGATCTTCACCAGTTGGTCGATCGGGATTTTCGTCTCGGGGCTGGTGCTCCGCAACGGTCTTGGCGCCGAAAGCATCGTCTGGACCCTGATGTTCGGGATCCTGCCGCTGGCCTGCGTCTACTACCCGGTGACGGTGCTGCCGCACTGGCTGCAATATGTCGCCTGGGCATTGCCGCCGACCTATGTGTTCGAGGGCATGCGGGCGCTGCTGGTCGACCATGTGTTCCGGGCCGATTTGATGACCGAAGCGCTGCTGATCAACGCGGTGCTGCTTATCGCGTCATTTGCGATCTTTCTGGCGCTGTTGCGCAGCGCCCGCCGGCACGGCGCACTGATCCAGAGCGGCGAATAGGCGACTTATCCAACGATTTGAGGGCATTTCGGCTTGTACGCCACGTAGATATACCGATCTGTACGTTGACGCTTTCTTACGCATTGGGCACTATGCTGCGATGCAGAATAGACTTGAGGATTAAATGGCGATTGGTGAATTTGGCGGTGCACCGCTGCTGGTGGCCGAAGGCAGTCCGGCGCTGACGACGCCGATGTACTGGATGTATGAGATGGCGCAAGCGTCGCTCAATCCGGCGCGTGCTGTCACCGATGCGACCAAGATCCTGTTTCAGAATCCGCTCAATCCGTGGTCGCACACCGAGCTCGGCAAATCGATCGCCGCCGGCTGCGAGGTGTTCGAGCGCACCACGCGCCGCTACGGCAAGCCCGAATGGGGCCTCCACGAAACCGAAGTCAACGGCGTCCGCACCCCGATCGAGATTCGCTCGGTGTGGGAAAAGCCGTTCTGCCGGCTGTTGTATTTCGATCGCAGGTTGATCCGTCCGTTGCGCAGCCCGCAGCCGCGGGTGCTGATCGTGGCGCCGATGTCCGGCCATTATGCGACGCTGCTGCGCGGCACCGTCGAAGCTTTCCTGCCGACCCATGAGGTCTACATCACCGATTGGGCCGATGCCCGAATGGTGCCGCTGACCGAAGGCCGTTTCGATCTTGAAGACTATGTCGATTACGTCATCGAGATGCTGCATATGCTCGGCGGCAACATTCATGTCATCGCGGTGTGCCAGCCTTCGGTGCCGGTGGTGGCGGCGGTTTCCATCATGGAAGCCGAGCACGATCCGTTCGTTCCGCTCTCGATGACGCTGATGGGCGGCCCGATCGATACTCGCCGCAATCCGACCGCCGTCAACAATCTCGCCGCCGAGCGCGGCATCGACTGGTTCCGCAGCCACGTCATCACCAAGGTGCCGTTTCCGCATCCCGGCGTGATGCGCGACGTCTATCCGGGCTTCCTGCAGCTCTCGGGCTTCATCAGCATGAATCTCGATCGCCATACCGACGCTCACAAGGCGCTGTTCAAGAACCTGGTGAAGGGCGACGGCGATCTGGTCGACAAGCACCGCGACTTCTATGACGAATATCTCGCCGTGATGGACCTGTCGGCGGAGTATTACCTGCAGACGGTCGACACCGTGTTCGTCAAGCACGCGCTGCCCAAGGGCGAGATGACCCATCGCGGCAAGCCGGTCGATCCCTCCAGGATCACGCGGGTGGCGCTGATGACGGTGGAAGGCGAGAACGACGACATTTCCGGTCTCGGGCAAACCGAAGCAACCCATGCGCTGTGTCGCTCGATCCCGAACGATCGTCGTGTGCATTACGTGCAAAAGGGCGTCGGCCACTACGGCGTGTTCAACGGTTCCCGTTTCAAATCGGAAATCGTGCCGCGCATTTCCGATTTCATGCTGTCATCGGCGAATCTGAAGCCTGCATTGGCCCGAGCGGCGGAATAATCGCCGCTCTCTTCGCTTCCGGCCGCCGATTCGCGAATCGCAATGCGGGATAGAGATTCGTGCGGCCGGTAACCCCCTGAATTGACCCAAAGAAACCGGGATTCACGATCTGGCCAAAAGAATGAGTTGAGCCTCAGTCTTTAACAGGGCTCTCGGGACCCCTTTTGGGACCAATTTTTTTGTTCCAGGCCCTGCCTATAGAGGCAGATTAGCCGCTCAGCCCCTGTATATTGGGCAAATGATTTGTTTTTGCGCCGAGCGATTTCACTGGCGGCAGATATGGCAGAATCCGGGCGAACTCCTGACGCCCGGATTTGCAGACATGGCCACTCGCGCCCTTCTTTATCGGCGGCCTGCCGAACCTTCTCGCCTTCTGGTCAAGCACGGCTCGCAAATTTACTCGGTTCGACTGCGCCGGCATCGCCGCGCGCGGCGCTACACCTTGCGCATTCATCCCAGCGATCGTGAAGCGATCCTGACCATGCCGCCGCGCGGCACGCTGGTCGACGCCAGGGATTTCGCGCAGCGTCATGGCGGCTGGATCGCCGCGCGTCTCGGCCGATTGCCGAAAGCTGCGCCGTTTCATCCGGGTACCGTGGTGCCGCTTCGCGGGCTTCCGCACCGGATCGTGCATCGCGCCGGCGTGCGCGGCACGGTGTGGACCGAAATCCGCGACAGCGGCGAGCGGATTCTGTGCGTGGCCGGCGGCGCCGAGCACATCGACCGCCGGGTCCATGATTATCTCAAGCGCGAGGCGCGCCGCGACCTCGGCAAAGCCGCGCAGTCCTACGCCCAGGCGCTCGGCGTCAAGGTGAAGCGGCTGTCGATCCGCGACCAGTCGAGCCGCTGGGGTTCCTGCACCTCGGCAGGATCATTGTCGTTCTCGTGGCGGCTGATCCTGGCGCCGCCTTACGTGCTGGACTATCTCGCCGCCCATGAGGTGGCGCATCTGGTCGAGATGAATCATTCGGCGCGGTTCTGGCGAGTGGTAGGCAAGGTCTGCGGTCATGTCGAGCGCGCCAAGACCTGGCTCGATACCCACGGCAACGACCTGCATCGCTACGGCATTTCGGACTGAGTTTGCCGTGTCCCGAACGCGGTGCAGCGCCTCTCCCGGCGATGCGAAGCATCGTCCGGTGCGCTGCTCCGCAGAGCCGGGATCCACAAAACCTCCGCAGCCTGATGGACCGCGGATCAGCAGCGCACCACGCCGCAGTTGCGGCGTATTGCGCAGCATCCGGGGCACGCCGCGGTTCTATCGCCCGAACAGCCGCTGCATCAGCCAGCCATCCAGTCCATTCGCGGCTTCCGGGCGCACCGCGGTGCGGATCGCCGCCTGCCGGTTGGCGGCGCTGGCGGGCGAAGCCGCGTTCACCGTCGGCGCGGTGATCTGTGACGCTATCTGCGCGAGGTTGGTGAGCGCGCTGCCGCCGGCTTGCGAGTCCGGCAACGCCGCGACCGGCACGCCCTGATGGGCGGCCTTCATGAAGCGGGTCCAGATCTCGACCGGCAAGCCGCCGCCGGTCGCCTTCCTGGTCGGCGAATTGTCGTCATTGCCGAGCCAGACGCCGGTGACGAGATTGGCGGTGTAGCCGATGAACCAGGCGTCACGGAAATCCTGGCTGGTGCCGGTCTTGCCGGCCGCCATCCAGCCCGGAAGCTCCGCCTTGCGCGCAGTGCCGGTGCGCAGGGTCTCCTGCATCATGGTGTTCATCATGGCGACATTGCCCGGCTCGATCACCTGGCCGAGCGCGTCGGCGGGGCGGGTATACAGCACCTTGCCGGCGGCCGTGCGGATCCTCAGCACCACATGCGGGGAGACGCCCTGGCCGCCATTGGCAAACGGCGCATAGGCGCCGACCAGTTCGGTGAGCGACACCTCCGAGGTGCCGAGCGCGATCGAGGCATTGGCTTCGAGCTTGGATGAGATGCCGAGCCGGTGCGCGGTGCGCACCACATTCTTCGGTCCCACTTCCAGCCCGAGCCGCACCGCAACGGTATTGAGCGACATCGACAGCGCTTGCGTCAGCGTCACCGCGCCGAGATATTCATGCTCGAAATTCTCAGGTCTCCAGCCCTTGATATTGACCGGTGCGTCCTGGCGGATCGTATCCGGGGTGAGGCCGGCTTCGATTGCGGTGAGGTACACGAACGGCTTGAAGGCCGAACCCGGCTGCCGCCTCGCGGTCACCGCGCGGTTATACTGGCTCTCGGCGTAATTGCGGCCGCCGACCATGGCGCGCACCGCGCCGTCGGGCGTCATCGCCACCAGCGCGCCCTGGCTGACATTGAATTTGACGCTCTTCGCCGCCAGTTCATCGATCACCGAGGCTTCCGCGATGCTCTGCAGTTTCGGATCGATCGAGGTTTCGACCACGATATTCTCGTCGACCGGGCCGATCAGGTCGTCGAGCACTTCGCCGATCCAGTCCGCCACATAATTGATGGTGCCGGCGCCCGCCGCCTTCACATTGTAGGAGGGGTGCCCGATCGAGGCCTGCGCCTGGGCTTGCGTGATGAACTTGCTGTCCGCCATCGCGGCGAGCACGATCCGGGCGCGCTTTTCGGCGCCTTCGGGGTTGCGATTCGGCGCCAGCCGGGTCGGCGATTTGACCAGGCCCGCCAGCATCGCGGCCTCGGCGATGGTGACGTTCCTGGCGGATTTGCCGAAATAGCGCTGCGCCGCCGCCTCGACGCCATAGGCGCCGGAGCCGAAATAGACCCGGTTGAGATACAGTTCGAGGATCTCGGCCTTGGAATGCTTGCGCTCCAGCCACAGCGCCAGTTCGACTTCCTGCAGCTTGCGCGCCAGCGTGCGCTCCTGGGTCAGGAACAGGTTCTTCGCGAGTTGCTGGGTCAGGGTCGAGCCGCCCTGCGAAACCCCGCGATGCAGGATGTTGGCGACCGCCGCACGCAGGATGCCGAGCGGATCGACGCCGTAATGCGAATAGAACCGGCGATCCTCGATCGCGATGAAGGCCTCCGGCAAATACGGCGGCAAGTCCTTCAGCGCGACATTGGCGCCGGCCATTTCGCCGCGCGTCGCCAGCACGCTGCCGTCGAGGCCGACGATCTGGATGGTCGGCGGTCGCTTCGGAATTTCCAGCGCCTGGATCGGCGGCAGATGCGCCCCCACCCAGACAATGACGCCGATCAGCGCGATCGCGCCCCACAGGCCGAGCACCGTGCCCCAATACAACAGGCGATAGAGGCCGGAACGGGCGCGCGGCTTGGATCTGCGCTTGCTGCCGGACTTAGCCGCGCGCGGCTTGCGCTCGCGCGGCGGCTCATCGTCATCATCGTCGCGGGCCCTGGGCTTGGCCGATCGCTTCTTCGGCTTGTCGTTGTCGGCGCTCGCGACGCGATCCTGCGGGCCGAGGCGTAATTCCGCCAGCGATGCGGCGAGCCCGAATTGCGGCTCCCGACGTCCGCTGCTCTTTTTCCGTCCCCACGCCATACGCCAACGCTCACGCCGCCCTGATGGCAAGACTAGCCGGCGGGGTTTAAAACCGCGTTAAGCGATGATTAAGGCTGACGCCGCGAGGGCCGCGCAAGCGCCTGATAACAGGGGGTTTCAGCGACCCTTAACCCTACCGCGCGCGAAATTCGCCGCACCGTCATGCCCGGCACAAGGCCGGGCATGACGAACTTTTATAAAGTGTTCAGGACGCGGCCAGCACTCAACCGGTCGCGCCGGTGTCCTCGATGATCGGGCCGAACAGTTCCCAGCGTTCGCCGTTGAACCGCATCATCTGCAGCTGCTTGTTGACCCGGTAATCGTTCGGCGTGGTGTTGGCTTTAATTCCCGGCAGCGCCAGATCGAGCTGCACGTCCATCAGGTTGGTGGCCTGCTTCATGACGTTTGCGCGGGTCAGGTCGTCGCCGCACTGCTGGAGCACGTGAACCATCAGCTGCGCTGTGCTGTAGCCGTAGGTGTTGAAGTTGGAGTTCTTGTCACCCTCGGGATAATATTTCGCCATGAAGTCGAAATACCTCTTCATCCCGGCATCGTCCTTCCAGGTCGGATCGAGCGGATCCTTGCCGTAATTGGTGCTGATAAGGCCCTTGGAAGCCTCGAGGCCCGCAGGCTTCAGCACGGCGCCGACCGAAGTTGCGTTGATGTCGACGATCTGGATCGGGTGCCAGCCGAGCTCGGCGATCTTCTTGATCGCCTGCGCGGCCTGCTTCGGCGTCGACGCGCTGAAGAACAGATCGGCACCGGAATCCTTGATCTTGAGTATCTGCGAATCGATGGTCGGATCGGAGACTTCGTAGGAAGCCTCGGCCACGACCATGGTCGCCGCCTTGGCGCCGAGACCGGCCTTGATGCCGTTCAGATAGTCTTTTCCGAGGTCGTCGTTCTGATAGAGGATGCCGACCTTGGCGTTCGGATGTTCCTTCAGGATGTATTGGCCATAGATCCGGCCTTCGACGAAGTAGTTGGGGTTGAAGCCGAGCGTCCAGGGGAAATTCTTCGGATCGGTGAATTTCGATGCGCCGGTCGCAGCGAACAATTGCGGCACCTTCTTGGCGTTGAGGTACTTCTGGACCGCGGCATTGGAAGGCGTGCCGATGATCTGGAAGGTCAGCAGCACTTCGTCGCTTTCCACCAGCTTGCGCACCTGCTCGACGGCCTTGGGCGGGCTGTAGGCGTCGTCATACTGGATCAGGTTGATCTTGCGGCCGTTGACGCCGCCCTGTTCGTTGATCATCTTGAAATAGGCGGCTTGGGCCTTGCCGATGCTCGCATAGGGGGAGGCCGGTCCGCTGAACGGCACGGTTTGGCCGATCTTGATCTCGGTGTCGGTTGCGCCGGTGTCGTATTTCTTCTGCGCGTAGGCCGATGATGCCGACAGCGCGACCGCGACCGCCGTCCCGATGACCAGATGAAAAATGCCGTTCCTCATATTGCTGCTTCCCTCATGTCTGCGTGATTTGGCCGATGAACTGGTCCGGCGGCGCTGTCAGGGCCGGGTGGACGCCATCGCCCGCCGGATACTGGCGGAACGAATCCGGCAATGCAAGACGATGCTCTCACGCCAGCCGGAGCAGGATCAGCGCGATGGCGGCGGGGGCTGCCTGAACCAGCAGAATCCGGCGACTGACGGTCGCCGCGCCGTAGACACCGGCCATGATCACGCAGAGCAGAAAGAACACCTTGATCTCGAAGGCAAAGGCGGGGACGCTCTGAACCAATCCCCAGATCAGTCCGGCGGCAAGAAAGCCATTATACAATCCCTGATTGGCCGCCAGCACCGCGGAGTCGTTGGCCTTCGCAAGCGAATTGCCAAAGGTCTTCAGCCCCAGTGGCCGGGTCCAGAGAAACATCTCCAGCACCAGGAAATAGACATGCAGAAGGGCGACCAGCGCCACCAGCACATTGGCGATCCAGATCATGTTGCGTTCCCCCGAGCACGACAGCCAGATTTCGGGTGGACGCTAGCACGCTGCCTGTGAAAAAGAACGATTAGCCGATCGAGGCTTCCGCTGGAGCCCCGTTTCGGTAGAATCGAAACCGAGCTCCAGGTTATTGATTTTGAAACATTTTCTTCACGCGAGCCGGTGCCCACCTCGTACGAGAACGCTTTGAGAAATGACCGCCTCCAAAGCCCCGCAGGCAAGTCCATGAACGAGAAACCGCTGGAAACATTCAGCCTTGGCCGATTGGCAACACCGATCGGTGTCGCTTTGCTCGTGACCGATGCCGACGGTATCCTGCGCGCGCTTGATTGGGAGGATTATGAGCCACGCATGAAACAACTGCTGCGGCTGCAATATGGCGCCGTGGTTTTGCGGGACGGACAGTCTCCCCGGGATATCGGCGCTGAGCTGTCAGGATATTTCAAAGGCGATCTCGATCGTCTGAACACGATCAAATGGCGGGTCGCCGGCACGCCATTCCAGCGCAAGATCTGGACCGCGCTGGCGAAGATTCCGCCCGGCAGGACCATGAGCTATGGCGCACTGGCCGCGCAGCTCGATGTGCCCAAAGCGGTGCGGGCGGTCGGACATGCCAACGGCTCCAACCCGATCAGCGTTGTGGTGCCCTGTCATCGCCTGGTCGGCTCCAACGGTTCGCTGACCGGCTATGGCGGCGGCATCGAGCGCAAGCGCTGGCTGCTGGCGCATGAAGGCGTGCTGCCTCAATCGGTAAAGTAGCGGCCGCTCGGCGCTCACGCCGCGGGCTGCGCCAGCGCCTCGTCGGTGGCGAGCAGATGGGTCAGCGCGCTCTTGATCGCGGCCTGCCGGGTCGGCGCAGTGACCTGGGCGCCGAGCAGGTCGGTGACGTAGAACACGTCGCGGGCGCGCTCGCCGAAGGTCGCGACATGGGCGGAAGCGATGTTGAGATTGAGTTTCGAGATCGCGGTGGTCAGCTGGTACAGCAGGCCGGGCCGGTCGAGCCCGGACACCTCGATCACGGTGTAGCGGTCCGACCACGCGTTGTTGAGGGTCACTTCCGGCTCGACCACGAACGGGCGGGCCTTGCCGCGGCTGGCGGCGCGGCGAGCCACCACTTCGGGCAGTCGTAGTTTGCCTTCCAGCACGTCCTCGATCATCTCGCCGATGCGTGTTGCGCGCCGTCCCTCGTCTTCGTCGCGGTCGTATTCCCTCGAGATTGCGATGGTGTCGAGCGCGCGGCCGTCGGTGGTGGTGTAGATCTGCGCGTCGACGATGTTGGCGCCGGCCGAGGCGCAGGCGCCGGCGATGATCGACAGCAGCCAGGGATGGTCGA
>Ga0208849_1002192_pt1 | contig 11208 bp, 13 predicted proteins | sample NGESurdeep072012_10_FD_184470 | JGI IMG/M metagenome (GOLD analysis project Ga0208849, IMG submission 184470) | Arctic peat soil microbial communities from Barrow, Alaska - NGEE Surface sample 53-3 deep-072012 (SPAdes) | ecosystem: Environmental > Terrestrial > Soil > Wetlands > Peat ...
CGCCCTGCATTTTAACCCCTCATCTTCCCACCGCTTGCAGCGGCGGGCCCCTCCTTCTCCCAACGGGAGAAGGGTTTCAGGGCGTGGCGAATGAGATGAATGAATCGACTGGATAAAGGGGAGGGAGGTGCTATGTGCGGCCATGCCCGATGCGGAAAGCGCGCTGCCTTCGGCCCGCGCTCTGCTGCGCGAGCGTGACTATCTGGCGTTCTGGGCTTCGCGCTGGATGGGCTCGCTTGGGACCGGCATCCAGAGCGTCACCATGGGCTGGCAGGTCTATACGATCTCCCGGCGGACCTTGAGCGTCGGCGCGTCGGCCTTCAACGTCAGTCTGATCGGCCTTCTGACCTTCGCGCCCCTGTTTCTGCTCGCCCTGACCGCCGGCGAGACCGCAGACCGCCTTGATCGGCGCAAGGTGCTGATGATCTGCTGGGCGGGCGAGATCGTCGCGGTGGGGATCATCATCGCCGCCACGCTGAGCCATCGTGCTTCCGTGCCGCTGCTGCTGGCGGTGGCGCTGCTGTTTGGCGCCTCGAGAGCCTTTTTCCAGCCGGCGAGCACGGCGCTCGGGCCGATGCTGGTGCCCCGGCCCCTGCTCCCACGCGCCATCGCCTGGAACTCCCTGGCCGGCCAGAGCGCCTCGATCATCGGGCCGGCGGCGGCGGGCGTGTTGCTGGCCATCGCGCCGGTGGCCGCCTACGCGACCAGCCTTGGTCTCTACATCGCCGCCGCCGTCTGCCTGCTCATGATCCGCAAGAGCGGCCAGCCGGTCGTGCAGCCCGGTTCGCGATGGGCGCTGGTCAAGGAGGGTCTGGCCTATGTCTGGCAAAACCGCATCGTCTTTGGGGCGATTTCGCTCGATCTCGCGGCGGTGATCCTGGGCGGCGCGACGGCGCTCTTGCCGGCGTTCGCCCGCGACGTGCTGCACGTGGGCCCTCAGGGCTTTGGCATACTGCGCGCGGGACCGGCGCTCGGCGGCGCGGCGGCCGCCGTGTTCCTGGCCGGCCGGCCGATCCGGCGCAGGGCTGGGCTGGTGATGTTCTGCGGCGTCGCGGTCTACGGGGCCGCGACCCTGGTGTTTGGGTTTTCGCACGCCCTCTGGCTGTCGGTCGCGGCCCTGGCCGTGCTCGGCGCGGCCGACATGCTGAGCGTCTATGTGCGCCAGACCCTGGTCCAGCTGGTCACGCCGGACGCCATGCGCGGGCGAGTGGCGGCGGTATCGACCCTGTTCATCGGCGCCTCCAACGAGCTTGGCGAGTTCGAAAGCGGCGTCGCCGCCAGATTCCTGGGCGTCGTCGGCGCGGCGGTATTCGGCGGGGTCGGCGCCTTGGCGGTCACCGCGACCTGGGCGAAATTCTTTCCCGCCTTGCGCAAGGCAGACCGCCTCGAATAATCGAAGGGGCGCAAGGTTCATTTCCAAAAGCATTGGGAGATTTCACGATGGGTATTTTGAACGGCAAGGTGGTTCTGGTCACGGGCGGCGGCAACGGCATCGGCCGCGACTGCGCCCTGATCGCCGCGCGCGAAGGCGCCAAGGTGGTGGTCAACGACCTCGGCGGCAGCCTTACCGGCGGCGATGAGGGATCGTCCGGGCCGGCCGAGACGGTCGCGCAGGAAATCCGCGCCGCCGGCGGCGAGGCGGTGTCCAATTCCGAGAGCGTCACCTCGCTGAAGGCCGTGCAGGGCATGGTCGAGCAGGCCATGGACAGCTTCAAGGGCCTGCACGCGGTGATCAATCCGGCCGGCATTCTGCGCGACGCCATGTTTCACAAGATGGTCGACGCCGACTGGGACAAGGTCATCGAGGTTCATCTGCGCGGCTCGTACAACGTCTGCCGCGCCACCATCGAGCACTTCAGGACCCAGGAGGACGGGGCCTATGTCCTCTTCACCTCGACGTCGGGCCTCTATGGCAACATCGGCCAGACCAACTATGGCGCGGCCAAGATGGGCATCGCGGCGCTGTCGCGGATCATCGCCATGGAAGGCGCCTCCAAGAACGTCCGCGCCAACTGCATCGCGCCGGTGGCCTGGACGCGGATGACCCAGTCGGTGCCGGTGCGCGACGAGGCGGCGGTGGCCCGGCGCGAGCAGATGGCCAAGATGATCCGCCCCGATCAGCCGGCGCGGTTCGCCGTCGCCCTGATCGCCGACGCGGCCAAGAGCGTCAGCGGCCAGTTCTTCGGGGCCAGCGGCGAAAACCTTATCCTCTACAGCCAGCCGCGCCCGATCGAGACGGTGACCAAGCCCGAGGGCTGGACGCTGGAAACCATCCTTTCCGAAGCCCTGCCGAAAATGGCCGAAAAGTTCATCCCGCTCGGCCGCGCACCCGTCGCCGCCGCGCAGCCGGCGAAGGCGTAGGCCTAGCGCCCCCTCCACCACCCGCTTCGCGGGCGGTCCCCCTCCCCCGCGACGCTACGCTTGCGAGGGAGGAATTTTTCTAAACTCCTGCCCCGCGAAGCGGGGAAGGGGGACCGCCGCGCGACACGCGCGGTGGTGGAAGGGGCGCAAGGCGGTTACGGACGCCGACGAAAGAAGGAGAGCCAATGCCACGACTTGAAGGACGATCGGCGGTGATCACCGGGGCCGCGAGCGGGATCGGACGGGCCAGCGCGCGCCTCTTCGCCAGCGAGGGGGCGAGCGTTCTCTGTTTCGACCGGGCGGCGGAGGTCGACGAAACCGCGGCGATGATCGCAAAGGCCGGCGGCAGCGCCATCGCCGTGCGCGGCGACGCCGGCGAAGAGAGCGACATCAAGGGCGCCATCGAGCGGGCCGCCAGTGAATTTGGCGGCCTGGACGTCCTCTACGCTAACGCGGGGATCAGCGGCGGCTATACCCCCATCGAAGAGCTGACCGCGCAGGCCTGGGCCGAGGTTCTGCGCATCAACCTGATCGGGCCGTTCCTGGCCATCAAGCACGCCAGCCCGATCATGCGTAAAGCCGGCAAGGGCTCGATCATCTGCACCGCCTCGGTGGCCGGCCTGCGCTCCGGCGCGGGCGGCATTCCCTACAGCGCCAGCAAGGCCGGGGTGATCAGCCTGGTGCAGACCAGCGCCAACGTGCTTTACGGCACGGGAGTGCGGGTCAACGCCATCTGCCCGGGCCTGATCGAAACCGGCATGACGGCGCCGATCTACGTGCGGGCGCGCGAGCGTGGCACCGACGATCGGATCGGCCAGCTCAATCCCCTGAAACGCGGCGGCGAGCCTGGCGAAATAGCCAACATGGCCCTCTTTCTGGCCAGCGACGACGCCTCCTACGTCAACGGCCAGGCGATCGCCGTCGACGGCGGCCTGTCGAGTTCTCACCCGGTGGGATCGCGGCGGGGATGAGCAATGGGATCGGCCAGGTTGGGCCGATTGCGGGGCGCACTTCGGCTTGATAATTTGATCGCCAATTCAAGAGAATACGAGGGAACATGGCGACGCTTGGCGGTCAACGTGCAGAGTTCACCTGGGCTCTTAATCAGTACAATTTGGCGGAAGACGCCGAAAAGCGAACCCTCAACGCAAGGCGGATGGCCAAATACATCACTGCCGCGCCGGGGCATGGCTTTACAGTCGAACAGGTCACGCAAGGACAACTTTATCCTGTAGCAGAAGTAGAGAAATATTTAGACTCGTATTTCCCAGATGGCCCCATGAATTTGTGCGGATGGGCGCTGGTTATGATATAAGAATCAATATGTTGAGTGGATGTTGAGGCGCGGTGGATGGCGAACCCGGCGGGTGAATCTGAGAACGCGGCATTACGGCTCGATTTCGACCGCCGCCTGAAGCTGGAGTTTCATGGTTCCAGGATTACCACCGACGCTGGATTGCTTGCCTATCGCGAACTCGATGACGCACTCGGGCTGACCGACATGGTTGGTGATGAACTCGTTGATCCGCGCACCGGCAAGAACGGCCGGCACGCGCTGACAGGCTTGTTTCGGCAGTCTGTCTTTGGCCGCCCCGGCGCTATGAAGACGTCAACGACGCCAACCGCCTGGGACGCGATCCGGCGATGCGCTGGATTGTCGGTGGGCGCGCCGTGGCGAGAACTGCGGCGTCCACCAGCCAGATGGGACGCTTCGAGACGATGTTTCTGGCCGCCGCCGAGAACCTCGCCGCACTCGCCGATCTGTCAGGGCGATGGATTGACCGGGTGCATGGGCGGCGTCCGCCCAAGGCGATCATGCTGGACATAGACTCAAGCGTGAGCCCAACCCATGGCGATCAGGAAGGCACGGCCTACAACGGCCACTTCGCCTGCACCTGCTACCACCCGCTGTTCGTGTTCAACCAGTTCGGCGATCTGGAGCACTGCGCCCTGCGCCCCGGCAATGTCCACAGCGCCCACGGATGGCGCGCGGTCCTGGAGCCGATCGTGATCCGCTACAGGGACAGGGTGAAGCGGCGCTTCTTCCGGGGCGATGCCGCCTTTGCCTTGCCCGACCTCTACGAGTTCCTCGAAGCCGAGGGCTACAAGTACGCCATCCGGCTCAAGGCCAACACGATCCTTCAAGACCGCATCGCCCACCTGCTCAAGCGCCCGGTCGGTCGCCCGCCGCACCATGTGGTGCGCTCCCATGCCAGCTTCAGCTACCAGGCAGCGTCTTGGAACAGGAAGCGTCGCGTGGTCGCCAAGGTCGAATGGCACCCGGGAGAACTCTATCCGCGCGTCGGCTTCATCGTCACCAACCTGAGCCGTCCCGCCAGGCGCGTGGTCGCCTTCTACAACCAGCGGGGCACGGCCGAGCAGCACATCAAGGAAGGCAAGAACGCCATTGTCTGGACCCGGTTGTCATGCCGCAAGTTCCAGAACAACGCCGTTCGCCTGCAACTCCATGCCCTGGCCTACAATCTGGGCAACTTCATGCGTACGCTGGCCCTGCCCGAGGCGGTCTCGCACTGGTCGCTGACCTCGTTGCGCGAAAGGCTGGTCAAGATCGGAGCCAGGATCGTCGGCCACGGACGCTATGTCACGTTCCAGATCGCCGAGGTCGCCGTGCCGCGCGGCCTGTTCCGGCGCATCTTGGAGATGATCAGCGACCTGCGCGGCCGACAGGCCGTGCGATGTTGACGCCAATCTCGACCAATCCGCCCAAGGCGGCCGACGGGAGAGGTGCGCCAGGGGATCAGAAAACTGGGCCAAATCAACGTGCGGCGCGGTGGCCGGGTTCGAAATCAGGCTCGCGCGGCCGTAAACCATCAGGAGGGCTGTTCAATGACGGTTCAAACAGGTTTAACTGCCGGCGAAGGTGACGGATTAGCCGTCCATCTGGACAATGCTGGTTTTGAGTGTGTATCCCACTCCGTCATGGTGTGATGAAATCAGGGGGTATCCCGATGAAACAGAAACTCGGTCTCCTCGTCTTTGCTGGCGCGATTGCGGCCGCCTCGGCCGGCTACGCCGCAGACCCTTCAGCGAGCAAAGACCCGCCGGCGACGGGCGCACCGGACTGGACCGGCGGATATGTTGGCGTTTATGTGGGCGGCTCGGACACCACCACGAACCTTCAAGAAATCAACGGGCCGGGCGAGCTTGCCTTCCTCCCTGGCGAGCGCACCAGGACGGACATTGATCACAGCGCGGTGGTCTACGGCGGCTTCGCCGGCTACAACTACCAGTTCCCCAATGGGCAGGTGGTCGCTGGAGCCGAACTTGAGATTGGCGGGAACAGCGGCAGCGCCACGGGCGTGACCAATAGCGGGGTCATTCCGAACGCGCCTCCGATTGAAGACAACATCCCGACCTACAACAAACTAGCGCTTCCCTGGACCTTCCGGGCTCGGGCGCGCCTCGGTTATGCATTGGGCGATGTGCTGCCCTTCGTTGCGGCCGGGGTCACCGTGACCCAGGCCCAGCTCGACCTGACGTTTCCGTGCCCGAATTTCCCCAGCCCCGGCACCACCGTCTACACGGCGAACACCAGCAAGACGCTCACCGGCTTCAACGTAGGCGCGGGCGTCGACTGGGCCATCACCAGGAACCTGGTTTCGCGGGTCGAATATATCTTCGACGATTACGGCACCCCCTCATTCGCTGAGAACGGGTCTCAGGGTTGGAACAATCGTCGATTGTCGGCCCTGCAGAGCAACACGCTTCGCGTCGCGATTGGCTACAAGTTTTAACTTGGAGACATTCCTGTCGTCGGGTGCCGTTCCAGCCCAAAGCGCGAGAACCCTTAGTCCGACCTCGCGGTTGCGATGGTCATGCACGCATGCTTCGACGCCGGTGGTTAGGCCATGACGGCCCATCAGACGCGCCGAGACAGGCGTTGGCCGCGCCGGCGGGTCCCATTTCCCCGTTCCGACGCGCCCGGCCTAGCGCCTCCCTAGGGCTGCGAGCAGCCGTGCGCCTTCGATCAGCCAGCTGACCGCCTCGGCATCGAGCGTGGCTGCCCGCCTCGGCCATTAGCAGACGTTCGGAATGGCCGCTTTGGGTCCAGGCTGTGTGAGAACGTGATTGGAGGGGCCGCCCCGGATCGGCGTGGTCGTTGTCAGACTTCGGCCTGAAGGCGCTGGCGTAAGAGCCGGGCGGCCGGGTCAGACCCTTATCGCGGCCATGAGGGGCTGCGGGCCGAGGATCGCGATCATTCGCTTCAGATTGTAGGCCAGGACGTGGAGGCTCATCTCCGTTCGGACCTTCTCGAGGGTGCGGGTCTTGAAGTGGGTGGCGCCCATCCATGCCTTGAGCGTGCCGAACGGGTGCTCGACCGTGGCCCGGCGGATGCGCACTTTGTCGTGGGTGTTTCGCGGGTGATAGAGCGTCGGCAGGACGCCTAGGATGCGCAGCTCGGGATTGGCGCGCCGACGGATGTTCTCGATCGTGTCGAGCAACAGCGGCACGCCCATGATGCTGAGCAAGTCCGTCTTGGCGGGAATGAGCACGTCGCGGGCGGCAGAAAGCCCGTTGACGGTCAGGATGCCAAGCGTGGGCGGGCAGTCGATGAGGATCACGTCGTACGGGGTATGGAGCTTAAATCAAGCTGACTCTGACACTGGGCCAGAGCCCACCGAAGACCAAGTATTACATGCAATTGAATCCGCAGTAGATACCTCCGATGTGGTTCGTCTTGGCCAAGGGGAGAGTGTTGTATATGCATATGGCTACCGCTGCGCGCCGGACCGCTTGAAAATAGGGTGCACCACGGGTGACACCGTCCAACGAGTCCTTTCGCAGATTGGCACGGGGACGCCAGACAAGCCGGTTCTCATGCTCGAAATCAAAACGCACAATTGCAGCACCTTGGAGCGGGCAATTCACTCGGTCTTGAAGCATCGCGGCGCCAAGATCGCCGGAGGCGGGGACGAATGGTTCAAAACCAGTCGCGACCAAGTCGTCGCCATCTACCGTTCCATCGTCGAACCGGCCGCCTGAAAATCAAGCTGGCACACGATCCATCGCCAATCTCCCTCGCGTTTCGCCTCAGAAATAGGTAGTCTTGCTCAATGGCGAAGCCCGAACCTTCGATCTTTGACGAGCGCGATGATGACGCCGACGAGCGCGCCATGCGCGAGGGCGAGGCGGACGCGGATGCGGGCCGGACTATCCCCCACGCGGAATTTGCAAAGTGGCTGGCGACGTGGGGGACACCCGACGAGCAGCCACCGCCGCCGGAATGGTTCAAGTAGTTTGGACCAGACGCGCGGCCGCCGACGTCTTGGCCATTAGGGCCTACATCGGCCAGTTCGCGCCGCTGGCCGCCCAGCGCATGGCGCTGAGGCTCAAGTTCGCCGGCGATAGTCTGGATGAACATCCAGATCGCGGCCGCCTGTTAGGCGGCGGGCGGCGCGAACTCCTCGCTGTCCCACCCTATCTCATTCGCTACCGGGTAAGGGGAGAGACGGTGCAGATCATTGCGGTGCGACACGGCGCGCGCGCCGAATAGTTTGGAGGGAGCGGCCATTCGGGCTATGCCGCCGATCTGGACGGGTGTCTGAGCGAAGAAGCCCTCAGCCGGATCAGCAACCTCTCCCGAGGCGACGCAGTTGGACCAACCCATTTCCCTTGGCGCGCGGCTGGGGCAGCTGGCCCGGGAGCGGCCGGACCGCCCGGCGGTCAGCGACGTTCATCGCACGGTGAGCTGGCGCGAACTGGACCTGCGCACCAACCGCATCGCCCGCGGGCTCGAAAAGGTCGGGGTCAGGCAGGGCGACCTGGTGACCATCGGCCTCGCCAACAGCGTCGACTTCGTCGAGGCCTGCTATGGCCTGTGGAAGGTCGGGGCGACGCCGCAGCCGATCTCCCACCGTCTGCCGGCGGCCGAGGCCGAGGCGGTGATGGATCTGGCGAAGACGCCGATCCTGCTGGCCGCAACCTCGGCTTCCGGCGAGCGGCCCCATTACGACATCCCGGCGCTGCTGGCCTTGTCCGACGACGACAGCCCGCTCGAAGACCGCATTGCGCCGATCTACAAGGCCCCGACATCGGGCGGATCGACGGGCCGGCCCAAGCTGATCCTCTCGGGCGGCCCCGGGGTATTCACCCCGCCGGAAACCGGGGTTGGCGGCTATCGCACCACCTCCGAAGACGTGATGGTCATGCCGGGGCCGCTCTATCACAACGGCCCGTTCACTTCGGCCTTCGGGGGTCTGAACATGGGCGCGCACCTAGTGATCATGCCCAGGTTCGACGCCGAGGAGACGCTGAAAACCGTCGAGCGCCACAAGGGCACCTGGATGTATCTGGTGCCGACGATGATGGGCCGCATCTGGCGTCTGCCGCTTGATGTGCGGGGCGCCTACGACGTCTCCAGTCTCAAGACCGTCTGGCACCTCGCGGCCCCCTGCCCGCCCTGGCTCAAGGAGGCCTGGATCGAATGGCTGGGCCCCGAGGTGATCATGGAGCTCTACGCCGGCACCGAAGCCCAGGCGGTGACCATCATCACCGGAACCGAGTGGCTGGAGCATCGCGGCTCGGTCGGCCAGGTGCGGTTTGGCGAGATGCGCGCCTTCAACGAGGCGGGCGAGCCCCTCCCCGCGGGCGAAATCGGCGAGGTCTATATGCGCAGGCCGGAAGGATCGCCCGCGTCTTACCAGTACCGCGGGGCCACGCCGCGCACCCTGCCGGGAGGCTGGGAGTCGCTGGGCGATATCGGCTGGTTCGACGCGGACGGCTATCTCTACCTCGCCGACCGGCGCACCGACATGATCCTGGTCGGCGGCTCCAACGTCTATCCGGCCGAGATCGAGGCGGCGATCGACGAGCATCCGCTGGTCGCCTCCAGCGCCGTCATCGGCCTGCCGGACGAGGACCTGGGGGCCCGCATCCACGCCATCGTCCAGCCGAGGGCGGGTCTCACCGAAGAGGCCCTGCGCGAGCACGTGCGCGGGCTGCTGGTCACCTACAAGCAGCCGCGCTCATTCGAGTTCGTGATCGAGAACATCCGCGACGACGCCGGCAAGGTGCGCCGCACCCAGCTTCGCGACGAGCGGATCGCCAAGGCGCCCGCGGAGGGACAAGCTCAATGACCATCCGGGACAAGGCCTATATCGCCGGGGTTTTCGAGCATCCGACCCGCGACGCGCCCGAGCTTTCGACCGCTCAGATCCATGCCCAGTGCGCAAAGGGGGCGCTGGCCGACGCCGGCCTCTCCAAGGACGATGTCGACGGCTACTTCTGCGCCGGCGACGCGCCGGGGTTCGGCGCCCTCTCCATGGTCGACTACATGGGCCTCAAGGTCCGGCACTTGGATTCCACCGAGACCGGCGGGTCGTCCTACATCCTCCACGTCGGCCACGCCGCCGAGGCGATCGCGGCCGGCAAGTGCCAGGTGGCGCTGGTCACCCTGGCCGGACGGCCCCGGCAGATGCGACGCGGCGGCGGCGGCGGCAGGCCGGGCGGCGGCCCGATCGGCGGTGGGTTTTCGGACGTGCCCGAAGCCGGCTTCGAAAACATCTGGGGCGGCACGACCCACAATATGTACGGCCTGTGCGCCATGCGGCACATGCATGAGTTCGGCACCACATCCGAGCAGCTCGCCTGGATCAAGGTCGCCGCCTCCCACCACGCGCAGTGGAACGAACACGCCATGCTGCGCGAGGTGGTGACCGTCGACGATGTGCTGGCCTCCCCGATCATCGCCGATCCGCTGCACCGGCTGGACTGCTGCGTGATCACCGACGGCGGCGGCGCCGTGGTGGTGACCACGCCCGAGATCGCCCGAAGTTTGAAGCGTCCGCTGGTCAGGATTATCGGCGCCGGCGAAGCCCCCAAAGGCCCCAGTGGCGGGCGCAATCTCGACCTCACCTATTCGGGGGCCGTGTGGTCCGGACCGCCGGCCTTTGCCGAAGCGGGCGTTAAACCGGCCGACATCAAGTATGCCTCGATCTACGACAGCTTCACGATCACGGTGCTGATGCAGATCGAGGATCTGGGCTTTTGCGAGAAGGGCAAGGGCGGGGCCTTCGTCGCCGACGGCAACCTGATCTCAGGGGTCGGCAAGCTGCCGTTCAACGCCGACGGCGGCGGCCTCTGCAACAACCATCCGACCAATCGCGGCGGCATCACCAAGGTCATCGAAGCGGTGCGCCAGGCCCGCGGCGAGGCTCATCCCAAGGTCCAGGTGCCCGGTTGCGACCTGGTCATCGCCCATGGGACCGGTGGCCTCCTGGGCGCCCGGCACGGCGCGGCGACGCTGATCATGGAAAGGCTCTGACGGGCATGGCTGAAGCGCGCAGGATTCCCGCCCCGGCGGTCAACGTCGAAGGCCAGCCGTTCTGGGATGCGGCGGCGCAGGGGCGATTTCTGATCAAACGCTGCGGGGCGTGCGGCGAGCCGCATTGGTATCCGCGCGCGATCTGCCCGTTCTGCTTTTCCGAGGATACCGCCTGGGAGGAAAGCGCCGGAGAGGGGGTCATATACACCTTCAGCGTCATGCGCCGGAACACCCCAGCGCCCTACGCCATCGGCTATGTCACCCTCGATGAAGGCGTCTCGCTCCTGACCAATTTCGTCGATTGCGACCTCGACGGCCTGACCATCGGCCAGCGGGTCAAACTGAAATGGACCCCGACCGAGGGCGGCCCCCCGGTATTCACCTTCACGCCGGCTTAGGGCATTCCGGCCAGACGGGTTCGGCCATGCGCCCCTTCCGTCACGGCGCAAGACAAGAGCGCCGCGCCACCTTCCCCGCGTCGCGGGGCAGGAGTTTAGGTAAATTCCTCCCCCGCAAGCGCAGCGCCGCGGGCGGAGGGGGACCGCCGGCGCAGCCGGTGGTGG
>Ga0208849_1002193_pt1 | contig 11205 bp, 7 predicted proteins | sample NGESurdeep072012_10_FD_184470 | JGI IMG/M metagenome (GOLD analysis project Ga0208849, IMG submission 184470) | Arctic peat soil microbial communities from Barrow, Alaska - NGEE Surface sample 53-3 deep-072012 (SPAdes) | ecosystem: Environmental > Terrestrial > Soil > Wetlands > Peat ...
TGGCGGTGTATCGCGACCGATCCGACGGCGGAATCGCGCCGGCGCGTAGCAGCATGTCATAGAGCAGGATCGGAAACGCGGTCTCGTCGACCTGGATGCCGCTCCAATAGGGCCGGCCGTCGAGCCAGGAATTCTGCGACCAATGCCCATCGGCTTCCTGGACGGCGACCAGATAGTCGAGCACGGACTTCGCCGAGACCGTGGCGCCGGCCGCCAACAGGCCGCCCGCGGTTTCAACCAGGTCGCGGGGCCAGACCAAATGGTAGCCGCCGAGATCGTCATCGCTTTTGGCGTAACCCCAGGGAATCGAAAGGCTGGCGATGATGGCTCCTGAAGCCTCGTCGCTATGCGTGGACAGCACCGCCGTGCTCACCCGGTACCGATTTAGCGCCCCGCCCTCGCGATGAGGGTCATCGAGCGGCAGCAATTGCGCCTGCTTCTGACGCCAGCCCGCACAATAATATTCCAGCGCGGTCTCCAGCGGCTGCTGCAGACTGCGCAGGACACGCAATGCCGCTTCCTCGGACCGCAAGCCGAAGCCGATCGCCAGCACTGCCCGCCCGCCATTGGCGGCGATGTCGAGCGTTCCCGTGATCGCGACATTGCCGTTTTCAGCCCGCTGGAATTCGGTTCTCAAGCCTTCCCCGCGTGACAGCGTCTGCCAGCCGTCGGAAACACCGACATAGCCGGCCGAGCGCGCGAGCCACGGCACCGAGGATGCCACCGCGAGCGACATCCCCCTCCCCTCGGCGAACAGCATCTCGTGGCCCTTGAAGTCGCCGTACCACCCGGTGTTGTCGGCGCCTGCATTGACGAGATGAGGGGCGACGATGGCGTGAAGCTGATAGTCGGACAGCGCGCCCACCAGCGCCTCGAAGCGGATATCCTGCAGCACCACCTCGCGAACCGGATCGGAAAATATCGTCTTGGAAATCCGGTAGCGGCCGTCGATCGAGGTATTGACCAGCCGAAATGCCGGCACCCCGTCTTCGATCATCTCGAAGGTTCTGCGCGTGCTGCGCTTCTCTTCCGAGAAATAATCCTTGGCGGTAACGAGGAAGCCGAAATCCCTGATGCAGGCGGTATCAAGCCTCGGCGAATAGATCTCGTTGAGAATACCGTGGCTGATGGTGAACCAGACGCGGCTTTCCGCGCGCGCGGCGGTACCCACCGCACTCTTGGCACTCGACGTCCAGCGCGGACGAATACCGGGTGATCCGGGCGGTACCGTAAAGTCGGTCAATCCTGCTCGTCCTTTTCCGTAAAGCCGCAAGCTCTCAAGGTTTTACGAGATCGCCTGTCTCGAACCAATCGCAATTTTTTTGCGTTTTGCCGGGAATTGCCGGGAACCGGATGTGCTTGGCGAAATTTGGCGTGGGGCTCTTCAGGCTCGCATGCACCGATCACCCCGGCTCGTCCTGCATGTGCCTGAGCTCGTCGACCAGAACGCGAATGTTTTCGCTGTAGTCGATGGGAACGGCGACCAGCTGCACCCCGCCGCCGGCAAAGGCTTCCTCCAGCGCCGGCGCGAGGCCTGACGCCGTCGTGACCCGCCGGCCTTGGGCGCCATAGGCAGCGGCGTAGGCGACGAAGTCGGGATTGTCGAAGGTCAGGCCCCAATCCGCGAAACCATCGACGGCCTGCTTCCACCGGATCATGCCATAGGCGTGGTCCTCGATGATCAGAACCACGAGATTGAGTTTTAGCCGCCGCGCGGTTTCAAGTTCCTGGCTGTTCATCATGAACCCGCCGTCTCCCGCCACCACCAGCACGCGGCGCTTGGGATAGAGCAGCGCCGCCATCATTCCCGAGGGCAAGCCGGCTCCCATCGTCGCCAGCGCATTGTCGAGCAGCAGCGTGTTGGCGACATCGGTGCGGTAGTTGCGGGCAAACCAGATCTTGTACATGCCGTTGTCGAGTGCCACGATTCCGTCGGGCGGCATGACCTGCCGGACGTCGTGCACGATGCGCTGCGGCGTCAACGGGAAGCGATCCTCGGTCGCGCGGTCGGTGATGTGGCCGAGGATGTCCTTGCGCAAGGCGACCCAGTCCGGGTTGATCTCGAGTTTACCTTCCAACTCGCCGGCGAGCAGGTCGAGACCCTTGGCGATGTCGCCGACCACTTCTCCTTGCGGAAAATACACCTCTTCGACCGTCGCCGGCACGAAGCCGATATGAAGCACCTGATGCCGGCCCCGCGTCATCAGGAACGGCGGCTTCTCGACCGTGTCGTGCCCGATGGTGACGATGAGATCGGCGCGATCGATCGCCTGGTGGACGTAATCGCGCTCGCTCAGCGCGGCGGTGCCGAGATAGAACTCCGAAGCGCCGCCGACCGCCCCCTTGCCCATCTGCGTATTGAAGAAGGGGATGCGGACGCGGCGGACAAATTCGGAAAGCGCCGGCGCCAATTGCGGCCGGCTGGCGCCGGCGCCGAACATCAGCAGCGGAAATTTGGCGGCCAGTATCAATTCGGCGGCGCGCCGGATCGCGTCCGGCGATGGAATCGCAAGTTCCGCGGCATGGGCCGGCACCAGCCCGACATCGCCCGCCTCCTCCGCGGCAACGTCTTCCGGCAATTCGAGATGAACCGGGCCGGGCCGCTCTTCCGTTGCAAGGCGAAAGGCATTGCGGACCAGGGTCGGAATAGCCGATGCGCTCACGATCTGCTGGGACTGCTTGGTGAGCGGGCGCATCGCCGCGACGATATCGACAATCTGGAAATGCGCCTGCCGCCCTTGCCGGATCGCCTTCTGGCCGGTGATCAGGACCATCGGCATGGCGCCGAGAAACCCGTAGGCCGCAGCGGTGACGAAGTTGAGCGCCCCCGGGCCAAGCGTGCTCAGCGCCACCCCCGGTCTGCCGGTGAGCCGTCCATAGGTGGCCGCCATGAAAGCCGCCGGCTGCTCGTGGCGAGTTACCACCAGATCGATGGAGGACCGCCGCAGACTTTCAACGACATCGAGGTTCTCCTCGCCGGGCACCCCGAAAATTCGATCAACGCCCTCATTCTCCAGGGCGGCGACGAGAAGATCCGATCCCTTCATTTTCGATCCCTGCTGTTGATCCAGGAGTTTTGTCCGTTCGACGGATAGAAAGACGGCTGGACGGCCTGTTCCGCGATCGGACGATTTAGGACCTTCGGCGCGCGCTATTCAACCGCCGAATTGTAGGAGATATTGGTGGCTTCCCGGTTGTTCGAGGCAGTTCTCATGGTCATTGCAGCAGTGTCCGGCTGGACCAGCGAACAGAAACATGTGGTAGCGGCAAGCTTTCTCGGCTGGTCGCTCGACGCTGTTGATTCCTCTATCAGCTGGTCGGCTTCGCCGCAAAGACGTAGCTTTCCGGCTTTCCCGAAAGTGAGTTCCGCACTGCCGTGACCCTGGCTGAAAAACCCTCCACAGGTTTTCGCGGTAACTCGCAACCGCCCGAGCCCAAGCCGTTGCGAATGCGTTGCCTTGATTTCGTCGATCTGCAGGAGGTTGTTAGGATAAGCGTTGTTAGGATAGGCGCGTTGCAGGACGCGCTGCGCCACGGGTGCGCGCCAGGCGAAAGTCAACGGAAAGCGATGCCGACATGAGCGAGCGACTTGAGACGCTGAAAAAGGCGCGCGAGCGCATGGCCGACGACCGCGACGCGTTCGCTAAGACTTTGGCAGCACCTTTCGACCGCGACAAGGCCGAGCGGGCGCGGATCAAATTCATCGAGACCCAGGTGCTGATCGACGCCATCGACCGCGCCATCGACGGCGAGCAGGCGGCCGTGGCGGCCTGCTGATAGCGGTCGCGCAACCGCACCCAGTCCATCGGGTAAGGCAGCCCCTCTTCGTGGCGCCCGAGCGGTGTCAGATCGAGATAATGATAGGCGGCGTTCATCATGTCGAGGCCGCGCGCGAAGCACGAATAAGTGTGGAAGATGCGGCCCGCCTCGTCGCGGAAAAACACGCTGATGCCCGGCGCCTCCTCGACGCCGAAGCCGGAGGTGCCGAAATTGTAGACCTTGTCGCCGGATTTGACTTCATCGGGCGTAAAGGAAACGGCGTAGTCGAAATTGAAATCGTTGGCGGCGGACGAAACCCAGTCGAAGGTCCAGCCCATCCGCTGCCTGAACCATAAGATCGGTTTCGCGGAATCGCTTCCCTAGTCTATTCGCAGGCCGGCGAACTTGACCACCTTCGCCCATTTTTCGGTCTCCGCCGCGATCATCGCACCGAAGGCTTCCGGCGAGCCGATCAGCGGCGCGCCGCCGAGTTCGATCAACCGCTTCCTCGTCTCCGGTTCCGCCAGCACGGCGTTGATCTCGTTGTTGAGCTTGGCGATGATCTCCGGCGGCGTCTTTTTCGGCGCGCCCATGCCGAACAGCGCGCTCGCCTCGTAATTCGGAACGGTCTCAGCCACGGTCGGCACGTCGGGCATTTGCGGCGACCGCTCCGCCGTCGTCACCGCCAGCGCGCGCAGGCCGCCTGATCCGAGATGGCCGATGATGGAGGGCATGTTGTCGAAGATCACCTGGACGCGGTTGCCGAGCAAATCGGTGATCGCGGGCGCCGCACCCTTGTAGGGGACATGCAGCATCTGCGTGCCGGTCATCGCCATGAACAGTTCACCGGACAGATGCACCGAGGTGCCGTTGCCCGACGACGCCATGTTCACCTTGCCGGGATTGGCCTTCACATAGGCGATGAACTCGGCGACGGTCTTGGCCGGCACCTCCGACGCCACCGTCATCACGTTCGGAACCCGGTTGAACGCGGCCACCGGCGCGATATCGCGGATGAAGTTGAAGTTGAGGTTGGCGTAGAGCGAGGTGTTGATGAAGTTGGCGGGATTGATCAGCAGCACCGTGTAGCCGTCGGGCGCGGCGTTGACCACGGTCTCGGTGCCGATGTTGTTGCCGGCGCCGGGCTTGTTCTCGATCACGAATTGCTGGCCCAGCCGCTCGGAGAGCCGCTGGCCGATCAGGCGGGCCAGGATATCGGTGGCGCCGCCGGCCGGATATCCGACCACGAAGCGAACCGACCGGGTCGGATAGTCCAGCGCCAAGGCGCCGCCCGCCGGCCATAACAGGGCCGAAATACCGATTGCAACCAGAGCCATCGCGGCGCGGCGTGATGTCATGCAGTTCTCCCTTTGGTCCCGGATCTGAGTCCGGTTCGTCATTGTTGAATTGACGCTTCACAGGCGTTGTAACAAACAATCCCGGGTGCGGCCAGTGCGGCGCGCCTGCATCGAACCGCGACCGACGGATAAGCCATGCCTGTCAAAGTCCACGCCCTCGACCATCTCGTGATCAACGTCTCCGATGTCGCGCGCTCCGCCGAATGGTACCGCCAAATCCTCGGCATGGAGATCAGGGTGTTCGATCCGGGCGAGGGCAAGACCCCCCGGACCTCGCTGATCTTCGGCAACCAGAAAATCAATGTGCGGCCGCGCGACGCCGGCAAGGTCGAATGGTTCACCGCCGACCATGAGGCCGCCGGCAGCGACGATCTGTGCTTTCTCACCGCGGCCACGCCAGAGGCGGTGGTGGCGCATCCGAAGACCTGCGGCGTGGCGATCGAGGAGGGTCCGGTGGCCAAACAGGGCGCCCGCGGCACGTTGCGGTCGGTCTATTGCCGCGATCCCGACGGCAGCCTGATCGAGATTTCGTCGTATCAGGGGGATGCGGCTTAGGCGCGCATGAGCGATGCGGCAGAGTCCGTCCTGTCCCGGCTTGACCCGGGCATCCACGCCTTCACAGCGTCGCAGCAAGAAAGCCGCGGAAGGCCGGAACAAGTCCGGCCACGACGAAGAATATTCCGCCGCTTGCGATTTGATCGCGGCGGCATCCGGTGGCAAAGATGCTCCCAGGCAAAAATACATGAGCGGTCGGCAAGGCCGCGCGGGAGAATCGATGTCGAATACACAGGCGCCGGGCGTGGTCGGGCCGTTTACCGGGATGGACGTGCCGTGGCTGCTGGCGATGCGCGCCCGGACGCGGCGCGATCATCCGTTCCTGATCTGGGCGCCGTTCGATGCGCCGGCCCGGCGCTGGGCTTACGGCGAATTTCATCACCGCGTCGGCGCGCTGGCCGCGGGCCTGGCGGGGCGCGGGATCAGGCCCGGGGAATATGTGCTGATCCATCTCGACAATTGCGTCGAGGCCATGCTGGCCTGGTTCGCCTGCGCCGAACTCGGCGCCATTGCCGTCACCACCAACACCCGCTCGGCGTCGGCGGAGATGGAATATTTTGCCGGTCATTGCGGCGCGGTGGCCGCGATCACGCAGCCGGCCTATGCCGCGATGATCGCGGCGCATTGCCGAGGCTTGCGCTGGATGGCGGTGATTGCGCACGATGCCGGAGCCGCGCCCGCGCCAGGCACCGCCCCGCCGCGCAGCGACAGTCTTGAGCAATTGTTCGCCGACAGCGCCGACCGGCCGCGCCGCGCCACCGATCCGCAGGCCGCGTGCAGCGTGCAATACACCTCCGGCACCACGTCCCGGCCGAAGGCGGTGCTGTGGACCCATGCCAATGCGCTGTGGGGCGCCAAGGTCAACGCCTCGCATCAGGATCTGCATCAAGGCGATGTGCACCAGACTTATTTGCCGCTGTTCCACACCAATGCGCTGGCCTATTCGATGCTGGCGAGCCTGTGGGTCGGCGCTTCCTGCGTGATTCAGCCGCGGTTCTCGGCCAGCCGGTTCTGGAATGTCGCCGCCGAACATGGCTGCACCTGGACCTCGACCATTCCGTTCTGCATGAAGGCGCTGCTGGAGCACGAGATCCCCAAGCAGCACACATTCCGGCTGTGGGGCACCGCGGTGAACGACCCGCCGGCTTTCGCCGGGTTCGGCATCAAGATCATCGGCTGGTGGGGCATGACCGAAACCATCACCCACGGCATTATCGGCGAGGTCGACCAGCCCAACACCCCGATGTCGATCGGCCGCGCCGCTGCGGAATATGCCATCCGCGTCACCGACGATGACGGAGCGCCGACGCCGGTTGGCGGCACCGGCAATCTCCTGATCAAGGGCGTTCCCGGGCTGTCGCTGTTCGCGGAATACCTGCATGACGAGAAAGCCACGCGCGAAAGTTTCGACGAGCAGGGCTTTTTCATCACCGGCGACCGCGTCACCTTGATGGACCACGGTTACATCAAATTCGGCGACCGCGCCAAAGACATGCTCAAGGTCGGTGGCGAGAACGTCGCGGCCTCCGAGATCGAGCAGGTGATCGCGGTGGTGCCGGGCGTGCGCGAGGCCGCAGTCGTGGCGAAAAAGCATCCGATGCTCGACGAGGTGCCGGTGGTGTTCGTCATTCCGCATGCCGGGGTCGCACGCGCGCCGCCGGATCTGCACGAGCGCATCATGGCCGCCTGCCGCGGCGCGCTGGCGGATTTCAAGGTACCGCGCGAAATCCACTTCGTCGACGAGATGCCGCGCTCGACGCTGGAGAAGGTGGCGAAAGCCGAATTGCGCAAGTTGCTGGGGTAAGCTTGCTGGATTGCGCCGTCACCCGGCCCGTCAACAGCATCCCAAAGCCACCGGGCGGAACGCCTGGAGCAGATGCTGGTCGAGCTTGCCGCCCATCTGTTCCATGATCGCAAAAGCCCTGGTGTGGGTAAACGGCTGCCGATAGGCGCGGTTCTCCACCAGTGCCGAGTAGATATCCGCGATGGTGGTCAGCCGCACGATGTCGCTGATCTGGTCGCCGCGCAGGCGATCGGGATATCCTGACCCGTCGAGGAACTCGTGATGGTGCAGCACCACGTCGAGCATCTCGGGCGGGAAGCCGCCTTCGGCGGCGAGGGCGTCATAGCCGAGCCGCGGGTGCTGGCGGATCTCGATCATTTCCTCACCGGTGAGCTTTCCCGGCTTGTCCAGGATCGCCAGCGGGACGAACGCCTTGCCGACATCGTGCAGCAAGGCGGCGCGCGCCACCCGGCGCTGGTCATCCTCGCGCATGCCGAGATGCTGGGCGAACGCCACCCCGAACCCGGTGACGAACAGGCAATGCCGATAGCTGTGGGTGTGATGGCGGCCGATCGCCGCCAGCCATTCACGCAGCGAGGATTGCTTGATGGCCTTGAGAATCTCTCTTTCAGCTTTCATGATGTCTTCGAATCTCAGCGGAATTCCCGCCGGCAGCCGCCCGAATATCTTGACCATCACCGCGTGCGCGGCGGCAATGCCGTTGTTCAGGGCCCTGCCGCTGGCCGTGACGTCGAATCCATGGCTGTCCGGAAATGCGGCGCGGATGCGCTGCAGAATGCCCTCGGGATCGAACGGCCGCGATATGGTGTCGGTCGCGCCCAGCGCCCAGGCCTGCATCGAGCCGTGATGAAGCGCGTCGGCCAGCACGAACAACCGCGGCAGCACGCGGTAGGATTCGGCACGCAGTTTATTGCGAACCAGCTGCACGCTCTCGGCGGATCGCAGGTTGATGTCGACCACCACGCCTGCGAAATGGCTGGCCGGCGCGTCGGGAAGATCCGAAGTCGAGATGGTATCGACCTCGCTGATCGATCGCAGGATGCTGGCCAGTTCAAAACTTCGATCGCTGCGATCCGACGCCAGCAGCAGCCGTCGCTTGGACAACCCTTGGTTCGCGAGAGCGGTGTTGGTCGAAGCCTGGTTCGCTAAAGCTGTCATGGATCCTCAAGACTGGCGTGGTGACGACAGCAAGGAGTACCCGACAACGGGTTTTCCGCGGCTTAAGGTGTATCGTGAAGGCTTGCCTGTGATGAACGTTACAAATTTAACGAGTGCCCGGATTCGCCCTGATCAGGACCGCACAGCAAAAATCCGCCGGAAGCAGGGCCTCCGGCGGATCGATATTGTCGCGTGATCGACCTATGCCTTTGACATCGCCGCCTTCACCGCGTCTGCCGTGATCGGCAGCGAACGGACCCGGGCGCCGCAGGCATTGAAGATCGCGTTGGCAAGCGCCGGCGCGATCACCGTCACCGCCGGCTCGCCGACGCCGGTGGCGTGTTCGCCGTTGGCGATGACGCTGATGGCGACTTCCGGCATCTGGCTCATCCGCAGCGGCGTGTAGGTATCGAAGTTGGTCTGCTCGATACCACCATCCTTCAGCGTCGCCTTCTCGTACAGAGCGAGTGAGACTCCCCACAGCGCCGCGCCTTCGACCTGGGCGCGGATGTTGTCGGGATGCACCTGGGTGCCGACGTCGGTGGCCACGGTCAACTTCTTGACCTTGACCTCGCCGCTCGGCGCGACCGCAACATGGGCCACGCATGCGGTCCAGCTCGCGGTCTTCCGTTCCTGCGACGAAACGCAGGCGACGCCCATGCCTTCGCCCTTCGGCAACTGCTTGGAGCCGTAGCCGGCCAGGCCCATCGCGGCGAGCAGGGTGTTGCGCAGGCGTTGCGCGCCACCGGCATTGGCGCCCTTGCCGTCGAGCATGTCGATCCGGTACTGCGCCGGATCCTTGCCGGCGGCGTGGGCGAGTTCGTCGACCATGCTTTCGACCGCCCAGAAGGTCCAGCCCGGCGCCACCGACCGCAGCTGCCCCGACGGGGTGGCGTTGTGCGCCATCTCGTTGAGGATGGCGCGGACGTTGTGATTGGGCACGGTGTAGAAGAAGTCCGCGCCGTTCACGGTGAAGCCGTCGAGACCGCCTTTCTTGTCGACCGAGGGGGTGAGGAAACCGGGGATTCCCCAGCGCTTGGTCGGCCACGCGCTGACCACGTCGTGGTTCAGCGCGATCAGTCTGCCGTCGCCGTCGAGACCGGCCTTGACCTTCTGCAACGTCAGCGGACGCGAGAAGTCCATGGTCATGTCGTTTTCGCGGCTGTAGATCACCTTGACCGGCTTGCCAACGGCTTTCGCCGCCTGCACCGCCGGCACCATCATGTCGCCGTCGAGCCGCCGGCCGAAGCCGCCGCCCAGATACATCTGGTGCAGCACGACGAATTTGGGATCGACTCCGGCGGCGCCGGCCGCGATCGCGCCGGAGCGCGTTGCGAACTGGTTGCCGGAATACAGATGCCAGATATCGCCCTGCAGCTGCGCCGTGGCGTTCATCGGCTCCATCGGCGCATGGATGTTGATGTTGGTGGTGTATTCCGCCTCGATCACCTTCGCCGCCGTGCCGAAGGCCGCGGCGGTGTCGCCATCCTTGACGAAGTACAGGCCGGAATCGTCAAGCGCCTGCAAACGCCTCGCTTCGGTGAGCAGGGATTCGCTCGACAGCTTGGCGTTGGGACCGCCGTCATAGCTGATCTTCAGCGCATCGGCCGCCCTGCGGGCGTTGGCATAGGTATTGGCCACCGCTACCACCCAGCCGGTCGTGGTCCCGGTCTTGTCGTCGATGGTGACGGCCTTGATGAAGCCCGGCACCTTCTTCGCCGCACTGTCGTCGACCGACTTCACCGTCGCGCCGTAGCGCACCGGCGGTGTTACGACCTTGCCGTACACCATGCCCGGCAGCATGACGTCGATGCCGTATTTGGCGGTTCCGTTGGTCTTCGACGGAATATCCAGCTGCGGCACCGAAACGCCGATCATGGTGTATTGATCTGGCGTCTTCAGCTTGATCGCCTTGAGTTCGTCGGGAGTGAACGTCTTGGTGGTCTTGCCGCTCTTGACGATCTCGGCGAACGTCATCGACTTCTTCGACTTCGGGTTGGTAACCGTGGACTCCCTGACCACCAACTGGTCCGCCGGCACGCCCATCATGGCCGCGGCCGCTTCGCTCAGTGCAATGCGTCCGGCGGCGCCCGCGCGGCTCATCGCATCGTAGTTCATCGTGGTGCTCCAGCTGCCGCCGGTGATCTGCGCGCCGAGCACGGGGTCGTTGTACTTCGGATCGTTGGACGCCAGCTGAACCCGCATGTCCTTCCAGTTCGAGCCGAGTTCTTCGGAAATGATCTGGGCCATGGTCGAGGCGATGTGCTGGCCCATGTCGGCCTTGCCGCATGTCACCGTGACAATCCCGTCCGGCGCGATCGAGTACCACACGCTGGGATCGAAATTGGCTGTTGCGGCGAGCGCCGCATCGGTGCCGAGCAGTCCGGGGACGGCGGAATAGCCGAGCGCGAGACCCGCGGCGGCGGTGCCGACCAGGAACGAGCGGCGGCTGAGATCGGCGGGCGCTGCCGCGGAATCCTTGGTGATTTTCACGTGCGTATTCATGTTGCTCTCCGATCGGTCGAAGTGGATGCGGTGCGCATTTCGGAGGCCGCGCGCATGATCGCCTTT
>Ga0208849_1002194_pt1 | contig 11199 bp, 7 predicted proteins | sample NGESurdeep072012_10_FD_184470 | JGI IMG/M metagenome (GOLD analysis project Ga0208849, IMG submission 184470) | Arctic peat soil microbial communities from Barrow, Alaska - NGEE Surface sample 53-3 deep-072012 (SPAdes) | ecosystem: Environmental > Terrestrial > Soil > Wetlands > Peat ...
GCGGTGACCCGGGCCATCCACGAAGCCCTCGACGCCGATCTCCCCAACCTCGTGCAGATGGACTGCGCCCTCCTACCCGGGGTCCTGGCCGAGGCACTCGTGCAGCGCTCGCACCCCGGCATCGAACGTGCCTTCTTCACCAACTCCGGGGCCGAGGCCATCGAGTCGGCCATCAAGTTCTCCCGGGCCGCCACCAAGCGCGATCGCATCGTCTACGCCGACCACGGGTTCCACGGGCTCACCACGGGGGCGCTCTCGCTCAACGGGGGACGGGAGTTCCGCGACGGGTTCGGCCCGCTCCTGCCCAGCACCTGTGTCGCCTTCGGCGACATCGACAGCCTGGCCCGCGAGCTGCGTCGGGGCGACGTGGCCGCCTTCGTCGTGGAGCCCATCCAGGGCAAGGGCGTGAACCTCGCCCCCGAGGAGTACTGGCGCGCCGTCCAGGCACTGTGCCGGCGCCACAAGACGCTGTTCGTCATGGACGAGGTCCAAGCCGGGATGGGGCGCACGGGCAAGTTCTTCTGCCACGAGCACTGGGGACTGCAGCCCGACATCATCACCGTCTCCAAGGCACTGTCGGGGGGGTACATCCCGGTGGGGGCGATGCTGTCGTCGGCCAAGATCTTCGACAGCGTCTTCAGCTCCATGGACCGGGCCGTGGTGCATTCTTCGACCTTCTCCATGAACCAGCTGGCCATGGTGGCAGGGCTGGCCACCTTGCAGGCGTTCGATGAAGAGGACATCGTCGACCGTGCCCGTCGCACCGGTGAGGCCTTCACCAAGGCCCTCGATCCCCTCGTCGAGCGCCACGAATTCCTCCGGGAGGTACGCGGCAAGGGGCTCATGATCGGCCTCGTGTTCGACAAGCCCGAGTCGCGGGCCCTGCGGCGACGGTGGGCGGCCCTCGAGACCATGCGCACCGCCTTGTTCTCGCAGCTCGTGGTCGTCCCCCTCTACCACCGCCACGGCATCCTCACCCAGGTGGCGGCGGACAACACCAATGTGGTGAAACTCCTTCCGCCTCTCGTGGCCGGAGAGGAAGAGGTGGAGTACTTCGTGGACGCGCTCGACGACGTCCTCGGCGCCGCCAGCAGCGGGTCGGGGCTGTTCTGGGAGGTCGGCAAGACCATGGCCAAGGGCGCCCTGCGGCGGTCCCCGGGGTGAGCGCCGCCCCGCCCGACGACACCCGGCGCGACCTCGCCGTGGCGCTCGAGCCCGGAGACCGGGTCGGGGTCACCGGCGCCAGCGGGTTCATCGGCTCCGCCGTGGTGCGCGCCCTGCTGGCGCGCCACGCGTCGGTCGTGGCCCTGGTGGAGCCCGGGGCCGACGTCGCCAACCTCGAGGGTCTCGACGTCGAGCAGATCGACGTCGACGTGCGCGACGCCGAGGGCGTGGCCCGGGCGGTCCGGGGCTGCCGGGCGGTGTTCCACGTCGCCGCCCTATACCGGTTCTGGGCCCGAGACCCGCGACTGTTCTACGAGGTCAACGTGGGGGCACCCTCCATGTCATGGACGCGGTGCGAGCCGCCGGTGTCGAGCGCATGGTCTACACGAGCACGGTGGGGACGCTCGGTCTCGACCGCGGCGACCACGGATCGGCCGCCGACGAGCGCAATTACCCCGACGTGAGCCACCTGTTCGGCTCCTACAAGCGCTCGAAGTACGTGGCCGAGCACGAGGTATTGCGCGCCGCCGCCCAGGGCCTCCCCGTGACCATCGTCATGCCCACCTTCCCGTTGGGCCCCCGTGACCGGGTGCCGACGCCCACCGGACGCCTCATCCTCGAATTCCTCGACGGCCGGGTGCCGGGCTTCGTCGACACCACCTTGAACGTGGCGCACGTCGAGGACGTGGCACAGGGCCATGTCCTCGCCCTCGAACGTGGCGACGTCGGGCGCAGCTACATCCTCGGGGGCGAGAACTATTCGTTGGAGCACCTGCTGCGCGTGCTGGCCGCCTGCACCGGTCTCCCCGAGGCGAAATGGCACGTGCCGCGGGCCCTGTCGCTCGGGGTGGCCCACATCTCGGAGTTCGTCGAGGGACGCCTGCTGGGGCGCCATCCCACCGTCCCCATCGAAGCGGCCCGGATGTCGACGACGAAGATGGCGTTCGACGACTCCCGGGCGCGCAAAGAGCTGGGCTACTCGCCCCGCCCTGCCGAGCATGCGGTCATGGACTCGGCACGATGGTTCGTAGAGAACGGCTACGTCCGAGAGGCCCGCCGGGCCCGCATCACGTTCCGGGACGTCACCTGACCCTCGAAGCGGCGCCGGGCCGTGGAGGGACCGTGGCTAGATCACGTCGGACGACGAGAACAACCCCGACGACCGGAGGTGTTCAGGTAGTCGTGGAACTGCGCGGTGGACCCGATGAACCCGTATTCCACGATCGAAGGGGTGTCGGGCCCCTCGGCACCGGCAGCGACGTACGAATCGGCTGCGTCAGGGCGGCCGAACGTGGCGAGCAGATGACTTCCGAGTGTGAACACCTGATCTTGGGTGCCACCCGCCTTGACCCCAAGAGGCACACGATCGGTTCGAGAGGTCAGGCCTATCCGCACGTGAAGTTTCACGATGGCTTGGCACTTCCCCAACCCAGCTTTACCGACTCCTCGAGCCTACGAACTACACCAAGTCGCTCAGACAGTTGATCTCGCTCCTTTCCCTTCTTGAAGCCGAGGTCGAGGTGTCCGTCAAGGACCGGCATCGTCGAGCGAGTTAGGTCGGTTTCCCCCACGGCACCGCTAGATTGGCCGTGCCATGCCACTCGATCCCGTCATGCTCGCTGGTGTGCCCGTCCGACGCGTGGGCTTCGGCGCCATGCAGCTGCCGGGGTCGGGCGTGTTCGGCCCGCCCGCCGACCGAGACCAGGCCGTAGCTGTGCTGCGTCGGGCGGCGGACGCCGGCGTCAACCACATCGACACAGCCCAGTTCTACGGGCCGGTCGTGGCCAACGAGCTCATCCACGCCGCCCTCCACCCGTACCCCGACGACCTGGTCATCGTGTCCAAGGTGGGGGCTGCCCGCGACGACCGCGGCGGATGGCTCGGCGCGCAGAGGCCCGAGGAGCTGCGCGTCGGCGTGGAGGCGAACCTGCGCACCCTCGAGCTCGACCGCATCCCAGTGGTCAACCTGCGGCGCCACCCCGGGACCGACGTGCCGCTGAGCGAGCAGCTCGACTCCATGTTCGCCATGCAGGCCGAGGGCCTGATCGGCGCCGTGGGCCTGAGCAACGTCGAGGTGGACGAGTACGACGCCGCTCGGCGGCGGGGTGAGGTGGCATGTGTGCAGAATTCCTTCAACATCGTCGACCGGACGCACCAGCCCCTCCTCGACACCTGCAATATCGACAGCGTCCCCTTCGTGCCGTTCTTCCCCCTCGGCTCCGCCTTCGCTGCCGACCGCCCCGTCTTGAACGCACCCAACGTGCGGGCCGCCGCTGCCCACCTCGGCGTCACCCCCGCCCAGGTGGCCCAGGCCTGGCTCCTCGACCAGGGCCCCCACGTCCTTCTCATCTCGGGGACCTCCTCCCCCGCCCACCTCGAAGAGAACCTGGCTGTGGAGGACGTCGTCCTCGACGCCGATGCGCGGGCCCTGCTGGAGGGATAGGGCCGCGGGGTCGACCACACGACCGAGGACCGCCGAGGCGAGTTCAAGGGCGAGCGGTTTCCCTTGATATGGGGGTGCGGATCCGGACATACGGAACCGCTCAAGGACCGTCGTACTTGACCAATCTCCGTACCAGATTTACGGCGGAACATGACGATTCGATGACCCCAGGCGCCGTCGAGAGGTACATCCGATCTGCCTGACTCGATACGTCGTACCAGCACGATCCGTCTGTGGCCCGAAGACGCCACACTCCCGGGGACCGCTCGATCATCGAGCCAGCTCCGTGTCGACCAGCCACCATGGCAGGATGGGAATGTAGGACAGGAGTAGGAAAGGTCCCTACTCTCGGACGCTTTCCCAGCAGGGGCCGCTAGCTCATCAGGTAGAGCAGGGGACTTTTAATCCCAAGGTGCCGGGTTCGAGCCCCGGGCGGCCCACCACCAGGTTGTGTTGTTCCGAGTGAACCCCGTCATTTCCTCTTCGGGAGATCTCCGGCGCGTGTTCGGGTGATCCCCGACACCTTGCCCCACCAATCTGCACTCAAGCGCAGGAGGTGGCCGAATGCTCAGGGAGCTCAACAAGGTGGAACAGCGTTATGACGCCGTCTTGGCCGTCATCAGAGAAGGGATGCGAGTCACCGAGGTAGCCGAGAAGTGCGGCGTGCATCGAGACACGGTGCACTCCTGGCTGGCCCGTTATGAGGCCGGGCCTCGAAGGCCTCCAGGACCGCTCGCACCGGCCCAAGACTTCGCCCCTGCAGATGCCCGCAGTGATCGAGGTCGGGGTGCTCGAGCTGCGGCGGAACCGGCCCCATTGGGGCCCGATGAGCCTGCGCCACCAACTGTGGCGCGAAGGCGTGTCACCGCTTCCTTCCGTCTCTGGGATCTATCGGGCGCTGCTGCGTCACGGCCTGATCGAGCCCAAGGCTGATCGCAAGCGTCTTGCGACCTACAAACGCTGGGAACGTGGGCGGCGATGGAGCTCTGGCAGATGGATGTGGTGGGCGGAGTGCTCCTCGACGACGGCACCGAGTGCAAGGTGCTCACTGGCGTCGACGATCACTCCCGCTACTGCATCTGCGCAGGGATCATGCTCCGAGCCACCGGACGGGCGGTCTGCGGGTTCTTCGCCCAAGCACTCGAGTGCCACGGGGTGCCCAAGGAATTTTGACTGACAATGGCAAGGTCTTCACCAACTGATTCGGCCTTACTCCCACCGAGGTCCTCTTCGACAAGATCTGCCGCGAGAACGGCATCATCCATCGTCGTCTAACCGCACCGGCGTCGCCGACCACCACCGGCAAGATCGAGCGCTTCCACCGCACACTGCGCACCGAATTCCTGGGGGGCAGATCTTGTCCTCCCAGCACGTGGCCCAAGATGAGCTCGACGCCTGGGTGAGCGACGACAACACCAAGCGGCCACATCAGAGCCTGGGTATGGCCCCGCCGGCCCAACGCTTCGAGGCAAGGGCCGAGCGATGCGAACCCGACCTGGCTCCTGACCTGCGTGTGGTGACCGAGGACCGTTCGGCACAAGGCTGGGTGAGCCGGACCGTCTCGGTCAATGGCACCATTTCGGTGTCCAACCAGGTCTTCTCTGTCAGAAAGCAACGCGCTGGGCACCTTGAACCCACTCAGTTAGACGAGGAGTGGGGTAGCCACGGTGATGACTGCCCGCGCATTGAACGCAGGCACCTCATTTGCACGAATCCTGATTGCCTTTGGGTCTTCACGATGTCCTCGCGACCGGGGAAGATCTCATGAAGCTCAAGCGGGGCTGCACGACGTCTACTGATGCGCTGGTCCTGATGAGTGGTGAACCAGATGACGACACAAGCCTCGTCGAGTAGCGACGTGGTCTATGAGGGGCTCAGCAGAGCATCGATAGTCCCGTCGCTCGATGATCCGCCAAGATGCCCCACCCTGTAAATGTCCTCGATTGAGTGCAGCACCCCGGTGGTATCGACACTGCCCGCATATTGCTGTGGATTGGCCTTCAATGCAGCACTCACCACTATCGTCGGAACATGGCCACCCCCACCGCCGTTGATCCCGGTGTTGTCGGTGTCGGCCTCGTCCCACGTGATAATGATCTGACCTCCAGTCTTGTACCAGTTCGTGGCTTGGACCGAGGGGATGAAGCTGGACAGGAAGGCATCTCCTTGCTGCGGGGTGCCGTCATGCTCGTCGCTAATGAGGTTGGGCGTGTACCACACGAAGGCCGGGGGCGACGCACCGTTGAGGTCTGAGGTAAGTGAGGAGGCATCGACGACGGTGATCCTCGTGTTAGGGAAGTACTCCCACGGAACGTGGCGCACCGCATATTCGCCTGAGTCGTTGGTTGGATTAGCGGGAAGGTTTTCGGCGTAGGCTCTCTCCGAGATCCCCGCCGTGGCGAGCTGATCTGCCAGGGTCAGCGCCCCCGGGAAGCTGTGCGAGGACGGCGGATTGTCATCGGTGACTCCCTGGTTGGAACCGGACACCATGTCCAGATAGTTCGGGAGACTTGGGTGCCCGAAGGCGTAGCTCTGAGTAGCCAGACCGTAGGTAGTGGCCAAGCTGTTTGTGTACGGCTGGTCCGACTGCCCGATGACCTCTCCCAGGTTCTTGTTCTCCATCATGACAACCATGATGTGTGGCGTCGTTGTAGTTGCCGGGACAGCCGATGTTGAAACCGTGGCTGGCGTCGGCCCGGGAAGTGGTCGCGGTGCGGACTGGGTGACTTGGGTGGGGGAAGTTCTCGGAGGAGCGCTGGTACCTCGTGGGCTGGACGCCGTGGGATTCGCAACTCGGGGAAGTGCCTTCAGGGCGCGCTCAAGTGTGGTCACCGTCGTTGAAGGTGGCAATGCTTCCAGCGCATGCACAAGTGTGGTCACTGTCGTATTGGGTGGAAGTGCCTCAAGCTCCTGCTCGATTCGGTTCAACTTGGCATCTCTGGGGAGCTTCTTCAGCGCTCGTTCCAGCGACGTCAAGGTCTGATCAGGAAGTTGACCCGCTACTGAGTTCAGTGTGGTGGCAGATTGAGCATTGCGATTTCCACTTCCACCGTCAGCGATCTGAATCACACCGATCAGAACGCCCACGACCACCAGTAGAGCGGCCATACTCAGCCAAGGCTGAGTGGAGTGCTTATCCACCTTCCCATGGTCCGAGTGGTCCTCGATAGGGGTTCTCGCCCCTGGATGCCAGAGCGTTCCGACGAGACTTCCTTGGGCGGCGGAGGCAGTTCCTCGGGTGTGGCTCTCCACAGAACTTCGCCCGACCGTCCTAGGGCCACCCGGAGTCGGGCGCCATCTGGTGGCGGGCGCATCAAGTGATCCGATACCACTGTTCCTGACCAGGGCGGTTGGTTGGCCGTCTCTGAAGAGTCGCTCCTCATGGACCCCGACCGGGTCGGGATGCCAACCGTCAAGGTCCATTCGTCCCCCCACGTCTTCTAAAGGCTAAGTCGCCCAGCGTCCAACAATACCTCTGACATCGCCGTACGGGATTAGCCATCGATCTCCGGCTGTCGATGCCCGATATCTCGCTCAGGAGAGTTGATTCGTGCTGAATGTCGACGATCGAGTTCGTGTCGCGTCCGGGACGTTGCCGCTAAACGTCGTGGAAGGGTGCATAGCGCTTGTGTCGTAAATGTTCACACGTGGTTGCTCGTGTGGAGTCCGCTAACCGTTGACACCGACCACGCCTAACCGGCGGGATTACGATTGTTGAGTACCTTCTAAGATCGCATCGACAAACTGCTCCGCCCACGCGTCGATCGGTCATGTCGGGATCGGGGCGCGAGCAGGGCGCTTGGTGCCACGCGCTGGCTCTCGGAATGGCGCTTCTGACATTTAGCCTCCTCATCGAACCTGGCAGGACCACCGTGTCCGAAGGTCGGTTGGTGAGCGTCGAAGGCCCAGGTGCCTCAGCTCGTCGTGAAGAAGTGAGACCAGGATAACGGAGGGATGGGTCAGGACGGTCAAGTAGAGGAGTGAGGTTTACGTCGGAGAGGAGACTTCATCATTCTCCGACTGGCGGCTTCGACGTGGCAAAGCCCGGACTCATTGTGTGACGGCGTCAATGAGGCCACGGTGGCGGAGATCAGCGGCGAGCGCCTCAGATGACACGAATGAGTGGGTAACAAACCCCCGATGGGCGGCTGCTTGGAGGTTGGTGGGGTTGTCTTTGATGTAAAGGGTCACCGAGGGTTCGGGTGTGAAGGTCTCCAGAGCCTCCAAGATTCCCGGGCCGATTCACCACGGGATCCCGACGAGATCCTCACGGATATCCGCAAGGTCTTCACCACGTTTCGCCGTCGCCCCCACCGAGAGGCCCTTCGACAAGATCTGCTGGGAGAACGGCATCATTCACGCCTCACAGATCCCGCGTCACCGACCACAAGAGGCAAGGTCGAGCGCTCGACGCTCCGCTAGCTCAATTCTTCGTGCAGTGAGGTCGTGCGTCCGAGAGTGTCTGTTGCTCGCCGGTCGAAGATGCGATTTCGACCGACAGCGGCTTGGCGACACGTGGCGAAGATCACCGTCGAGATAATCAAACTGACTGCTCCCACGACCATGAGGATGACCCCCAACGTGGACAGTCGGAACCCGTGACTTTGTGCCGTCACCGCCCAACACAAGATGGCACCCAACGTGATCGAAATAATGCTGAAGACCATGCCGGCGAGACCCATGTTGTGTGGCTCCTTGTTCGTTGCCAAGCCATTGGCCTGGTGCGAAGGAAGCTGGGTCTGAGGCGCCTTCATTCAACCGTACCGCATGTCCCTCCTCAATCTTGGATGGAGACCCAGGAATGTCGGAAAGCGGATCAGCAGGCACCCCCAGGCTGCGCCTTGGAAGCAGTTCCCATCGCTTTCCTCACGTCTAGGGAGATCATCGGCGTTGAACGAGGACCACAGGTACGCGGGACCGTGGCCCCAATCTGGAGTACCACGTGCCCGGAATTAATATTCCGCCATGCGACTGAGCGCGACTTTCAACCCCATACGTGGCGAGGAAACGTAGGTTCGAGGAGGCGGGCTCCGCGACGACTGCGCCGGACCGTAGTCAATGTCGCGTTACTATCCGTGCCCACTGCACCGGAGCCGCGAACCCACAATGCGGCCAGTCATGGGCGCTGCATGTCGCAAACGACGTGTGGTGAGCGAACCACGATTCCAACGACAGGTCGCGCGGACAAGAGTCTCTTGTACAGGTGACTGCGTCACCTCGGTGGACCACAACGGTCCCCAGACACTCTGGCAATGGAAAAACTCGCATCGTTCCCCTCGGCGCGACCGGGCCTTCAACGTTGGCTACCCCGCCATCGGAACCCTCATGACTCTCGATTGTGTAACGGCAGAACACGAGCAAACATTCCTCCAGAGAGGTGACGGGGAGAGACAGCGTGAGCGGCGACAAGTTCTGATTACCTACTTGCAAAGGCGTCGCGCCGTGTCGGTACATCATTCGGTGACGAGTCTTGCACCCCGATGGCAGCGTGATATTCGGTCGCAAGCCACACAGAGTGGCGCAACGAGCTAGATGGCGCGTCGGGAGACGCTGTGGTGACGTTCTGCTCTATTCGTCGTAGCCGTCATCTGTCACCGTTGGAGTGTTCTGCCCCCGAGGGACGGCGTGGGGGTAACGCCCTTTCAAGGGCGGACCTATAGCAAGTGCGACTCGGGTCGGAAGCTCCGACCTTTCGTTGCTCCACGTTTCGCCGCCGAGTGTCGGGGCGAAGGGGTGGCCAGGCCTCAAGGGCGGCGCGATGACTTGAGGATCAGAAAGGCGATGTTGGTGCATGTCCGTACAGAGACCGGCAGTGAGATCAGCGTGAGGTCGCTCGACGATCGTGATCGTCCACCCCGTCGATTTGCCACCGGACGGCTGTGCGCGGAGTCCAGCTGTGGCACGCGCCTTTCCGTTTACAACGATAGCGAGTACTGCTCACTGCACCGCCTGGGCGTCAAGCCGCGTATTCGAGGTAAGAACGTTAGGTGACGCTTGTGAAGCCTCGACTCATCTGGCTTGGCGCGTGCAGCATGATGGTGTCGGTGAAATGAAGAATCCTCAGGAAGCCCTGATAGCCCTCGGCGGCGTTCTACCAGCGGCATCGTTGCCCCAGACTCTCAATCCCAAGGTGCCGGGTTCAAGCCCTGGGCGGCCCATCACTCAGTGTATTGGTTCGGGTGATCCTGGACCAAACAGATTCGCCTGATCCTTGACCCCAACTCCGAGTGATGCTTTACACATTCGACTTGAGCCTGATGCTCTGGTCCACCGGTCTTGGCACACCGAGGCTGTGCGTTACTGAAGCGCCTGTGTTGTCCTCATCCGGCGTGAAACCCGGGGGGTTCGTCATATGACGAAACCCCGCCGTCGCGAACCACTGGAGTCGCGATCCCCTGTTTGAAGAGTCGCTCCTCGTGTGCAGCGAACGGGTCCACATACCAACCTTCTGCGAAGTGACTGGCGGTGCCGTGCTCGATTGGTAGATCACCGTGGGTGGAGGACGTCTCGGGTCGACCTCCGCTCTTCCGGCGCCTGGGGGTCGCATACGCAAGTTGATTCACCATTCGACGCGGGAAATCGGCGAGGAGAAGCATCAGCAGCCCGAGCAGCATTAGGACCGCGCCGATGATGGTCGCTGTCTTCAGGCTTGGCCCTGGTCCAGTGAACGCAAGGGAGTGAGACGCGGCGGTCACCACACGGTTCGTCACCCCTGACGTCGAGGATGTCACCTTGGTTGTTGCGCGTGCTGAGGTTGTCGGCGTTGATGCTGGGGACGTCACATTAGAAACCGTTATGGTCCAGTTGCCTTCAGAGTCAACATTGAGCCAGTAGGGGCCACCAACTAGGTCATTGCTGATGGCAGAGCCGCTGAAACTCCCAATCGAGTTGAAGGGAATATCCTGAAGTGAGCCATCACTTGCAAGGATTTCTACAATAAAGTTGCCACCATTCGTGGCCGTATTCTGCGATTGCATCCGCACACTCGTTCCGGCAGAAAACGGCCCGACCACTTGCTGTCCAGCGCCACTATACGTCTGAGGAAGTGCCGCCCCTGCAACGTCGCGTGGTTGACTGATTGTAACCGTCCAAGGCGCATCGGCGGTAATGTTCAGGACGTAGTTTCCTTGCGGAAGACCCTCGGCGACTGCACCATTGTACGTTCCGATGACGTTGATCGGGATGTCGACGGTCTTGCCAGTTGCGTCGTCGATCTCAACGATAAAATTGGCCTGACAACTGCACTGAGCGGCGAAGTCAGTCAGCCCCCCGGCTACCGAGAATGGTTGAGTTGCAGTTTGACCATTTCCCGAGAGCGTGAATGGGGGGGCAGCTTGTTGAGACGCTGGAACAGTCGATGTTGTTACCCCCTGAGAACTAGTCGTCGTAGTCGGGAGAACGCTTGTGGTCGTGGCTCCGGTCGTCGTGGTGGGTGTGCTGGATATCGTCGTGGTCGTGCTGGCCATTGTGGTGGTCGAGGTCGACCCGCCCGAGGCCAGGGCGATGACCGGGGCGATGGGGGCGTTGGTGGGCACGACGGTGGTGATGCCCGAGGTGGGCACCGAGTTATTGGGATAGGCGGTGCAGGTGAG
>Ga0208849_1002195_pt1 | contig 11195 bp, 9 predicted proteins | sample NGESurdeep072012_10_FD_184470 | JGI IMG/M metagenome (GOLD analysis project Ga0208849, IMG submission 184470) | Arctic peat soil microbial communities from Barrow, Alaska - NGEE Surface sample 53-3 deep-072012 (SPAdes) | ecosystem: Environmental > Terrestrial > Soil > Wetlands > Peat ...
TACCAGAGGTACGCGGAGAGCGAGCCCGTGAACGCGAGGTTCGGGCCGAGGTTCAGGCCGACGAGCAGCTGGAGCGGGTGGGGCGGCCGTTGCGCCGAGAGGAGCGCGGCGGCCGGGAGGTTGTTCACGACGACGCTGGCGGCCGCCCCGAACGCCGCGTCTCCGATCCCGCCCAGCCGGCCGAGCAGCGAGGCCGGGCCGTGCCAGCGGCGCGCGAGCGTGCCGAGGGCGACGGCGAGCAGGAACAGCCCGGCGAGCACGCGTGCGTCGAGCCTCGGCCGGATCCGCCGCAGCGCCGTCGCGACGACGCCGACGGCGAGCACGGGCAGCGCGGCGTTGTGCAGCGCAAGGATTGCCACCGTCGCGGCCGCGGTCGCGGCGGCGCCGAGCCCGAGGCGCAGCGGGGGCAGCGGCTCCGGCTCTCCCCCCTCGTGCTTCGGGCGAAACACGAGCGCGACGTAGGCGATCGTCAGCACGACGACGACGAGCCAGGGCAGCGCCATCGTGCGCGCGAACGCGAGGCCGGAACGATGGTCGTGCGCGAGCACGATCAGGTTCGTGAGGTTCGAGCCGGGCAGGAGCAGCGACGCGCCGTTCGCGATGAAGAGCGCGCCGTAGAGGAACGGGCGTTCGTCGCAGTCGCGCTGCTTCGCGGCGTGCAGGATGATCGGCGTCATGAACACGACGGCGGTGTCGAGGTTCAGCACCGCCGTGACGAGCGCCTCGAGGCCGAGCAGCGCGGCGAGGAGGGCGACCGGGCCGCCGCGGATCCGCTCGATCCGCGTGCCGAGCGCGGCGAACAGCCCGTCGGCTTCGGCGACGGCGCCGATCATGAGCAGCCCGGCCACGAGCACGAACGGCGGCCATGACTGCGAGGCGGCCTGGCGGATCGCGTCGCTCACGACGACGACGGTAGCGGGCCTGTGGAATATTTCGCCCTGCGATCCATCAGGTCGAGCGGGGTCTCGAGGTGAGATGACGTTCCGAAGAAACACGTACACGCGGCGCCGGTTCGTCGCGCTCGGAGGCGCGGCGGCCGCGGGTCTGCTCGCCGGCCGGCCCTCTGTCGGCGCCGCTGCGTCCGCGCCCGCGGGCGGGCGCTTCGCCACGGAGCCGGCGTGGAGCCCACCGCCCGTCCTCGTCGCGGCACCGGCCGCCGGCACGGCCGCCGGCTTCGTCTTCGTGGCGCCGATCAGCTTCAGCTCGACGACGATTCCGACCGGCGCGTACGGCCCGTTGATCCTCGACGACGACGGCGAGCTGGTCTGGTTCCTGCCGCTCTCCACGGTCGTTGCGCAGAACTTCCGCGTGCAGAAGTACCACGGCGAGGACGTGCTCACCTGGTACGAGGGCGCGGCCGGCGGCACGTACGGCGGCAGCTGCGTGATCTACGACGCCACGTACCGCGAGCTGAAGCGCGTGCATGCCGGCAACGGCTTCGACTGCGACGTGCACGAATTCCTGCTCACGTCGCGCGGCACGGCGCTGCTCTCGGTCTACAACGAGGTGAAGGCCGACCTGACGTCGATCGGCGGCGCCGTGGACGGCCGGCTCGTGGAAGGAATCGTCCAGGAGATCGACATCGCGAGCAGGCGCGTGCTGTTCGAGTGGCACAGCCTCGACCACGTCGGGATCGGCGAGTCGTTCCGCACCGCCGTCACGGCGGCCGGAAACGTCGACTACTTCCACCTCAACTCGATCGGGGTCGATGCCGCCGACAACAACCTGATCGTGTCGTCCCGGCACACCTCGACCGTCTACAAGGTCGACCGCAAGAGCGGCGAGATCATCTGGCGTCTCGGCGGCAAGAAGAACGACTTCCAGATGGGTCCCGGTGCCGCGTTCAATTTCCAGCACGACGCGCGCGCGCGCGTGGGCGGCGAGCTGACGCTCTTCGACAACGGCGCCACGGGCCCCGGCGCCCAGGCCGTCGAGTCCGCGTCGCGGCCGCTGCGGCTCGCGCTCGACACGGATGCGATGACCGCCGGCCTCGTCCAGGCATACCAGGCTGCTGAGCCGCGGCTCGGGATCGCGCTGGGCGACGTCCAGGAGCTTCCGGACGGCGGCGTGTTCGTCGGCTGGGGCGCGGCCGGCCCGTTCAGCGAGTTCGCGCCGGACGGCGGTGTCCGCTTCGACGCGGACTTCGGCGACGCGAGCGTCTCGTACCGTGCCCTGCGCTTCCCCTGGGTCGGGCGTCCCGTCACGAGTCCGGTGGCGGCGGTGTCCGCGAACGGGGACGGGACGATTACCGTCCACGCGAGCTGGAACGGTGCGACCGAGGTCGCCCGGTGGCAGGTGCGCGCCGGCGCGGGCGCCGGCCGTCTGAAAGCGGTGCACACGACCCCGCGCTCCGGCTTCGAGACGGCGATCACCGTGCCGGCGACGAGCGGCTACGTCGCCGTCGCCGCGCTCGACGCGAAGGGGAAGCAGCTCGGAGTGTCGCCGACGCTGCGGGTCTGATCGTTACCCTTGCGCCGGTGAAGCTCCTTGCGCTGTTCACGGTCTGCGTCGCCTGCGCGGCCGGCGCGTCGGCCGCCGCGGCGCCGCCGCCGCTGCTCCATCCGGCGGCGTTCAAGGCCAAGGCCCCTGCCGTGTACTCGGTCTCGTTCAGGACGACGAAAGGCACGTTCGTGATCACCGTGCACCGCGCCTGGGCGCCTCACGGCGCCGACCGCTTCTACAACCTCGCCCGCGCGCACTTCTACGACGGCGTGAGCCTGTTCCGCGTCGTCCCCGGCTTCGTCGTCCAGTTCGGGATCGGCACGACGACCGCGATTGCGAAGGCCTGGCAGCACGCGCCGATCGCGGACGACCCGGTGACGAAGTCGAACGCGAAGGGCACGGTCACCTACGCGGACGCCGGCCCGAAGACGCGCACGACGCAGGTGTTCGTCAACCTCGCGAACAATAACTTCCTCGACTCGCAGGGCTTCGCGCCGTTCGGCGTCGTCTCGAGCGGGATGAACGTGATCGCCAAGCTCTACGCCGGATACAAGGACAAGCCGACGGCGGATCAGTTCCAGATGATCGAGCAGGGCAACGCGTTCGTGCAGAAGCATTTCCCGCGTCTCGACCACATCGAGACGGCGACGCTCGTCGCGTCGCACTAGCGCGCGCGACGGAGACCGTTCGCCTGCAGGTAGACTGATCCGTAGAGGCGTCGCAGTCGACGGCTCCAGAAGACGGTCGTTGTCGGCCTCAGGCGAACTGCCTGGGGTCTTTTTTTGTGCCCCGAACAGGAGGTAACCCTTGCCGGCCAACACCCCAGCCCGCGTTCTCACCGTTGAAGACAACCCGATCGTTCGCGCCGACCTGCGCCTCATCCTCGAGGACGCAGGCTTCGAAGTGTGCGCGGACGCACGCGACGGCGTCGAAGCCGTCGAGCTCGCGCGCTCCCAGCGTCCCGATCTGATCTTGATCGACCTGAATCTCCCCGGCGTCGACGGGATCGAGGCGACGCGGCGGATCCTGGACGAGCGGGACGTGCCGATCGTCGCGCTCACCGGCGACCGCGGCGCCGTCGTGGAGCGGGCGATGGAGGCCGGCGCGGTCGCGCACGTGCTCAAGCCCTTCCAGGAAGCGCATCTCGTCAACACGATCACCGGCGCACTCGCCGAGCGGGTCGAGCGCGACGAGGCGGTCAACAACGCCGAGGCGGAGCGCTACCGCCGGCTGGCGCTGGTCGAGTCGATGGTGCGCGCGAACTACACCGAGCACGAGATCGGCCGCGCGCTGCGCGGCTATTACGAGCCGGCGTACGACCCCAGCCGCGACGTTCGCTTCTCGAGCTGGATCCGCGCGCTCTTCGGAGGCTGATCAGAGCAGCTCGGCGAGCGGGAACGAACGGTGCCGCCGCGGCGGCACGAGGAAGTTCTGGCGGTGGGTGGAGCGGATGACGCCGTTCATGCCGAGCCGCAGCGACTGCGGCGCGAGCGGCAGCGTGACGCCGTCGGCGTAGCGTCCGTCCATCGCGAGCCGGAGGCGCCGGAAGAAGTCGCTCGACGGCGCGAAGGCGAGGAAGTGCAGTCCCAGCGCGGGCGAGCTCGAATGCCTGTCGACGCGCGGCTTCGCCGTCCAGAAGAACGGATTGTCGAGCGTGTTGAAGTCGACGCGCTGGAGGATCGACGTGCCCGCCGGACGCAAGGTGCCGTAGTTGTCACGCAGCGCGGCCGGGAGCCGGTTGACGGGCTGGAGCGACGCGCTGTGCCCGACGAGCCCGCTGACGGCGTTGGGCGCGAACTGCTCGACGAGCGCTTCGCTCTGCACGTCCGCCGGGCCTTCAGGCAGCGTCAGCGTGCCTTCGCCGACATTGTTCGCCGCCCGGCTTGCGTCGGTGGCGAGCCAGACGCGCTGCGTGAAGTCGTTCGTGCGGTACCACTCGTCGATGTTCTCGTACAGGTGCGAGAGATGCATCGTCGTGCCGTTGCGGAAATATCCGTTCGGCCACTGGTCGGTCAGGCCGGGCAGTGTCTCGAGGTTCGCGATCCGGTCGGGGCCGAGCGAGTTCTTCTGCGTCGACGTGAAGCCGAGGAAGAGCTGGGCCCGCTCGGGGATCAGCTCGGCGCCGGGTACTCCGGCGCGCATCGCCATCTGCTTGGGGAGGCTGACGGATCCTTCGAAGCCGCCTCCGACGAATCCCTTGCGGACGCTCGTGAGCGAGAACATGCCGGCGAGCGGCTTGAAGATCGCGTCGGCGCCGGCAGCGATCCGCTCGAGCGAGTCGCTCTGGAAGATGAAGGACACGTCGTTCTGCTCGAGCAGCAGCTCGGCCGGGTCGCTCGGGAAGGGCGTGACGTCCTCGAAGGCCGAGACGGCCTGGCCTGCCGTCTTCGACGCGCCGGGGTCGACGGGCAGGTAGTCGGGATAGCGGCGGCCGCCGAGCGCGGGGAGGTACGTGCGGAAGTACGGCGTGCCCCAGGCGGCGACGACGCCGAGGCCCGCGGGGGTCGGCGCGTAGCGGCGCTCCACGGCTCGGAGCGCCGCCTCGAGCGAGCGTTGCGCGTCGCGGAGCGCCGCCTTGCTCCGGCCGACGCGGAGCTTCGCGGTCACGACCTGGTGGTGGAGCGGCGGAATGAGCACCTGGACGTCGTTGTCGACGATCACGCGCAGGCCCTGCATGAGGTGCTGCTCGGGCGGAAGCGCGCCCGCCGCCGTCGCGGCCCGCGCCGGAGCCGCGGCAATCTCCTCGAGCAGCGAGTAGACGCCGGTAGCGCCGAGCGCAGCGAGGCCCGATCGCTGGAGAAACGCCCGCCGCGACAGGTCGTCAGGCACCAGCTGACCGTAGCACCGCCGTGCGGCCGGGTCCACGGAGGGCCGGCTGTCCGGCTGAACCGTGCCAGGCCTCGGCCTCAGCCGCCGCCCGGTTACACCGGGGTGACAAGCGCGCGTTTGTCGCTAGAAGGGGAGTGACGCCGCCGCGTGCCTGGCGAGCGTGATCAGCGGCCCGACCGCGACGAGCGAGCCGACCGACACCGTCAGCGCCATCCCGACGGCTGCATGCAGTAGCACCTCGCGCGCCGGCGCGCCGCCCGTGACCGGTGCGACGCGCAGGCTCTCCGCCGGCCGCATGTACAGCGCGCGCACGACGCCGAGGTAGTAGTAGAGGCTGACGAGCGTCGCGAGCACGCCGACGATCACGAGCCACGTCCAGCCGTGCCGGTACGCGGCCGCCAGCACGTAGAACTTGCCGACGAAGCCGCCGCCGAGCGGCAGGCCCGCGAAGCCGAACATGAAGAACCACATCGCCACGCCGAGGAACGGGCGCTCCCAGCCGAAGCCGGCGAGGTTGTCGAGCGTCACCGGCTCGCCCAGCTCGCGCTCGCGCGCGGCCACGATCGCGAACGAGCCGAACGCCATCGCCGAGTACGGCACGAGGTAGAACATCAGCGCGCGGCCGCCCAGCGCGGTGCCGACGGAGAGCCCGATCAGCATGAAGCCCGCGTGCGAGATCGACGAGTACGCGAGCAGCCGCTTCACGTTCCGCTGCACGAGCGCGGCGAAGTTCCCGATCACGAGCGACGCGACTGCGATCCCTGCGAACGCCCACGTCCACAGGTGCGCCTCCTGCGGGAACGACGTCAGGAACACGCGCAACGTGAGCACGAGCGCGGCCACCTTCGTCGCCGACGACATGAATGCCGTCACCGGCGTCGGCGCGCCCTCGTACACGTCCGGCGTCCACATGTGGAACGGCGCCGCCGACATCTTGAAGCCGAGGCCCGCCACGATCATCGCCACGCCGAGCACGAGCAGAACGTCGCCGTGCAACCCGCTCCGCCCCACCGCGTGCGCGATCTCGACGAAGCCGATCCGGTTCGTCGCGCCGTAGACGAGCGCCGACCCGAACAGCAGCGACGCCGACCCGAACGAGCCGATCACGAGGTACTTCAGCCCAGCCTCGAGCGACCCCTCGCGGTCGTAGTCGATCGCGCACATGACGTAGAGGGCGATCGAGAACCACTCGAGCGACAGGAAGAGCGTCATCAGGTTCGCCGCGCCGACGAAGAACGCCATCCCCGCCAGCGCCGCGAGCAGCAGCGCAAAGTACTCGGCGATGTGGTCGTTCGGGATGTGCTCCGCCGACACGAGCACGGTTCCGAGCGCCGTCGCGCACAGGATCACCTGCGCGAGCGCGGTCCAGCGATCGCGGTAGAAGCCGTCCGCGATCACGCGGTGGCCGCTCGCGCTGTCGACGTAGAGCCAGACCGACGTGACGATGCCCCCCGCCGACCCGAGCCCCGCCACCGTCGCCGCGAACACGCGCCGGTGCGCCTGCGGCACAAGCACTGCGCCGAGCAGCGCGATCCCGGACGCGCCGAGCAGGACGAGGATCGTCGAGATCGAGAACCAGTCGATGGTCGGCGGGTGGATCACTTGAACTGCGCCTTGATCGCGGTCGCGGGCACGTCCCCGGCGAACGAGTGGTGCGAGATCGCCGCCGGCCACGCCGACAACGTCAGCAGCAGCGCGACGAGCGGCACGACGAGCGCGATCTCACCGGGTCGGAGGTCGAGCGCTGCGTCGCTGACGGTCGAGCCGCGCGCCTGGTGCAGCACCGCCGAGATCAGGCGCAACATGTACATCGCCGCGAGCACGATCGCGCCGGCGCCGATCACCGCCCACCACCACGCGCGCTGGTACGACCCGGCGAGGATGAGGAACTCGCCGGCGAACGCCGCGGAGCCCGGCACCGCGAGCGAGATGATCCCCGTTGTCATCAGCAGCGTCGCGAGCACGGGACGGCCGCGCGCCATCCCGCCGAGCAGCGCGAACTCGCCGGTCGTCGTCCGCCGCTCGACCATGCCCGCGATCAGGAACAGCGACACGGAGATCAGCCCGTGCGCGACCATCTGCAGTACCGCGCCGTCGTACGCGAGATCCTTGCCGGCGAACAGGCCGAGCGCGATCAGCCCGGAATAGGCCATCGACGAATAGGCGACGGCGCCCCGGAAGTCCGGCGCCCGGAACGCGAGCACGGAGGCGTAGACGAGCGTCACAGCAGCGAGCCCCATGATCGACGTGCCGTAGAAATGCGCCGGCTCGGGGAACTTCGTGATCGCAATGCGCAGCATCCCGTACGTCCCCGCCTTCGCGATCACGCCCGAGAGCACCGCTGTCACCTCCGGCGGCGCTTCGCGATACGCGTCGGGGAGCCAGCCGTGGAACGGGAACAGCGGCGCCTTGAGCGCGAACGCGAGCATGAAGCCGAGGAACAGCCAGCGGCTGAAGCTCGTCGGGCCGTTGGCGAGATCGAACGTCCCCGCCTTCAGGCCGAACACGATGATCGAGGCGAGCATCACGAGCGAGCCCGTCATCGTGTAGAGCAGCAGCTTGATCGACGCGCCGATGCGCCCCGGGCCGCCCCACACGCCGATGAGGATGTAGAGCGGGATCAGCATCGCCTCGAAGAACGCGTAGAAGAGCAGCAGATCCTGCGAGACGAACACGCCGACCGTCGCGCCGGTGAGGAAGAGCATCAGCCCGAAGTACGCGCGCGGCCGGTCGCGCCCGACCCAGAAGCCGTAGCCGATGCACGCCGCCATGGCGATCACCGTCAGCCCCACGAGCCAGAGCGAGAACGCGTACTCGCCGACGTGGTAGGAGACGTGCAGATCCTTGATCCACGGCGTCTCCTGCGCGAACTTGAGGCCGCTGCCGTGGAAGTCGAAGCGGATCGCCTGTTCGATCCAGAGTCCCACCTCGATCAGCGACACGAGCACCGCGAGGCTTCCGGTCGCGTAGCGGGAGAGCGGCAGGATCCAGATTGCGGCCGCGGCCGCAATCGGCAGCCAGACCAGCACCGAAGTGAGATCCGCGACCGTCATCTCACCGCGAGGAAGACGACGGCGACGATCGCCATGCCGGCACCGAGGAAGAGGACATACGTGCGCAGCAGCCCCGTCTGGAGGCGCCCGGCGCCGCGGCCCGCCTCGAGCGCGCCCTCGGCGAGATCCGGCCCGGTGGCGAGGACGACCGGGTCCTCGAACTCGACGCGCAGCGACCGTGCGAACGCCGCCGCCGGCCGGTAGAAGAGCGCGTCGTACGCCTCGTCGAAGTAGAACTTGTGCTCGAGCACGCGCTGGAGCGCCGGGAAACTCGGCACGGTCGCTCGCTCACGGCCGTAGAGCGCGTACGCGACGCCGATCCCGGCGAGTCCGAGCGCGACCGCGAGCGCCGAGGAGAGGCCGTCCTGCCAGCTCGTCGGCTCCGCCACGCCGAGCGTCGCGGCCGCGGGGGCGAGCCAGTTCGTGACGGGATGCCACAACGGCGAGAACTGGATCCAGCCGCCGACGATCGCAAGCACGCCGAGCACTCCGACCGGCAGCAGCATCGTGCGCGGGCCTTCTCCGTGGCCCTCGTGCGCGTGCTCGCGCACGAACGGGATCGGCGCGCCCGGGAAGACGATGAAGTAGAGCCGGAACGTGTAGAGCCCGGTGAGGAAGGCGCCGATCAGCGCGACGACCCAGAGCACGACGCCGTACCAGTGGTCGTGCAGCGCCGCCGCGATGATCGCGTCCTTCGAGAAGAACCCCGCGAACGGCGGCACGCCGACGAGCGCGAGCGAGCCGGCCAGGAACGCCCACCGCGTCCACGGCATCAGCTGCCCGATGCCGCTCATCTTGCGGATGTCCTGCTCGCCCGCGAGCGCGTGGATCACGAGCCCGGCCGCCATGAACAGCAGCGCCTTGAAGAACGCATGCGTCATCAGGTGGAACATCCCGCCCGCGTACGCGCCGACGCCGACGCCGAGGAACATGTAGCCGATCTGCGACATCGTCGAGTACGCGATCACGCGCTTGATGTCCGTCTGCACGAGCGCGATCAGCCCCGCGACGAGCAGCGTCAGCGCGCCCATACCCGCGGCGATCAGCTCGACCGTGCGCGCCTGCTCGAAGATCGGATGGGTTCGCGCGATCAGGTAGACGCCGGCGGTGACCATCGTCGCCGCGTGGATCAGCGCGCTCACCGGCGTCGGGCCCTCCATCGCGTCCGGCAGCCAGGTGTGCAGCGGCACCTGCGCCGACTTCGCCGCCGCTCCGCCGAGCAGGCCGAGCGCGACGAGATTCACCGTCGTCGACGAGAGATGGCCCGCGGTGGCAAACGACGTCGCGAACGAGAGCGAGTTCGAGTGCGCGACGAGGACGAAGAGCGCGAGGGCCATCGTTGCGTCGCCGATCGCGTTCATCACGAACGCCTTCTTCGCGGCGGCGACCGCGGCGGGCCGGTCGTGCCAGAAGCCGATCAGCAGGTACGAGGAGAGGCCGACGAGCCCCCAGCCGGCCAGCAGCAGCAGCAGATTGCCGCCCTCGACGAGCAGCAGCATCGAGAACACGAACAGCGACATGTAGGCGAAGTAGCGCCGCTCCTCGTCGTCGCCGTCCATGTAGCCGATCGAGTAGAGGACGATCAGGCCGCCGACGCCGGAGACGATCAGCATCATCATCGTGCTGAGCGGGTCGACGAGCACCGCGAGGCCGACGTTGAAGTGGCCGCTCTGCAGCCACGTCCACGCGGTCGAGACGACGCCGTGCTGCGAGCCGTGCGCGCGCAGGCCGAGGAACGACCAGACCGCGCCGGCGAAGGCGAGGAACACGCTCGACGTCGAGATCCAGCCCGCAGCGCTGCGCGAGACGCGGCGGCCGCCGAGCGTGATCAGAATCGCCCCGGCGAGCGGCGCCGCGAGGCAGAGCCAGGCGCCCGCGGTCATCCGTGCAGTTCCGAAAGCGCGTCGACGTCCATGGCGAGGCGGCGCCGGTGCAGCGCGACGACGAGGCCGAGCCCGACGCACACCTCCGCCGCGGCGACCGCCATCACGGCGAGCGCGAAGATCTGGCCCGCGCCGTTGCGCGCGTGGCGCGAGAACGCGATCAGCGCGAGGTTGCCGCCGTTGAGCATGATCTCGAGCGAGAGCAGCACGATGATCGGGTTGCGGCGGACGAGCACGCCGAGCGCGCCGGTGGCGAAGAGAAACGCCGCGATCCCGAGGTACCAGGCGACGCCGGGGCCGAGCATTACGCGGGGACCTCGCGCCTGCGCGCGTGCGAGGCGAGGATCACGCCGCCGACCGCGGCGACGAGCAGCACGATCGACGTGATCTCGAACGCGAGCAGGTGGTCGGTGAGGAACAGGCGTCCGATCCAGCCCGGCGAGCCGAACGTCGCGTTCACGTGGTCGCTGTGGCTCAGCCGCCCGCCGGCCTTCAGGCCGATCGCGACGATGATCTCGACGAAGATCGAGGCGGCGGCGAGGATCGCCCCGAGCGACTGCCAGCTCGGCCCGCCGGCCCACGGCGTCTCGGAGCGCGGCCCGATGTACGCGATCACGAACAGGAACATCACCATCACCGCGCCCGCGTAGACGAGCACCTGCGCTGCCGCGACGAACTCCGCGGACAGCAGCAGGTAGAGCACGGCGAGCGAGCCGAGGTTCCCGATCAGCGCGAGCGCCGAGTAGAACGGGTTCGAGAACGAGATGACCGCGATCCCGGACGCGAGGCATGCGAAGCCCGCGGCCACCCAGACGATCCAGACGAGGATCCCTCCTGCGGATGCGGCGAGGATCACGAGTTGTTCTCGTAGAAGGGGATCGGCGTGTCGAAGATCGACGCGTCGGCGACCGGCGTCTTCTTGATCGGCGGCGCGAGCAGCATGTCCTTCGTGTAGATCTGGTCGTCGCGGTTGTGCTCCGAGAGCTCG
>Ga0208849_1002196_pt1 | contig 11194 bp, 7 predicted proteins | sample NGESurdeep072012_10_FD_184470 | JGI IMG/M metagenome (GOLD analysis project Ga0208849, IMG submission 184470) | Arctic peat soil microbial communities from Barrow, Alaska - NGEE Surface sample 53-3 deep-072012 (SPAdes) | ecosystem: Environmental > Terrestrial > Soil > Wetlands > Peat ...
AGTTCCTGAACCGGGCGGTAATTTCAACAACTTTGCGACCACTGATTCCTTGCATCTGCCAGCGGTTTCGGAAATCAACGGCAAGGTGGATTATTCCGGCGGCAACATGAACTCCGCCGAAGGCCATAATTTCAGCGGCAGCATCACGCTGCCCATCTCGCATCAGTTCGGGTTTCAAGCCGACGCGCTTTACAGCCGCATCTCCAATCTGAATTTTTACGGCGGCGCGGGGCATCTTTTCTGGCGCAATCCCGATTACGGACTGCTCGGCCTCACCGGCGGCTATCTTTACCGCGACGGCGCGGACACTGTGGACACGTTTCAGGCCGGCGCTGAAGGCGAACTTTACTGGCGGCAGTTCAACTTCGGCTTTTTCGGCGGCCTCGGCTCCATTGATTACCAATACTCCGCACCGTTCATTGACACCAATCCCACCCGTTTCATCGGGCGCGTTTCCGCCGATTATTATCCGCTGGAAAACCTGCGCGTCGGCGCGTCCTTCACCTCCGCTTTCAAAGACTACTTTGGAAAAGCCGAAGCCGAATACCAGCTTCCCATTAACGGACTCGCGCTGACCGGCGAAGTGGCGTTGGGCAACCACGGTTACGACCACTGGCTGCTCGGCGTGCGTTATTATTTTGGCGGCAAGAAAACTTTGCGCGACCGCCAGCGGCAGGACGATCCGCGCGGCCTCATGCCGCAAATTTTACAGAGCCTCGGCGTCTATGGCGCGGAATTCAACCGCAAAGAAAATGCCTACATCGCCGCGCATCCAAGTTCATCCGGCAGTTCGGGCGGTGGTGACTATGGGGTAATAACAATTGAAATTAATAATCCCGGTTCTGGCTTTGGCAGCGGCATAATGTCTCTACTGCCGCCAACTTCTTTATCTCCTCCACCGGGATATCAGCCCCCGGCATTAGCGCCGTAAGACGAATACAGTTGCCGCTTTGTCAGTGATTGAACTGACTCTGCTTGCTCACCTTTGCCAGCCGTTTTTCCCAGTCACCCTTGTGCGCCAGCGGATCTGCGTCCGTGCCCCAAAGTCACCATCTCGCGCTGCGGCACAAACCGCCGGATTGGGTTCACGGAGATCAGCCCCCTACTCTGCCTGCCGTTTCGGATGGAAAATGATGTAGGTAGGTGAATAATCCAGCGTGTAGTCCAAAATCAAATCATCCCATTTCATAAGCGTCCAGGGATGAAAAGTGCTGTTGCCGTTCTTGGTGAAAACAACATCGTCGGCGACATAAACGACCACATGAATTGGAAAACCATCGGGCCGGTAGAAAACAATCAAATCGCCAAACGCCGCCTGCCTCACCTTGGTGTAGTTTTGCTCCAGCTCATTTCCGCAAAAGTCAAAATCATAAAAACGGTCGTCCGGCAAACTGCGGAAAAAATTGAACGCCGTCCAATTGCAGTCCGGCCAGTTCGCCGACGGATCGGTGGGCGGCATGGGAAAAGTGTAGAGGAATTTGCGGGCGAACGGCGGCAGCAGATGCGCCACGTCCACTGTCATGCCGCCGGGAATTTTTGTCAGTGAATCAAGCAGCGCTTCAATGTCCTTGCTGCGTTGTCCTTTGGCCCAATAATCCGCCAGCGCGTTGACATCGCTGTCCGGTTTGACCTGCAATTTCATCAGCAACGTGGATGTGCGGGCGAGCCGCTTGATCAAACGCCGCCGCTCCTCGTCCGTGGAAATGCGGGGGAAAACGACGGAGATGTCCGAAAAGCACAGGTATTCTCCCCGGTGATACGCCAGCTTTTTCAACAGCGCGAGGGTGTCCGCGCCCAAGCCGGACTGACCAAACCACGCGTCGAGGCTGCCGGTGTGGGATTTGAACGGCCACAGTTGCAGGGTGTTCACCTGGCTCTTCGCCAGCACGGAATAAATCCGCTGCCGCGCCGCTTCATCCAAGCCCAACACCAGTTCGTCGCCTGGCGCAACCATGACGCCATTGGCTTTTTCGCTCCATGTCGCTGGCTTCATCACTTCGGCCAATTGCGACGCCGTCATTCCGCACTGGCCAAAAAACCCGCCCAAAGTCGCGGTGGTATAGCCTTCAAAAAACCAGTGCGTCGGGCCGAAAAAATTTGCATCGGCAGGAATGAACGCGTCCGGCGGCTCCAGCGAGATGCGCGCGTATTCCAAATTTCCCCACGGACCGGGATGGCCGCTGAAATACGGTTCTTGCGGACTAGCAGTGGCGGGCGGCCGCTGCGCGGGCGGCGGGGAATGAAAACCTGAAGCTGGCCGGGAACCCAAAGTCAAAACCGCCAACAGGCCAAATTGAGCCAGACAAACAACCAGCAGCAGCAAGGTCAACGGTGACAAAACTCCCGTTCGTCCCCGGCCAATTTTTGCTTCCGCTGATTGGCCGTGGTCTTTGTTTTCGTTCAGATCGCTTTCTGGCATATTTGAATCCCCGCGTTCTGACGCAGGCATTCATGTGTGTTTTGCAACAGCGGCCCATTCTTGCAAATGACGGATTGGTTCGCAAAAGGAATTTGAAATGCCTGAAAGGCGATCTTCAATGCTGGAACTGCGACTGTTTGCTCACCTTCGCCAGCCGTTTTTCCCAGTCACCCTTGTGCGCCAGCGGGTCGGCGTCCGTGCCCCAAAGTTTTTTCACCATCTCGCGCTGCGGCACAAACGGGCATTTCGCCTTCGGATTCTTGAAACTGTCCTCCATCTCGCGCAACGCCAGTTGCGCGCCGGTCATGACCGCCGTTGAGCCAAACTGCGAATTCAACTTGCGTGCGGCATCGTCCAACGCGCCCCAGCGCTCCTCGCCCGTCCGTCCCCACAACGTCGGCTGCGTGTCGAGCCGCGAAAGATTCCACATGGCAATGCGGATTTGTCGCACCGGCCTCCCCTGCCCGCCCATGATGCCGCGAAAAATTTCCTCCAGCACCGCGTTGATGATCGAATTTTGAAACTGCGCGTGTTGAAAACGATGCGACCCGCCAACCTCGGAAAAATCGTCGAAGCGAATCGTCAATGACAACTCGCGCGCCTGCAACTGCTCGCGGCGCAACTGGCCGGTCAGCCGCGTCGTCTCGCTCAACGCAAACGTCAGCGCCGCCTCATAATCCGGCTCGTCGTAAGGCAGCGTCGTGTTGCTGGAAATCGTCGTGCGATCTTTGACTGCGAGCAGCAACGGCTCGTTCCACAGGCCGTTCGCGAACAGCCAAAGCTGCTGGCCCCAGATGCCGAACTTCTGCTTGAGCAGAGTTGAGGGCAGTCTCGCGACGTGGCCGAATGTCAGCGCGCCCAGCGCCGCGAGCGAACGCTGGTGATTTTTGCCGATGCCGGAAAGTTCGCGCACGGAGCGGTCTTTTAGAAATTCCTTTTCTTCGCCGGGTTTCACTTCGAGAAAACCCGGCTTGGCGGCGTCCGTCGCCAGCTTGGCGAGCCGCGAGGAACTGGCGAGCCCGGCGGACACGGGGATTTTGACCTCGCGCGCAATGCGCCCGCAAATCTCCTTCACATACTTTTCCGGCGTCGTGTTGCGCCAGACTACGCGGTCCATCGTGGTGAAATCGAGAAAGCCCTCGTCAATCGAGATCGGCACGAGCGTCGGCGCATATTCCTCCAGCACGCGGAACATCTTTTGCGAGAGGTCGCGGTAGGCGTCGTAATGCGGACGGCACAGCACGCCGCGCGGACAAATCCGCCGCGCTTCGAAACACGCCATGCCGGTCTTGACGCCAAAATTTTTCGCCGCGCGATTGGCCGCAATGACGATGCCGTCGCCGCGCCGTCCGCCGCCGACCCACACGGCGCGGCCCTGTAGTTTTTTGTCGAGCGCGATTTCGCAGCTCGCAAAAAAACTGTCGCCGTCCACGTGCAAAATGCGGTTTTTCAAGTCGGATGACATTAAGCCGTCGTCCGTCGCCGCGCCATGTTGAATTGTTCACCTTGGCAGACGACCTCAAGATTTTACCGGACCGGACGGACAAAGGCTGTCCAACCAAAAAATAAAAACGGCGCGGAAAAAATTCCGCGCCGTTGGTGAATTCAAATTGCGACTAGGTCAAAACAATCTTGTCGCCCTCTTTCAAGGTGACGATGGCTTTTTTCCAGTCCGGCGCCTTGCCGGCTTGAATGGTGCGCTGGCGGCGGGCTTTGCCGCGGACGTTCAGCGTATTGACACGGATAACCTTGACCTTGAACAGTTCCTGCACGGCCTGCCGGATTTGCGGCTTGGTCGCGAGGCGGTCGGCCACGACGGTGTATTGATTATACTTCTCGCTCTGGCGCGTGCCTTTTTCCGTGAGGCGGACGGTCTTGATGACTTCAAAAGCGTTCATGGTTCGTTGAATCGTAAATGGTTAAATCGTTGAATCAGCCATCAATCAATGGCCAGCCGGGCTTCGACTTTTTCAAATGCGTCGCGGGTGAACAGCAACTTGTCGGGACGCAACACATCGTAAGTGTTGAGCGAATCACTCGTCGTCAGCGCGACTTTTTCGATGTTGCGCGAGGCGAGCGTCAGATTCTTGTCCGCCGCCGCAATCACGAGCGTCGTGCCCTTCAATTCCAAGGCGGAAATGACACTGATGAATTCTTTGGTCTTGGAGGAATTCAATTTCAAGTCGTCCACGACCACCACGTCGCCGGCCTTGAGGCGTTCGCTCAAAGCCTTGCGCAATGACAGCGCGCGGGTTTTTTTTGAAACTTTCTTGCTAAAGTCGCGCGGCCTGGGTCCGAAGACCACGCCGCCGCCGGCCCATAACGGCGAACGGAAAGAACCGGCGCGGGCACGGCCCGTGCCTTTTTGCCGCCACGGTTTCTTGTTGGAACCCTGCACTTCGCCAACCGTCTTGGTGCACGCGGTGCCGCTGCGCTGCGCCGCGCGGTAGGCGGTGACTGTGTCGTGAACAGCCTGCGTGCCCTTGCCGTTTTCAATCAGCGGGAACTTCACTTCCAGTTCGCCCTGATCTTTACCCGAAATGTCTTTGATGGAAATTTTCATGGTCTAATTATTTCTTGGCAGCGGCGGCTGCGGGTTTTTTCTCGGCCGCTCCGCCCTTTTTCTTTATGGCGACGCTGACCGGCGGTTTCCAGCCTTTCGGGCGTTTCTTGGCTTCGCGGATGACAACGTAATCACCTTCTGCACCAGGAAGCGCGCCCTTGATCAACAGCAAATTGTCCGCTTCGCGAACCTGGATGACTTCAAGGTTCTGCGTGGTGCGCGTCACCTGGCCCATGTGGCCGGGCATCCGCATTCCGCGCATGACCGTGCCGGGGAAAAGACGCTGGCCAATGGCACCGGAGCGACGATGCCAGCCTTTCGCACCGTGAGTGGAATCACCGCCGGCAAATTTGTGGCGTTTCACCACGCCTTCAAAGCCCTGGCCTTTCGTGACGCCAATCGCATCAATAAAATCACCGGGCGCGAACAGCGTCGGCCCGATGATGTCGCCGGGCTTCACGTCCTTCGAGAAATCACGGAATTCGCGGATGCGTTTCACCGCGACGCCGTTTTGCTTTTTGATGTGGCCGAGCAGCGGCTTGGTGAGGCGCTGTTCCTTCTGGTCATCAAAGCCAAGTTGCACGGCGTTGTAACCGTCCTTGCCCGCCTGCGTTTTGACCTGCAGCACGCGGTTGGGGCCGGCGAGCACGACCGTCACGGGAACGACGTTGCCGGTCGCGTCATAGACGCGCGTGTGGCCGAGTTTTTTTCCTAATAGTCCTAGTGGCATAAAATTCGTGAGGAGTTAAATGGTTGAATTGTTACACCGTTAAATTTTGATGGTGATGTCCACACCGGCGGGCAGATTGAGCTTCTTCAATTCGTCCACGGTCTTGGCGGTCGGATCGAGGATGTCAATCAGCCGCTTGTGGGTGCGTTGTTCGAAAGTCTCCTGCGACTTCTTGTCCGAATGCGGCGAGCGCTGGACGGTGAATTTTTCGATGCGGGTCGGCAGCGGAATGGGGCCGGCAACGCGGGCACCGGTGCGCTTGACGGTGTCGGCGATTTCGCGGGCCGACTGGTCTATGACCCGGAAGTCATAGGCCTTGAGGCGAATTCTAATGCGTTGAGCCATACAAAGAGCGATTGTCTGTTAATGGTTGTTAAACTTCCGCCAGCGATTCAACGAAAGCGGACGCGGAATATATCAATTCCTGCTTTGGGTGCAATAAAATTATTCAAGATTTTTGGTTGTCTCGCCGCTCCCAAACGGCGAAACCATTTGCCCATGAAACATCACCTGCTTAATCTTAACGCACTTGGCAAACCTGAACTGTGAACTATCAAGAAATTCTCAACGCATTGTCTGAATTCACGTCGCGCGAGACCATTGAATTTCTTCCGCTCGCGCCGGATGCGCGCCCGCTTTCGCCTTACGCGCCGGTTCAGAAATATGCGCTCGACCTGAAAAACGGCGCGAAGCCTGAATCCGCCGCCGAGGATTTGTTCACCGAGCTTTGCAAAGACACGCTTGGATTTCAACCGACGCGGCAGGTCGGCAGCGGCGAAGGCTGGGTGGATTTCGTGCTGCCGGAGCGAATGGGCGATCCGTTGCCGCTCGAATTAAAACCGCTTTTTCAATTCGACAAGTCGGCAGACAGCATCTGGCGCAACGAAGCCAATCCAAAAAATCACGTCAACCAGGTCAAAAAATATCTCCGCGACCACGAGTATCTGATTCTCACCGATCTCCGCACCGCCTGGTTTTTCAGCGCCCGCGATTTTTTTTTCGACGACAAGCCGTTTGCGGAAATGCCCTTCACGGAATTTTTCAGCCGCTGCCGTGAAAGCCGCAGTATTCTCGACACCTTGCGCCGCGCGGAAGACACGGCGGACAAGCCGGAACTGGAGCAGCAATTTTTCGACGACCTCAACATCTGGTTCAACGAGTTTGACAAAGTCAAATGGACGCCGCCCGATCAATCCGCCGAATCCATCATTTTGCTCATCAACAAACTTGTCTTCGCCCGCACGATTGAAGATTTCGGCCTCGTGCCGTATCGCTACACGCAGGACGCCTACGCGCGGCACACGCGCGACTGGCAGGCCAAGGGCGCGCACAAAATTGTTCCCAAATTTCTCGATCAGTTCGAGGAATTCTTCGATGAATACTACGACACGGAGATTTTTTCAGCGCGCATTTGGGAACGTCTCGACAAAGGCCCGGCCAACCTCCAGCGCTTCTGCGACAAATTGAATTTCGTCCTCGGCATCAACACTTGGGACCAGGTTTTCAGCCGTGGCATCGTTCACTACAACTATCGCCGCATTGACGAGGACATTTTCGGCAAAAGCTACGAAATGTTCCTCGCCGCCAACCGCAAAGGCGAAGGCATTTATTACACGCCCGCGCCAATCACCGGCCCGATGGCCAACGCGCTGGTCAATGCGCTTGCCGGAAAAATCGTGAATGAAATCTGCGACGCCGTCGGCAGCCAGAAATGCGATTTTGCCCGCGCCGACCAACTCCTTGCGCAACTTGCCGAAATTCGCGTGGCCGACACCGCCTGCGGCAGCGGCGGATTTCTCATCAAAGTCCTGCGCGCCTTTTGGCAGCAATACCGGCGCATTGATTCCGCCTGCGCCTGGGTCGCCAAAATTTTGAAGTCGGACAATGGCGAACTGTATCTCGCCGAACTGCCGCCCAATGTCGAAAACGCGCTCGCCTTCCGCCGCCGCAATAATTTGGACAACCGCCGCGTCCTGATCGCGCAAATCCTGTTGCGCCATATTTTCGGCGTGGACAAAGACTCCGGCGCAATCGAAGTTGCCAAAACCAACATCTGGAAGGAAGCCGTCAAACTTTCGCCCGCCGATTACAATTACCGCGAGTTGAAAACCGATGTCGTCAAAATCCTGCCGAATCTCGAACTCAATTTTCACTGCGCCGATTCGCTCGTGGACGTGGAACTGGAAAAGCAAGCCGCGTGGCTGGCCGATTATCACCAGGCCGAATTGAAAAAACTTTCCGAACTCCGCGCCAGCTACATTGAAAATCCGATGCGGCATGAGCCGCTGGCGGACGCGTTGGAATTGCGGGTGAAAGTCCGCGCCGATTTCGTTGAACATTTTCAAGGTGAAAATCTGCCGTGCGAACCTGCCGGATTCGCACTTCATTTCTGGCCGTGCTGGTTCACGCCCGATGGTAAGCCGAAAGTAGCGCAGGCATCCCGCCTGCCCGCGTCCAAAGAAAAAACTGCAAACGCAGACGAGACGTCTGCGCTACGTTGCGCCGGTTTCGACGGCATCATCGGCAATCCGCCGTGGGAAGGATTCAAGCCGATTGCCAAAGAATTCGTGGCCAAGTCGAAGGAAAATTTCAGCAAATACACCATGACCGGCACGGATTTCACGCCGTGGTTCGACAAAAAATTGAAAGCGGAGCCTGACTTCCGCGCCAAGTGGGACGAATACGTTGCCAGCTACGAAAAATCCTCCGAATTTTTCAGCCGCCGGTTCAAATTCCAGGGCGGCGGCGACATCAACCTTTACAAACTTTTCATCGAGGGCGATTTGAACCTCGTCCGCGACGGCGGGCAGCTTTCGCTGTTTGTGCCGTCCGGTTTGCAGACCGACGAAGGCTGCAGCCCGCTCCGCAAACTGCTGCTCACGAAAAATAAATTTGAAGAACTCACGTCGTTTGAAAATCGCGGCTACGAAGAAATCGTCAACGGCAAGGAACGGACGAAACACATTTTCCCCGACGTGGACAGCCGCTTCAAATTCGGATTCTTCAAAGTCGTCAAAAGCGAAATGCCGACCGACAAACACACTTTTGACGCGCGATTTTATTTGCACGATCCCAAGGATATTTTTGCGCCGCCGATTCATTACAGCGCGGAAATGATCCGCCGTTTCTCGCCGGAAAATTTCGGCATCATGGAATTTCGTTCCGAGCGCGATTACGAACTCTGCGGCAAAATTCGCGGCGAACATCCGCTGCTTCAAAGTCTGGGATTTCGGCTGGGCACCGAACTCCACATGACCAACGACAATCATTTCTTCCGCAAGCTCGCCGGCAAGAAGCCCGCCGCCGGACAACTGCCGCTTTACGAAGGCAAAATGATTCATCAGTTCGACGCAGACTATTCACCCGGCAATTATGCCGTCGTGGAAAAGGAAATCCGCGAGGAATTGCTGCGCAAGGAAATTTACCGGCTGGCGAAACTCGTCCGCGAGGTTGAACCGAAAAAACTCGAAGGCAAAGCCGTTCCCGAAAAACGCGAGGAATTGGAAACGCGCCTGCGCGAAATTTTCAAAGCCAAGAAGTTCAAATTACAATTTGAATTTCCGCGCGTCGTTTATCGTGAAATTGGAAGCTCAACAAACGAGCGCACAATTATTGCCACGACAATTCCGGCGGACGCTTGCTTGAACAACAAATTACCTTTTGTCACGCCATTCGATTTTGAATTGTCCGACAAAGGCCAGCTTGAACAAACGGTTTTAGAAGAAACGGAAACGCGCGCTTTGCTCGCGTTGCTCAATTCACTCGTTTTGAATTATTATCTTCGCAGCAAAATTTCGGCGACGCTCAATATGTTTTATATGTATGAGCTGCCGATTCCGAAACTTTCCACCGCACAGAAAAAGAAGCTGGCTGATTCCACTGGAAAACTTTTGAAAAATCCGCGCGACGTGAAGGAACGCGCCGCGCTGGAAGTCTTCATCGCCCGCGAACTTTACGGCCTGTCGTTGGATGGCTGGCAGCATCTCACCGGCACGTTCACCTTCGGCAGCGGCGAAACCAAGGCCGAACTGGACGAAATCATCCGCCAATCGCTCGCGCTTTGGTAAAACAAAAAGCCGGAACTTTCGTTCCGGCTTGTGATTTGGAAAAATATTTCAGGTGCGCGCGGCCGGCTTTTTCGCCGCCTGGTCCAAAATCGTGGTCAGCACGCTGTTCGGCACCTGCTCGAACGTCAGCGGTTCCATCGAATAACTGGCTCGGCCTTTCGAGAGCGAACGGATCGCCGTGGCGTAACCGAACATTTCCGCGAGCGGCACGTTGGCGTTGACGATCACTTGTCCGGCCTTTGAATCAATGTTCTGGATCGCACCGCGACGGCGGCTGATGTCGCCGACGAGGTCGCCTTGATACTCGCTTGGCGTGGTGCATTCGACTTTCATGATCGGCTCAAGCAGGATTGGACCAGCTTTTTTGAACGCATCTTTCAACGCAAAGATGCCGGCCATGCGGAACGCGAGTTCGTTCGAGTCCACTTCGTGGAACGAGCCGTCCACGACTTCGACTTTGATGTCAATGACTTGGTAGCCCGCATAGACGCCGCCTTTGATGGCTTCTTCGATGCCGTCAATCACCGCCGGAATATATTCTTTCGGAATCGAGCCGCCGACAATTTCGTCAACGACTTCGACGCCCTTGCCTTTTTCATTCGGCTCGACGGTGATGCAGGCATGGCCGTATTGACCTTTGCCGCCGGATTGACGAATGAACTTGCCTTCGCCCTCGGCCTTCTTGGTGATCGTCTCGCGATACGCAATCTGCGGTGCGCCCGTGTTCGCTTCGACTTTGAATTCGCGCTTGAGCCGGTCAATGATGATTTCAAGATGCAACTCGCCCATGCCAGCAATGATGAGCTGGCTGGTTTCGTCATTGGTGAAACAGCGGAACGTCGGGTCTTCTTCGGCGAGCCGTTGCAAGCCTTCGGACAATTTGTCGCGATCCTGCTTCGTCTTCGGTTCGACGGCCATCGAGATGACCGGCTCCGGGAAGGTCGGCGGTTCGAGCGTCACGTCGTAATCTTCGTCGCACAGCGTGTCACCGGTCGTGATGTTGCGCAGACCCACGAGCGCGGCGATGTCGCCGGCGAAAACTTCGTTGATGTCCTTGCGTTCGCTGCCTTGGATGACCATGAGGCGGCTGACGCGCTCGCGTTTGCGCGTGCGCGGATTGTAAATGTTGTCGCCCTTTTTCAAATGGCCGGAATAAACGCGGAAAAATACCAGCTTGCCCGCGTAAGGATCGGTCCAAAGCTTGAATGCGAGCGAGCAAAATTTCTCGTTGTCAGTCGTCGGCACTTTGACGACGACATCCGTGCCGAGTTCATGGCCTTCCGCGCCGGGAATGTCCAGCGGGCTGGGTAGATAATCCACCACCGCGTCCACCAAAATCTGCACGGCTTTTTTCTTGAACGCCGAACCGCAAAGCACAGGCACCATTTCAATTTTGCAGGTGAGCCGGCGGATTG
>Ga0208849_1002197_pt1 | contig 11193 bp, 8 predicted proteins | sample NGESurdeep072012_10_FD_184470 | JGI IMG/M metagenome (GOLD analysis project Ga0208849, IMG submission 184470) | Arctic peat soil microbial communities from Barrow, Alaska - NGEE Surface sample 53-3 deep-072012 (SPAdes) | ecosystem: Environmental > Terrestrial > Soil > Wetlands > Peat ...
GACGTCCCGCGGGATCTCCGGGGCGGGCGGGCGCTTGTCCCAGCCGCTCTGGGACGCCCAATCTCTCACGTACTGCTTGTCGAAGCTCGGCTGGCCTCTGCCGACCTCGTAGGAGTCCACCGGCCAGTAGCGCGAGGAGTCGGGCGTCAGCACCTCGTCGCCGAGCACAAGCGTCGGCCCACCGGAGCTGGGGTCGCTGCCGTCGAGACCGAGCTCGAACTTGGTGTCGGCGAGGATCACGCCGTTCGCACGAGCGTGCTCGGCGGCGAACGAGTAAAGCTCGAGCGACGCGTCCCTGACGCGCTCCATCAGCGCGCGGTCGCCGACGAGCGCGACGGCGCCCTCGAAGTCGATCGCCTCGTCGTGGCCCACGTCGGCCTTCGTGCTCGGCGTGAAGATCGGCTCGGGCAGCCGCTCGGACTCGCGCAGGCCCTCCGGCAGCGCGATCCCCGAGACGGAGCCGGTCGCCTGGTAGTCCTTCCAGCCGGATCCGGTGATGTAGCCGCGCACGACGCACTCGACGGGCAGCATCTCGAGCTTGCGCACGACGAGCGCGCGCCCGCGCACCTCGTCGGGCACGCCGTCGACGGTCGAGATCAGATGGTTGGCGACGATCCCGGCGGTCCGTTCGAACCAGAACACCGACAGCCCCGTCAGCACCTTGCCCTTGTCGGGGATCGGCGTCGGATGCACGGCGTCGTAGGTGGAGATGCGGTCGCTTGCGACCATCAGCAGCGCGCCCGTGGGGTGCTCGGCGGAGTCGCCGACCTCCCCGAGGTCGTACATCTCGCGGACCTTGCCGCGGGCGATGAGGGGCAGCTCGGCGAGGGTCTCGGTCACGTGGCGCGATGCTACCGAACGCTCAGGCGATCGCATCCAGCCGCGCCAGGATCTCCGGCGCGTGGCGGATGTAGTGCGAGTAGTCGAAGATCGCGTCCAGGTCCAGGGCGCGTGCACGCGCGTCGGCGGCGAGCAGCTCGCGCAGCGGGATGCCATCGTCCCACGCTCTCTGGGCCAGCTCCTGGACGACGCGGTAGGCCTCGTCGCGGGAGGACCCGGCCTCGACCAGCGCCAGCAGCACGCGCTGGGAGAAGAGCGCGCCGTGGGTCAGCTCGAGGTTGGCGCGCATGCGCTCGGTGTCGACGGTCATGCCCTGCACGAGCGCGATCGTGCGGTGCTGCAGATAGTCCAGGAGGGTCGTCGAGTCCGGCAGGATCACCCGCTCGACCGACGAGTGGGAGATGTCGCGCTCGTGCCACAGGGCGACGTTCTCGAGCGCGGCCTGGGCGTTGCCGCGCAGCACGCGCGCGAGTCCGGCGATCTGCTCGCTCTTGATCGGGTTGCGCTTGTGCGGCATCGCCGAGGAGCCCTTCTGCCCGGCGCGGAACGGCTCCTGCAGCTCTCGGACCTCCGTGCGCTGCAGGTGGCGGACCTCGGTGGCGAAGCGCTCGAGGCCGGCGCCCGCGAGCGCGATCGTCCCCAGCAGCTCGGCGTGGCGGTCGCGCGGGACGACCTGCGTGGAGACGTCCTCGCGCTCCAGCCCCAACCGAGCGAGGACGCGCGCCTCGAACTCGGGGCTGGTGGCGGCGTAGGTGCCGACGGCACCCGACACGGCTCCGACGGCGACCTGGGTGAAGGCGCGCTGCAGGCGCGCGGCGTTGCGATCGGACTCGAAGGCGAAGCCCGCGAGCTTGATCCCAAAGCTCATCGGCTCGGCGTGCACGCCGTGCGTCCTGCCGACACAGAGCGTGTCGACGTGCTCGCGCGCCCGCTCGGCCAGCGCCTGCGTCAGCGAACGGGCGCCCGCGACTATGACCTCGCCGGCGGCGCGCAGCTGCAGCGCGAGCGCCGTGTCGAGCACGTCCGAGGAGGTCAGCCCGAAGTGGATCCAGCGCCCGGCCTCACCGACCGACGAAGCCAGCACGTCGACGAACGCGGCGAGGTCGTGCTCGGTCACGAGCTCGCGCTCGTTGACCTCGTCAACGGTGAAGGCCGCGCCACGGATCGCGTCGAGCTCCTCGGCGGTGGGACCGTCGCCGCCGAGCAGCCCCGGCAGCTCCTCGCTCGCCGCCAGCTCCACCTGGCGCCAGGCGTCCATGCGCGCCTCGTCGGTCCACAGGCTGCCGAGCTCTGGGCGGGTGTAGCGGGCGATCACGTCCGCTGATTATCGCCGGGCGAGCGACAAGCCATTCGGCGGCGTCCTCATGCCCCGAGGATCTGCGCGGCGAGGACCGCTGCGTTGCGAGGGTTGTCCAGCCCGACGCACGCGACGGGCACGCCCGGAGGCATCTGCACGATCGACAGGATCGCGTCGAGGCCTCCGGCGGCGGTGAGGCGTCCCGACAGCGGCACGCCGATCACGGGCAGATCGGTGTGCGCGGCGACCGCTCCGGGTAGGGCAGCGGAGATGCCGGCGCCGGCGATGATCACGCGCAGACCGCGCATACGCGCGTTCTTGGCGTATTCCGCGACGAGATCGGGCTCGCGATGCGCGGACATGACCCGCATCTCGTGCAGGATGCCGCGCTCTTCGAGCTCCTTGGCGGCCTTCTCCATCGTCTCCATGTCACTCTTGGAGCCCATCACGATGCCCACGCGCGGGGCATCGACGTCGATGTCGTCGAGCTGGGCCTGGACCTCCGACTCCCGCATCGGCTCGGGCACGAGCGATATGCCGGGCGCGCCCGTGGGCCTGCCCTCGGCCACGGTGGGATCGTCTGTCGGTCCGGCGGCGAAGATGGCGGGCACGTTACAGAGACGCGATGAAATCATCGATGGGGATCGCCGACAGCGTCTCGTAGCGCGCGGTGCCGCGCGAGCCCAGCTCGAGCGACACGCGCGCCATCGTGCCGTCGTCGGGAGCCTCGACGACGGAGATGAAGTCGACGTGGCCGAGCGTCGCCCACTGCGCCTTGACCGTCGCGCCGAGCTGCTCGACCTCCTTGTTCACCTCGATGATCCGCTGCGGGTTGTTCTTGACCGTCTGCACGCCCTCCGGGGTGAGGGTCGTGAGCATGACGTAGGTGGGCATCGTGGGGCTCCTCCGAGGTCGGCGTGTCAGGGCTTGCGCGGCGGTCGGCCGCCTTACGCGGTTGTACCCGATCGCGGCGGTCAGCGTCCGCTCGCATCGAGCGCTCTAGGATTTTCCAATGCGGCACAGCATGCGACTAGTGGTGATGGCCCTGATGTGCGGTCTCGGCGGAGCTCTCGCGAGCGCGACCGCCGCGCAGGCAGCCGCGCCGGTCCTCGCCTCGATCGCACCGAACAACGGCCCCGCGGCGGGCGGCACCTCCGTGACGATCACCGGCGCCGGCTTCACCGCAGGCGCGACCGTCGTGTTCGGCGCCGCCACCGCGACCGGTGTGAGCGTTCTGTCGTCCGGATCGATCACGGTGGCGAGCCCGGCCGGTGGCGGCAGCGAACCTGTCAACGTCACGGTGACCGACTCCAACGGCACCTCCGCGGCGACCCCCAAGGATCAGTTCGCCTACGACCCGCCACCGGCCTCCGCCTGGCTGGGACTGAACGGGAACAGCAGCGCCATCAAGCCAGAACGCCTGCGCGAATTCGCTGCGGAGGGCGTCGTCTATGACCGCAGCGGAGCTCCAGGGCTCGACTGGGTCGCCGGCGAGCTGCCCTCAGAAGGCGGCAAGACGACCGAAGGCGGTCGCGCGCTCGCGACGTCGATCGCGGCGGGGATGATCCCCGACGTCGCGATCGAGTACGGGGCGTACAACGGCAATTACCAGTCCGATCCGAACTTCCCGCAGGAACGCACGAAGGGTGAAGAAGCGGAAGGAAGGGAAACGATCAAGGGATACGTCGAAGGCTTCATCAGATCCGTGAGGGCGATCCACGAAAAGTACCCGAGCGTGATCTTCGAGCCGATGAACGAGCCGTGGGGATACACGACGCCGCAGTACAACGCGGCGGAGTACGCCAACGTGATCGCGCGGCTGCTGCCGGAAGCGAAGGCCGCCGGGATCCCCCTCGGCAGCATCTACGTGGGTGCCACTGGAAAGGAGTGCCCTGCGCAGGCTCCCGGCGGCGAATGTGTGAGCGACGGCTGGGTGCCGGCGATGTACGCCGCGCAGCCGTCGCTGCAGACGCAGGTGCAGGGCTGGTATCTGCATCCGTACGGCGCGCCGAAGGGCATAGGCGAATACGACGGCGTGGGCATCGAATCGGTCCCGCTGGTCCAGGAAGCGATGACCTCGGGGCAGAACAACGTCATCGTCTCGGAGGTCGGCTACTGCGCGGTCGATGTCAACGAAGGCCGTGGCTGCTCGCACACCGAACGCAGCAAGCGCGCAGCGAAACACCTCAGGCAGATGCTCGAAACCGCTCTCGCCTACCACGAAGCCGGCTGGCTGCGCGCGCTGCTCGTCTACTCGCGCAGCGACGGCGGTTGGGCGATGCAGCTCGCCGACGGCACGCTCACGGCGCAAGGGCAGGCGCTGCAGAAGTTCGCGCTCTCGCAACAGCCCGCCGCGCTCGTGAAGCCACACGCCAACCCGTTTGACGGTGGGCCCTGGGTGGTCAAACTCACCGAGCCGATCTAGCGTGGTCGAGCGCCCGCGGCGGGCGAGTCCGCCGCCGTGGCGCCATCCTGCTTCTCGAGCGCGAGTTCACCTTCGCGCGTGTCCACCTTCACCGAGTCCCCGGATCGGATCTCGCCCGACAGGAGCGCCAGCGCGAGACGGTCGGTGAGCTGCTTCTGGATGACGCGCCGCAGCGGGCGCGCGCCGTAGGTCGGGTCATAGCCCATGTTGCCGAGCAGCTCGAGCGCCTGGTCGGTGAGCGTGATGTGCACGCCGCGCTCGGCGACGCGCTCGACCACGCGCGCCACCTGCAGCTCGACGATCTCAGAGATCTGCTCGCGCGTCAGCGCGTCGAAGCGCACGATGTCGTCGAGGCGGTTGATGAACTCGGGCTTGAAGTGCTCGATCAGCGCCATGCGCAGCGCGGTGTCGCCCGCATCCGCCGGCACGGCGAGGTTCGAGGTCATGATCAGCACGGTGTTCTTGAAGTCGACGGTGCGCCCCTGGCCGTCGGTGAGGCGGCCGTCATCCATGACCTGCAGCAGCGTGTTGAACACGTCGGGGTGCGCCTTCTCGATCTCGTCGAGCAGCACCACCGCGTACGGGTGCCGGCGCACAGCCTCCGTCAGCTGGCCGCCCTCTTCGTAGCCGACGTAGCCGGGCGGCGCGCCCACGAGCCGCGACACGGAGTGTTTCTCCATGTACTCCGACATGTCGATCCGGATCATCGCGTCCTGCGAGTCGAACATGAACTCCGCGAGCGCGCGCGCGAGCTCGGTCTTGCCGACGCCGGTGGGCCCGAGGAACAGGAACGAGCCAATTGGGCGATCAGGATCCTGCAGTCCGGCGCGCGAGCGCCGCAGGGCTGTGGCGACCGCCTCGATCGCCTCGTCCTGCCCGACGACGCGTTCGTGCAGGCGCTCCTCCATGTGGATCAGCTTCTCGGTTTCACCCTCGAGCAGCCGGCTCACGGGGATGCCGGTCCAGCGCGCCACGACCTCGGCGACGTCGTCGGCATCGACCTCCTCTTTCAGGAAGACAGGCGCAGCACCCGCCTCGCGCTCGTGCTCGCTGGCTTCGAGCTCGGCGAGCTGCTTCTCGAGCTCTGGGATCTCGCCGTAGCGGAGCTCGGCGGCGCGCTGCAGGTCGGCATCGCGCTCGGCTCGCTCGGCCTCGGTGCGAGCTTCCTCGAGTCGCGCCTTCAGCTCGCCCACCCCCTGGATCGCCTGCTTCTCGTTCTGCCACTGCGCCTTCATCCCGGCGGAGCGCTCGCGCAGCTCGGCGAGCTCGCGTTCGATCGCCGAGCGGCGCTCGGCCGAGGCGTCGTCGGTCTCCTTGCTCAGCGACGTCAGCTCGATCTCGAGCTGCATCACGCGCCTGTCGACCTCGTCGATCTCCGTGGGCACCGAGTCGATCTCGATGCGCAGCCGCGAGGCGGCCTCGTCGATCAGGTCGATCGCCTTGTCGGGCAGGAAGCGGTCTGCGATGTAGCGGTGTGAGAGTGTCGCGGCGGCGATCAGGGCGCTGTCCTGGATGCGGACACCGTGGTGGGTCTCGTAGCGCTCCTTCAGACCGCGCAGGATCGCGATCGTGTCGGCGACCGACGGCTCTCCGACCATCACCGGCTGGAAGCGCCGCTCGAGCGCGGCGTCCTTCTCGATGTACTTGCGGTACTCGTCGAGCGTCGTCGCGCCGACGCAGCGCAGTTCGCCGCGCGCGAGCATCGGCTTGAGCAGGTTGGCCGCGTCGACGGCGCCTTCGGCGGCGCCGGCGCCCACGATCGTGTGCAGCTCGTCGAGGAACAGGATCACGTTGCCGCGGGCCTCCGACACCTCGCCGAGCACCGCCTTCAGACGGTCCTCGAACTCGCCGCGGTACTTCGCGCCGGCGATCAGCGAGCCGATGTCCAGCGCGATCACGCGCCGTTCGCGCAGCGAGTCGGGGATGTCGCCGGAGACGATCCGCTGGGCGAGGCCCTCGACGATCGCGGTCTTGCCGACGCCCGGCTCACCGATCAGCACGGGGTTGTTCTTGGTGCGCCGCGAGAGCACCTGGATCACGCGGCGGATCTCCTCGTCGCGCCCGATCACCGGGTCGAGCTTGCCCTGCTCGGCGGCCGCCGTCAGGTCCGTGCCGAAGCGTTCGAGCGCCTCGAGCTTCTCCTCCGGCGACTGGTCGGTCACGCGGTGGGAGCCGCGCACCTCGGCGAGCGCCGCGAGCAGCCGTTCGTGGGTGGCGCCGACGCTGCCGAGCGCCCGCCCGGCGACGCCGTCCTCGTTCGCCAGCGCCAGCAGCAGGTGCTCGGTCGAGACGTACTGGTCTGACAGTTTGCCCGCCTCGCGCTCGGCGCTGCGCAGCACCGACATGAGCTCCGCGCCGGGCTGCGCCCCCGCGTCGGCGCTCGAGCCCGCGCCGATCACCGGCAGTTGTCCGAGTCCCTGCTCGACGGTGGCACGCAGCGCGTCCACCTGGGCGCCGAGCTTGCCCAGCACCGGCAGCACGACGCCGCCGGGCGAGTCCACGCTCGGCGTCGGCGCTCCGCCGGCGCCGCCGCGCGCCGCGGTCTCGCCCAACAGCGCCGCGAGTAGATGCAGGGGCGTCACCTGCGGGTTGCGGCGCTCTTCGGCCAGCCGGGCGGCGCTCGCGAGCGCCTCCTGTGACTTGAGGGTGAAGCGATCGGCTTGCATTTCTATGACCTCTTGGGAGGGTTGCGAAACGGTGAGCGCGCGTCGGCCGCACGCACGAGCCCGAGACCGCCGCGATACGGCACCGTGAGCTCCGCGCGGAAGGAGCGTCGCACTTCCTCGAGCTCCTTGGCAAGGCGAACCTGCGCGTGCAGCGCTTCGAGCTCGATCGCCTCGATGCGCTCCTGCATGCTCTCGATCTCGCGCTCGAGCGTCAGGACACGCTCGACGCCCGCCAGGTTGAGGCCGAGCTCGGCGGTCATCTCCTGGATGCGCCTGAGCTGCTCGACGTCGTCCTGCGAGTACAGGCGTGTGCCCTTGGGCGAGCGCTTCGGCTCGATCAGGCCACGCGACTCGTACATGCGCAGCGTCTGCGGGTGCATGTTGGCCAGCTGCGCCGCGACCGAGATCATGAACACGCCGCGGTCGGTCTCGACCTGTATGCGCGTCACCTTACGAGCCATCGCCCGCCTCCTTGCCCGCGGGCTCGCCGGTGGCGGCGCCGTTTCCGAACAGCCCCGCGCGCGGGTCGCCGTCGAGCGTCTTTGAGAGCTCTTCGACCGCGCTCTGCTGCTCCTTGCTCAGGTTCTTGGGAACGTCGATCACGAAGCGGTAGTGGATGTCGCCTTTTTCTTGCTTCCCGCCGGCCCCTCCGAGCTTCGGCGGCCCCTCGCCGCGCAGGCGCTGCACCGTTCCGTGTGGCGTGCCTGGTTTGACGCGCAGGGTCTTGGTCCCGTTGAGCGTCGGCACCTGGACCTCGGCGCCGCGCAGCGCCTCGGGGATGCTCAGCGGCACCTCGACCTCGAGGTTGTCGCCCTTGCGCGTGAACAGCGGCGAGTCGGACACGTTGGTAATCAGGTATAGGTCGCCGGGCGGTCCGCCGTTGCGGCCCGGCTCGCCCTTGCCGGCGAGACGGATGCGACTGCCGTCACGCACGCCCGGGGGGATGTTCACGCGCAGCCGCTTGACGGTGCGCACGGCGCCCGCGCCGTGGCACGTCGGGCAGGGATCCTCGATCACGGTGCCGGTGCCGCCGCATTGCGAGCACGGCTGGGAGATCGAGAACATCCCCTGGCCCTGCGTCTCGATACCACGGCCCTCGCAGCGCGGGCACACCGACGGCGCGGTGCCGGGCTTGGCGCCGGTGCCGTGACACGTCGGGCAGCTGGCGTGCATCGGCACCTGCAGCGGCACCTGCGCGCCGGCGACGGCCTGGTCGAAGGTGATCGAGACCTGCGCCTCGAGGTCGGCGCCCTTTTCGGCACGCAGTTTGGTGCGCACCCGCCGGCCGCTGGTGGAGCCGCCGAACAGATTGGAGAGGATGTCGCCCATCGAGGACGCGTCGAAGTCGAAATTGCCGAAGCCGCCGAAGCCGCCCGCGGGCCCGGCGCCGGTGGCGAACGGTCCCGAGCCGCTGTCGTACTGCTTGCGCTTGTCCGGGTCGCCGAGGATGTCGTGCGCCTGGGAGATCTCCTTGAAGCGGGCCTCGGCCTGCTTGTCGCCGGGGTTGCGGTCGGGGTGGTACTGGCGCGCGAGTTTGCGGTAGGCCTTCTTGATCTCCTCGGGGGTCGCTTTCTTGTCGACCCCGAGCGTCTTGTAGTAGTCCGGTCGCGTCGCCATCGAGGGCTCCGTCCTATGCCGCCACGACCACGCGCGCCGGGCGCAGGACGATCGCGCCCAGACGGTAGCCCGGCTGGTAGACCTCCACCACCGTTCCGCTCGGCGCCCCGTCGGGGCCCTGCGCGGCCGTGGCGACCGCCTCGTGCACCTCCGGATCGAACGACTCACCGGCGGGGGAGAACGACTCGATGCCGGCACGCGCAAGTGCCGCCGCCAGCTCGGAGCGCACCAGGCGCACGCCGTGCAGGAGCGGGTCGTCCTGAGCCGCCGCGTCGATCGCGCGGTCGAGGTTGTCGAGCGCCGGCAGCAGCTCCTTGGCCAGCGAGCACGCGCCGCGCTCCTGTGCCGACGCCGCCTCGCGCGCGACGCGCTTGCGGTAGTTCTCGAAGTCCGCCTGCGTGCGCTGGGCGAGCGCGAGGTAGTCGTCGCGCTGCTTGGCCGTCGTTACGAGCTCATCGAGCTCGCCCTCGATCTCGGCCGCCTCGACAACCTCCTCGGCGTCCGGCACGACGGTGGGCGCGCCGGACTTGGGAGGCGCCCCGTCCACGGGCGCCTCCCCCTCCTGAGTCTGCTCGGGCTGATCCTCGAGCGTTTGCTTTGCGTCTGTCATCGCGACCTACGCCTTGGGCTCGTCGACGACCTCGGCATCGACGACGTCCTCCTCGTCAGAGGTTGACGCCCCATCCGCGCCATCGCCGTCGGCCGAGGCCCCGTTGCCGGAGGCGGCTGCCTGCTCCTGTGCGCGCTGGTACATCGCCTCGGAGACCGCGTGGAACGCTGTCTGCAGCGCCTCCGCCTTGGCGTTGATGCTCGCGGGGTCCTCGGACTCGAGCACCTCGCGCACCTCCTTGATCGCCTCTTCGATGCGCGACTTGGAGTCCGCGTCGACCTGGTCACCGAGGTCCGCCAGCTGGCGCTCGGCCTGGTAGGCGGCGTTCTCCCCGTTGTTGCGCGCCTCGGCGAGCTCGCGTGCGCGGCGATCCTCTTCGGCGTGGGACTCGGCGTCGGAGACCATGTTCTTGATCTCGTCGTCGGAGAGCCCGGAGCCGGCCTTGATCTCGATCTTCTGCTCCTTGCTCGTGCCGAGATCCTTGGCGGAGACGTTGAGGATGCCGTTGGCGTCGATGTCGAACGCGACCTCGATCTGCGGGATACCTCGCGGCGCCGGCGGGATGCCGGTGAGCTGGAACTTGCCGAGCGACTTGTTGTACTGGGCCATCTCGCGCTCGCCCTGCAGCACGTGGATCTCGACCGACGGCTGGTTGTCCTCGGCCGTCGAGAAGACCTCGCCCTTGCGTGTGGGGATGGTGGTGTTGCGCTCGATCAGCTTGGTCATGACGCCGCCCTTGGTCTCGATGCCGAGAGTCAGCGGTGTGACGTCGAGCAGCAGCACGTCCTTGACGTCGCCGGCGAGCACGCCCGCCTGGATCGCGGCGCCGACGGCCACCACCTCATCGGGGTTGACACCACGATGAGGCTCTTTGCCGGTCAGCTCTTTGACCTTCTCCTGGACCGCCGGCGAGCGCGTCATGCCGCCGACGAGCACGATGTGGTCGATCTCCTTGACGCCCTTGTTTTTCGCGTCGTCCATCGCCTGGCGGACAGGCGCGACGACACGGTCGAGCAGCTCGGAGGTGAGCTCGGCGAGCTTCGCGCGGGTGAGGCGCGTGTCGAGGTGCTTGGGTCCGGAGGAGTCGGCGGTGATGAACGGCAGGTTGATCTGCGTCTCCTGCGTGGTCGAGAGCTCGATCTTGGCCTTCTCGGCCGCCTCGTACAGGCGCTGAAGCGCCATCGGGTCGGCAGACAGGTCGATGCCCTGCGACTTCTTGAACTCGGAGACGAGCCAGTCGACGATCGCCTTGTCGAAGTTGTCGCCGCCGAGGTGGTTGTCGCCGGCGGTGGACTTCACCTCGAAGACGCCGTCGCCGATCTCGAGCACGGACACGTCGAAGGTGCCGCCGCCGAGGTCGAACACGAGGATCGTCTGGTCTGACTCCTTGTCGAGGCCGTACGCGAGCGACGCGGCGGTGGGCTCGTTGATGATGCGCTTGACGTCGAGCCCGGCGATCTTGCCGGCATCCTTGGTGGCCTGACGCTGGTCGTCGTTGAAGTACGCGGGGACGGTGATCACTGCGCCGTCGACGGACTCGCCCAAATAGGCTTCGGCGTCGGTCTTCAGCTTCTGCAGGATCATCGCCGAGATCTCCGGCGGGGAGTGTTGCTCGCCACCGGCTTCAACGCGCGCGTCGCCGTTGGGGCCGGAGACGACCTTGTACGGGACGATCGACTCCTCCTCGCGCACCTCGGCCTCCTTGCGGCCCATGAAGCGCTTGATCGAGAAGACTGTG
>Ga0208849_1002198_pt1 | contig 11185 bp, 6 predicted proteins | sample NGESurdeep072012_10_FD_184470 | JGI IMG/M metagenome (GOLD analysis project Ga0208849, IMG submission 184470) | Arctic peat soil microbial communities from Barrow, Alaska - NGEE Surface sample 53-3 deep-072012 (SPAdes) | ecosystem: Environmental > Terrestrial > Soil > Wetlands > Peat ...
CCCGCCGCTGGCAAGTGTGGGCGTGACGTGAGCGCGCGCTGTTTGTACCTGGACCTCGACGGCACGCTGCTCGGCCGCGGCGCGGCGCTGCTGCGCGATGGCGAGGGGAACGTGTCGATCGACGGGGTGCGCGCGGTGCAGGCGTGCATGCGCGCCGACGTGGAGGTGGTGCTGATGTCGGGGCGCCGGCGCGCGCAGGTGTTCGAGGACGCGCGGCTGCTCGGTCAGAGCTCTTTCATCTACGAGGCGGGCGCGTGCGTGGTGCTGGACGGGGAAGAGCACTGGCTGACGGGCGATCTGTTGCCGGGCGAGCTGAGCATCGCCGAGCAGATCGAGCGCTCGGGCGCGCCGGCATTACTGCTGGAGCGTTATCAGGGCCGCTTGGAGTACCACGAGCCGTGGCACACCGAGCGCGAGGTCTCACACCTGTTCCGCGGCCTGGTCGACGCCGGCGAGGTCGACGGGCTGCTGGCCGAGCACGGCCACGGGGACCTGCGGCTGGTTGACAACGGCGTGGTCAACCGCCGCTCGCCCGCGCTGGCGGAGCTGGAGCACGTGCGCGGCTATCACCTGCTGCCGGGCGGCGCCTCGAAGGCCGGCGGGGTCGCTTTTCACCGCCGCGCGCGGGGATATGCGCGCGAGGAGACGTTCGCGGTGGGGGACTCGCGCGAGGACCTGGGATGCGCAGCGCAGGTGGACACCTTCTGGCTGGTGGCAAACGCGATGCAGCGCGATCCGTCGATGCGCGAAGCGCTGGCCCAACACGAGAACGCGCGAGTAACGGAGGCCGGGCACGGCGCGGGGGTCTACGAGGCCGTGGTGAGCACTTTGATGGGCTGACTTTTGAGATCGTCCGCGTGGCGCGGTGGGCGCCCAAGGCGCGCTGAGGCGGGGGGCCTCCGTGCCCCGCCTCACTCGGTGATCCCCTCTCGCTTCTCCTCCTCGTAGACGCATACGCTCCGTACCGTGCTATCAATCAACTTGACTTCTTGGCTCTGTAGAGCGGTTTGCCGGTCTTTTTGCGGTTGGGGGTTGCAATTGCCGACCCTTTGTGCTTATAGTTCTCGGTAGAGGTTCTCCGTCGTTTGGGGGCACGAAATAGATCGGGTTTGGGTTGGTCCTCTGGATCGATGTCAAGCGCTTTGTAGGGGATGTTGGGGAGAGGGCCGGATCGCATGAAGAGGGGTTGTTTTCGCGTGAGTCCACAGGGGACAGATGTGATGGGGACGGCTGCGGCCCAGGGTGGGCCCGTATGTAGATGCGTCAGCGCTGCTGACACATCTCTCTCTCTCTCTCTCTCTCTCTCTCTACCCCCGGTCTATTAGGCAAAAAGCCTAGTTTCGGCGTCCGTCGAGGCGCCCGCCACCAGCTTCTAGATCGTCCTCGCCGCGGCTGTGCCCGCGGCTTCTGCCGTTCTCTGGGCGCGCCGGTTGTGGGTGGTGAGCGCTGATGGCCTCTGCTGGGCGTGTACGTATGCGGCGTCCGGGTACGCCAGGTCCTCGCGGGGGCGGGGTGTATGTGTCGGAGCTTCAGCGTGTGCGGCTGCTCGACGCGACGTTCGCGGTGGTGGCCGAGGATGGGTATCGGCGGATGACGGCGCGGCGGGTATCCGGCCGCGCGGGTGTCTCGAATAAGACGTTCTATGACCTGTTCACCGATCGCGAAGATTGTTTCCTCGCGGCGTTTGACCATGCGGTCGATCGGATCGCCGGGGTCGTGCTCCCCGCGTGGGAGGGTGAGAAAGAGTGGGCCACACGCATCCGTGCGGGCCTCGGGGCGCTACTCGGCTTCCTTGATGTTGAGCCGGCGCTGCGGCGGCTGGTGTTCGTGGAGGCGCTCGGCGCCGGCCCTCGCGTCCTCGAGCGTCGCGCGCAGGTATCGGAGGTTCTGAGGCGGGCTGTCGATCAGGGCCGCACGGGTGTGAAAGCCGGCCGCGAGCTGCCGCCACTGACCGCGGAGGGCATCGTCGGCGCTGCCTTCAGCGTGATCCACGCGCGGCTGTTGCAGGAGTCAGCCGGTTCACTGCTCGACCTGTTGAACCCGTTGATGGCGACGATCGTGCTCCCCTACCGCGGGCACGCGGCTGCCGCGCAAGAGCTTCAGTTCAGCAAAGCAGGTCCGGGCTTCCTCCCGACCGATAAGCCCGCGAAGTCGGGCCGGTCAGGAGGAACGTCCGGGTCCTGCGCGGGTCGGGACGAAGTCCGGGTCCTGCGCGGGCCGGGAGGAACGTCCGGGTCCTGCGCATTTCGGCCGACGCTGCGCACGCTGATGGTCCTCGCCGCCGTCGCGGAGCTGGGTGAGCGGGGATCCAAGCCCAATAACCGCGAGGTCTCCGACGCCGCGCAGATCGTAGACCAGGGCCAGATCTCAAAGCTACTCGCACGCCTTGAGGGCATCGGACTGCTGCATAACACCGGCGGTCATATCCAGGGCGTACCCAACGCGTGGCGGCTGACACCCCACGGTGAACAAGTCGTGCGCGCGACGCGCCCTCACAGCCGGCGAACCGACGGCCGCACGAGTGCCCCGAGGGCGACGCCATGACCCGCGATCGCAGCTTCGATCCAACAGCTCTCGGCCGCTCCCGCTGTTCCGCCCTCGCGCGTGTCGTCATACAACAAGCGAGGGGCCTCCCCTCTTTCCTGGAGGAGACGGTTCAATGAGTCGGTCATTTTCCCCCCGCGCGTGTATGGTCGCGCTCGCGCTGCTCTCGGCCTCCGCGATGGTCGCCCTGACCGCCGTCACCCCATCCGCGGCCGGCGCCTACGCAACGCCTGCTCCTGGGCCCGAACCGGGAGCTGCCGGCCTCCCCGACGGCCGTGTCTATGAACAGGTGACGCCACCGGACAAGTCGGGCTACCAGGCGGGCGTTTCAAATAGCGGCGTGCCGCCGGTGATGAAGGCGGCAGCCAACGGTAACGGTGTGCTGTTTAACGACAGCGGCCCGATCGGCAGTTCTGCGACGGGCGTCCAGAACTGGACGGTCGCCAAGCGCTCGGGGACCGGCTGGCAAGACACCGGCATGATGCCGCGTGCTCTGGGGGCGCAGTCAGGCATAGCCACAGTCTCCCAGGCGTTCGCTATCTCTGCTGATTTCTCCACGATCGTGTTCGAGCCGGTGTTCAACGGTGGCGGTTTGGCCCCGTATGTGGCAGGCGAGAACTCGTTTGAAGGCGGTCTCTTGGGTGTCGGGGATCCGGCCATCTTCGAGCACGAAGTCGGCTCGCCGGTAACCAATTGGCTCGGATCTCCGACGATCGCCAAACCGCACGGTGACACCTATTCGCCAGGAGAAGTTCGCGGAGGATATATTGCTGGGGCGTCGAGTGATCTCAGCACCGACTACTTCGGCTTCTCGGGCACGTTGACACCTGAAGACGGCATTCCGAACCCATCGCTGGGCAACGTCTCGCGTGCGGCAATCGTTGCCGGCGAGTCGACCGGAGGTAACGACCCGGGCTTCTATGAGTGGCACGATGGCCAGTTGAGCGCCGCCGGGGTTCTGCCCGATGGATCGCTTGATCCCTACGGAGCTGTCCCCGCCACCACAACAGCCGCCGGCCCGAACAGGTTCACCGGCGGCAGCCTCCAAAACCAAGTGTCTGAAACGGGAGCTGCGGCCTTCTTCGTGAGCCCGGCGCCTGAATCGGGCAGCGGCCGAACTCCTGAGCTGTACGTCCGCGAGACCGCCGCCGACGGCACGCAACGCACGTCGCTCGTCTCGCGCGACGCTCTCCTGCCCGACGTAAATGGTCTGCCGGCGCCTGCGCCAAAAGGTCCGGCACAAGTCGAATCGCTCCTGACGTCACAACATGCCCGAAGCTATATGTATGCATCACCGGATGGCTCGCGGGTCTTCTTCACGAGCACCGATCGCCTCACGGCGGCCGCTCCCGAAGACGAATCTGGAAAGTTCTATGAATTTCAGCTCGCCACCGAAGAGCTCAAGTACCTTCCAGGCATTGACCTGCCGAGCACCGAAGCGGGGGGGCCTGCTGCGGCTCAGGTACTTGCGTCGACCCCGGACGGATCTAGTTTCCTGTTTGAAAAGCTTGCGCCGGAAAAACTCGGACATGGGTATGAACCGGTCGAACTGGATCTGTTCACAAACGGGCAGGTCGTTGCAATCGCACCGCTTTCGGCGGAGGTTGAAGTCGCGGACACAACCCCCACCGGATCGGTGTTCGTCTTTCAGACAGCCGCCGAAATCCCAGGCTTCAACGACAGTGGCCCAAACAAGAGCACCGAGGTATTCCGCTACGAAGCTGGTGCTGGCCGGCTCAGTTGCATCTCCTGCACGGGCCCAGGAGTTGTGCCAACGCAGTCTGCTGTTCTGGCCAACTCGTACACCGGTACCGGGACCGGAGCTTTCGGCTCAACGGGCGGGCTGGCGTTCGCCGACCGGGGCGTGTCCAGCGATGGTACCCGTGTAATTTTCGATACGCCGGAAAAGCTCGTGCCGCAGGCGATTAACGGCGTCAGGGACGTCTATGAGTGGGAGAAGGGAAAGCTGTACCTGATCTCATCGGGCACGAACTCTGAACCTTCATATTTTGGTGACATCAGCGAAGACGGGAACGACATATTCTTTCTCACCGCGCAAGGCCTCGTTGCTGGTGATACTGACGGGGCGTACGATGCCTATGACGCGCGGGTGCCTCGTGCAGGCGATAGTCCACCCGCGTCGGCGACCCCATGCGAAGGAGAAGCGTGTCAGGGGCCGCCGAGCGTGCCGCAGCTCCTAGGGCCGCCTGCCAGCGCGACGTTCTCGGGTCTCGGCAATCCGCCTCCTGCCTCAGTGCCCGCGGCGACATCGAAATCCAAGCCGAAGAGGGCGCCCAAGAAATGTAAGAAGCGCCGGACGCTCAAGCACGGCAAATGCGTTGAACGTAAGGCCAAGAAGCCGAGCCGAAAGGGTCGGTCATGATGAAACTAAGGACCCTGGCGGTGAGCGCAATTGTGCTGGGCGCAACGCTGCTGATCGCGACGCCAGGTGCGTCCGCCCTGCAGACGCCAAGGTGGCAGATCACGTCCGTGTCCACGCCAACCAACTATTCACCGGGGAGCACCGAGGATGCGCTGGTCGTGACGGCCGTCAACGTGGGCGGCGCCTCGACTGACGGAAGCACGGTGACGCTGTCCGACTCCTTGCCTGTAGGCCTGGCCTTTGGCAGCATTCCCTTGGTTGGGACCGTAATTGCCGACGATGCCTTTCAGGGCGGGGACCTCGGCTTCCCTCAATCGGAGCTCAGCTGCACGACTGTAGCGTCTACTGTGAATTGCACGTGGGCACATAGCGTCGATCCCGGTGATGTCCTGACGTTGAGGATCGCTGTGACCCCGCAAGCTGGCGCCGGCCCCAGCGTCACCAATACGGCGACCGTGTCCGGCGGGGGGGCAGCGACCGCGTCTGTCAGCAGTCCAGTGACGATCAGCGCGATACCGGCGGCTCCCGGCTTCGCTCCGGGCAGCGTAGCCGTCGACCTGTCGACGATGCAGGCTGGAGCCCACCCAAACCTAACGACAACCTTTGCGATCAACACGAGAACATACGCTCACCCGGTTAGCGCGCCGAAGGATGTGCTGTTCGACCCTCCGGTCGGATTTGTCGGCAACACGGTGGGCATGCCGAGATGCCCGGTCGCGGCGATCGTCGCCGGAACATGCCCGAGGACGGCGATTGTCGGAGAGGCGACGGTAACCGGACTGTCAAGCATCGACAGCGAGTACTCGAGGCTCGCAAATCCCGTGTATAACATCGCGCCGGCGCCAGGCGAGCCCGCGGCTTTTGCTTTCTTCGCTAACGAAACGACGGTGCGGCTAGATACGATTGTGCTATCTGACGGCGACTATGGAGTGAGAGTGACGTCGGCAAACCTATCGGAGAACAACGCCCCTCTGGCCGCGACCGTAATGATCTGGGGTGTTCCCGCGGACCACAATGGGCCGGGGCCTGATAATCCGGGCCTTGGCCTCGGCGGGCCGAGCTCGGCGCCTCGTGTGCCACTGCTGACGAACCCGACGCAATGCTCTGAACCGCTGAGTGCGACGCTGTCAACCGACGCGTGGACGGAACCCGGCGTGTTTGGAGGGCCTCCGCCAGTCAACCTCCAGACGCCTTCTGGCTGCGACGAGCTTCCATTCAGCTCATCGATGTCGATGATCCCGGACACCTTCGAAGCCGGGGCTCCGGCGGGCTATGACCTCGATCTGACGGTTCACCGGGAACAGGATTTCGAACCCGAAGGGGTGGCGGCGGCCGACGTCAAGGATGTGACGGCTGTGCTGCCGGTCGGTACTGTCATTTCACCCTCAGCGGCGACGGGTCTGGCGGCGTGCTCGGATGAGCAGTTCTTCGGGCCCGATGAAAAACGGGGGCTCTCGCAGCCGGCGACGGTGGGCGCATGCCCCCGCGGATCTCAAATTGGCACGGTGCGCATCAAGACGCCCGCGCTCGAAGAAGCATTGCAGGGAAATGTGTATCTCGGTGCTCCTCTGTGCGATCCGTGCAGCCCGGCTGACGCGCAGAGCGGGCGTATGGTTCGTCTGTTCGTGCAGGCAACGAGCGAAGGCGAAGGGGGCATCGTCGTCAAGCTCGAAGGCACCGCGTCGATCAACCAGCAGAGCGGGCAGATCACCGCGACGTTCAAGGACAACCCGCAGCTGCCGTTCAGCGATTTCAAGATGTCGCTAACGGGGGGGCCGCGGGCGACTCTCGCGAATCCGAGCGTGTGCGGGCCCGCGACGATCTCCGCGGATCTCACGCCGTGGAGCACCCCGTTCACGCTGGACTCAGCTCCGACGAGCACCTTCAATGTGACGGGATGCCCGCCCCCGCAGTTTGATCCGTCGTTCACGGCGGGCACGACGAATAACCAGGCCGGGGCGTTCAGTCCCTTCACCGTGGCGTTTGGCCGTACCGATGCCGACGAGGACCTCAGCCGCATCCAGATGCAGCTACCGCCTGGCCTATTGGGGACCGTTGCCTCGGTGCCGCTGTGCCACGAACCCCAGGCAGCGCTGGGCACCTGTGCGAATGAAAGCCTGATCGGTCACACGCAGGTCCTGACGGGTCCGGGCGCCCAGCCCTTCCTCGTGACCGGTGGGCAGGTGTTCCTCACTGAGGGCTACAAGGGTGCGCCGTACGGCCTGTCCATCGTTGTGCCCGCCAAGGCCGGGCCGTATACGCTCTCTGGGACGACCGGCACAGGCGTTGTTGTGGTCCGCGCTGCCATTAGTGTCGACCCGCACAGCGCGGCACTGACCATCACAAGCGATCCCCTGCCTACGATCCTCGATGGTATTCCCTTGCAACTGAAGGTCGCGAACGTCACGATCGACCGCGCGGGATTCACACTGAACCCTACGAGCTGCAATAAGATGGCAATCGCGGGGACCGTCACGAGCACTCAGGGCGCGAGCGCGAACGAGTCGTCGTCATTCCAGGTCACCAACTGCGCTGCGCTCGCCTTCAAGCCTCGGTTCGTGGTCTCGACTTCGCACAAGACCTCGAAAGCAAACGGCGCGAGCCTCGACGCGAAGGTAACGTTCCCCGGAGCAGCCCAGGGCACCGAGGCAAACATCGCTCGGGTCAAGGTCGATCTCCCAAAGCAACTGGTCTCACGCTTGACGACCCTCCAGCGGGCCTGCCGGGCCGCGACGTTCGCAGCAAACCCGGCTAGTTGCCCGCCGGAATCCGTCATCGGGATCGCCAGGACCACCACGCCGATCGTCCCCGGCACGCTGACTGGCCCTGTGTACTTCGTAAGCCACGGCGGGGAAGCATTCCCAGACCTCGAGGTGCTCCTGCAGGGCGATGGTGTCAGGGTTGATCTCGTTGGCTCTACGTTCATCTCCAAGCAGGGGATCACGAGCTCCACGTTCAAGAACGTGCCCGACGTCCCGATTTCGAGCTTTGAGCTGTACCTTCCCGAGGGCAGGTACTCTGCACTTGCCGCGAACGGGAATCTATGTACCTCCAAGCTCGCCATGCCCACAGAATTTGTCGCGCAGAGTGGCGTGACGATCCATCAGAGCACGAAGATCAGCGTGACTGGATGCCCGAAAAACCTGACGTCGGTCCAGAAGCTCGCGAAGGCGCTCAAAGCGTGCAAGAGCGGCAAGACCAGGAGCAGGCGCAGCGCCTGTGCTAGGCAGGCTCGGGAGAAGTACGGCTCGAAGCCACAGAGCAAAACCAAGAAGGCGGCCGGAGGCCGAAGGGCGGCTGAAGGTCAAACCCGACGCGGAGGCAAATCATGAAAGGCGTCCGCAGGCTAGCAGTGGCCGGGGCGGTCTGGGCGTGTCTGCTGGCATGCCCCGTTGCTCACGCGTTCGCCGGAGTGGGTCACGAGCACCTCTCGCAGATTCCCGGGTTTGCCACGCCATGGGGCCTGACCTTCGACTCAGGGGGCAGTCTCTACGTTGACAACACGCTCGCCAGCGTCGGCGAAGTCGATGTCATCAATGCCAAAGACGAACAGCAGCCGTCGATCGGCCTCGGTACCCTGGTGGAAGGTCGCGTCCTCAGCACCAAATATGCCCGTAACGCATCGGTAGACAGGGCCACGGGTTACGTATACGTCGCGGATTCCGGGCCTGACGGGGTCTACGTGTTCAAGCCCGTAGGTGGAGGCGTATACGAAAACATTTCGTTCTGGACGGGGGCGAACGCGGGAGGATTCGGCGGCGGCTACGTCTCGGTTGCCGTCGACAACAACCCGCCGAGCCTCTCCGATCCACACGGGGGAGACGTGTATGTCGAGTCCTCGTCGAATAGGGCCGTCGACATCCTTAGGCCGAACCCGCCCGGCCCGACCGAAGCCGAAGAAGGTGTGTCCGAAGGGGAACTTGAAAGACCGCCGGAAGGATTCTCGTTCCAGGAAAACGTCGCCATGGCCGTCGATGGCACGGGCAAGGTATACGTTCCCAACAGCGGTGACCGCGTGGTCGACGAGTTCAGTGGTTCAGGGGCGTTCCTGCAGGTGTTGAACGGTGTCGAAACGCCGGCAAAAGCCTTCGGCGAACCGATCGCCGCCGCGGTGGACGAATCCACAAGCGACCTGTACGTGGTCGACAAGACCAACCACGTCGTCGACCAGTTCGATTCCGCCGGAAACTATAAGGCGGACATCAAAGGCAGCCTCAAGCAACCTCTGGGCGTCGCGATACAGAACCTGGTGGGTCCGGCCGAAGGAGACGTGTATGTCTCCGACGGTGAAGCCGGAGTCGTCGAAATCTTCGGCCCCGACGTGGTCGGACCAGCACCCCTGGTCAACACCGGTCTACCGAAGCAAGAAACTCCTACGACAGCCACGGCCACGGGAACGGTCGACCCCGAAGGCTCATCGACCACAGACTGGTTCGACTACGGGCCCACAGAAGCCTACGGCAGCGAAACGACCCATGAACCGGCCGGCGAAGGGACCGCCGACGTCACAGCCGAAGCAAACCTCGAAAACCTCGAACCGCACAAGACCTACCACTACCGGCTTGCCGGGGAAAACGCATTCGGACTCAGCGACGGACAGGATCAAACGCTCACCACCAGCTCCGAACGGCCAAGCATCGAAAGCGGAAGCGAGGCTGCCGACTCCATCACTGGATTCGGAGCCAAGCTGCACGTCCGGGCGAACCCCGAGAACGAAGCCACACGCTATTACTTCGAATACGGCACCAGCCCAACCCTCCAAAGCGCCTCTACCTCACCGACGCCGCCGGGCGAAATCCCGGCCGGGAGATACGGCGACGAAGCGCTCGACACAGATGTGACGGGCCTGCACGGAAACACGGTCTACTACTATCGCGCTGTCGCGGAAAATGGGGCCGGCAGAACCGAAGGCACGATAGAAACATTCCAGACGACTCCAGGGCCGCCGATCGTCGCTACGGGCAGCCTTCCCAGCGCGTCTGCGGGGAGTGCCACCGCAATCGGCACGATCAACCCTGAAACACTCGAAACAACGTATTACTACCAGTACGGCACTAGCCTGGCCTATGAACAAAGCACACCAGCGGCCAGTGCGGGCTCCGGCAGCACAGACGTCCCGGCGCTCGGCACCCTGAGCGACCTGAGCGCGAGCACCCGTTACCACTACCGTCTCGTGGCGACCAACGACGTCGGCACGAGCTATGGGGAAGACGAGACCTTTACCACGCCCGCAGGAGCCACGCCAACCGCGATCACGGGCGGAGCGAGCGGCGTCACCTCGACAGCCGCGACTATTTCAGCGACGATCGCAACACTGGATCTGCCGACAAACTACGGGTTCCAGGTCGGCACCGAAGCGGGGAGCTACGGCCCTGCGACCGGTTTCGCCAGCATCAGCCCAGGGCGCGGTGAAGTGACCGTAACCCTGGCGTTGCAGAACCTCGAGCCGGGCGCAACCTACCACTACAGGGCTATAGCGAGCAATCTATACGGTCCAGCTGCAGGCGCCGATCAGGTATTTACGACCCCAGCGATCCCTACCCCCCTTAGCCTACCCATCACAGCCTTGCTCGTCACGACTCCTGCCGTCGCGTTTCCGGGGGAGACGCAAAGCGACGATTCGCCGAGACCGAAGGTGTTGACGAGGGGACAGAAGCTCGCGAAAGCGTTGAAGGCGTGCAAGGCGAAGCCGAAGAAACAGCGTGCGGCCTGCGAGAAGCAGGCCGAGAAGCAGTACGGCCGGGTAGCGAAGAAAAAGACGAAGAAAAAGTAGAACCTCGACGTACGTAACGCGATCCGTCGATGCGCGAAGCGCTGGCCCAACACGCGAACGCGCGCGTCACCGAGGCCGGGCACGGCGCGGGGGTCTACGAGGCCGTGCTCAGCACCTTGATGGGCTGACTACTTCCCCACCGCGCGCCGCCATGCGCGGCGCCAGAACCCCGGCTGCGGGCGGCGCCAGCGGGCGGGCGGGGGCACCGTGGCGCGTACCAGCGCGACCCAGTCGTCCAGCGGCAGCTCGCCAGAGATCAACCGCCCGAGCGCAGTGGTTATCGGCGCTCGCCCGTCCGCCCGGCCACCGGTCTCTCCGTCGGTCCGTCCATCGGTTCCTCCCTGTGCCGGCTCACCGGCACGCTCCAATGCGCGTGCAAGCAGCGGCACCGACTCCAAGGCCTCGACCGCCTGGCCGATACGCGCGGGGATCTCCGCGGCGGGCACGCCCGCGGCCAGCAACTCGCCCGCGCGGCGGTTGCGGCT
>Ga0208849_1002199_pt1 | contig 11174 bp, 7 predicted proteins | sample NGESurdeep072012_10_FD_184470 | JGI IMG/M metagenome (GOLD analysis project Ga0208849, IMG submission 184470) | Arctic peat soil microbial communities from Barrow, Alaska - NGEE Surface sample 53-3 deep-072012 (SPAdes) | ecosystem: Environmental > Terrestrial > Soil > Wetlands > Peat ...
CGAGGGCGTTGGCGAGCGTCGAGCCGCCTTCCACATCGCGACGGATCGCGATGAGGATGGGCTTGAGTTGCGCATCTTCAGTCTGTACGCTCAGGACGTCGAGGCAGCGGACCATGGCGAGGCCGGCATTGATCATCGTCGCGAATTGGCGCGAGAAGACGACGAGCGACTGCTCGCCGACGCCCCGGAACTTCCCGATGACGGAATTCAGGTCGGCGTTAAGAACACCGCCGCCCTTTTGGGTGATGCCGGTGACGTAGTAGTTCATCTCGCGGAGCTTGGACCGCAGAACGCGTTCGTTCTCCGCTTCGATGACGCCGTTGACGGTTTTTCCCGATGCGTCTTTCGCTTGATATGCGAAACTAGGCATTGATATTTTTCTCCAGGGTTAGAGTTGCGTGTGCTCGCCTACAAGCAAGATCACGAGCAGGACGAGTATCCAGAGCAATGACATCTGCATGTGGTGTCTCCTTACACTCCCTCGATGAGCTTCCGCAGCTCTTCGGGATGCATCGAGGCGTTCAATGCCTCTTCAGCGGTGATCATATGTTTGCGCACGAGATCGCGCAGCGACATGTCAAATGTCTGCATGTGCATGATGCGGCTCGTGACGATCGCGTTGTGGATCTGGTGGGTCTTGTTCTCGCGAATGAGGTTGCGGATGGCCGGGGTGGCGATCATGACCTCGGCTGCGGGCACCCGGCCGACGCCGGATGCATGCGGGAGGAGCCGCAGACAGACGACGGCCTCGATGACCGAGGCCATCTGTACGCGGATCTGTTGTTGTTGGTGTGAGGGGAACACGTCGACGATGCGGTCGATGGTCTGAGCGGCGTCGGACGTGTGCAGGGTGGCGAAGACCAAGTGGCCGGTCTCGGCGATGGTCAACGTGGTGGCGATGGTGTCCATGTCGCGCATTTCGCCGACCATCACGACGTCGGGATCCTCACGGAGCGCGGCGCGCAGGGCATTGGCGAAGCTGTAGGAGTCGTGTCCGATCTCGCGCTGGTTCACCATGGACATCTTGTGGTAGTGCAGATACTCGATCGGATCTTCCATGGTCAGGATGTGACGCGCCATCGTTTGATTGATGACGTCGACCATGGACGCGAGGGCGGTGGACTTACCCGAACCGGTGGGCCCGGTCACGAGTATGAGCCCGTGCGGTCTGGCCACGAGGTCGGCCATGACGGGCGGCAGATTCAAACTGGAAAGAGGAGGGACGGTGGACGGGATCGCGCGCAACACGGAGCCGATGACGCCCCGCTGCTTGAACGCATTGATACGGAAACGTCCGAAGCCTTTCAACCCGTGCGAGAAGTCGAGCTCGAGATTCTTCTCGAAGCGCTCTTTCTGCGAATCGGTCAAAATGCTATAGACGAGCTTCTTCATCTCGTCGGGATTGAGTTTCGGGAACTCCGTGGGTGTGAGACGACCGTCGATGCGCAGCATCGGTGGCAACCCCACGCACATGTGCAGATCTGATGCGCCTCGTTCGATAGTGACGCGCATCAATTCGTCCATGCGGACGCCGAGCAGGTCGGTTACATTTGTTGCCATGAAATCGTTTCGCTCACCGTGTCCCGCAAGGAATGGAGCAGTAGCATTCGCCACTTGCTATTCTATCGGCACATCAGGTCCCGGATGTAACCCCTCGGGCGACCATCGTGGCAGCACTCGAGCCGCAACGATCGGGAGTACAAGTATGGCGATCGCCGCGATGACGAACAGCACATCATTAGCAGGCGATGGGACTACGCCCTCGTGCGCGTATCCAAGCAGTCCAAGCGCCGCGAACCATCCGGCGTATACTCCCCACGCGCCGCGTCGGGCGGCAAACGGCGCGATCCATACGAGATACCAAGGATGCAAAGCGGGCATGATCCAGATCAGCGCAGCGACCGGTCTACTCAGGTCAGACGCGGATTGTCTGCGGGCGTATCGCGCGACCGACACCGCGAAGACAGCAGCGAACGCGGCGAGCAATGCGAACTGTATCGCGCGCGGCCACGTGATGAGCCCGAGGTATGGCAGAACCGGCAGCCATGACGCGATCGGCGCGCCGGATTCACCGCCGCGTATGAACGGCAATGCTGCGAGCCAGTTGAGCGACATCATGAGCGAACTGCCGATCGCCGCCGCACTGTGCGCGGCAGCAGACCCGAATGTGAAGGGGCGCGAGCATAGCCACGGCAGCGCGACGGCTAGACAGGTCAGCAAGATTCCGGCCATCCGGTTGGATTTCGCGGCGCGGATCACGAGAAACGGCAGTGCGACCAACGCTACGTACTTCACCGCGATCGATGCGCCGATCAACAATCCGGCGACCAACGGATATTCGTCGACCAGTGCGAACGCCCACACCGCGGGAGCGACCATCAACAGATCGTTGTGCCCGCCGATGCCCGCCTCGAACAGAATGACGGGATGGAACGCATACGCGGCGAGCCGGCGCGTGCGTTGCGGCGCGTCAAGTTTGCGCAGCATGCGCGCGAGGCCGAACGCGGTGACTATCGCGGCGGCAAGTCCGATGGCCCGCCACGTCCACAACTGTGTGCGCACGTCGAGGGCCGACTCCAATTTGGCGATGGCGCCCGCGAATATCGTGAATCCTGGCCCGTACGGATCGCCAAACGGCGGATTGTGCAGCAGCGCGTAGAGCCGCGACATCGTCTCGTCTGCCACCTGAATCGGCGCGGCGAGGTCGTACGGATTGATGCCGAAGACACCGTAGAGGCGCCCGTATGCGACGTAGTAGTACGGATCGATCGAAAGCTGCACGGAAAAAAATGTGAGCGCAAGTCCGGCGATCGCGAGTCCGGCGATGATCCACATCGGTCCGCCGCCATTTTCGCAGGCTGCGATGTTGGTCAGCCGCGCGCCGAGAACGCATATGAGCAGGATGACCGCCCAGATCGCGCCGAGCACCTGCCATCCGGCCGCGAGCTGCACGACGGGCATGGGCTGCGCCAAACCCAGCAGATAGTAGGCGTCGTGGCCGCTGCCTGCCGCCGGTACGGAATGTTGCGCGATCACCCACACGAGCGCGGAGCCTGCGAGAGCGACGACCGCCATGATGGCGATGAGACCCGACGCGCGCAGATTCATGCGATTCTCCGCCGGCGTCGATCGGCGACGACGATCACCGGCACGGCCAAGAACACCACGCACGCCGCGATCGGCACCCAGAACAGCGACGCCGGCGCCGCGATGCCGTCGAGCACGTACACGCCGAGCAGCAGCGCGCCGTACCACCAAGCATAGACGCCCCACGCGCCGCCCGACGCCGTGGCGGGCAAAACCCACAACCCGTACCAGGGATGCATCGATGAGATCGACCACAAGAACGCCGTGTACGTGCGCCAGATCTCGCCGATGCGCGGCCGCAATACGTAACGCACGATCGAGATGGCGGCCACGACAAGGAATACCGCAAGGACCGCGACCTGGACGAGACGCGGCCACGACGCGGTGCCGAACATCGGCAACTGCGGCAGCCACGCAAACGCCGGGCCCGACGCGACGCCGGCAGCGAAGAGCGGAATATTCACCAGCCAATCCGGCGACATGGAAAAGGCGTTGCCCAACAGCGCGGCGTTACCACCCGCCCCGCCCGGCGTCGCGAACGCCCGGCCGCACAACCACGGCACGGCGAGCGAGACCGCGCCGGCAGCGATCCACGCGACGCCGTGCTTTCGCGCGATTCGTTTCAACAGGAACGGCAACGCGATGAGTGCGGGAACCTTGATCGCGATTGCGGCGCCGGCGAGCAAGCCGGCGATCAACGGCAATTCGTCCGCCACGGCGAACGCCCAAAGTCCGGCCGCGAGCATCATCACGTCGTTGTGCGCGCCGACGGCGGATTCATAAAGCGCCAGCGGATGCAGACCAAACGCGCCCGCGCGCCGGCTCGCGTTTTCGGGCCCGAGCGAGCGCAGCGAATAGGCGATGGCCGCTGTGGCCGCGACGAGCGAAGCGACCGCGACCGCACGGAACGACCATGCCGCAACCAAGAGGCTTGCGCCGCTTTCAACTCGGCCGAGCAGCCCGGCGAGGATCGTCCAAAGCGGTCCGTACGGATCGCTGAACGGCATTGTGCTCAAAAACGGCAAGATCGGCCCGATGACCGGATCGGCGGACGTGAGCGGATGCGTGATGGCATATGGATTGACGCCGAAATGTCCGTAGAGCCGGCTGTAGATGACGTATGCGTACATATCGCCCGATTGGACGATCGGGAAGAGCGAGAGCACTGCCGCAACACCCACCTGAACGCCGATGAGCCAGCGAAGCGCTCTGCGGCCCGCACCTGCCAGGGAACGCAAGAAGTACACGCTCGCGCAGGCGAGCGCGGCCAACATCGCCCACACCGTGAGAACCACGTTCCAGCCCGGCGCCGCTTGCTGCACGACGTGGATCGGCAAGCGGTAGCCCCCGAGGTAATTCCCGTGTTGGAATGCGTCGTAGAAATAGATGGTCTTTGACGCAGCGAACCCTGCTGCGACGGCGCCGGCCGCTGCTATCGCCGCAAACGCGACGGCGATGCCCATGCGTGACTTCATCGCATCGCCCCTGACTGCGCGAACGCGTACACGATCACATCGTGCGCGGCGAAGACGCGCTTGATCGCGCCGGCGCGCTCATCGGCCGCGAGTACGGCCCAATCGATCTCCACCGGCGTGCGCGCGAGGTAGGCCGGGTTTGCGTCGACGATAATGAATTCGACCCGGTCCATCCTCAAGGCGCCGTAGCGGGTCGCGGGCGAAGTCGACCAATCGAGCCGCCATTGCGTTTGATAGTACGGGTTGAGATCGACGGCCGCCGCTCCCAGATAATACGAACGCACGTCATCGAGCGATGCGATGCGCGCGCCGGGCGCGAGCCGATCGAGCGCCCACGCACCGGCATCGTAGCTTTCGAGGCGGCCCGACAGATACTGTGCACCGGTCTGCGCGCCCGTGATGTACGCGAAACCCGGCGCGAGACTGTTGCTCGCATCGCGGCCCGGCTTCGGCAGCCAGTTGAGCGTGACACTTGCTGCCGCCAGAACGAGCAGCGCCCAACTGACCGCAGGTCTGTGACGCTCCGAGAGTGCGTCGAGTCCGGCGGCCGCCGCTATGGCGTATGTCGCAAGACCCGTCATCAGAAAGCGCCATTGGCGGCTCGTCCAAAACCAGACCGTGACCAAGACGAGCGTCAGCACGGCGAACGGGCGCGCGCGCGGCACGAAAAACGCGGCCGCGAACAACACCGCTGCAAGCCGCAGCGCGTATCCTTGATCGCCGCAGAAGACCTGCGGCTGCGTGAGCAATCGCCACGGCAACAATGCGAAATCGCCGGGCGTCGCGTGTCCACCGCACCAGTCGCGCGTCATCGAAACGTAGCGCGCAGCGAATTCGCGTGCCTCGGCCGTGTGCCCTAAGATGCCGCTCGCGAATGGATAGACCGGATCGCCGGTAAGCGCGAACGTCCGGACGTACCATCCGCCGGCGACGACCGCACACGATGCGATGGCCGCCGCGGTCGCGCGGACGCGAACGGGCGGCGCGCTCCGCCATGCCACGATCGCGATGGCAATGGCCGCTATGCCGAGGCCGGGAAACTTGATCGCTGCTGCGGCGCCCGCAAAAAAACCGATCGCCACTGCGGTGCGCGCGTCGAGATCGCGCTCTGTCAACGCAACGCCGAGCGCGCCGAGCGCGACAAGCGCGAACGGCACGTCCACGTAGAACGCGGGTGAAATCCAAAGCCAAAGGCTCGAAGAGGCGACAAGCGCACAGGTCAGCGGCCCGCTGCCGGCGCGCGCGCGTTCGGCGAGCGTACCCGCCATCAGCGAAAGCGCGATGCCTGCACCGAGCGAGGCAAATGTCGCGCCGGCGGACCCGGCGAGAGCGAAGACGGGCAGCGCTGCCGCTTCAGCGAGAAGCGGAAATGCGGACTGCGCGAGGTTTGGATCGAAGGCGAGCGTGCTGCGCGCGAGCGCTGCCGCCGCGATCGGCAGGTGATAGGCAAGCGGGTCCCAGTCGACGACCGGCAGCGCGGCGGCGACCACGGCGGTCAGCCAAGCCGCGCACGCGATGATCCACGCCGTCTTATCGAGCGCGCCCGCGTTCGAAAATGATTGCGCGACATCGCGAAGGCTGCTGCGCCACCCACGCGCGTGGGGAATCGCGAACGCGAGCGCGATGGCGAGCACGATCGTCAAGCTTACTGCGGAAAGCGCGTGGAAGAGCGCGAGCAGCGCCGCGGTTGAACCGATCAAAACGTACCCGGCGGGCGCGGCAAATACCCGGCGCTCTTGCGGCGGTAGGCGATTCAACATCGCGCCGGCAACCCAGCCGCCCACCGCGCCGGCAGCCGTCCAGAGCAGTGCGCTGGTCACGATTCCTGCCGCCAACCGGGCGGCGAACGAACCGGAATCGAGGATCGCCCCGAATACGCTCACAAGGATATCTTCGGACGCCCGGATGTATTTCCGCGCAATCGGCCGGTCGCGAGAGCCGTCCCGTAGCGCTCCGGCCCGGTCGGCCCGGCTCGGCGCGGAGCCCGTGCGGCCAAGGCTTTGCTCGTGCCGATAACCACTCTAGAGACAGCAATCGCCGCCTTCGGGCAAGGGACGCCGTTCGCAAAAATGGACCGCCAGATCGCCATCGGCGTCATGGCCTTCAACGAAGAAGGCAACATCGCGCGCCTGCTCGACAGCATCCTATGCCAGACAGCATACGATGATATCAATCGCGTGGTCGTGATCGCAAGCGGGTGCACCGACCGCACGTGTCCCATCGTCGAACGGTATGCGGCGGAGCATCCGAAGATCCACCTCGTCACCGAACCGGAGCGCGGGGGTAAAGTGCGGGCGATCAACACGTTCTTCGCACTCGCACCCGAACCAATCTTGCTCGTGTCGTCCGCGGACCTCATCTTCGAACCTCAGACGGTCGCCGCGTTGACCGCTCCCCTGGCAGACCCCGCTGTCGGTATGGTGGGCAGCCATCCGGTACCGCTCAATTCCGCAGACGATTTCATCGGCTTCACCGTCCAATTGATGTGGCAGCTGCATCACGAAGTCTCGCTCCGCAATCCGAAGATGGGCGAATTGATCGCCTTCCGCAACGTCTTCCGGGGACTCAACCCCGATACGGCCGCCGACGAAGTGCAGATCGAGCACGGCGTGAGGTCCGTCGGCTACGAGATCCGCTATGCGCCGGACGCGATCGTCCACAATCGCGGTCCGGAAACGCTGAGCGATTTCATAGCGCAGCGCACGCGCTGGATCGCATTCAATATGCGGATACAGCGCGTACATCGCCTGCCCGTTTCCACTCTGACCGCGACACCGCTGCTCGAGGCGATGGTCGCATACGTCCGCAGAGAGCGGCCTCGTTGGGACTGGCTCGTCGGTGCGGCGCTGCTCGAAATGTATTGTCGCGTGCGCGCGACCATTGAATATTCGCGCTGGAACTCAGGAACGTCGGGCAGCTGGACTCCGGTGGCGTCCACGAAACGGCTCGTCCATGACGCCGATCCAAACCACGCGCACGCCGGCATTCACTCTTAGACTTGCGCCGTTTCCAAAGCCGATAAAGCCTGCAGCGCGCGCTCGAACGAATCGCCACGCAGGGTCCGCTTCGCACGATCCGCCCGGATCCGGAGGCGCAGCCGCTCGGCGGCACGCAAGCCCGACCGGATGAAGGTCGACGCACGGCATAACCGGATGAGACACCCAAGCCAGAATGCGAGAACCGGCGCATCACCCCGTTCGCGCAGCCGCTGCGCCGCCTCGGCGGCCGTATCGTCCTCGCCGCGCACAAGGGCCTTGACGCAGACTTCGAGGAGCTTCAACCGTATCTGACCGCCGAGTCGTTCTCGAAGCGCGGCGCGCACGCCGGACGGAATGCGTGGGTCGGCGCACAGGTTCTCCATCATCACGGTCATGCCGGCAGCCACACGGGCGTCCTCGCGCGCCGACCCGGAGCCTGCGTGGTGCGTGTATACCGCGCACGGTTCGAACGAGACGGACACGGGAAATCGGGCAGCGATGCGCAGTTCGTAGTCGAGATCGCTCGGCGGACCAACCGCCGGATCGAGGAGCCCGACGTCGCGCAGCGCTTCGCGCCGGAATACGACCGCCGTCCACGTTGGATGGCGGTTGTCGAGCATCATGAACAAGCCGTCGGGCGGCGCGTATCGCCCTTCGCGCGGCCACCGCGCGATCGGGGCGTACCGGACCAAGCCCGCGTCATCCACCTCCACGGTCGAGCCGGCCGACAGATACGCGTCGGGATATGAGGCAAACCCGTTCATGCAGACTTCGTAGCAGTTCGGGAAAAGCGCGTCGTCGTCGGAGAGAAACGCGAAGTACGGCGTTTCGACGCGCTCCATCGCGTACAAGAAATTCTCAAAACCGCCGATATTGGTCTCGTGACGGTGGTACCGGACCCGCGCATCGCGCGCCGCGAACGTCCTTACGACTGCGGCGGTCTCGTCGTCGGATGCGTTGTCATAGACCCACAGCACGAGGTCGGCGTACGTTTGCGACAGTACGCTTGTGATAGCGCGCCGCAATAGGCGCGGGCGTGAGAACGTCGGGATGATCGCGGTTATGTTCGGCACGTTCAAGCGAACGTAGTGACCGCGTCGATCACGCGCTCGACGAACTCCTGACGCATATTCGAATGCAGAGGAAGGGTGACCACCTCGTCGACGACGCGTTCGGTCACGGTCATATCTCCGCGCCTCGCGTTTTTAAAATACGTGTGCCGGTGAACCGGCACGAAATGAATGCCCGCGTCTATTCCGCGCGCGCGCAAGTGCTCTATAAACGCGGGCCGCCGTCCGTCCGTCACTCGCAGGCTGTAGATGAACGGCGACACGCCGCTGAAATCCGTCCGCGGCGTACGTGCCCAAGGCAGGCCGTCAAACGCTGCGCTGTACGCGCGGCACACGGCTTGCCGCGAACGGATGAACTCGTCGACCCGTTTGATCTGCGAGATGCCGACGCTCGCCATGATGTTGGTGAGGTGATACCGGTAGCCTTCGCTGACCACGTCGTAGTCCCACGCGCGCCGGTTCTTGTAGCGCTCGGTTGTGTCTTTGTCCACTCCCAGTAGACGCAGCCGGTGCAGCTTCGCGAGTTCGAGGGGATCGCCGCCGACCACGCATCCGCCGTCGATCGACGTGATGATCTTCACCGGATCGAAACTGAACACCGCGACGTCGCCATCACTGCCGATCTTCGCCCCACCCATCTCGGTGCCGAACGCGTGACACGCGTCTTCGATGACGCGCAGGCCGCGCGCGCGAGCGAGCGCATAGACCCCCGCGCGATCGCACGGAATGCCGGCGAAATGCAGTGGAATCAGGGCTTTGGTGCGCGGCGTGACGAGCGCGCCGGCTTGCTCGCAATCCATACCGAGATCGTCGTCGCGGACATCGCACATCACGACCTCGGCGCCCGAGCTCGCGACGGCCTGATGGTCGGCCACGTAGTTGAACGATGGTGTGATGACCTCGTCTCCCACGCCGATGCCCGCGGCGCGCAACGCCACATGCAGCGCCGACGTGCCGGTGTTGACCGCGACAACGTGCCTTCCCGCGCCGCCGATATAGCCGGCGATGCGCTCCTCGAATTCCTGCGTGGACGCGCCCATCCCGAGCCAGCCGACATCGAGCGCGTCGGTAAGATGCTTGAGCGTGTCGACGCCGATGTGCGGCGCGAACACCGACGAAAGTCGCGCGTGGTGGTCCTCCGCCAGCCACAGTGGGAAGACGTTGAACCGGTGATTGCCGGGGAACATCGCATAGAATCCAGACAGATTGCCCAGCGTCTCTTCCATCACCTGGGCTCGTGCATCAACAAAGATCCGATGTACAGCAGGAACGATGTCGCGTAGCTGCTCCCGACTGCGGCCTGCCAGCAGCAATCGCAGGGAGTATTCACCCTGGGCCTTTTTGTCGAGAGCACGGATGACCTCGCTCAGGTCATCCACATTACTGTTCGCCGCCTTCGCGCCGGCACCGGTTTCAAGCGAGGCCGTATCGCGTCCGCTCATCACGCGCGTCAGCACACCGACCTTGAAGAACGAGATGAACTTTTCCTGGGCGTCGATCTCGCTTCGAGCCGCGGAGGCGGACTTCACACGCCACGTCGAGCACAGCACGCTATCGCAATCGAGCGCGAGCAGACCGGAGAAAAGACAGGGGCGTGATGCCTCCGGCGTCGTCTTCAGCGAAAACATCTGCACGTAACGTTTGCCGACCTGTACATGATCGCTGTGCCATGAGACCGGACTCTTGACGATCTGCCGGTCCACCCCGGTGTCGCTCCGCAGCTCATCGCGGCTGGACCATTCCTCCAAATTGAACAAATGGCTGAAGAACTGGAAGGCTTCGGCCTTACCGAGTAGCTTCAGACCAAGGGTGTTGCCGAGATGCGACGCTAGAATCGTCGCGGTCTTTCCAAGATCGGCCAGCATCCGCGAGGTGTCGATGGCGTCTCCCCGTGGCTTCTTCTCGAACGCTTTGACCTTCGACGGCTCCAGCGTCAGGCACCAATGAAGGTCGATCCTGCGAAACGCTGCTGTCTTATTGAGATGGGCAAGCCTGTCAGAAGCGAACGTCTCCGTGACTTCATTCGCGTACCTTGACTGCCGGGGAAGATCGAAGCCGGACATCACCCGCGTGTACTGATACAGACACGATCCTTCTGGCAGTCCACGTAGCGAACCTTCGATGGCCCGCATCCGTGCATCAAGCTCCAGGTCGGTGACACCCTCTTCATCAATCCCGATCAACGAGAACAGGCATCCGTAGCCGCCGCCTTTGAGCGCGAAGACGTTCGGCCCAACGAATCGCGAGATCGGCACGATGCTGCAAGCCGCTCCGGCCTTCGCGAACCATGGTGTATGTCTGTATTGCTCAGTATTTGCGCGGGTCATAGTAACTCTTCTGGTTGAGGCTCAGGCCCCAGAGCTGGAACATCTTTGGGTGTTTACGGACGATCAACCATGCCCCGCCCGCCATCATCGGAAAGCTGACGATTGCCAGCAATCGAAGCCCAACGAGGAAAACCGTTACCGTGACGAATACGATCGCCATCCATGCTGTGAGGTCGAGACCGAGCTTGGCTCTCGGACGATTCAGCGCTTGATTGATTGGTAACGGCTCTCCTCGCC
>Ga0208849_1002200_pt1 | contig 11168 bp, 8 predicted proteins | sample NGESurdeep072012_10_FD_184470 | JGI IMG/M metagenome (GOLD analysis project Ga0208849, IMG submission 184470) | Arctic peat soil microbial communities from Barrow, Alaska - NGEE Surface sample 53-3 deep-072012 (SPAdes) | ecosystem: Environmental > Terrestrial > Soil > Wetlands > Peat ...
CGCTGCGCCTCGGGGACGGGGTGCCGGTGGAGTTGCACGATGAGCGTTTCACCACGCGCATGGCTCAGCGGGAATCGCTCGCTCGCCCATCCACCTCCAGCGCCGGCGAGGACTCGCGCGCCGCGGCACACATGCTGGAGAGCTGGTTGATGGCCCGATCGCGTTAGGGTCCTCTCCTTGGCCCGCGGCAACCGATCAAAGCCCCCGCTGCAGCGCACCGACGAGGAACGCGAGCGCGACCGCGAAGAGCGCTCGCGGCGGCGCGCCGGCGCGGCCGCCAAGCCATCGCAAGATGTCCCCGATGCGCCAGTGCCGGTCGAGTCGGCGGGTAATGCCCATGAGAATCCTCTCCCCGTTGAAGCCCCTCCTCCCGTGAGGGGAGAGCCGGTAGAGGCGTCGGTAGGGGCTCGGCCCGTGCCCCCCGCGGAGAACCTGGCGCCTGCGCCCGCGGAGGCCCTTGAGCCCGCGGAGGATCCCGTGCCCGCGGAGGATCCCGTGCCCGCGGAGGCCCTTGAGCTCGCGGAGGATCCTGCGCCCGCGGAGGACCCCGTGCCCGCGGAGGCCCTTGAGCTCGCGGAGGATCCTGCGCCCGCGGAGGACCCCGTGCCCGCGGAAGACCCTGCGGCACTCGCCGAGACGCCGCCGATCCCCGCACTCATGGAAGATCCGCCGGCGCCGATCGCGCCGCCGAGTCAACCCGCGCGAGGTGGTCGTCGCGACGCTCTATTGGAGAGTCGCCGGGATCGCCTGCGCGCCGGACGATCTCCGCTTAAGCGTGCCTCCGCAGGTCAAGGGGACGGGGGCCGCCGGGGAGAAGGGGGCGCACGGAGGCGATTGACGCGTGCGCGGGCGGGCGCGCTGGTGGCGTTGGCGGCGGCGATCGTCGTCGTGTGGTTCCTGCTGTCGCTCTTCCAGCCGTTCGCGGATGCGGGACATGGGCGGGTGATCGTGGTGATCCCGAAGGACTCGAGCGCGAGCACGGTCGGCTCGATCCTTGCCCACGACGGCGTCGTGTCCTCTGGTTTCTTCTTCGGCTTGCGCGCGCTTGTGGAGGGCAAGCGAAGCGAGTTGCACTCCGGCCGCTTCCTGCTGCGACACGACGAGAGCTACGCCGCGGCGATCGCCGCGCTGAGCAAGCCGCCGCCGGCGACGATCCCTGTGAAGGTCGTGATTCCAGAGGGAGAGACGCGCCTGCAGATCGCGGCGCTGGCCGCAGTAGATGGTCTCACCGGCAGCTACACGGCGGCATCCAAGCGCTCCCCCCTGTTGAACCCGGTCGCCTACGGAGCGCCCAAGGGCACGCCGAACCTCGAAGGCTTCCTGTTCCCTGCCACCTACGACATGAAGGCTGGCGCCCCGGCAAGTCGGCTGGTGGCCGAGCAGCTGACCGCCTTCGGAGAACGCTTCGGCGCCGAGGAGGTTCACCGCGCGCATGCGCTGCACGTCACGCCATACCAACTGCTGACGGTCGCATCGATGGTGGAGCGCGAGGCGCAGCTGCCGGGTGACAGGCCAAAGATCGCGGCGGTCATCTACAACCGCCTGCGCCTGGGCATGCCGCTCGGGATCGACGCGACGATCTACTACGCGGTTGAGCTGGCAAAGGGAATCCCCACCGACACCCACGAACTGACCGAAGCGCAGCTGCGGATCGACTCCCCCTACAACACGCGCACCCATCGTGGCCTGCCGCCGACGCCGATCTCCAACCCGGGGATGGCCTCGATCGAAGCCGCCGCCCATCCCGCGCACGTGCCCTACCTGTATTACGTCGCCGGCGCCGACGGCTGCGGCGAGCAGGTGTTCTCCACCAGCTTCGCCCAGTTCGAACGCGACGCCGCGGCCTACGACGCCGCGGTCAAGAAGAACGGCGGCAAGCCGCCGGTCTGCAAGCAGAAGTGATGCGTCGGCTCGGGGTGCTCGGCTGGCCGGTGGCGCACAGTCGCTCGCCCGCAATGCACAACGCGGCGCTGCGGGCGCTCGGGATGGAGGACTGGCGCTATCAGGCGCTGCCGGTTCCGGAGGAGCTGTTCGCCGAGACCACCCGCGCATTGGCACAGGCGGGCTTCGTCGGCGCGAACGTGACGATCCCCCACAAGCAGGCGGCGCTCGCGCTGGCCGAGCAGGCAAGCGTTGCGGCGCGGGCGATCGGGGCGGCCAACACGCTCACGTTCGCCCCCGACGGGACGATCGCCGCGGAGAACACCGATGCTCCCGGCCTGATCGCGGCGCTGGGGCAACTCGCAGATCTCCCCGCCCGCCCGAGCGTGCTCGTGCTCGGCGCCGGGGGCAGCGCGCGCGCGGCTGTATGGGCGCTACGCGAGGCCGGAGCACGCGAGGTGTCGGTCTGGAATCGCACCCCCGAGCGGGCCGAGCGGCTCGCGCGAGAGCTCGACGTGCGCGCGGTGCGTGAGCCGGCTCACGCCGATCTGCTCGTCAACTGCACAGCGGTCGGGCTGGAGCGAGCGAGAGAGCGACCTGAGCGGGCGACGGATCGACCCGAGCGAGCGACCGATCGGGTTGGGGTAGAACGGTCGGCCAGTGAGCCTGAAGGGCTCAACCAACTCGGGCTGACGTTCGATCAAGTCGGTGAGTACTCCTATGTCGTCGACATGGTCTATCGAACCGGACACACCCAGCTGCTCGCCGCCGCGCGAGAGCACGGCGCGCGGACGCTCGACGGGCTGGAGATCCTCGTCGCCCAGGGGGCGCTCAGCTTCGAGTTGTGGACCGGTCGCGCGGCGCCGCTCGATGTCATGCGACGAGCCGCGCGCGATCCCGAGGGTGACGGCGAGTGGGGCTCTGTCGAGGGCGATGGTGAGCAGGGCTCTGCCGAGGGCGATGGTGGGCGGGGTTCCGTCGAAGGCGACGGCGAGCCGGGTCCCGCGTAGCGGCGCGCGCGCGCGGAGAGGGGAGCGATGAGCGACGCTCCTCAGCACAGGCGCCCAGACCTGCACGCGATCTTGGGCATGAACGCCGACCGGGCCGCAGAGGCCGGTCTGATCGCCGAGACCGGTCCGACCGTTGCGCTCGATCACTCCGTCGAGGTGGACCGCGACGTTGAGGTTGACCCGGCCGTCGAGCTCGACCGCCCGGGCGAAGGCGATCCAGACCTCGAGTTCGGCTCGACCGTCGAGCTCGAGCTTGATATCGAGGCTGAGCGGACGGACGATGCAGATCTTGACGCGAGGCTCGAGCGTGAGCGGGCTCGAGCAGCCGCGCCGGTTGAGAGCGGGGAGCAGATGGGCATCACCAGGCCCTCGCGCCGTGGCTCTTCGGCGCGCTTCCTCACGGACGTGATAGTCGACATGGGCTTGGTCTCACGCCTGCGGGTTGAGGAGGCGATCGAGACCTCGCGCGGCACGGGGGCGATGCCGGAGCGCGTGTTGATCGACAGTGGAGCGCTGACGCAGGACGGGCTGACGCGCGCGCTTGCGGAGCGCTATGGGCTCGATCATCTGGATCTCGGCGTCTTCTCGGTCGACATGAGCGCGGCCAACCTTGTGAGCACGCTCGCCGCCAAGCGCTACCAGGCGGTGCCTGTGGCGTTCGCCGACAAGCGCACGCTGCTGGTCGCGATGGCCGATCCGTCGAACGTGCTGGCCGTGGATGACATCGCGATCATGACGGGCTACGAGGTGCGCGTCGCGGTGGCGCCCCCGGAGGACATCGCCGCCCTGATCACGCGCCTGGATCGCCTCGAAGACGTGGTCACCGACCAGGACGGTCATATCGAAGAGTCGGAGCAGGGCGACGCCGAGGTGGTCGACCTGCGCGAGACCTCCGACGACGAGCCGGTCATCAAGCTGGTCAACCAGATCGTGGCGCAGGCCGTCGAGCAGGGTGCATCCGATGTGCACCTGTCGCCCGACGGGCGTGAGGTGCGCGTGCGCTTCCGGGTCGACGGGGTTCTGCACGACGCCACCAGCGTCCCGCGGCGGATGGCCGCCGGCGTGATCTCGCGCGTGAAGATCATGGCTGAGCTGAACATCGCCGAGAAGCGCCTGCCGCAGGATGGTCGTGTCGGCCTGACCGTCGACGGGCGCCACGTGGATCTGCGCGTGGTGACGCTGCCGAGCGTCCACGGCGAGGCGATCGTGATGCGCGTCCTGGACAAGGACTCGGTCGTTACGACGCTCGACAAGCTCGGTATGTCGGACTCTGACCGCAGTCGCTTCGAGCGCGCCTGTCAGGAGACCCACGGCGCGGTGCTGGTGACGGGCCCCACCGGCTCGGGTAAGTCCACGACGCTATATGCGGCGTTGCAGACCCTGAACACCCCGGAGAAGAACATCATCACGGTCGAGGACCCGGTCGAGTATGAAATGGAGGGCCTCACGCAGCTGCAGGTCTCCGCCAAGGTCGGCCTGACGTTCGCGGCCGGCCTGCGCTCGATGGTGCGCGCCGACCCCGATGTGATCATGGTGGGCGAGATCCGCGACCGTGAGACGGCGAAGATCGCGGTGGAGTCGGCGCTGACGGGCCACCTGGTGCTCTCGACGCTGCACACCAACGACGCGCCCTCGGCGATCACGCGGTTGATCGAGATGGGAATCGAGCCGTTCCTCGTCGCCTCGGCGCTGGACTGCGTGGTCGCGCAGCGTCTCGCGCGGATGCTCTGCTCCAACTGCAAGCAGCGCACGATCATCGGAGCGGAGGTGCTGCGGGAGAACGGCTACAAGGCGCTGGTGGACCTCGAGGCCTACGAGCCGGTGGGTTGCCGGCGTTGCGCCGGCAGCGGCTACCGCGGCCGTGTGGGGCTGTATGAGGTGATGAGCGTCACCGCCGAGATCCGCACGCTGGCGCTCGAACGTCGCCCGGCGGAGGAGATGCGCGACGTCGCGGTGAGCCAGGGAATGCGACGCCTACGCGACGACGGCCTGGAGAAGGTCAAACAGGGCCGCACCTCGATCGCCGAGATCGCTCGCGTGATCGGCAGCAGCTAGGGCCGGCGCTCAGACTTTCGTCCAGGCGCGGCGAGATCGGATCGTCTGCGCTAATGGCCGGACGCCGATCTGTCGATGGGCGGGCATGGAGATCGATTTCGCGGACATCTTGATGGAGGTCGTATCGCGCCGGGCCTCCGACCTGCACCTGAGCGCCGGGGCCAAGCCCACGGTGCGTATCCGCGGGCGTCTGACCGCGCTCGACGATTATCCAATCCTTTCGGGGACCGACACCCGCGAGATCGTCTACTCGATCCTCACCGGCGATCAACGCCAGCGTTTGGAGACCAACTGGCAACTTGACTTCGCCTACTCGATCCCCGGCCACGCGCGCTTCCGCGTCAACGCCTACTACCAGCGCGGCGCGATCGGCGCCGCCTTCCGTCTGATCCCGTTCGGCCTGACCTCGATCGACGAGCTCGGGCTGCCCGCCGCGGTGCACGACTTCACGCGTCGCCCGCGCGGCTTCGTGCTCGTCACCGGCCCGACCGGTTCGGGCAAGTCCACCTCGCTGGCGGCGATGATCGACGAGATCAACCGCACGCGCGAGGAGCACATCATGACGATCGAGGACCCGATCGAGTTCCTGCACGCGCACAAGAAGTGCCTGGTCAACCAGCGCGAGCTGGGCTCGGATGCACAGAGTTTCGGGGAGGCGTTGAAGGCCGCCCTGCGCCAGGACCCCGACGTGATCCTGGTCGGGGAGATGCGCGACCTGGAGACGATCGCCACCGCGCTGACCGCGGCCGAGACCGGCCACCTAGTGTTCGCGACGCTGCACACCCAGGACGCCGCGCAGACGATCGACCGCGTGATTGATGTGTTTCCCTCCCACCAGCAAGGGCAGGTGCGTGTTCAGCTGTCGGTCGCGCTGCAGGGGATCATGACCCAGCAGCTGCTGCCGACCGCCGATGGCTCGGGCCGTGTGGTCGCAACCGAGGTGCTGGTGCCCAACCCGGCGATCCGCAACCTGATCCGCGAGGGCAAGACCCATCAGATCTACTCGGTGCTGCAGACCAGCTCCGCGCAGGGCATGCAGACGATGGACACATCGCTGGCGACGCTCGTGCGCGAAGGCAAGATCACCCAGAAGCTGGCCGAAGCGCGCTCGTCCACTCCCGATGAGCTCGGGCGTCTGCTCGGGGCCGGGTCGCTGGCGGCATAGGAGCACCGAGGAAGATGAGCACTTACGTCTTCAAGGCGATCGACACCGCCGGCATCAAGGCCAAGGGGGAGGTCGACGCCGACTCCAAGCAGGCGGTCTCCGACCAGCTGAAGTCGCGCGGGCTGATCGTCCTCGACATCGCCGACAAGCACTCCTCGCGCGAGATCAACCTGACTTTCTTCGAAAGCGTCAACGCTTCGGAGCTGGCGGTGTTCGCGCGCCAGCTGGCGACGATGATCTCCTCCGGCATGAGCATCCTGCGCGCGCTGTACGTGCTCGAGGAGCAGACCGAGAGCAAGATGCTCAAGGAAACGGTCGTCGCGGTCCGCAAGGACGTCGAGGCTGGATTGTCGCTGAGCGACTCGATGGCGCGTCATCCGAAGGTGTTCAGCACGCTGTTCGTGGCGATGACGCAGGCGGGCGAGGCGGGAGGTGTGCTCGAGGGCGCGCTGCTGCGCGTCGCCGACCAGCTGGAGAAGGACGCCTCGCTACGGCGCCAGATCAAATCCGCGATGGTCTACCCGATCCTCGTGGTCGTCGTCGCGGTGGGGATCATGCTCGCGCTATGCGCCTTTCTGATCCCGGTGTTCATCAACGTCTTCAAGGAATTCGGGGGAGAACTGCCGGCGATCACAAAGGTCTCCGTGGCCGCGTCCAACATCGTGACCCATTACTACTGGGCGATGTTCCTCGTCACCGTGGCAGTCGTGTTCACCTTCATCAAGTGGAAGAAAACGACGTGGGGGCGCAGGCAGTGGGATCACTTCCGCCTGCACATCCCGATGAAGATCGGCACAATCGTGCAGGAGGTAGCGGTCGCGCGCTGGTCGCGCACGCTGGCCTCGCTGACGAGCGCCGGGGTGCCGCTGCTGCTGGCGCTGGACATCACCGGCCGCACGGGCGGCAACGTCGCGATCGAGGAGGCGATGGACGGGGTAATCGCCTCGGTCAAGCGCGGCGGCACGATCGCCGCCCCGCTGGCCCAGGCGCCGATCTTTCCGATGATGGTCACGCACATGGTCGGCGTCGGCGAGGAAACCGGCGCCCTGGACGCGATGCTGGACAAGGTGGCGGAGTTCTACGAGGACCGCGTCGATGCCTCGGTGAAGGCGCTCACCTCGATCATGGAGCCGATCATGATCATCGTGATCGGCTCGCTGGTGGGGTTCATCGTGATCTCGATGTACCTTCCGCTATTCGAAGTTTATAACCATATTGAATCGTAACCGCCGGTTCTGGGACGATGACGTCAATCGGTGGTGACGCGGATGGTGCGGTCCTTAATCGACAGCGAGACGCGGCCGTCGAGCAGCTCCAACAGCTCCGCTCCCACCAGCTCGCGCCGCCAGCCGCGTAGCGTGCGTACGTCGGCCTGCTCGCCGTCGGTGCGCTGGGCGACCACGATCGCTTGTAGATCGGCGCGCGCGGCGAGCAGCTCGTAGGCGAGGCCGGCCTCGCGCGCGCGTGCTCGCACGAAGGCCTCCGCGAGGGCAATCAGAGGCCCGTCATCGGGCGCCGGCGCGGCCGGGCGGGGCTCATTTTGGAGTATCTCTGCCGGGCGCTCGCTCCCGCGGCGAACGGCATCCAACAGCTCGCGTGCGCGGCGGTGCAGGCTGGCCGCCCCGACGCCGCGAATCTGCTCCAGCTGACTGTTGGTGGACGGCTTGCGCTTGGCCAGCTCGACCAGCGCGGCATCGCTGAGGATGCTCTGCACCGTCCGATCCGCGGCGGCGGCCGTATGCTCGCGCCACTGCACCAGCTCGCGGGCGATCGTCTGCGAAGAGGCGCTCAAACCGCGAATGCGGGGCAGGCGCGCGAACACGGTGTCGAGGTCCCGCTCGTCGGTCGAGCGCTCGAGCAAGCAGCACTCCTCACGTGCCCACTCCAGGCGCCCGAGCGCGTCCAGTCGACGTTCCAGCTCGGCTGCCAGCTCGAGCAGATGCACGACGTCCTCGCGCGCGTACGCGCGCTGCTCGGATGAGAGCGGGCGGGTGTCCCAGCGCGTAAAGCTCGCGCTCTTGGCCACACGCACGCCGAGTATCTCGGCGAGCAGCGTGTCATATGAGCATTGCGCGCCGAGCCCCACGAAGCCCGCCGCGACCTGCGTGTCGAAAACGTTCAGCACGTCCGTGGCGAAGCGCCGGCGCATCAGCGCGACGTCCTGGCGTCCGGCGTGCACGACGATCTGGACGGCGGGGTCGGCGAGCACGCTCGCGAGCGGCGCGCCGTCGAGGTCTTGTACGAGCGGGTCGATCAGCTCGATGCGCTCGGGGTGGGCGGAATCGCTGATCTCGACGGGGACCGCCAGCTGGATCAGGCAGAGCAGCGTGCGGTAGCGGCCCTCGCCCATGAACTCCGTATCGAGCGCCAATCGCCCGGCGGCCTTGGCGTCGGACGCGAGCGTGTTCAGAGAGGTGTTCGCGATCTCGCTCACGGCGTTGCGCCGGGCAGCAGCCACAGGACCTTATGTCTGCTCAGGCCGGCCTGCCGGGAGACATCCGTGCCGTTTGCACGTATCCACTTGGCGGGCGCCGAACAGGCTGCGTTGACCGTCGAGGCGTGCCGGCTGCAGTAGGAGTTCAGGAAGGCGTAGCGGACTTCTCCCTGGGCGATCAGCCGTTTCAGCTTTGCGATGCTCGTGAACACGCGTGCGTCGTAGGTGGTCAGGATCACCACCGGACGCGCGTCCTGCACGATCAGCGACCCGATCTGTGTGGCAGACTCGGCCGCCATCTCATAGCGCGCGCCGCCCTGGTGCGCGCGCAGATAGTCGCTCACCTGTCGCTGCTCTTCGCCCGGCAGGGCGCCCACGTAGCCGGCGTCGCTGACGCGGTTGTTGATCGCCGTTACGTTGACGCTGATCGGGAGCGCCAGGACCGCCACGAGCGTCAGCGCGATCGTGGCGCCTCCCAGCAGCGTCGCACGGAGTCCGCCGGGCCCGGCCGGGCTCAGGCGCGCCAGCGCCGCGAGCGCGAGCGCGCCGATGGCGCCCGCGAGCGCGATCCACCACACGCCCGGCCGCCCGTACAGCAACCGCTCGACGTAATAAACCGTCGCCGCGAGCGCCACGATCAGCGCGAGCAGGCGCGGGCGGGCGGAGTGGCGATCTTGGTTGGTGGGTGTCGCCACATCCGCCGCCCAGGCAACCCCGATGCCGAGCATCGCGGCCACGGCCGGCACGAGCCCCTCGACGTATCTCGGGTGCAGCCGTGCCATCTCGCTGAACAGCGCGATCCCCGTCAGCATCCACACCGACAAGCCGGCTGCAACCGCCCTGCGCATGCGCGGTCCTGGATGGGGGGGTGCAGAAGCCTCCGGCTGGTGCGACAAAGAAGCTTCCGCCTGGCCCGACGATTGGGAGGGGTCGTCGACTTCAGCGGCGTCTCCCTCGCCCGCCTGCCCAACGGCCCGCCTGTCGGCCAGCAGCGTGAAGATGAATGCCGGCACGCCGAGTAGCAGCGCGATCAACAGCTCGAGCCCCAGTCGCTCGCCCGAGAGCGGTCCGATCCGCGCGAGCAGGCGCGTGGGGGAGGGCGGCACGATCGGGATGTGGTCGCGCTCGGACTGGGTCGCCACCGGATAGTGCTTGCCGGGCTGGTAGACCGTCTGGGGTTCGACCGATTTGCCCTCCAGCCGGTCGGTACCGTTGAACACGAACGCGGCGTTCCATGCGCTGCCGTTTGTCGAGCCGATTGCGTAGGGGCGGTCGTGGGCGGGGACCAGCAGCGTTGCCGTCAGCCACGCGAGCGCCACCGCCACGTACACCGCGGCGGCAGCGGACAGTTGCAGCAGGCGCCGCCGTCGTGGCCCGGGCAGCCCGAGGTAGGCGAGCACCGCGAGGCCCGGCAATGCGACCAGCGACTCGAGCAACTTCACGTCGAAGGCGATCCCAAGCGCCGCCGCCCCGGCCAGCAGCCAGGCGCTCGAGCCGGTCTCGCTTGCGCGCACGACCAGCAGCAGCGCGAGCACGATCAGCGCCATCATCACCCCGTCCATCGTGTCGCTGCGCGAGGTGATCACCTCGACCGGCAGTACCGCCAGGGCGAGCGCCGCGGCAAATGCCGCAGGGGTGCTCCACATGCGCCGTACGGCCATGAACAGCAGCGGCACCGAGGCGGTGCCGGCGAGCGCCTCGGGCAGCTTGAGCGTCGTGGCATTGAACCCCAGCAGCTTGACGCTCGCCACCTGCAGCCACAGGTCAACGGGCGGCTTGTCGATCGAAACGCTCGCTCCGGGCTCGAACGCGCCGAAGAAGAAGTTGTGCCAGGAGAGCGTCATGCTCTTGACGGCCGCGTCGTAGAACGGGTCGATCGGCACCTGGCCGATGTGGATCAGACGCAGCACCGCCGCGCCGGCGGTGATCAGCGCCAGCGCGAGGAACGTGAGCCATCCGGCAGACCTTTTCATCGGCGGAACGCTAACCTCGCCCGCCTATGGCTGGCAAGCAAGACGATGACGGTGACGATCCGGTGGCAACGGCCCATGGGCCGCGGGAGTGTATGCCTTGCCGCGGCACCGGCAAGCTGATCTCCACGCTCGGCGGTGAGCCGAGCACGGTCGCCTGCCCCTGGTGCGAGGGCGGCGGCGTGCGCCTCACCGGCATCGATACCCAGGCCAAGTGGCTCGACGGGGCCGCCGCGCCGGGCGGCTCGTAGACCGGAGGCGGGTTCTGCGAGCGCGGGCGGCCTGCTCGGAGGGGTCTTGGAGCCCCTGGGCTCGGATGGTCATCTGTCCAGGTCTTATGCAGCTATTCAGTTTGTCCGCGCCGCGGTCGATGCAGGGTCTGACAAAGCCAGTGCCAGGGCCAAGGCAAACGCCTGTATTTGGGTGTGTAGCAAAGCCGGCGGCTCTCGCAAGGGAGACGTATCGCCGTTTGAGGCGATGGAACCAAGGGGCTGGCGCCAAATCGGATCCTAGGAGGATTCAAATGTTGCATCGACTACGTCAGCGGACCAGCGATGAGGGTGGTTTTACCCTGATCGAACTTTTGGTTGTGATCTTGATCATCGGTATTCTTGCCGCGATTGCTATTCCCGCTTTGCTTAGCCAGAAGGCTA
>Ga0208849_1002201_pt1 | contig 11164 bp, 14 predicted proteins | sample NGESurdeep072012_10_FD_184470 | JGI IMG/M metagenome (GOLD analysis project Ga0208849, IMG submission 184470) | Arctic peat soil microbial communities from Barrow, Alaska - NGEE Surface sample 53-3 deep-072012 (SPAdes) | ecosystem: Environmental > Terrestrial > Soil > Wetlands > Peat ...
TCCCGAGCAGGAGCAGTCGGCCGAGATCCGCCACGTGCTGCAGCGCGTCCGCGGGCTCGCGTTCGTGCGCAGCCTGCGCGGCGTCGAGCAGACGCCGGAGACCGGCTTCGTGCTTCCTGCGGCGCTGCTCGCGTTTCCGTCTGCGACTGCCGTGCATGTCGTGCGCGACGGTCGCGATGTCGTGTGCTCGCTGCTCGAGCGCGGGTGGCTCAGCGCGAGACGGAGCGACGAAAACGACGACGCCAACCTGTCGTACGGCGTCTACCCGCGCTTCTGGGTCGAGCCCGAGCGCCGGGAAGAGTTCGTGCAGGTGAGCGACGCGCGGCGGGCCGCCTGGGCCTGGCGGCAGTACGTCACCGCGGCGCGCGCGGCTCCGGAGCGGACGGTCGAGCTCCGGTACGAGGAGCTCGTCTCCGATCCCTCGGCGGCGACCGAACTGTTGGCGCACACGCTCGGGGTCGGCACGGAGCAACTGTCCGAGTCATTCTCCGACGCGCACGCGAACTCGGTCGGGCGCTGGCGGCGCGACCTCACCGAGGAACAGCTCGAGGACGTCGAGGCCGAGGCCGGCCCGCTGCTCGCCGAGCTCGGCTACACCTAGCTCGACAAAGCAGCCGCGATCCGGCGGCACGCCTCGGGTGTCCCCGCCGCGGCGATGCGCGAACGCCCTTCCAGATCGAGCTCGGCCTCGCCGAACGAACGCGGGTCGTCGAACAGCTCGAGCGCGATCCCGACCTCGCGGCACAGGAGCTGCGCAGCGGCGATGTCGACCGACCGTGCCTCCTTCAGCGAGCAGACTCCGTCCACCCGGCCGGCGGCGAGGTGGCACAGCGAGAGGGCGAGCGAGCCCATGACGCGCAGGCGGTGCGCGATGCCCGAGAAGGCGGCGGCGTGCTCGGCGACGAGCGAGGTGAGCGTCGCCTCGAAGCTGAGGATCTCGATCTGCTCCTTCGGGCGCACGGCGCCGAGCGGCTCGCCGTTCAGCCACGCGCCCTCGCCGCGCCGCGCCGTCCACTCTTCACCCGAGCCGAAGTCGTAGACGTACGCGAAGTGCACGTCCTCCATGCGCCGTCCGTCCGCGACCGCGATCGAGACGCTGAAGAACGGGATCCCTCGTTTCGCATTGAGCGAGCCGTCGATGGGATCGACCACCACGACGGTGGAGTCTCCGTCGATGAAGCCGACCTCCTCGGAGACGATGGAGACGCCGAGCGGCCGGAAGCGCTCGAGCACGAGACGCTCGGCCGCCGCGTCGATCGCCGTCGTGTCGTCTCCACCCTCGCCGCGGCGCAGGACGGGCTCGCGCTCGACGCGCGTCGGCAGCTCCACGAGCGCACCGCGCACGTCGGCGGCGGCGGCCCGGCAGAGCTCGAGCCAGTCAGTCAAGCGGGAGGAAGAGCAGGCCGGAGGTCAGCTTCGGATAGAAGAAGGTGCTCTTCTGGGGCATGACGTCGCCGCGTTCGGCGACCTCCCACACGTCCTCGATGCGCGTCGGCCGGAGCAGGAACGCGGCCTCCGCGTCGCCGCGGTCGACCGCGGCCACCGCTTCGCGGCGTTGCGGCGTGTACGTCACGCCCTCCGGCTTCAGCGCCTCGACGATCTCGGGGTCGAACCCCTCGCCCTCGACGAGCTCGTACCGGCCGCCGCGGTAGAGCACGACGCCGGGCAGCTCGTCGCCGGGCGGGTCGATCGGAGTAACGGGGGCAACGCCGTTCACCGACTGCGCGACGCGGTGCGTGGGGAAGATGGTCAGCCCCTCCTGGTCGGTCGGGACGATCACGGCCAGCAACCACGGCGACTCGCCGAACGCGAGCGCGGTCTCGTACCGATGGTGACCGTCGGCGATGAGGAGCTGCGCATCGGCGAACTCCTCCGTGAGCGCATCGCCGAACTCCGGATCGAGGCGCCAGAGCTTGTCGCCGTCGACCTCCAGATCCGGCTCGCCGAGCCCGTCGACCTCGATCGTCCCGTCCCAGAGGAAGAAGAGGGGCTCGAGCTGCGTCCGCGTCGCGCGCAACAGGCGCAGGCGCCCCTCCTTCGGGCCCGCGTGCGTGCGCTCGTGGGGCAGGATCACACGGTTCTCGTACGGCTCCGCGCGCAGCGAGGCGACGAAGCCCTCGCGCTGCCGCGCAACCCCGTCGGGGCCGACGTAGTCCTGCGATAGCCACCAGTACGAGGGCTCAGGATCGCGGACGAGCACGCCCTCCTCCTGCCAGGACGCGAGGTCGCGGGCGGCCTGCTCCTCCGAGTCGGGGAGCGTCAGGTGGACGACGTTGTAGGGGCTCCGGGCGAGGTAGTCCGCCCGGTCCTCCTCGGAGATGACGTCGTAGGGCGGCGCAACGACGGCCGCGAGGTCCGGCACGTCATAGCGGAGAGCGCGGAACGGGCGAATGCGCGCCATCGAGCCTGAAGCCTAGACTCACTCGGAGTGACTGCGATCGCGCAACTGGAGGAGAACCGGACGGTCGAGGGCGTCTACGCGGTCGCGAAGAAGCAACGACTGCGGACGAAGAACGGCGCCCCGTACCTCGCGCTCGAGCTCGTCGACCCGAGCGGCCGGATCGCGGCCCGCGTGTGGAACGACGTCGAGCTGCTGGACGGCCGCTTCGGCGAGGGCGACGCCGTGCGCGTCCTCGGACGGGTGGAGCGCTTCCGCGACTCGCTCCAGCTCGACGTGCGCACCATCGAGCCCGCAGCCGAGGTCGATCCCGCCGCCATGGCGCCTGCGATGCGGCGCGACGCGGACGAGCTCGAGGGCTTCCTCGAGTTCCTCACCGCCGAGGTGCACGACGACGGGCTGCGCGGACTGGTGACGAAGGTGCTCGCAGTCGCGCCGTTGCGCACGTATCCGGCGACCCCGGAAGGGCATCACTCGTACGCCGGCGGCCTCCTCGAGCACACGGTGGGCGTCGCCACCATCTGTCGCGAGCTCTGCCAGCTCCACCCGCGCCTGCGTCCCGACCTCCTGCTCTCGGGCGCGCTCCTGCACGACGTCGGCCGCACGCGCGAGCTCGGCCCGCCGCCGATCTTCCAGCCGACCGAAGAAGGCAAGCTGCTCGGCCACGTGCACCTCGGCTTGCGCATGCTCGAAGACGCGCACGCGCCGGCGGAGCTGCTCCACGCCGTCGCGTGCCACCACGACGTGCGCGCGGCGCGCACCGCCGAGGCGGCCGTCCTCTACCACGCGAACCAGCTCGACGCGGTCGCCGCGACGAGGCCTGTCGAAGCGCCCTAGTGTCGCCCGCCTACGCGCTGCTCGCCAGCCTCGCCTGGGGCGTCGGGGACTTCATGGGCGGGCTCAAGAGCCGCCTGATGCCAGCGCTCGTGGTGATGGCGGTGGCGCAGCCGTTCGGGCTGGTGGCGCTCGCCATCGCGGTGGCCGTGCGCGGCACCGGTCCGCCGGGGCCGGAGGTCGCGTGGGCTGCGCTCGCAGCCGTCTTCGGGACGCTGGGCCTCGTCGCGTTCTACCGCGGCATGGCGGCGGGCGCGATCAGCGTCGTCGTCCCACTGGCGGCCGTCGCGGCCGGCATCCCGGTCATCTGGGGCCTGACGCAGGGCGACCACGTGTCGTTCCTGCAGGAGGTCGGATTCGTCGCGGCGCTCGGCGGTGGGCTGATGGCGTCGCTCGAGCGGGGCGCGACGCGGCGGCAGTTCGCAGCCGGGACCGGGTGGGCTCTGCTCGCCCTGCTCGGCTTCGGGGGCTACTTCATCCCGCTGCACGCGAGCGCCGCCCACGACTGGCTGTGGCCGTCATTCATCTTCCGCGCGGTGTCGGTGACACTCGTGTGGTCGGCGCTGTTGCTGACGCGGCAGCGGCGGCGCGTGCGCGGCGTCCGTCCGCACCTGCTCGTGCTCGCGGCGATCGGGCTGCTCGACACCGGCGGGAACACGCTGTTCGCGGCCGCGTCGTCGTCGCACGGACTGCTCAGCGTCGTGTCCGTGCTCGCGTCGCTCTATCCCGCGGTGACGGTGCTGCTCGCGCGGTTCGCGCTCGGCGAGCGCGTCGAGCGATCGCAGAACATCGGCATCCTCGTCACGCTCGCAGGCGTCGTGTTGATCTCAGCCGGGTAGCGCGTTCATCCGCCCAGCGCCTCGCGCAGCGCCTCCACCGCTTCGGGAACGAGGCGGTAGAAGGCCCACGTCCCGCGGCGCGTCGAGTCGACGAGGCCGGCCTCGCGCAGCACCTTCAGGTGATGGGAGACGGTCGGCTGGGCGAGGTCGAGCGCGGCGACGAGGTTGCACACGCACACCTCGTCGGCGGCCGCGAGCCGGTTGAGGATGGCGACGCGCGCCGGATCGGCCAAGGCCTTGAACCGCGCCGCGAGCAGATCGGCCTGGTCATGGTCGAGCGGGGCGGTCTCGGGGCCGCAGCACAGAGTCGGGAGGACAGGGAGGACTTGCATCGATATCTATCAATGTATCATCATCGACATCCATCGATGAAAGGAGGATCCCGTGGAGGACGACTGCTGCGACGGCTGCGGCGAGGGCTGTTGCTGATCCTGTAGCACCAGTACGAGCGCGGACGGCGGCGATCCTCAGACGTTGAAGCGCACGTTGAGGACGTCGCCGTCCTCGACGATGTAGTTCTTCGCCTCCAGCCGCTGCTTGCCCGCCCGCGCCGCCTCCGCGTGGCCGCCGGCCGTGACGAGGTCGTCCCAGCGCACGACCTCGCAGCGGATGAAGCCGCGCGCGATGTCGGAATGGATCGTCCCGGCCGCGTCGATCGCGGTGCTTCCCCGGCGCAGGGTCCACGCGCGCGTGTCCTTCTCGCCGGCGGTGAAGAACGTGATCAGGTCGAGCGTCTCGACGAGCTGCCGCACGATCGCGGCCAGCGCGGACTCGCCGCTCCGGAACTCGGCCGCCTCCTCCTCGGGCATCTCCGCCAGCTCGGCCTCGAGCTGGAGGTCGATCCCGTCGGGGCCGTTCACGATCGAGAGGAGCGGCTTCGTCGTCAGCGGTTCGAGCTCCGGCGGGAGCTCGCCCTCCCAGTCGGCCAGCGCATGACCGGCGTCGAGGTGCGCGAGCAGGCGCTCGAGATCCTCGGCCTCGCGCTTCACCTTCGCGTCTCCCGACTTCGCCTGCTTGGCGACGCGCTCCAGCCGTCGCTCGACGTGGTCGCGGTCGGCGACGAGCAGCTCGAGCTTCAAGGTCTCGAGATCGTCGTCAGGTACCCGCGTGCCCGAGAAGCCGTCGAGGACGACGAGCAGCGCATCGACCTGGCGCAGCTTCCCGAGCAGCTCCGGCCCGGTGCCGCGCACTTCAACGACGCGGACGGCCGCCGGCGTCACCTTCCGCGCGTGCACGACCTCGGCGAGCTGCTGCAGGCGCGGATCGGGGATCGCGGCCATGCCGACCTCGCCGTGCGCCCGCGCGCCCGTGAGCGCCGCGAACAGCATCGACTTGCCCGAGCTCTGCAGCCCGACGATCCCGACCTCAAGTGCCAAGCCTACGGCTCCTGGTTTGATGCGTAATGAGAATGGCCGCGGTTCACCGCTGTCATCCTCGGGACGTTAGCTACGTCTTCTGCGTGATCTGCTTCTGGAGCGACGCGAGCGCCCTGTGCTGCAGGGACTTGATCGCGCCCTCGGTCTTGCCGAGGATCGTGGCGACGTCTGCGTTCGCGAAGTTGAAGACGAACTTCAGCGTCAGCACCTGCTGCTGCTCCGGCGAGAGCGTGTCGATCAGCTCCAGCATCGACTGGCGGCCGATCGATTGCATGGCGAGCGTCTCCGCCGACGGCTCCTCCGCGCCCGGCGGCTCCGGCACCTCCTCCTCCGGCTGCCACCGCTTGCGCGCGCGGAAGTGATCCATCGCGAGGTTGTGCGCGATCCGGAAGAGCCACGCCGAGAACGGCGCCGAGCGCCAGCGGAACCTCCCGATCGACTCGAGCATCTTCAGGAAGGTCTGCGTCGTCAGGTCCTCGGCGTCGTGCCGGTTCCCGACGCTCATGTGCAGGTAGCCGTAGATGCGATCGAAGTGGATGAGGTACAGCTCTTCGAGCGCGTCGCGGTCGCCCTGCTGGGCTCGGTCGACCAGTCGCCGAACGTTCTCGTTCGAATCGTCCGCAGCGCGGCTCATCGGAATGTGCTTCCCCCAGCGCGGGAGCGGACTAACCCTCCGCTACGCCGCGGTGAAGCCGACGTGGCTCGACCGGTTGAAGCGGCGAAGGTACGCGACCTCCGGAACAACGACGTGGTACGGCCCCTCGTCGGTGTCGAGGACGACGACCCTGGGACCGTCCTCGTGCAGCGCCCGCTCGAGCTGATCGGCCGACTCCTGCGAGACGAACGTCCCGATCACCTGGCCACCCTGGAAGCCGACCTCGACCCGTACCCGATCGCCGCTAGCCACTCGACACCACCTCCGTGAGAACACCGTGGACGGAATCAGGATGAACGAACGCGACCTCCAGGCCGAACATGCCGCGCCGCGGCTCCGCGTCGATCAGCTCGACGCCGTGCCCGGCGAGCTCGCGGAGAAAGACCCGGACGTCCTCGACCTCGTAGGCCACGTGGTGCATGCCGGGCCCTCGCTTCGCCAGGAACTTGCCCACGGGAGTGTCGTCCCCGAGCGGCGCCAGCAGCTCGACTCGGCCCGAGCCGATACGGACGGACGCCGCCTCGACGCCCTGGTCGTCGACCCGTCGGCCCCCGTCGATTCGCCGGCCCGTGTCGATCACCTGGCCTCTGCCGATCCCCCGGCTCGTGTCGATCCCCCGGCTCGTGTCGATTCGCCGGCTCGTGTCGATTCGCCGGCCCGTGTCGATCCGGCTGCCCCTGTCGATCCGGCGGCCCCTGTCGATCCGGCTCAGCGGTTACCGTCAGGCGATGCGCCTGATCGTCGCCCGCTGTGAGGTCGCCTACCTCGGCCGTCTGACAACCTCGCTGCCCGAGGCGGTGCGGCTGCTGATGTTGAAGGCCGACGGCACGTTCATGGTCTGGGCTGATGGCGGCGGGCCGAACGTGAAGCCGCTGAACTGGATGACGCCGCCGACGGTGCTCGAAGAGCAGACCGACTCGCACGGCCGGCTGACGGGCCTGGTGGTGCGCAAGCAGCGCCAGGAGGACCGCGTGGAGATCGCGATCGCGGAGGTGCTCTCGGACATTGAGCACGAGCTCGACGTGCTGGCGTCGCTCGAGAAGGAGGGCTTGGAGCGCGAGCTGCAGGAGTTGCTCGCGGACGCTCCGCAGTGGTGCGGCGAGGGCTTTCGGCTGGTGCGCCGCGAGTGGCCGACCGACATCGGCCCGGTCGACCTGATGTGCCGCGACGGAGAGGATGAGTGGATCGCCGTGGAGATCAAGCGGATCGCGACGATCGATGCGGTCGAGCAGCTGACCCGCTACCTCGAGCGCATCCGTCTGGACCCGGCGCTGGGCTCCTGCCGGGGAGTGCTCGCGGCACAGATCATCAAGCCGCAGGCGCGCGTGCTGGCCCAGGCGCGGGGGATCGACTGCGTGGAGGTGGACCTCGAGGTGCTCCGCGGCGAACGCGAGCCCGACCTGACCTTGTTTGCCGCATAAGATGCGCGCATGAGCGACTCCGAGGCAGTGCTGACAGAGCGGCGCGGGAACGTCCTGCTGATCACGATCGACCGTCCCGAGGTGCGCAACGCCGTCAACGCAGCTGTCGCCGCCGGCATCGCGGGGGCGCTCGAGGAGCTCGACGGCGACGAGCAGCTGTCGGTGGGCATCCTCACCGGCGCGGGTGGCTTCTTCTGCGCGGGGATGGACCTCGGCGCGTTCGTCAAGGGCGAGTCGCCCTGGTTCGGCGACCGCGGCTTCGCCGGGATCGCCCAGCGCGCCGCGCGCAAGCCGTTGATCGCGGCGATCGAGGGCTTCGCCGTGGCGGGCGGCATGGAGATCGCGCTCGCCTGCGATCTGATCGTCGCCGCGCGCGGCGCCAAGCTGGGGATCCCCGAGGCCAAGCGCTCGCTCGTGGCCGCCGGTGGAGCCCTGCTGCGCCTGCCCCGACGGATGCCCTACCACGTGGTCATGGAGCTCGCGCTCACCGGCGATCCACTGCCCGCCGAGCGCTTCCACGAGTTTGGCGTCGTCAACCGTCTGGCCGAGCCGGGCGGCGCGGTCGATGCTGCACTCGAGCTCGCGGCGAGCATCGCCAAGAACGGTCCGCTCGCCCTCGTCGCATCGAAGCAGATCCTGCAGGAGCAGTTCGACTGGTCGAGCGCGGAGATGTGGGAGCGCCAGGGCGCGATCTCCGGGCCGGTGTTCGCCTCTGAGGATGCCAAAGAGGGTGCCGCCGCATTCAAGGAGAAGCGCGACCCCGTCTGGCGTTCGCACTGAACCTGCTTGTAGGAGGTCTCTCAGATCCCCTGCTTAGAAGGTCCTCAAGATCCAGGTTGGTGGCTCGGGCTACGCTGCAGGGCGGTTGTGATCTTGATCGGTAACTGCGCAAGCAGGCGTGCCGCCGGGCAGCCGATTCCGGTTGTCCGCGACTAATCGGTAGACCTTCGCCGCCATCCACGAGATTCCCGGCAGCAGGACCATGCGGCCGATGATCTGCCAGATCCCTCCGGTGCTGCTCAGTATCGCGGCGATTGCCTCGTGTCCCGCGCGGACCGTGCCGTCGATCTGAACCAATTGCACGGCATCGGTCGCCTGCTCCTCGGTTATTCCCAACGCAGCCAGATCGGCGGACTGCCACGCGATGATCTCTGCGTCCGGCTCGATTCTCTCCAAGGCGCGCGCACACTTCCTACAAAACGCGCAGTCCCCGTCGTAAATGAGTACCGGACGCTCTCGAGGGCTCACGCGCACATCCTCGCCCCGCGGGACGGCCCGCTTTTCGGTGTGGCGGGCCATGTCAGCCCCACGGTTCGCCGAGCAGTCGATCGACCGCGAGCCCCAGCACCTCAGAGCGGCTCTTCTCACCGTGCTGCGCTGCGATGAAGTAGCTGCCGATGAACAACGAGAAGGCGAGCATGCTGCGGGCCTCGACATCGTTCTCATCGGTGCAGAACTGTCCGAAGAGTGAGCGCAGATACCCCATGCGTCGATCATCGACCCGGCGCACTCGCTCGGCGACGTCCCTGTCGCGACGCGACCAGTCCCGAAGTGCCAGCTCTACGGCGAAGTCGACCGACCGGGCCAGCTCGAAGAGCTGCTGCAGCTTGGCTCGCGGGTCGGCCGGCCGGCTCTCGACAGTTGCAATGACATCCTCGACCATCGTCTTCTCCCAGGTGTCGAGCATCTCCTGTAGCAGCGCCTGGCGATCGGTGAAGTGCCAGTAGAAGCCACCCTTGGACACCTCCAGGCGCGCGGCCAGCGCCTCGACTCGCACGGCGTCCGGGCCTCCTGCCGCAAGCGCCTCTAGCGCCGCGTCGACCCAGGCGCCGCGTGGAGTTCGAACATTGGCCACCGACATATCTATACGCCACCGTATTGACAGATGCAAGCGACGACCCTAACATCCATACGACACCGTATGGACCGCGTATGAATCGAGGATCAGTATGAGGCTTGCAAACGCAGCGCACGAATCCCGCCCCTGGCGTATCCGCGAAATCCTGCCAGACTTCACGCTGGAGGACGTCTGGGCCCTTCCCGTGCACGGCGGCGCCGAGGACTTTCAAACGCTGCTCGAGATAATGGCCTCCTCCGATCCGGCCAACGCAGAATCACTCCCGGCCCGCGTCCTGTGGCGTGTCCGCGATCGCCTCGGCAGCTGGTTCGATGTCGGCAGGATCTCGGCCCCGATTGACAGCGGTCGGGATGATCGGGCAGGCAAATTGCCGATTCCGGGTCAGAACGAGACCTCGCTGAGCGACCGCCTGCCAGACGATCTGCTGGGCACGGCGGCGGATCTGCATTTCGACTCCCTGCCTTTCGCGCCCCTCTATCGCACCGACGTCGAGTTTGCCGCGGAGATCTCAAACCAGACTGTCCACGGCGTGATGCACCTGGCTTGGGTCGATCAGGGCGAAGGCCGCTACCAGGGACAGATGGCCGTCTACGTCAAGCCACGCGGTCGGTTCGGGAAGGGATACATGATGCTCATCAAGCCATTCCGGTATTGGGTTGTCTATCCAGCACTCATGCGACAGACCGAACGAGTGTGGAATAGACGCCTCAATAGGCCGCGCTCTACGTAGCGCATCAGGGCCGGCACAGCATGCGCTGACAGAAATTGATGCGCTAGGCGCCGCGCCGGCGCCTGCGTTTGCGCTGGCGCAGGATCTCCATCAGACGTCGCCACAGCGCTCCCATCAGCGCTCTCCGGGCGTCTTGCGCGGGTACTGCGAGATCGGCTGGCCGAGGTCGATCGCAGTCGTGACGATGCGGTTCTGTTCGGTGATGTGCGCGGCCGGGTAGCCCTCGCCCGGGCTGGCGCGCTCGGGGCGTCCGATGAAGCCGAAGTGCATCTCCTCGGGCATGATCTGCATCAGCCGCGGGAACATATGCGCGCGCGCGCCCATGTTGCGCGGCTCCTCCTGTACCCACAGCACCTCGTGCAGGTTCGGATAGCCGCCCATCAGCTCCAGGATCTGACCCTCGGGGAATGGGTAGAGCAGCTCTACGCGCCCCACCGCCAAGCCGGGGTGTGACTGGCGCTCGGGATGGCCGACGAGGTCGTAGTAGATCTTGCCGGTGCACAGCACCAGACGCGTGACCAGCTCGTTCTCGACCCCCGGCTCGGCGAGCACCGGCTCAAAGCGCGTGTTCTCGGCCATATCCGCGATCGTGCTGGTCGCCTGTGACAGGCGCAGCAGCGACTTGGGGGTCATGATCACGAGCGGGCGCTGCTTGGCGATGCGCGCCTGGCGACGCAGCAGGTGGAAATACTGGGCCGGCGTGGTCGGGCTCGCGACGCGGATGTTCCCCTCGGCGGCGACCGCCAGAAAACGCTCCAGGCGGCCGGAGGAGTGCTCCGGGCCGGAGCCCTCGTAGCCGTGCGGCAGCAGCAGCGTCAGCCGCGAGGTCTGCCCCCACTTGGCCAGGCCGGAGACGATGAACTGATCGACGATCACCTGCGCGGAGTTGACGAAATCGCCGAACTGCGCCTCCCACAGCACGAGCGTCTCGGGCGCCTCCTGGCTGTAGCCATACTCGAAGCCCATGCACGCGAGCTCCGACAGCGGGCTGTTGTGCAACTCCAGCGGCGCGAGCGCCTCGGGCAGGCTCTGGATCGGGCACACGGTCTGCCC
>Ga0208849_1002202_pt1 | contig 11164 bp, 11 predicted proteins | sample NGESurdeep072012_10_FD_184470 | JGI IMG/M metagenome (GOLD analysis project Ga0208849, IMG submission 184470) | Arctic peat soil microbial communities from Barrow, Alaska - NGEE Surface sample 53-3 deep-072012 (SPAdes) | ecosystem: Environmental > Terrestrial > Soil > Wetlands > Peat ...
GACCCGGCAGCTCGCCGATCGGAGCGATCGCGGCGGCGCCGGCGAGCTACCGGGTCATCGCCAAGCTGCGGCATCGAAAGCTCAGCGCCATAGGGCTCAGTTCTGCTCGGCGGCGCCGTTGAACAGCATGTCGGCCGCAAACGTCGCCCGGTCCAGTTGTTCGAGGGGGTACCACCAGCCCGGCACCATGTCCGCCCGCCTGAACCAGCGCCGCTTCCTCTTGTTGTGACAGACGACGATGAGCGGGAACCGGTTGTATTGGACGATCTTCAACAATGTCGCCGTGAGACTCGCTGCAAATTCGTCCCTGATTTCGCGCGCGGCGGCCAATGTCATCCGCCTGATTTTCCTCAAGCGCGGATGCAGAAGGTAGTTCGGCAGGATCAGGTCGGACGCAAACGTGTCCGCGTGGCGTTCCGGATTGAGCGCATCGTCCTCGGGGTTTTCGACATCCTTGCTGCCGCAGAACAGGATGCGGCCACGGTGATGTTGCCAATGTCCCATCTCATGCCCGATCGAAAAACGGCGGCGCTCAGGGCTGTTGCGGGTGTTTACCGCGATGACCGCCTTTTTCGAAGAGCCGACGATCGTGGCGTCGCAGCCGTCGAGGGGGCGATATTCGACGAGCGCGCCGCGGCTCCACGCGATGGCCTCGAGATCGATTTCCTTCGGGTCCGAGATGCCGAGGCCCATGAGAATGCGCTCGGCGGCGGTGACCGCCGTCATTTCTCGCCGTCCTCGCCGTCCAGACGTTCCAACTTGGCGAGGTCTTCGAGCATTCCTTCCATGTCGCTCTCGGAGAGGCCTTGGCCGTTTCTCGCCGCCATCAGCATCTTGGACGCGAGCTCGGGATCGCGCGCACGGATCTTCTCGAACTTGGCGCGTGCGGTTTCACGGTCGAATCCGACCACATTGCCTTTCCCCGCGCGCCAATCCTTCAGTTCGGACTTGGCCCGATCAAACCTGCGTTTGGCGCAGGCCGCCTTTGCGGCGGCGATGGTTTCCTCGATCCTTGCGAGGCATTTGTCCGGATCTTCGCCGCGGGCCTTCATGTCGTCGCGCAGCTCCTCCTCCGATGCCGCGAGGATTGCCTCGACCAGCGCATCCTCTATGCGGTCAAGCTGCTCTCGATCGGTGTTCTTCCCGGACTTCGTCATTTCTTCTTCCATCCGTCGGGGTAGCGTTTTGTCATGGTGCGCCTGATGCGTTTTATCGCGTAATCCAGAGCGGCCTGATCGACTCCGACAAACTCGCGCAGCTCCGCACCGCGATATCCCTCCGACCAGCCGAGCACGACCATCTGGGCCTCCTCGTCGCCGTCGAAGCAATCGTGGATGGCTGCGACGGTGTCCTCGGATTCCCGGTCGAGAAGGATCTGCTCCGGTGTGGCCGCCGCGGCAGAAAACGCGGGCTGGGCGCCATCCATTTCCTGAGACGCTCCGCCATCGGCCGTTTCGCGGCGGCCTTTCGCCCGGCGGTGACCGGAAATGCTCCGCATGGTCTGAACGATGAAGGCCATGAAGCTTTCGTCCCGCGGGCAATTTCGGTCACCCATGATTGCCGTGCAGAGGGCCTCGTGCAGCAGGTCCCCGGGCGAGAGGTCCGTGTCGCGCAGATAGACCTTCTCGATTGCATCGAGCTTCAGCCTGTTTCCCGGGGATAACGCGTCAAACGCCTCACTTATCTCCTCCGAATCGAGGAAGGCGCTCGATGCAGCCGGCTCTGGCTCCGTTTGCCCGGTTTGGCTCATGGCCAAGGCCGTCCCTGACGTTAATGCCGCCGAGTGAGGCGGTTTCGGACATCCCGGTTTGTCCGAAACGCGTGTTCTGGCCGGCATAGCTGACGGGAGGGGGCGAATCCGCCCTGCGGGCCGCTCCCGAGCAACATATCACGGCCATCCGGCGACGCCCATGCGCACCGGCGGCGAAGCGATCGCGTTACAGAAACAACAGGAGTTGTGCGTGAATTTCAGCCCCAGAAATCTGCCGAAATCGGCATTGCCGGAGGTCATCGACGTCCTGCTGGCCGACATCGCCATCCGGATCCAGCTCTCCAGGACCGACCATGACAAGGCGGTCGACCGCTTCGAGGTGATGCGCGACTGGATCGATCGGCCGGGAAGTCCCCTCCACGGGTTGGTCGCGCTGATGTATCCGCAGGGCTCGATGGCGATCGGGGCGACGATTGCGCGCGCCAGTGACCGCGAGGAATACGACATCGACGTCATCGTGGCGCTGCTCATCGCCCGGGACTCCGAACCGGAGCTAGTCCTCGACGCCCTGTATCACGCGATCCGCGGCGAGCCCGGATCGCGTTACTACGACAAGACCACCCGTCACACCCGCTGCGTCTGCGTCACCTACGAGGACGGGATGCACATCGATCTGACGCCGGCGGTGCTCGTCGACGAGTGCGAGCCGCGGACCAACGTGATCTTCCACAGCAAGCCGGAGGATCCGAGCGTGCCGAAGCTCCGGCTGCTCGCCAATCCGTGGGGCCTCGCCGAGTGGTTCAAGGCGATGACGCCCCTTGAAGCGGACTTCGCCAAGATGTTCGAGGGCCGCGCGATGGCCCACGATCGGGCACCCGGCGAACCGGTGCCCGATCAGGAGCCGGCCTACCGCAAGTCGCGCGCCCTCATTGCGCTGCAGCTCACCAAGCGGTGGCGCAACGTCCTCTACGTCAAGCGTGAGCGGGCGAAGCTCCGGCGGCCGCCCTCGGTGGTGCTGTCGAAGCACTTCGCCGACCACGCCAACCGGACGGCGACGCTGTCGGAGGAGGTCGAGCACCAGGCGCAGCAGCTCCTGCTGCGGCTGGAAGCCGAGAAGGCGGCCGGGCGCCTGATCCATGAAGTCAATCCGCGCTGCCGCGAGGACGTGCTCACCGACCGCTGGCCGGGGGTGCCGGCCAACCAGAACCTAATGATCGAGGACCTGCACGACTTCGTCGCCGACATGCGGCTCCTCCGGAGCGGCACCCTGTCGATCGACAGGATGGGCGGGGTTCTCGAACGGATGTTCGGCGAGCGGCCGGCGCGGAGCGCCGTGAACGATTACATGTTCCCGGCGTCGCGTCCCCACGTGGAGTACGGCACCGGCCGCATCGTCCGGCCTGCGGCGGCGCTCGCGGCGGCGGTGCCCTCGGTCAGGCCGGTGGCCGGCCACACCTTCTTCGGAGGCAAGCGGTGAATGCGGGCGCTCTCGACGGCGGATCAGGATGCCGCAATCCGCCGCCGGTTCCCGGCGTTCCGGCAGACCTGCGCGTTCGACTTCATGGGGATGTGGCGCGGTCTCCTGCGGCCGCTCGCCAGAACGTACGAGATCGGGATCGTGTATTTCCCCCGGCGCCATTTCGCCGGTGCCGTGATCACCAACTCGTGGATCACCGTGGAGGTGCTCGACCCGGTGATCGGTCTCGATCCCCGTGGCACCGGCGAGATGCCGCCGCACATCTATCCGGCCCCCGGGATCGCCGCCGGCTGGTCGCTCTGCCTGTACGACCCGAGGACCGGGGAATGGAAACCCGACCGGCTGATCGCGGAGACCATCATCCCGTGGGCCGCGGAATGGCTGTTCTTCTACGAGGGCTGGCTGATCGACGGCAACTGGGCCGGCGGCGGTGAACACCCGACGACAACCTGGAGTCCCGAATGTCCTACCACCAGCCCGTCCTTCCTCGTTCCGCCGGCAGCATCCCTGCGCGCCGCGTTCCTCAGAGTTGGCCGCCTGACCGGGACTTTCGCATCCTCTCTATCGATGGAGGCGGCATCCGCGGAATTTTCCCGGCCGCCGTCCTTGCCGATCTGGAAGGCGCCCTCGGTGCCGGCAACTCCATCGCCGGGCATTTCGATCTCGTTGCCGGCACCTCCACCGGCGGCATTCTCGCTCTGGGACTCGGTGCCGGAAAATCCGCCCGTGAAATTCGCGACCTCTACATGCATCGCGGTCCCGAGATCTTTCCTCCCGTCTGGGACAACATCCTGGGCCGGGGATGGAAGGCCTTCCGCAACAACATCCTGAACGCCACCTTCCACAGATACAGCAGGCAGGCGCTCGAACGGGTCCTGCAGGAATTCCTGGGCGACAGGATTTTCGGGGAATCCTCCGTCCGCCACGTGATCCCGGCATTCGACGGGCGCTTCAGCGAAGTGTTCCTGTTCAAGACGCGGCATCATTCCGACTACGAGCAGGACTGGCGCAAGCGCATGGTCGACGTCGCTCTCGCGACCTCGGCGGCGCCGACCATCTACCGGCCGCTCGAGTCCGGCGGGTACCGGCTGATCGACGGGGGCATCTGGGCGAACAATCCCGCGATGCTGGCGGTGGTGGAGGCGATGATTGCCTACGACGTGCCCCGGGAACGCATCAAGGTGCTCAGCATCGGGTGTGGCGACGAGCCCTACCACGTCACCCGGCGCATGACATGGGGCGGCCTGTGGCACTGGCGGAAGATCATAGGGGCCGCGATGCGGGCGCAGTCGCTGGCCGCGACCAGCCAGGCGCGCCTGCTGCTCGGACCCGCCAACGTGGTCAGGATCGAGCCGACACTGGTCGGCCCGCCGATCGAACTCGACGACTACCGGCGGGCGATGGACGAATTGCTGCCGGCCGTCGCTGCGTCGGTCGCGGGGCACCGCGCCCGCGTCGAAGAGATGTTCCTTAAGAGCAGGGCAGACCGTTTCGTGCCCGTTCCCTGATGATGCCGGCGACCACCGTTCAGGAGAATTCGATGGACGACCAGACCCCGTTCAAGATGCCGCCGTTCACCGGCGGCAACATTCTCATCTTCTCCGACGGCACGGGGCAGGCCGGCGGGTTGTTGCCTGACGAGGCGCGCAGCAATGTCTACAAGCTGTACCGGGCAACGCGGTGCGGACCGGACACCAAGATCGATCCCGACCGGCAGCTCGCCTTCTACGATCCCGGCCTCGGATCGAAGTCGGCGGCCGGCGAGATCAAGATCGGCTGGCTGCGGCGGATCTACAACGGGCTGAGCAGTGCGACCGGCCTGGGCATTACCAAGAACATCATCGATTGCTACGCGGCGCTCATCTACCTGTGGCGCCCGGGCGACCGAATCTTCCTGTTCGGCTTCAGCCGTGGCGCCTACACGGTGCGATGCCTCGGCGGCGTGCTGGGACTCTGCGGCATCCCCACGGCACTCGAAGGCGGCAAGCCGCTGTTGCGGGATCCGGCGACGCTCAAAAGGCTCGCGACGGAAGCCGTCAAGCGCGTCTATCGGCACGGCAGCGGGGCGAGCGAAGCCAAGACCCCAGAAGCGCTGGCCCGTAAGGCAAAGCTCGGGACGCAGCGCAGGCTGCTCGGCGAACAATTCAGGGCGAAGTACCGGTCAGGAGGATCCGACGGCTCCAACGCCGTGCCGCATTTCATCGGCGTCTGGGACACGGTCGCGGCGGTCGGGCTCAGCAAGCCCGCGTGGGCGACAGTCAAGATCGTCGCCGCGGCGCTGTTGCTCGCAATCTCGGCAGCGGTCGCGTGGCTCAATGCCCGCGCGTTCGGCGTCGCGTTCCTGATCTGGTTTGCTGGGACGCTCGGCGCGCTCACGCTGGCCGGATATCTTGCCACCATCGCGATGCGACTGAAGTTCGCGCCGGGCCTTCCTGACGTCAAATGGTACGAGACCATTCATCTGACCAGCTTCAAGATGGAGTTCTTCGACAGAAGCCTCAACAAGAACGTCCGCTATGCGCGCCATGCGCTGGCGATGGACGAGATGAGGGCTGACTTCGACCGCGTGCCGTGGGTGAACGACGGGCAGCCGCCGAATCGGGAGATCGAGGAAGGAGCGTGGTTCCAGCAGTACTGGTTCGCGGGCAACCACTCCGATGTCGGCGGGAGCTACGCCGAAAACGAATCCCGGCTGTCGGATCTGGCGCTCGGCTGGCTGTCGACCGAGGCCAAACGGGCCGGTCTGCTTGTCAACGACGACCTGCTGGCGTTGTTCGGTCGGCCCAACGGACCGCAACATGACGAATGTCGCGTCGGCATTTCGTTCCTCGGCATGCGCTTCGAGTGGCTGCAGAAGGCACGCAAGATGGTCGACAACGCCACTATCCATTGGTCGGTCCGGAAGCGGTTCGACGAGCCCTCGGTGCTCATCTATGACGAAGAAAGGCCCTACCGGCCCGTTCTGTTGCAACACCACAAGGATTACGCTGCGACATACGAGGCGGAGACCAAGGCTAGGGAGCTCGCAACTCGGCAGTCCGCGAGCGCTCCGACTTGATCCGGGACCATTTCCCACGACGGACAGGACGCAAGGCGGATGGCCAATGCCGCAGTTAGTTGACCCGCTTCCGCAAGGGCACAAGCTTCTCGAATATTCGATCGAGCGCGTGCTCGGGCAGGGAGGATTCGGGACAACGTACCTCTGCCGCGACGGACATCTGCGGAAGCAGGTGGTCATCAAGGAATTCACCCCGCACCGCCTTGTAGACCGCGACCGCGGCGGCGACCTGAAGCCGGTCAACGGCGAAACCGGCAGATCGTTTTCGCGGGAACTCTCCGGGTTCCTGGAGGAGGCGCGCAAGCTCGCGCAGTTCCGGCATCCCAACATCGTGAAGGTGAACCGCTACTTCGAAGCGCACGGCACCGGATATTTCGTGATGGACTACGAAGCCGGCGGCAGCCTCCGCGACATCATCGAAGACGCGGGCGGCCCAATGTCCGAAGAGGAGATCGAGGCCATCGTGATGCCTCTCTGCCAAGGGCTGGCCGAACTGCACCGTGCCGGCCTGCTCCACCGCGACATCAAGCCCGACAACATCGTTGTCCGCCCCGACGGATCGCCCGCCCTCATCGATTTCGGCGCCGCCGTGCAGTTCGGCAAAACGGTCAAAGGTCCGACCGCCTTCGTCGGCACTGCGGTTTATGCGCCGCTGGAGCAGTTCGACCCGGACGGAAACATCGGGCCGTGGACAGACATCTATTCCATGGGTGCCGTCATGTACGAAATGGTTGCCCAACACCCTCCGACGCCGGCGCGTGACCGGGCACTCGGCGCCGAGATGGAAGAGGCATCCGCAAAAGGGCGTGCAAAATACGGCGACCGCCTGCTCGGCCTGATCGACAAATGCCTGGCGCTGGAAGCCGATGAGCGGCCCAGCAGCATCAACGAGTGCCTGATCCTGTTGCAGGCCGATCGCGATCAGCGCTTCCGTGAGATGATCGGGGATATCTCTTGGAAGATGGTCCAGCATTTCAGTAACTGGGCCAAACCAAACGCCGGATTGAACGCGACAGAGCTGGTGGCGTTCATGCTCGCCTTTTCGGCGATCGACCTGTCGTGGCGCATCGGCAAAGGACTTCCGGACAAGGCCACCGCGGTGCGGCTGCTCCGTTCCATGTCGCCGGAGTTCGTGGCGCAATGCCTCCGGTTTTATACCGACAAAGGTTTTCCCGCCGGAGGCCGGCCGCTCAACTCCGTCTTCATCCTCGGCCGGATCGACGAATACGCCGCAACCTACCTCCTCGACCGCAAGCAGAAGGAGTGGCATTACGAAATGACGTGCAAGCTGCTCGCCGAAAACTGCATCGCGCCGGCGCACGCGGCCGATGTCCCGGGCTTCGTCGAGCTGATCGAAGTCGTCATTGATCGCGCCCGCGGCCGCGTGAAGAAAGAGTTCGAGAAGATCTACAGAAAGGTCGTGTACCGGCACACCGGGAAAGGCTGGGTGAAGGAAGTCGTCGCGCTCGACGAGGACGACCAACGGTAGCTGATGGAGTTGCCGGCTTCTGTCCAATTTCAAGAAAGTTGGTAACAAGCGCCTTGGCTGTCAATTGTTAGCATCTGCAAGCGGCCACCTCACCGAACCTTGTGCTGCGTAATTGGCAAGGCGTTGCGATCATCGTGCTTATCCAGAAGATGCCCAACTGCACGTTCAAGCCCAATGCAGGAGCCGGTCATGATCTTGTCCCTCACGGCCCGCGTTAGCGCATTCCAGTATGTCGGCACGCCGACGATGTTGTTGGATCTTAGCTTCTCTTCAAGTCGCTCGCGTACCGGGTCTGGGTTCGGGGCGATGACGTAGACCGCATGCGGGCGATCGCGGAATCGGGACGTGAAGTAGTCGATGGAAATTCGGTCATCGTGTTCTTCGCCCGTCTGATCGGCCGACGCGAAAGTGTAGCCGATGATTGCAACGAAATTGGGCAGGTGGTGCCACATCTGGTTTAGGCGCCGGTGGAGCCGCCAGAAGCCAGGTTGACCGTAATCGGGTTCGGGAACACACAGCAGCAAGTCATCGAAATCGAAGCCAACTCCCCAATCGCGGATGGATGGCATAAGCGCGGACACCTCTGGTGAGCCGAATTCTGCGCCAACACTTCCGTGAACCTGAACGACTTGATGCCGGCGACCGCAGACGTCGGTCGCGAGCCCGTCGAGATTATAGTTCATGAGCAGGGACGGCCTGAAGATATTGAAGACTCCGTAATTGCAGTGCGGGCCTTTGCCGTCGACGAGATTTTCATATCTCGGGCGAGCGAGCGCGTTGACCATGAAAAATTCGGCGTGGGCATCGGATTGCCGCCGTAGCTTCGCTTCGGCCAAGTCGTCATAGTCAAACCAGCGGCTCAGCCGTTGCTGCTGCAAAACCTTCAACGCCGCCCCGGTGACTCGTTGCGTTAGCAGCGACTGGTTCGGCGTGTCGGTCGGGAAAGATCTCGCGTTCCGCACGTAATCGAGCCCGGGGCCTGCCATGAAGGGCGCCCCGAACGGCGCAATCCCGGCGGAAGCTCCGGCCCCTAAGAGATAGAGCCCGCGTTCGTTTCGAAAGCGCCACAACAGGCGCTCAAGGCTTATCGTTGTTTTGGACACGGCCTCGCCTCCGGATGCGCTATTAGCTATGTGGTCGAGCCCGAGACCGCGAGACATCGCACTTGGTCGCGCGTCCGTCAGCGCTCCTTGCGTAGATGCGCGCGCCCAGCTGTGCGGTGACTTCGGTCTTCATGGCGGTGTCGGTTGAGTCGTTGCCACCATTTTACCACGCGGTGCCGACGGCGACGCCGGAGCCGCTATCCGGTATGATCTCCCGTAGTCGCCGGAGGATGTCGATGCGCCAATTCCTGATCGCAACCGCGCTCCTGGCGGCCGTCGGCGGCCAGGCCGTCGCCGGCGACGTGAAGGTGTTCGGGGTCCAGATGTCCCAGATGCGCGGAGGCGCCCCGGACCGGGTCGCCTGCATGGCGATCGCAGACGGCGACTGTTGGACGACGGATCGGAAATGGTATCGGCTGCCGCGGGGCCAGCTTCAGGGTATCCACGGCGGCGTCATGGGACCGACCCCCGGCGCCTTCATCACCGCCCCGCTCCGGTAGTCCGTTACGATGCCAGTCGCGAAGCCACCTCCGCCCGGCCTGACGTGGTCGCTGGAACTGCCGGACCGCCTAAAGCTCGCGATCGCGGATGCGGTGACGCTTTACGCGCGCCTTGAGTCGCTATGTATCGAATGTTTGTGGGAGATCGAGAACGCCGACTTCGAACGCCGGCGCGAGCTCGCGAAGAACTGGGGCGAGAAAAACTTCGCGCTGGTGAAGAAGGCCGTCGCCAACCTGCCCGGCGCGAAAACGGAAAGGATCTGGCCGACGCTGCGGTGGCTCGGCAAGGAACGCAACATCATTGCCCATGGCGTCTGGCTCTGGTCGCCTTCGGAGCAGCGTCCGATGGTCGTCTGGCACTCGAAATTCCTTGAGACCGACGAGTGGGTCGGCGCCGAGTTCTACGACTGGGAACGGTTCGAGCGCTTCGATAAGCGGGTAAAGGCGCTGGTGAACCTGTTCAACGACTTCAAGGCAATGCTGGTTAAGGGCGCCGAGGAGGCCCGCGCGAAGGGCATCGTGCTGACGCCGACGACTCGGACGAATAAGCCGTGGCGTCCCGACCGGCTCCACTTGGAGATCGCCTGCGGCGCTCTGTTGCTGGCCGTCGGCTTTGCCGCAGGCTGGCTGCTGCGGTGATTTATGCTGGGTGGCCAACTTGGGCCGCTCGGGGATGGTGAGGTCGGGTTCTGGGCCGACCAGCCTGTACGATCGCTTTTAACCGGTGTAGGCGATGTGTCCGTTTCGCTGGCACGGATGTCCTGCTGCCCCGGAGATACGATGATGAAGCGGGGTTGTCGATAAGAATATGCTCGAAGACCAAGAGCTTCACGCATGGCTCTCTGCGTCCAAAGACAACATTGTTGTTGTGACGGATTACGCGCAGCTAGAGGCCCTCAAGGGGAACGCGCTCGTCAACATTCTCAAGTCAACTGAGATACTCGCAGACTTTCCCGGTCAAGTCCGCATTCTGAAGCCGATCGACGCCGTATCTGGTTTGAAGGGACGGAAGAAGGGACTGAAGAAACGTTTCACAAGCGGACGCGCGACCCGCTCATTCAAGAAATGGTGTGCCAAACGTGCTCGCGCCGCGGCGGGCGACCGGCAAATGGTTGAAAAGATCGAGCGTGCCGGTGAGGCCGCCGCGGAACAGCTCGCGGCGATGTTGGAGGACATTGCGGGCTTCGCGGACAACATCGAGGATGCGACGAGTGACTTCACGGACGACGAGCTCGGTATTCTTCGGAGGCATGAGCCGATCACGGCGGATATGGCAGTGAAGATATTCGAAGGTGTGATGCGGTTGGCGCTCAAATTCTACGCTCTGCATCCCGGCATCGACGAATTGCCGCCAGCGAATGAGGTCCCCTACACGTTTATTTTTCGAATGGCTCTATGTGCTTATATCCACGCGTTGCGGTGGCGAGTGGCCGGCGGTGCTGCGGGTGCGCTGCCGGAGACGATGCGGAACGACATTATCGATGTCACCTACGCGGCTTATGCGACGTGTTTCGATGGCCTCTTGAGCAAGGACCATAAGGCGAGGGAAATCTACGACAACTCAAAGTGGCTTCTCGACAATGTCTTTTTCAAGAACCTGCCGAAGTGACGGTGCTGTCCAATCGGGCTGCGCGGTACTTACGTCAGACTGGAGGACGAGATGGCTTTAGAAGAGCAATTGCTTTCTGCGTCGCTCACCAACACATTTCACGAAGCGCGCGAAGTCTTAGAGCAGCTTTACAAGCTTGGCCCGAGGTCGCTGGCGGAAGCGGAGGGACCATCCGAAGAATTCGAACAGAACGATCACCTCTTGTCCTACTACGCTG
>Ga0208849_1002203_pt1 | contig 11161 bp, 9 predicted proteins | sample NGESurdeep072012_10_FD_184470 | JGI IMG/M metagenome (GOLD analysis project Ga0208849, IMG submission 184470) | Arctic peat soil microbial communities from Barrow, Alaska - NGEE Surface sample 53-3 deep-072012 (SPAdes) | ecosystem: Environmental > Terrestrial > Soil > Wetlands > Peat ...
ATCGCGACGCGTTACGAGAAAACCGCCAGAGCTTTCCTCTCGATGCTGTGCATCGCGGCCGCAAAGCTCTGGATGAAAACCGTCAACACGGCCTAGTGCATCCGACCCGAAGCCGCCTCTGTCTCGCGATGGGTCCGTCTATTTCACGCCCCACGACTTTTCAATCGCAATTCCGCCATCTGGCGCGCACAGCCTTGCGATCGATGGCCGAAACATCCGAAGACGCGGTAGTCTTGTTCGCGATCTAGCGCCAGAAGCGTCGATCGCCACTGGCTTGAGCTGCCGCATCTTGGTAGCCCTCTCGTCCGAAACATTGCTCGAAAAACAGGTTGTGATGATGGACTATCGGCGGCTGGGCAGGTCTGGCCTCAAGGTCAGCGAGTTCTCGTTGGGAGCGTGGGTCACGTTCGGCAAGCAGGTCGGCGTGGACGATGCAATCAATCTCCTCGCCTGTGCCTATGACCATGGCATCAACTTTTTCGACAATGCCGAAGGCTATGAGTCCGGGAACGCCGAGAAGGTTATGGGGGAGGCAATCAGCCGTCTTGGCTGGAGCCGCGATTCCTATGCGATTTCAAGCAAGGTGTTCTGGGGTGGCAGCAAGCCAACGCAGAAGGGCTTGAGCCGCAAGCACGTGACCGATGCCTGCCATGCCGCGCTGAAGCGACTCCAGGTCGACTATCTCGATGCCTATTTTTGCCACCGGCCGGACATCGATACTCCGATTGAAGAAACGGTGTGGGCGATGCACAACCTCATTGAGCAGGGCAAAGTCCTCTATTGGGGCACCTCCCAGTGGTCGGCGCAGCAGATCACTGAGGCTTGGGGCGTTGCGCGCACGCAGCACCTGACTCCGCCAAGCATGGAGCAGCCCCAGTACAACTTGTTCGTGCGAGAGAAAGTCGAGCACGAATTCCTGCCGCTGTACGACCTTATCGGGCTCGGCACGACCATCTGGTCGCCACTCCATTCCGGCGTCCTGACAGGCAAATACAATGACGGCATCCCGGCAGACAGCCGGATGAACTTGCCTGGCTATGAGTGGTTGAAGGCACAGCTCGATACCCCGGAGGGCAGAAAGCAACTTGCCCAGGTCAAGAAGCTGACGACTCTGGCCAACGAGATCGGGCTGCCCATCCACCATCTGGCCCTGCTCTGGTGCCTGGCCAACCCGCACGTGTCGACCGTTATCCTCGGTGCCTCCAATCAAAGCCAGCTTGAGGACAATCTCGCGGCGCTCACCCACAAGAGCAAGATCACCCCCGAAGTCCTCCAACGGATCGACGAGCTTCTGGAGAACAAACCTGCTGGCCTACAGCGGTTCTAGCAAGAAGCCTCGTTAACGCGGTGGCATCGATCAGAACGCCGGTACCCGGCGGTGACCTCGTTCATGACGCAGCGGCCCTTCAAAAATCCTCTAAAGTGCGTCAGGGTCAGGTGCCGCTTCGGCCAGCAACGGAACTAGTGCGTCCACGACAAAGAGGAGCAGAATCGCGGTCGGCCTTCCAAATCGCGCGGCTCTGCTGCCTGCCAAAATGGCCCATCGAGCAATGCTCTGAGGATCCACGACATGATCCGCGCCAAGCATCCATGCGCGTCCTTCAAGTCTGGTATTGGCGCAGAACGGACTTCAAACGCGCAGTGAGTCGAGTCCCGCTTCTGACCCAGTTCGGACGTGGGCTCACCCGCCATCGGCGTTGAAGGCTTGTGCTCTCTGTGGGCTCTTCCGATGGGGACCGCGCTGCGCGGGCTCGAGCAAGAGCCGCGGAACCGACCGACCCCATGTCAGTTCGCCAACATGACTTCCTTGAAGAGCACGCTGCGGTCACGAGCGAAATTCGCGAGAAGCGGCAAGCAGGCCGCGCCAACGGCGCGCGCACCGCTGCCGATTGCGCCTTCGCTGATCGAGACTGCCGACAAACCGCGCTGATCGAATTCGGCACACCGGACGTTGACGCGCTCCACGATGCGCTGTCGAACGGATGCCGGGAAGGCGCCGTCAATGACGACCGCAGGGACATCGACAACGGCGACCGCCGCGACAGTGGCGTACGCAATGCCCGCCGCGACTTGCTCAATCCACGCCTCGAGGGGTGCGCCGAGATCACCCCAGTCGTCGGGCGAGCGCCACAGGATCGAGGCGTCTCGTCCACCTTCGATAAGCGTTTGCTCGAGGAGATAAATCGACGCCGATCGGATGAGTTGCTGAGTAGTTAAACCGCCATCGGCGTCGGTGGCAGCAATCGGCATCGAGCCGACGGCACCGGCGTTACCGGTGCGTCCCAGGTGTAGATGGCCGTTGAGCACGAGCCCGCCACCGACGAACGAACCAATGAAAAAGTAGAGGAAGTCCAGCATGTGCGCTCCGCTACCGAGAACAAGCTCGGCAGCGCAAGCAGTGGTCGCATCGTTGCAGAAAACCACCGGCCACGGGCACATGCCGGCGACCGCCTCCTTGAGGTCGAAGGCCCGCCATTGCTCCAGCACCGTCTGTGGGACGCCGATTTGCTCTTCCCAGTTCCACAGCTCGAACGGCGCGGCGATGCCGAGCCCACAGATGCGTTCGATCTCGCCGGTGCTTAGCGTTCCGGTGAGTTCGGTGATCCCGCGGGTGACGAAGTCGCTGACTCCTGTCGGGGTCGGGTAGCTGCCGGCCTCATGCAACAACCGGCGCACGCCGCCAATCAAGTCGATCAGCACCAGGTCGTTGCTGCGTCGGCCGATCTTGAGTCCGATCGCATAGGCACCGGCGCGGTTCAGCGCGAACGGCACCGACGGCTGACCGACCTTGCCGCGCTGGGGGCTCTGCTTGAGAACCAAGCCATCCGCCTCGAGCTGGCGCATGATGACGGTGATCGTCTGCGCCGAGAGGCCGGTCTGGCGCGCGATCTCGGCCTTGGGCAGGCTGCCCTCCTTGCGTATCAGAGACAGCACCAGCCGTTCATTATATAGCCGAACGCCGATCTGATTGGTCCCACGGGCGAAGTCGAGTAGCCTCGGACGCGCCGCCGAAACCGCTGCGCTATCCCTGCTTGTCGGCGCAAACTCCGCCCCGTTTCCGTCTTCGAGACTGTTCAAGTGTCAGCCCTCTGGCGCGTATAGCGAATGAAAGCACACGGGCGCCAACACCAGTTACGGTTCGAACCACGCCTGTACGATGAAAACTCCGCGGCCACGTGTCAATACATAAATCGATCTGATTTGGTTATTGACACGCGGGCCTAACTGGATGATTTTTGATGCTACGCGCAGGCGAATTCCGGCTGTCGGGAATGCGCGCCCCATCGGAAGAACAGCCAGTCATCGCAATGGGAGGAATGCGTGCACAATAGATCCAAACTAATGCTCGGCATCGTCGCGGGCGCCTTTGCCCTCGCGGTCGGCGCTGCCGCGACGAATGCGGCCGGACCGGTCACTGTCGGCCTGATTACGAAGACCGAAACCAATCCCTTCTTCGTCAAGATGCGCGAGGGCGCAACAGCGAAGGCCAAGGAACTCGGCGTCACCCTGATCACCGCCGCCGGCAAATACGACGGCGACAACGACGGTCAGGTCGCCGCGATCGAGAATATGATCTCGGCCGGCGTCAAGGGCTTCGCTATCGTGCCAAGCGACTCCAAGGCCATCGTGCCGACGATCAAGAAGGCGCGCGACGCGGGCCTGACCGTCATCGACCTTGACACCCCGCTCGATCCGATGGACGCCGCCACCGCGACCTTCGCCACCGACAACTTCAAGGCCGGCCAGCTTATTGGCGAGTGGGCCAAGGGCACTATGGGCGACAAGGCCAAGGACGCCAAGGTCGTCTATCTCGACCTCGCCACCAACCAGCCGACGGTCGACTATCTGCGCCACCAGGGCTTCAACACCGGCTTCGGCATCGCGGTGGCGAACCCGACGCACTACGGCGACGAGAAAGATCCGCGCATCTGCGACTACGAGATCGGCCAGGGCGACCAGGAGAAGGGCCGCACGGCAATGGAGAACGCGCTGCAGAAGTGCCCGAACGTGAACCTCATATACACGATCAACGAGCCGACCGCCGCTGGAGCGTGGGAAGCTCTCAAGGCCGCCGGCAAGGCTGACGGCAGCGTCATGCTCGTTTCGATCGACGGCGGCTGCCCAGGCGTCAAGAACGTCCAGGCAGGCGTCATTGGGGCGACCTCGCAGCAATACCCGCTCAAGATGGCCTCGATGGCGCTCGATGCGATCGTGTCGGGCAAGATCCCGGCCATCGATCCAAAGGCCGGTTTCCTCGACACCGGCGCGCAGCTGATCACCGCCAAGCCGGTGGCCGGTGTGCCTTCGATCTCGGTCGACGAGGGCCTGAAGCTCTGCTGGGGCTAACTACAGCTATCTAGCCAATACTTGGACTGCTAATTTGACTGAGGAGAGCAACCGCGAATGGTTGCTCTCCCGGTCTTAGCGTCGGGGCAAATGAATGAACACCGAGCAGTCCGGCAGAGTGAGCGCTGCCGAATTCGAAACAGTCCTGCCGGAAGGGTCGCAGACCGTCGCCTCCTTCGACGAGGAGAAGCCTGGGCCTCTTCGTCGGGTCCAGCAGTTCCTGCATGGCTTCCCGACGACGATACCGTTCCTGGTTCTCGTTCTGGGCGTCGTCTTCTTCAGCAGCATCGTCGGCAGCAAGTTCTTCGCGCCGTTCAACCTGTCGCTCGTCCTGCAGCAGGTGACCATCATTGCTGTCCTGGGCATCGCGCAGACGCTCATTATCCTGACCGCCGGCATCGACCTCTCGGTCGGCGTCATCATGATCCTGTGCTCGGTCGTCATGGGCCGGACCTCGGTCGTCTACGGCGTGCCGGTCATCATCGCCTTTCCGCTCGGCCTCGCCGTCGGCACGGCCTGCGGTGCTATCAACGGCCTGATCGTGACCATCCTCCGCCTGCCGCCGTTCATCGTGACGCTCGGCACGTGGAGCATCTTCGGCGCCCTCAATATCTTCTATTCGCGAAGCGAAACCATTCGTCAGCAGGACGTCGAGGCGGCGGCGCCGTTCCTGCAGTGGACCGGCTCGATCATCAAGCCCTACGACCTCATCGCCCACGCCCTCGGCATCGAAGTCCCCTGGCTGAAGGGCTCGGTCCTCACCTACGGCTCGATCCTGATGGTGGTTCTCGCGGCTGTCGTCTGGTACGTGCTGAACCGCACAGCGTTCGGCCGCCACGTCTACGCGATGGGCGACGATCCCGACTCAGCCCGCCTCGCCGGCATCAACACGAGCCGCACGCTGGTCGCGGTCTATGCGCTCGCCGGCCTGGTTTGCGCCGTCGCCGCGTGGGTCCTCATCGGCCGCATCGGGGGCGTGAGCCCCCAGGCCGGGCAGACCTCGAACCTCGACTCGATCACCGCCGTGGTGATCGGCGGCACCAGCCTCTTCGGCGGTCGCGGTTCCATCGTCGGCACGCTCGTCGGCGCTTTGATCGTGGGTGTCTTCCGCAACGGCCTTGCGCTCAGTGGGCTCGACGTTCTTTGGCAGGAGTTCACCGTCGGCATTCTCATCATCGTGGCGGTGACGCTGGACCAATGGATCCGGAGAATCGCCTCGTGAGCGCGGCCGTAGACATGGGAACTGTGGCGGCACCTTCTCCAGCGGAGCAGCCAGTCCTGGAAGCGCGCGGCATCGTCAAGCGCTACGGCCGGGTGGTAGCCTTGGATCACGCCGACTTCGAACTCCGCCCGCACGAGATCCTCGGAGTCATAGGGGACAATGGCGCGGGCAAATCAACCCTGATCAAGGTGCTCGCCGGTGCGGTCTCTCCCGATAGCGGCGAGGTGCTAATGGACGGCAAGCCGGTTCATTTCCGCTCGCCGGTCGAGGCGCGGCAGGCCGGTATCGAGACCGTCTACCAGAACCTGGCGCTCTCGCCCTCGCTCTCGATCGCCGACAATCTCTTTCTCGGACGCGAGGTACGGAAGAAGGGAGTGCTCGGCCAGCTCTTCCGCCTTCTCGACCGCGCTGGCATGCGGCGCGAGGCCCGCGAGCATCTCAACTCGCTCGGCTTGCTCACCATCCAGAGTATCCGCCAAACCGTCGAGACGCTGTCCGGCGGCCAGCGCCAAGGAGTGGCGGTCGTGCGCGCCACTGCCTTCGGCAGCCGCGTCATCATCATGGATGAGCCGACGGCGGCGCTTGGCGTCAAAGAATCGCGGAAGGTGCTCGAGCTTATGCTTGACGTGAAGAAGCGCGGGCTGCCGATCATTCTCATCAGCCACAACATGCCGCACGTCTTCGAGGTCGCCGACCGCATCCACATCCACCGGCTCGGCCGCCGCATCGCCGTCATCGACCCTAGGAAATACTCGATGTCCGATGCCGTCGCGATCATGACCGGCGCTATGCAGCCCCCGCCGCGCGAAGCGTGGGCTGCGTGAGTTTGCCCGCGTCGTTGCCTAGGGCGCGAGACGAGGATCACGACCGACAAGGTCGACGTGAGTCTGCAGATAACCCACGCGTATCGCTTCGAAAAAAGTATGGCAACTTTCGAGCGGCGGTGGACGAGCGCGTCAGAGATGTAGATCAAGGAGGACGGCGCCGCCTCAGGGCAGCCGCTACGGGAGGAAAGAATAGACCTCGGAGTGCGGGACAGGGTCGCGGTCATCACGGGCGCCAGTATCGGCATCGGGCTGGCGGTCACCCTGTACCTGAAGAGGACAGATCCAAAGCTCGGTTCACCTCGCAGCTACCTATGAGATACGGGCTGCGGTCCTCGGACAATGGATACTGTCTGACGCCAATCGTCGACACGTGAGTGACAAGGGTTAGCTGACACGTCGAGGCCGCCGTACTTGGCCTCCCAGTTGTACAGCGTCACTGCCGAAACCCCGTGCTTGCGCGCCAGATCGGCCGTCTTCGCTCCCGCCTCCTGCTCCCGCAGAACCCCGATGATGCTCGATCCTTCAAGCCGCAATATCGTGCGCGTGGACATCATGCGCCGAGTGCGCGCGTAGAACCTCCATCGCAGTTTGCTCTTCGTTTGCGCTGCGCACGTTGACCCATAGCAGTAATCCGCCATGCGCGAGCTGCTCCTGAACGCGTGCCGCGTGTTGTTCATGCAGCACCCGACTGAGGGCGGCGCCAAGCAAACCCCCGGCGCCCGCCGCGACGAGGACGGGCAAAAGGGTGCCGACGCCGACGAGCACGAGAACTCCTACCGATGCGAGGATGGGGGCCGGGGATGATCGGATAATTCCGGTTGGGCAGTTCGCCATCCACGACGTGCAAGTCGGTGCGGCAGACACCGCAAGCCAGGACCTTCACTCGAATCTCGCCGGCTTCAGGCTGCCGGTCTGGTAGCTCCGTCCATTCGAGAGGCGTCTTTGGCTTGTTCAGTACCATCGCCCTTCATAGGCTTTTCCTCATTCACGCCGAAAACCCGCGTTCCGCTCGACACAGCCTAGTTCCGGGCCAATTGTCCCGGACTGGCGAGAGGCCGTTACTGTCGCTGTTGAACGGAGGCTTTGAGCCGCTGCAGCACGCGGGGCAGCGCGTTCGGCAGGTCTTCTGCGACCAGACCGAGGCCAAATTCCGTAGCCGCCGCCCCATGAAGCCAGGTTGCAGCCGCTGCGCCCTCGAATGGAGTCATTCCCTGTGCGAGTAGCGCGGCGACAAAACCCGTTAGAACGTCACCGCTGCCGCCCGTTGCAAGCTGGGCGGGGGCGTTGGAATTGATGATCGCACGCCCATCGGGGGCGGCAATCACCGTGTCGGGGCCTTTGAGCAAGACGACGGCGTTGCATTGCCTCGCCGCGGCGCGGGTGCGCTGCAGCTTGTCGCCCTCGAAATGGAAGAGGCGCATGAATTCGCCTGCGTGCGGAGTGAGCACACATGGTCCAGCGATGGCTCGAAACAGGTCCTGTGGCGCCTCGGCGAACGAAGTTAGTGCATCTGCATCGAGTACTACCGCCCGCTTTGTCGCGAGCGCGGCAAGCACGAACTCTCTGGTCGATGAACCAACACCAGCGCCGGGTCCGATCGCGATGACATTGCGCCGCGGGTCGGCCAACAAGGCCTCGAAATCCCGCAAACCGCCAAAACTATGAACGATCGCGTTGGTCAGCGACGTCGCATAAATGCTCCACACCTTGGCCGGCGCAGCGAGGGTTACCATGCCCGCGCCTGCGCGCGAGGCTGCTTGGGCGGTCATCCGGCTAGCGCCCGTGATCGCCTCGCCGCCAACGATCAACACGTCGCCACGCTTGTACTTGTAGCTTTCAGGCTGTGGCCAGGGGTAGCTCTCCAGCCAGAGGTCTGGACCGTTTTCCCATGTGTTCGGGACAATGTTCTCGAGCACCGTAGCTGGTATGCCGATATCGGCCACCGAGATATCGCCGCAAAGCCCGCGCCCTGGATACAGCACGTGGCCGGGCTTCTTGCGAAAGAAAGTCACTGTGAGCTCAGCAGGCGCTGCCGCGCCGCGAACCATCCCCGACGCCCCATCAACGCCGCTCGGGATATCGATCGCGCAAGTGGGTAGCCGACGCCCTCTCAGCGACTCAACAAGCGCAAGAGCCTCGCCGTCCAAAGGACGCGAGAGGCCCGCGCCAAAAATCGCGTCGATCACGATACCGGCGCCATCGAGACTTTCAGCCGAGAACGGGGTCACCAGACCTGTCCAGAGGCCAGCGGCTCGGGCGGCCTCACCCTTGAGGTTTCCACGAGGACCAAGCAGCGAGAGCGTCACCGGCCAACCGGCGGCCGAAAGATGTCGCGCAGCGACGAACCCATCCCCGCCGTTGTTGCCAGGTCCGCAAAGGACGGTAATGGGCCGCATGGGCCAGCGTGCCCCGACCGCCACCGCGACAGCGCTTCCAGCCGCCTCCATTAGGCCGAACCCGTCAATACCTATCGCCTCGGCTGCCCGATCGGCGCCGGCCACCTGCGCGGGCGTCAAGAGGGCGAGTTTATCGCGTTGGAATGTCTGGTCGGTGGCTCCGTCGCCCAGCCCCACCTTGCCGGCCGTCGCCCCTTCCAGCTTCTTCGCCGTGGGGAGCCTTTTCTCGACGACCGCGACAGGCATTTTGCCAGCCATGGTGGGTGCTTCTCTCCGTGGTGGTTTCGGTCAAAGATCGATGAGCTTTGAATCAAGCTGCCGCCGACAGTCCAAGCCCGCGCACCGCCTCGATCATTTTGACCAGAACGGCCTGGGCGTCGCCGTAAACCATTTCGCAATTGTCGGCGTAGAATAGCGCGTTGACGATACCGGCGTAGCCCTTACCCTCGCCGCGCTTGACGACGTAAACCTTCTTCGCCTTGTCGACATTGAGGATGGGCATGCCGAAGATCGGTGAAGACTTGTCGTCGCGTGCCGCGGGGTTGACCACATCGTTGGCCCCGATGACCAGAGCGACGTCGGTGTCGGCGAAATCGTCGTTGATATCTTCGAGCTGGAAGATGAGGTCGTAAGGCACGCCGGCCTCGGCCAGCAACACGTCCATCTGGCCCGGCATACGACCGGCCACCGGGTGAATGGCGAATTTGACCTCGACTCCCGCCGCCTGCAGCAGCTTCACGAATTCGTAGAGCTTCTGCTGTCCCTGCGCGACGGCGAGGCCGTAGCCGGGCACTATGATGACCTTCGCGGCGTAGCGCATGAAGATGCCCGCGTCTCCCGCTTCAACCGGTTTGAGGCTGCCCTTGATGTCGCCTTGCTTGTGCTTTGTAGCGGCTCCGAAGTTCGTGAATATCACGTTGCCGACGGAACGGTTCATGGCCTTCGCCATGAGCAGGGTCAGCAGCGTGCCGGCAGCGCCGACCACCATGCCGGCGATCATCAGCGCCGGGTTCTGCAGCACGAACCCTTCGAGGCCGACCGCGAGGCCGGTGGCGGCGTTGTAAATCGAGATCACGACCGGCATGTCGGCGCCGCCGATCGGAAGCGTCATCAGGATGCCGAAGAACAGCGCGAAACCGAAGAACAGATAAATGAGCGTGGGCATCGCCACTAGCGGAACTGCACCACTCGCGACCACGAAAACGATGTAACCACCGATTGCCACGGTCGCCAGCATGACCACGGCGTTGAAGGCTTGTTGGCCCTTGAACCGCAGCGGCTTCTTGATGACGCCATCGAGCTTGGCCCAGGCGATCAGCGAGCCTGACAGCGACACCGCGCCGATCAGGGCCCCGACATCCACATCCTCGATGTCCAGGACCATTTCGCCGGCGTCGATTTCGGCCATGGTGAGGACATTGTCGATCGAGCGCGCCAGATGGGTGGCCGCCGAGCGCACCGCCGCCACATGCTCCCGCGCGCGCGGGCTCAAGCTCTTCGCGTCGCGCTCCAGAAGTTCCGAATAGCCGACGATGGTGGTGAGGGGGGTGCGCAGTTCGTAAGAGACGCTGGCGACGAATTCGCGCTTCAGCCGCTCGGCCGCGACCAGCGCCACCTCACGATCGCTCAACGCGCCCTCCAGGCGACGCGTGTCGGTGACGTCGGCGAACGAGATCAGGGTCGCGCCATCGGGCAGGGGCCTCGACTGATAGGCGACGATGCGCCGTTCGGCCGTGGCGACTTCGCCCACGACCGGCGCGCGCGCGCCCGGGTCAGGGTCGGTGATGCGGCCCTTGAGGTCGCGCCAGAACTGCCGATCGTGCAGACGCGGCACGCAAAGCTCGACCACGCCGTCGAAATCGGGCGTCCGCGCCAACTGGTCGGGGCTCACCCCCCAGAATCGCTCGAACGCTTCGTTGTGCAGCTTCAGCCTCGCGTCGGGGCCGAACACGGCCACCGCGTCGGTAAGCTTGTCGAGGGTCGCCTGCTGGACTTGGATCAGGTGATTGAACTGGGTCTTCAGGCGAAGCTCAGGCGTGATGTCCGAGAACAGCATCCGCAGGCCGCCCGTAGGGTCCGGTTGGCCGATCACCCGCAGGGTGCGCTCGCCGGGAAGCCGCCAGATCGCCGCCGGAGAGGCCTCCAGCGCCTCATAGCGCGAAAGTTCGGCGGCCTTGAAAGCGGCATAGTCAACGGTTTCAGGCAGCCGCCGGCGCTGGCGGAGACGATCGAGAATCTCCGCGTGGGTCGGCTTTTCCGCCAGCCACGCCGGCTCGAGGCCCCAGCTCGCGGTGAAAACGGCGGATCTGAGCGGCGATCGGCGTGCGCTCGTCGAGGATCATCACCTCGCAGTTGGGTGCGAGCGGTGG
>Ga0208849_1002204_pt1 | contig 11146 bp, 17 predicted proteins | sample NGESurdeep072012_10_FD_184470 | JGI IMG/M metagenome (GOLD analysis project Ga0208849, IMG submission 184470) | Arctic peat soil microbial communities from Barrow, Alaska - NGEE Surface sample 53-3 deep-072012 (SPAdes) | ecosystem: Environmental > Terrestrial > Soil > Wetlands > Peat ...
TTCGAGCGCCGTCGACACAGAAGTCCGCCCCAGAAGAGAACGCTCTGCGGCCGGGACGTTACCGACTCGTGTGTACGTGTGTCGAGCCAAGCGAAAGCGGGACAGTCCAGCCGAATTGCCGACCCGGATTTCGCTTGCGCTCGATCCGGGCTACCGTCGCTCGGCAAGGGGGAATTTCGCCGATGACCATCAAAGGCCAAGCGTACATCGCGGGCATCTTCGAGCATCCGACCCGTCACGCGCCGGATAAGAGCGTGGCGCAGCTGCATGCCGAGGTGGCGCTCGGTGCGCTCGCCGATGCGGGGCTGACGCGCGAAGATATCGACGGCTTTTTCTGCGCCGGTGATGCGCCGGGTCCGGGTCCGGCGTCGATGGCCGAGTATCTCAATCTGCCTAAACTGCGCCATGTCGACTCCACCGAGTTGGGCGGCTCTTCCTATGTGGCGCTGGCTGCACACGCGGCCGAGGCCATCGCACTCGGCAAGTGCAATGTCGCGCTGATTACGCTTGCCGGGCGGCCGCGCAGCGAGGGCGTCGCCACCGGCACGATGCCGCGGTTGCGCGACCCGAACCAGCCGGAAGCGGCGTTTGAATTTCCCTACGGGCTGACCACGGCCAATGGCTACGCGCTCTGCGCGATGCGCCACATGCATCAGTATGGCACCACCAGCGAGCAGCTCGCCTGGATCAAGGTCGCGGCGTCGCACCACGCGCAGCATAATCCGAACGCGATGCTGCCCGACGTGGTCACGGTCGCCGACGTGGTCAACTCGCCGGTCATCGCGGACCCGCTGCACCGGCTTGATTGCTGTGTCATCAGCGACGGCGGCGGCGCACTGATCGTGGCCAAACCGGAGATTGCCCGGTGCCTGCGCCGGCCGCTGGTGAAGATCATCGGCGCTGGCGAGACGGTGAAGCACCTTGCCGGCGGCACATTCGATCTCACCACCTCCGGCGCGGCGCGTTCCGGACCGGCGGCGTTCGCCGAGGCGGGCGTCAAACCGGCCGACATCAAATATGTGTCGATCTACGACAGTTTCACCATCACGGTGCTGATTCAGATCGAGGATCTGGGTTTTTGCGAGAAGGGCGGCGGCGGCAAGTTCGTCGCCGACGGCAACCTGATTTCCGGCGTCGGCAAGCTGCCGTTCAATACCGACGGCGGCGGCCTGTGCAACAATCATCCGGCCAATCGTGGCGGCATGACCAAGGTGATCGAGGCGGTGCGGCAGTTGCGCGGCGAAGCGCATCCGGCCGTGCAGGTGAGGGACTGCGCGCTTGCGCTGGCACAAGGCACCGGCATGCAACTCGGCACGCGGCACTGCAGTGCGACCCTGATCATGGAGCGGGAGTAGGACAATGGCGGACGCGCGAAAAATCCCGGCTCCGGTTGTCACGGTCGAAACACAGCCTTTTTGGAACGCGGCGCGCGAACGCCGCTTCGTCGTCCCAACGTGCACCGCCTGCGGCAAGGCACACTGGTATCCGCGCGCCATCTGCCCGTTCTGCGGCAGTGACAAGATCGAATGGCGCGCGGCGTCGGGCCGGGGCCAGATCTACAGCTACAGCGTCATGCGCCGCGCCAAGGAGCCCTACGCCATCGCCTATGTGACGCTGGCAGAGGGCCCCGCCATGCTGACCAATATCGTCGAGTGCGATTTCGATGCGTTACGAGTTGGTCAGAATGTCAACGTCGTGTTTCACGACTCGGAGAACGGGCCGCCGGTGCCGATGTTCAAACCGGCGTAGCTGTTTTCCTCACCCTGAGGCGCTCGGCGCGTTGCGTCGAGCCTCGAAGGGCGAGGCCACAGCGCTCCGGCCTGCATCCTTCGAGGGCCGCGCGTTGCGCGGCCACCTCAGGATGAGGTCAACAATTAATGGCGTCGAGGCTCACATCCGCAGCAGCTGCTTGGCGTTGCCCGAAAGGATTTTCGCCTTGTCGGCGTCCGACAGCGGCACGGTCGCCATCCATTCCATCGCGGGCGGGTTCATGACGAACGGCCAGTCGACCGCGAACAGGATATGGTCGACACTCATCTCCATGACGCAGCACAACAGCGCCGGGTTGGAAAAATTGCCGCTCGTCGTGATGTAGAAATTGTTGCAGAAAATGTCGCGGAAGCTCATCGACTTCTGCCCCGGCCGTTTGAGCGCGTGATCGATGCGCCAGATCAGAAACGGCAGCGTCTCGCCGAGGTGGCCGAGAATGATTTTCAGCTTGGGATGCCGTTCGAACACGCCGGACAGAATAAGGCGGATGGCAAGCGTCGCGGTCTCGACCGTGTAGCCCCAGGCCGGCCGCGCCACCATCGGAAAGTCCTTGACGTAATCGTCGTAGTAGATGCGCTGCACGTCGGGCTGAGGATGGGCGGGGTGCAGATAGATCGGCACGTCGAGCTTTTCGGCGCGCGCATAGATCGGCCAGAACCGCTTGTCGTCGAGAAAGACGCCGTTGGCGAGGCCATGCAGCATCGCGCCCTTGAAGCCGAGCTCCTTGATGGTGCGTTCCAGTTCGTCGGCCGCGGCCTCCGGCACCGCCGTTGGCAGCGCGGCAAAGCCGGCGAAACGCTGCTTATGGCCGGACATTGCCTGACGCAGCCGGTCGTTGACGCGGCGGGTCATCGCGGCCGCAGTTTCGGGAGGCAGCTTCTGCGTCGATGGCGCACCGTGCGAGATCACCTGTACGTCGATGCCGGCCTCGTCCATCTCTTTGATGCGCATGCCGGTAAAGTCGTGCAGCCGTTTGTACTGCTCGCCCGGCCTGCCGGCCTCGCTGCCCGTGTAGGTTTTTTCCAGTTCCTCGTCCCAATAATGCTCTTCGATGGCGATCACCGGGCAATGCGGTTTGGTAAACATTTAGTCTCCCCGTTTGCGGCCGACTTGTTGCGGTTCCATACGCGGCTTGCCCTAGCAAGCCGCGCACCGCAAGTCATCCGTGGAACGATGCGGTCCGGAACCCCCTCAGTGCAGCGGCGTTGACTGCCGCGGGAGGGGCGATGGAGAAGAGCAATGATTCGTCTAATTGCAGCCACCACCCTGCTGGCGGCGTCGCTGGCCGGTTCGCAAGCCTTTGCCCAAGGCAGCTACATGCACCACTCGTTCTGCCTGCAGAAGGGGGCGAGCACGGAATGCGCATACGATTCGATGGCGCAATGTGAGGCCGCCAAGAGCGGCGGTAAGGACACGTGCTCCCAGAACAGTGCGCCGCAGAACCATTAAGCGCAGTCTGACAGTTTAAGCAGACGTTGCTGAGCGTGGCGGATTAAGCCGATAATATTCGGCGTCCGCCGCGCTTTGCTTCCAGTCCACCCTGCCGCGCCAGTCGACATGGCGCGCCGCCATGTCGGTCCCGTAGCGCACGCGAAACAGCAGGGTGCGGTGGGGGCCGTTGGCGTATTCATGGACCTCGCCCGGCGGGTGCACCACGAAGGCGCCGGGCACCACCGTCACATTCGTCTCCGGCGTGCGCATGGTGCCGCCGCCCTCGAAGCAGAAATAGATTTCGGTGGCGTGCGGGTGACAGTGATACGGGCTGATCTGGCCCGGCTCCCAGCACGCGACGGTCACGTCGCCGTCTTCGACCTTGCCGAGGATTTTTTCGACGTGCTGTTGCGGATTGTACGTGGCCTCGCGCGCCAGATTGAAAACCTGCATCGGGGGTCTACTCCTGTTGCCGCTTCGCGCCTCGACGGAAAGGCGACGGAAACCTGATTGGCCGTTTGTAGCCGAGAATACCTACGGTTTCGAGCCTGTGTGCGTCCGGCAGGGTAAGATGGCATTAATCGGAGGCCGCTAGGGTAAATGGGGGTGCTGCATCTCGAGGGTCACGAGCGAGAAATGGCCGAACGCCGCGGGTCGCAACGTAAGAAGAGTTTTTTGCGCGGCTGCGTCTATTTCAACAAACGCCGCAACGCGGTCGACTGTCTGATCCGCGATTTTTCCGACGCCGGCGCGCGCATCATCTTTTCCGACACGGTCAGCATACCGGACATCGTCGACCTCTATATCCCGCAGAAGGAACAGACCGTGCGCGCCCATGTGCAATGGCGTCACGGCGACGAGGTCGGGCTTGCCTTTCCCGACGCGGTCCGCGCCGCCGGCGGTACGACGGACGCCGATCTGGCGGCGCGCGTGGCACAGCTCGAAGGCGCGGTCAGCGCGCTGCGGCGCGAGCTCAAACACCTCCGCCACGAAATCGAGCCCCGCGAGGGCCTCGACGTCGCCTGACGTTCCCTCACGTCTTTTGATGCGACGCGGTTGCCCCCGTGCGGCGCGGCTTAACCGCATTGCGTGACGATTGCCGCCATGCCAACAATCCGATCTCGCATCGCGACAAGGAGAGCAAAATGGCCAAGGCCTATTGGGTGGCGACGTATTTTTCCGTTTCAAATCCGGATGCGCTCGGCGAGTACGCCAAACTTGCCGGGCCCGCAATTGCGGCCGGCGGCGGCCGTTTTCTGGCGCGCGGCAATGCCGCCAAGGCGTACGAAAAGGGTCTGATGCAGCGCACCGTCATCATCGAGTTCGACAGCGTCGATAAGGCCGCGGCCGCGCACGACAGTCCCGGCTATCAGGCCGCGCTCAAAGCGCTCGGCAATGCCGCGCAGCGCGATCTGCGCATTGTCGAAGGGTTGGGGTGAGTTGTCATTCGGGGGCGCGCGCCAGCGTGAGCCGGTGCGCGCGCCAGCGTGAGTCCAGCCGCGTTCACTCGTTGAACATCCGCTCGCCCTGCAGATCGATGATCTGCCGCGCCTTATTGAGCGTGAACGATGCCGCGTCGTCATAGGACGCATACGAATCGGCGCGGATGAAGCGGTGCTGTTTGCGCACGCCGCCGACGTCGCGCTCGATCGTGCCCGCTGTCTGATAGCCGCCGTTGTTCTTGTATGGCGCGGCGTGGATGATGAAGCCCTTGTATTCGACCGGGTCCGAAGCCTTGGCCGTCTCGGTGGCCCCGCGCCGGCCGAATAGCGCACTCCAGAATGACATGCCGGCCTCCCGTCTTGTGCGCATGGGCGCGCCAAGCGATGTTACTTGCGGCCGTGGAAATGTCGAGCCGCCGACGTCTATTTGCTACGCCGCAGTCCCGACCCTAGTGTGATGTTTCGACGTTTCCGGGGCGCACGATTGGGGAGAATGCCAATGCCAAAAGGTTACTGGGTGACCTGCTACCGTTCGATTTCCGATCCGAAAAAGCTCGCCGCCTATGCGGACCTTGCCCCGAAGGCGACCGAACCGTTTGGCTGCCGCTATATTGTGCGCGGCACCGCGGCTGCGGCGTTCGAGGCCGGCCAGAAGGAACGCATCGTCATCTCGGAATTTCCCTCGGTCGAAAAGGCGATCGCCGCCTACAACAGCCCGGCCTACAAGGACGCGCTCAAGGCGCTCGGCGACGGCGCGGTGCGCGATATCCGCATCGTCGAAGGAACCGACTAAAGCACTTCCCGATTACGTTAGAATCGGGAAGCGCTCAAGTTGTGGGGTTGGTCGCCACGGGCCAGGTCACGGGCCAGGGGCGCCGCCGTCGCTGAACGCCGCACCCTGCGGCTGCTCGCCCTAATACGAAGTGTCGTGAACGCGCGGCGCAGCGCGGTAGCCGCGGGCATAAAGCGCGACCGCCCGGCTCTCATTGCCGCCCGCGGCCCGATAGGCGCCGGCCAGATAGCGCACCGCGTAGGTCATGTTGGTGGAGGCGTCGAGCAGACCTGCGGCCGAACCGCCATAGCCCATGGCGCGGGCCGTGCCGAGCCGGATCTGCATCAGGCCGTAATTGCCGCGACTGACCACCCGCGGATTGCCGCCGCTTTCGCGCTTGATGACGCCATCGACCAACGAAACCGGAATGCCGTTCGCGCTCGCTTGTTGTTCCGCCATGCCGCGCAACTGTGGGCGATCACCGGGATTCTGTTCGGCCGAACGGTTGCTCCACTCTTCCTCGTATTGACGGCTTCGGCGGCCGTACGCCGTCGGATGACGCTCAGCATAACCGCGAGCGGCTGGATGACCTGCAAAACCTTTTTGCTGCCAAGAGTCGTGTTGCTGCCAAGACTCTTGAGATTGCGAGGAGGCTTGGCGCTGCCAGAAGGCTTGGCGCTGCGAGGAAGCCTCTTGCTGCCAAGAACCTTCATCCCGCCTGGAGTTCCAAGCGAGAGCCCCATCATGTCGATAATCGCGATAGGTGGCGTGATGCGACGCGGCGGAATGCGAACGGGCCAATGCCGGCTGCGCCGACAGCGCGAGGAGAAATGCGATCAATGCCAAAGGACGCCAGAAAAACAACATCAACTTGCTCCGGGTTGTCCCTCACCCTTGGCCCGCTTGTCACGGCAGAAGCGGGCAAAGGTCTGGCTTTTTGTTGGATGCCGGAAGGTGATGTCGTGATCCTGGAACGGACAACTTGATGGAAACACCGATCATGCAGCCGATTGGAATAAAATTTTATCGGTGTCGGTTGGAATGAATCTTGATGGGCAATTGCGTGCGGACCGGAAATGTGGACCGGCAGACCGCTTGGGGACGATGCGTGACCGCTTTCTGCCGGGTGAGCCCGTCTCGCATGCGCGCACGGCGTGCAGTAAGCTTTTTGTTCGGCTCGCAAAACACGGGGAACCAGTCATGCCGCAGATTCAGATGCTCAATCCGGAAATTCTGGGCACGCCGCTCGGGCAATATTCCCACATGACCCGCGTCAAGGCGGCGGAGTTTCTGTTCATCGCCGGGCAGGTCGGCATCAAGCCCGGCGCCGACAAGGCGGCCGCCGATTTTGACGCGCAATGCGCGCAGGTATTTGCCAATCTGGGCGCGGCGCTGGCCTCGCAGGGCGCGAGCTTCGCCAACGTGGTCGAGTTCACCACCTATCTGGTGCACTCGCAGGATATTGCGAAATTCTATGCCTACCGCACGCGCGAATTTCCGCGCCTGTTTGCCGGCGGCGCGTATCCGCCAAACACGCTGTTGATGATCGACCGGCTGGTGCGCGAGGAGTTTCTGATCGAGGTCAGCGTGGTCGCGGCGCTGTAAAGGCGACGAGGCGCTCAGCGCTGCGCGGCGTCGGCCGGGCAGTCATAAGAGGCTGCTTCGGCGCCGGCCTCGAGCGCGGCGCTCTCCAACAGGTAGCCGAGCGTGGTCAGCCCGGCGCCGTTTGCCTGCTTCGCCAGTTCGAGGGCTGCGGTGCCGATATCGGCGGCAATTCGCCCGGCGTTGGGTGGGAGGCGGCCGGTGGCGCTGCTCTGGACGGTGCCGGCATCGAACGCTGCAGAGCCGGCGGCTGCCCGGTCGGTTGCCCCGGTATCTGTGGACGCTCTTCGCCGCGCATGCGCCGACCGGCGTAGCAGCCTCGGGAGTTGCAATCGTCTTGGCTGTCGCATTGAATCGCACCTGCAAGCACGCGACGGTTGTGTACTATTACCGATTATCGTTTGGTTATCAATGATTGTCATTGATCTTGTCCTACAACTCAAATAATACAAAGAAAATCAATGACTTGCATTTGCCGGCAGCTTGCCGTAGCTAGCCGAACTTCCTCAGAAACGCCACGCAGCGGCGCATGGCCAAACGTCAAAGAGTCCAACTCCTCAAAGCACGATTCCCCCGCCTGAGGCAGCTCAGGCAGGAGCAATTGGGTTGGGAAATCATCGATATTCTAAGCCGCCTGCCCGGCGCCAAGCCGAGCATTTCGTCGATTTACCGCCTCGAACAGGGCGACGCGATCCGCATGTCGAGCGCACGGCGCGTGTTTGACGTCATCAACGGGGCGATGGAGCACAAGCTCGACGCCAGCAAAGAATTAGAAATGAGCTGGTGAAGGTTAGGCCGGCCGCGACTTCGTCCGCGCGCCAATCACCTCGCCGGCCCTGCGGGTAGCGCGATTGCCAAGGCGGCGGCGCCTCACTATATAGCGCGGATTCGTGATTGAGCCTGCCTTGTCGTCTCGCCCGTGCATGATCGGGAGAAGTTGCCCCGGATTGGATCGGGGTGAATTCTCGATAGGCATCATGCCCCGCTAACAAGGGCCTTTCCCAAGACCACGCAAAATCCGGATTCGAACCGTCGCGAATGGTTCGCGCGGGAACAAAACGCATTCTGCGTTTTCATATGGAGGGCCACTATGGCTCAAGGTACCGTCAAGTTTTTCAACGCCCAAAAGGGCTTCGGCTTTATCGTGCAGGACGGCGGCGGCCCGGATGTGTTCGTTCACATTTCGGCGGTCGAGCGCGCCGGACTGCGCGGCCTCGCCGAGGGCCAGAAAGTTTCGTTTGACATCGAAGCCGACCGCCGCAGCGGCAAGTCGGCCGCGACCAATCTGCAAACGGTCTGATCGATAGCCATATACGGGCCGGCGCCACAGCGGCGCCGGCATTTTCGTTTCCTGGAGCATTTTCCGGAAAAAGTGTCCGCCGGTTTTCCGAAGAAAATGCGACCAGATCTATAAGCGGCGCAAAGAACACAACGGAGAACAAAATGCCGAGAAAGCCGGGACTGAATTCCGAATTCGTCATGTTCGACGTCCTCTATGAGGACGGCACGCAGCGTTCGAACCGCAAGGTGCCGCGCGCGCTTCTCGGCGGCATCGACGGCGACAAGCCGGCGCACGGCTTTCTGATCGAGCAGGATCGCGAGATCGCCGAGAAATCCGGCCGCCCACCCTTGAAGATCAAGGACATCACGCGCACGGGGGCGAAGAAGAAGCCGGTGCGCGGCGCGGCCTGAGGCCTCACCTTGGTGTACAGGCGTCCGCGAAGGCCTCGCGGGCGCGGACAAACTCCCCCGATTTCATCTTGTCGTCCTCTATGAGATCGACCATGGCGGCGGCGAGACCGCGGCATTGGGCGCGGCCGACCCGGGAGGGTGCCGCCGCCGGCCGCGGGGTCCGTGACGCGGGCCCGCAGGTGGTCACGACCACCGCATAAGTGTCGCGATAGAGCGCGCCGTCATCCTTTTGGGCATCGAGCAGAGAGATGAGCCCATTTGCCGCCTCCCGGCACGACGCGGGGTTGGAGCGTGGTGCTGCCGCGGCCGCCGTGCAGATCACCGCCGCGGCTGTGACCGCCCGAAGACCCAAAATGCCTTTGGTAAAGATATTGCGACGCAACATATGATCCCGACGCATGAACTCCATGCATGGCTGTAACTTGCTCAACGGCGACGAATCATTATGTTGCGTTGCAACAAAGCCATTTCAGCGGCCGATTTGAGGAGATATTGCCATGGAAAATGCCCGCAGCACTCGCCAGTCCCGCAACCTTGGTGAACGTGTACCCACGGTCATCGAGACGATTTTGCAGGTTATTGCCGAGGCGATCGAGAGCGCATCGGCGGCCCGGTGCCGCTATCCGCTCGCCGACTGACGGCGCGCCGCAGTGGTGCCAGGGGCGGCGGCGCACCCAACGGACGGGGCCGCCGTGCCATTGGAGCGCCTAATCATCCAAAAAGCTGCGCAGCTTCCCGCTCCGGCTCGGATGCTTCACCCCCGGATCAAGTCCGGGGGCAAGGCTTGCTGGTTGCTAGTTATCGAGGAACGAGCGGAGCTTGCGCGACCGCGAAGGGTGCTTGAGCTTTCTAAGCGCCTTGGCCTCGATCTGCCGGATGCGCTCGCGGGTCACCGAGAACTGCTGGCCGACTTCTTCCAGCGTGTGATCGGTGTTCATGCCGATGCCGAACCGCATGCGCAGCACGCGCTCCTCGCGCGGCGTCAGTGAAGCCAGCACCCGCGTCGTGGTTTCGCGCAGGTTGGCGGCGATCGCCGCCTGGTCGGGCAGGATGGCGTTCTTGTCCTCGATGAAATCGCCGAGATGCGAGTCTTCCTCGTCGCCGATCGGGGTTTCGAGCGACAGCGGCTCCTTGGCGATTTTGAGAACCTTGCGCACCTTCTCGAGCGGCATGCCGAGCTTCTCGGCAAGCTCTTCGGGCGTCGGCTCGCGGCCGATCTCGTTGAGCATCTGGCGGCTGGTGCGCACGATCTTGTTGATCGTCTCGATCATGTGCACCGGAATGCGGATGGTGCGCGCCTGATCGGCGATCGAACGGGTGATCGCCTGCCGGATCCACCACGTGGCGTAGGTCGAGAACTTGTAGCCGCGGCGGTATTCGAACTTATCGACCGCCTTCATCAGGCCGATATTGCCTTCCTGGATCAGGTCGAGGAATTGCAGGCCGCGGTTGGTATATTTCTTGGCGATGGAGATGACGAGCCGCAGGTTGGCCTCGACCATTTCCTTCTTGGCTTGGCGCGCCTCGCGCTCGCCCTTCTGCACCATGTGCACGATCTTGCGGAATTCGCCGATCTCGAGCCCGGTCTCAGACGCAAGCGTATGGATGTGGGTCCGCAGTTCCCTCATGCGGTCCTTCTCGCGCGCGACCAGTGATTTCCAGCCCTTGGCCGACAGCTTCGACACGCGGTTGATCCAGCGCGGATCAAGTTCCGAGCCTTGATATTGCCGCAGGAATTCCTCACGGGCCACGCCGTGGCTCTCGGCGAGCCGCATCAGGCGGCCTTCGTTGCTCACCAGCCGCTTGTTGATGTCGTAGAGCTGCTCGACCAGCGAATCGATGCGCGCCTGATTGAGCCGCAGCGATTTCACCTCTTGGATGATCTCTTCCTTGAGTTTTTTGTATTTGCGCTCCTGCGCCGGCGACAGCGAGCCGGTCGAGTGCAGCTTGTTCTGAATGTCCTGGTCCTGCAGCCGGCGCAGCCGCTTGAAGGAGTCGGCGATGGTATCGAATGTCTCCAAAACCTTCGGTTTCAGCTCGGCCTCGATCGCCGCGAGCGACATGGAGTTTTCCAGATCGTCTTCGTCGAGGTCGTTATCGGCAATGGCCGCTTCCTCGCCCGCATCCCCGCCGTCGCCGTTGGCGGCCTGTGGCTTGAACGGGGTAGGGGCGGGCGGTGCCGACGGTGGCGCCACGGTCTGCGGCGGCTGCGCGAACTGTGTGACGCCGGCCGGCCCTGCGGCAACGCCATTGCCGTTGGCCGCGGCGGCCGGATCGGTCCCCGGTGCGGCGCCCGGCATGCCCTTGGCATCGGGGCCCGCATAGGTCGCTTCGAGATCGATAATGTCGCGGAGGAAGACTTTTCCTTCGTTGAGCTCGTCACGCCAAATAATGACGGCCTGGAACGTCAGCGGGCTCTCGCATAGACCGGCGATCA
>Ga0208849_1002205_pt1 | contig 11145 bp, 6 predicted proteins | sample NGESurdeep072012_10_FD_184470 | JGI IMG/M metagenome (GOLD analysis project Ga0208849, IMG submission 184470) | Arctic peat soil microbial communities from Barrow, Alaska - NGEE Surface sample 53-3 deep-072012 (SPAdes) | ecosystem: Environmental > Terrestrial > Soil > Wetlands > Peat ...
CAGGCGGTGGCCTATCTGATGCCGTTCATGGAAGAGGAAAAGGCGCGCAACCTCGCCAATGGCATTACCGGCGACGGCCGCAAGAACGCCGGCAAGATCCTGCTCGCGACCGTCAAGGGCGACGTCCACGACATCGGCAAGAACATCGTCGGCATCGTGCTGCAATGTAACAATTTTGAGGTCATCGACCTCGGCGTGATGGTGCCGGCGTCGAAGATCGTCGAGACCGCCAAGGCGGAAAACATCGACATCATCGGGCTGTCGGGCCTGATCACGCCCTCGCTCGACGAGATGGGATTCCTCGCCGGCGAACTGGAACGCCAGGGCCTGAAGCTGCCGCTGTTGATCGGCGGCGCCACCACCAGCCGGGTCCATACCGCCGTCAAGATCGATCCGAACTACCGCGCCGGCCCGGTGGTGCATGTCAATGACGCCAGTCGCGCGGTCGGCGTCGCCTCCGCGCTGATGTCGCCGGAGCGTCGCGATGCCTATGCCGCCGAGGTGCGCGCCGATTACGCGAAAATTTCCGCCGCGCATTTCCGCGCCCAGGCCGACAAGAAACGGCTGAAGCTCGCGGACGCGCGCGCCAATGCGATGAAGATCGATTTCACCAAAATGCCGCCGACCAAGCCGGCGTTCTTCGGCATCAGGAGTTTCAGCGATTATAACCTCGCCGAACTCGCCGACTACATCGACTGGACCCCGTTCTTCCAGACCTGGGAGCTGACCGGGCGCTTTCCCGCCATTCTCGACGACCCCAAGGTCGGCGAGGTCGCGCGCTCGCTCTATGACGACGCCCGCAAGATGCTGGCTTTGATCGTCAAGGAAAACTGGTTCAAGGCGCAGGCCACCATCGGCTTCTGGCCTGCCAATGCCGTCGGCGACGACATTCTGGTCTATGCCGACGACAGCCGAAAAACGACCATCGCCACCTTCTACACCCTGCGCCAGCAACTCGAAAAACGCGAAGGCCGCTCCAACTCGGCGCTGTCGGATTTCATCGCGCCGGTGTCTTCCGGCGTGCCTGATTATATCGGTGCCTTCGTCGTCACCGCGGGGATCGGCGAAGACGTGATCGCCGATCGTTTCAAGAACGCCAATGACGATTACTCCTCGATCCTGTGCAAGGCCTTGGCGGATCGTCTCGCCGAGGCCTTTGCCGAGCGGATGCACGCCCGCGTGCGTCGCGAATTCTGGGGCTATGCGCCGGACGAGACGCTGCCGCCCGATCAACTCATCCTCGAACAATATGCCGGCATTCGCCCCGCGCCCGGCTATCCCGCGCAACCCGATCACACCGAGAAGGCAACATTGTTTCGCCTGCTCGATGCGGAAGCGACCGCAGGCGTAATGCTGACCGAAAGCTTTGCGATGTGGCCGGGCTCGTCGGTGTCCGGGCTTTATTTCAGCCATCCCGAAAGCTTCTATTTCGGCGTCGGCAAGATCGAGCGCGACCAGGTCGAGGACTACGCCGCGCGCAAGGACTGGAGCATTGCCGAGACCGAGCGCTGGCTGGCGCCGGTGCTGAACTACATTCCGGCGCAGGACCAGTCCGCCCAGGATCGCCGCGTCAACGAAGCGATGCCGACGCTGGCCCCGACCTCGGCAACGCCGGCCAACGACACGGCTTCGACAGAGATGGCCTCGCATCCGCCCGGCTGCGCCTGCGCGGTGCATCTGGCCTGGCGCAAGAAGGCACGGGCGGGGTAGCGGCGCGCGCGGCACTGTAGGATGGGTCGAGCGAAGAGGCTGGGCAGGCCCAGCCTCGAAGCGATACCCATCAACCAAGTTTGCGAAAATGACGGGTTTCGCGAAGAGCTCAACCCATCCTTGTAATAGCGCCGGCGGCCTGATCGACACCTCGATCAATCCCAACCTGCTGCCGCGCCGCGCTGACCGCGACCGCGGCTGCGGTCGCTGTCCTTCGCGCCTCGCCGATGAACCGCACGCCGCTGATGCTGGCCCTCACCCTGGTTTGCGCCTATACCGCCTATGAGCTCGTGCTGTTTGCGGCCACGCCGTTTCTGGGCGGCGCGGGAGCCTTCACGGTCGCCATCGTCACGCGCCTCGGCTTATTGAATATTGTGTGGTTGATCGGGCTTGTGGCCGTGTGCGAGATCGTCCGACTGCTCAATCCGTACGGCCGAGGTCACGCGGTTTCCTGAGATTGGACAAGTTGCACGGGCCGAGTCGCCGCCTTTTTGACGTTGTTTGAACTAAGGTAGGCTGCGAACGTTGGCATCAGTCCAGCACGTCAGGGACGGCTCTCAAGCGGCAAGGACGACCGCGTGCTTCCATCATCGAAGTTGATCTCACAGCCAAAACTGCGGCGCTGTCTGCTCTTGCTCGGCGCGCTCTATGCGCTCGGCCCTGCGGCAGCGAACGCGCAAAATCTCGATCAGGGCAAATCGGCCACGCAGTTGTTTGCCAATGGTTGCGCGACATGCCATCAGAGCGCGGGCAGTCTCGCCAAGGGCCGCTCCCGTGCCGCGCTGTTCCAGTTCCTGCAGGAGCATTATTCGAGCGGCTCGGACACGGCCGCGGAACTCGCTTCCTATCTGGCGTCCTTCAACCATCCAGCAAGCGGCCGATCGCGGCCCGCCGCGCGGCATCCGGCGCCCCGGACCTCCGGTCCGCGATCCCGCGCGCACCAGCGCCATCCACCCCATCGAATTGAAACCCGCGATAAACCGGCAGGCCCGGCCACCGGGCGGCCGCTGCCGTGAACATCGCTCCGCGCGACAGCGCTTCAGGAACGAAGCATCGCTCAGGTCTGCGAGGCCAGGGTCGTACCGCTCAGGCTCGGGACCACGACGAGGCGATTGACCTGTCCGTCGTTGAAGGCCTTGAGGAAGCGGTCGTATTCCCTGATCGAGACGCAGCCGTTGGAGTCGCCGTTGGCGCCGAGCATGAAGCTATGCACCAGCAGCCCCGAACGCCCGGCCGCATCGTTGCCTTCGGCGGGGGTCATGCGCAGCGCCTGAACGCCGTGAAACGAGGCTTCGCGCGGTTTCAAATCATAGACCGCCGGCGGGGTGGCGCCGAGGTTGGGTACCGAAACATGTTCCGGATCATCCCTCAGGCCGCCGGTTCCCGAATGCGCCTCGAGGGTCAATCCGCTGGGCAGGTAAACCGCATGCGCCGAGATGTCGTAAACCGCGGTCATACCGTCATAGCCGAGCGCGGCGAGGTCCGGCCCGTGATGAAACAACCCTTCCGGCGTTAGCGACGCCAGCCTGATCCGTCCCGGCAGCAGGTCGGACAGCTTTTGCATCAAGCTGCGATCGTCCGCCCGAGGGGCGCTGTCGGCCTGGGCCAGAGCCGCTCCCGAGCCCGGCGGTGGCTCCAGGCTTGCTGCGGACGGACGTGACCTCGGCAGCGGAATTCCGGTCGTGGCCGTCGGCCTGGCGTCGTCGATCCTGCCCTCGACGAGCCTGGCGTTGGCGTCATTGATCCGGTCATCGAGTCTCGCCTCGACAAAGCCGCCGCGGAAACCCATCGACATCAATTGCGGGGCAAGCAGATCCTTGGCTGCGCGAAGTTTCACTTCCAGCGCCGTCAAGGCGGGGCGGTCGAGCCGCTGCAAGGCAGCGCGGGCGGCGCCCGGTGCAGGCATCGAGGCAGGAAAAAAACGATCCTCGAAGGAGGCGATACGATCGGCATTTCGCGGCAGCGCTGCCGGTGCGAGTGCCGGCAGATTGGCGTCGGTAATCCAGGCGGCGGCGCCGAACGACACCGCGACCGCCGTCAGGACAAGCACAGGGGTCCCTGACCGCCGGGTATGGCGGCGCGGCAACGGCCGATCAGCAATCGCTGCGTCGAAAACCATCAGGCCCCCAATGACACCTCACTGGACACACGACCGATCCCCCCAGGACCGGTCGGGCAGCCCGCAATAATGCGGCCAGAACTGAGGCATAATCGAGACAAGCGAGGGGTTCGTCAATACGCCAGAGGGGAAAATCCCCGTCCTCCCCCTGCCAATTCCGAGCGCTTTTGCCCGTTCCGCGGGGTCGCCGGCTGCCGCGCCAGCCATGGCCGGACCCTGGCCGGGACGGCTGCCATCCGGGATGGACGCAGGGCCGATTATCGACAATTCTGATGGTCGCGGCCCCCGCCTGCCAAACGATCTCAGAAGATACCGGTGGCGGGATCCAAACCTCGGCCGACAGACAAAGCACCGGGGCTAACGCTACATTCGAGGGGACGGACCATGCCGGGAATGCATACGCTCGATCGGGTGATCGGCAGCGAATATCCGGTGTTTGCCACCGACGCCGACGTTCGAGCCTTCGAGCAGGTCCCCTACGCCGACCGCGTCGCCGCCCCGAGCACCTATGATGCCATCAAGCTCGGCGCCGCCATCAACCCCGATGCGCCCGCCATCCAGTTCCTCGCCAATGCCGATCCGGCCGACACGCCTGTCGTCATCAGCCACCGCGATTTCCTCGCAGCCGTGACGCAGGCCGCCAACATGTTTAGCGCGCTCGGGGTTGGCAGCAATGACGTCGTGAGCTTCCTGCTGCCGCTGCTGCCGGAGGCGTTTGTCACCTTGTTCGGCGCCGAGACCGCCGGGATCGCCAATCCCGTCAACCCGCTGCTGGAGCCGCATCAGATCGCGGAAATCCTCGAGGCCGCCAACACCACGGTCCTGGTCGCGCTCGGCCCGCTGCCCGGCACCGACATCTGGAACAAGGTGGAGCAGGTCCGCGGCAGGCTGAAACACCTCAAAGCCATCGTGCAGGTGCACGGCCCCGGCGATCCCGCCAACAAGATTTATTCCTTCAGCGATCTCATCAAGGCGCAACCGTCCGACCGGCTGGTCAGCAACCGCAAGATTTCCGGCGAAGAGACCGCGGCCTATTTTCACACCGGCGGCACCACCGGCACCCCGAAACTGGTCCGCCACAGCCACACCAATCAGGTCTATCAGGCCTGGGCCTGCAATCTGCTGCTGAAGTCGAAGCCGGGAAACAATCTGCTGTTCGGCATGCCGCTGTTCCATGTCGGTGGCTCGCTGACGCAGGCGTTGAGCAGTTTTTCGGCCGGCAATTGCCTCGTCGTGCTGTCGCCTTCCGGATGGCGAAATCCCGCCGCGGTCAAGAACATCTGGGGTCTGGTTGAACGCTTCAAACCCGAAATACTTTCCGGCGTCCCGACGGTTTTGGCCGCGACGCTTTCGATCCCGCCCGGCGAGGCCGATCTATCGAGCTTGCGCGCCGCCGCCGCCGGCGGATCGGCCATTCCAGTGGCGGTCGGCAAGGCGGTCCAGCAAAAATTCAGGATTCCGGTGGTCGAAGTTTACGGCATGACCGAGACCTCGAGCGTCCACACCATAGCCTATATGGATCGTCCGATCCGTCTCGGCTCTGCCGGCCTGCCGGTGCCCTACAGCCGGGTTCGCATCGTCAGGCTCGACGCCGACGGCAACTTCGAGCGCGACTGCGCGCCCGACGAGATCGGCGTCGTGATCATGGCCGGACCCGGCGTCTTCAGCGGTTATCTCAACCAGATCCACAACGAGGGCGCGTTCGTGGACGGGGATTGGGTCAACTCCGGGGATCTCGGCCGTCTCGACAAGGACGGCTATCTCTGGATCACCGGCCGCGCCAAGGATCTCGTCATTCGCGGCGGCCACAACATCGATCCCGCCCCGATCGAGGACATCATGTTTCAGCATCCCGCCGTCGGCCTCGCCGCCGTGGTCGGCCGCCCGGACGCCTATGCCGGCGAGTTGCCGGTGGGCTATGTGCAATTGAAACCGGGCGCCACGGTCCAGCCCGGCGAACTGGAAGCCTGGGTAGCCGAGCGCACCCCCGAGCGCGCCGCGGTGCCGGTGCAGATCATCCCGATCGATCCGATGCCGCTGACCGGCGTCGGCAAGGTGTTCAAGCCGCAGCTTCGCTGGGATGCGGCCAAACGCGTATTCACCGGCATTCTGGCGCCGCTGGTGGAAAGAGGCACCAACTGCAAGGTCGAGGTCGGGCCCCATGGCAGCCACGGCAGCATCGCCACCGTCACGATCGCCGGTGTCCCCGAGTCCAACCGCGAGGCCATCGGCGCCGAGGTGCAAACCCTGCTCGCGCCATTCGTGATGCGGCATCAGATTGTTTATGTGTGAATGTGATCGCCTCGCCCCGCAATGCGTCGCAATGCGGGAGAGGTTAAGAAGTACGCCGTCTCAACTTAAAGCCATCATGCTTTAAGGCGCCCTACCCCTCGCCCTCATCGCTCGCCAGCAGTCCCTTCACCGCGCGCGCCCAGCCTGCGAGCTTGCGCTCGCGCGTGGCAGCACTCATCGCCGGCTTGAAGCGGTGCTCGAGCCGCCAGTTGTCGGCGAATTTCGACGGCTCGGGATAGACGCCCGCGCAAAGCCCCGCGAGATACGCCGCGCCCAGCGCCGTGGTTTCCTGGATCATCGGGCGGTCGACCGGCGCGTCCAGCAGGTCGGCGAGCCGCTGCATGGTCCAGTCCGACGCGGTCATGCCGCCATCGACGCGCAGCACGATGTTGGCAGCGTTGGCGTCGGGCCAGTCGGCGCGCATCGCCGCCCAGAGATCAAACGTCTGGTAACAGACGCTCTCCAGTGCGGCATGGGCGAGTTCGGCCGGGCCGGTGTTGCGGGTCAGCCCGAACAGCGCGCCGCGCAGCCGCGGATTCCAGTAGGGCGCCCCTAGGCCGACGAAGGCCGGCACCAGATAGACGCTCTGCGTCGAATCGGACTGGTCGGCGAGCGGACCGGTTTCGGCGGCGTTCCTGATGATGCCGAGGCCGTCGCGCAGCCATTGCACCGCGGATCCGGCGACGAAGATCGAGCCCTCCAGCGCATAGGTGCGCTGGCCCTTGAGTTGATAGGCGATGGTGGTGAGCAGCTTGTTGTTGGACTTGACCGGCGTGGCGCCGGTGTTGAGCAGCGCAAAGCAGCCGGTGCCGTAGGTCGACTTGATCATGCCGGGCGAGAAGCAGGCCTGACCGATGGTGGCGGCCTGCTGGTCGCCGGCGATCCCTGCGATCGCGATGGCGCCGCCGAACAGTTCGGGCACGCTTTCGCCGAAGGCGTGCGAGGAATCCTTCACCTCCGGCAGCATCGAGCGCGGCACCCGCAGGATTTTGAGGAGTTCGTCATCCCACGCGCCGGTGTGGATGTTGAACAGCAGCGTGCGCGAGGCGTTGGTGGCGTCGGTGGCGTGCACCTTGCCGCCGGTCAGCCGCCACAGCAGATAGCAATCGACGGTGCCGAACAGCAGTTCACCCCGGCCGGCGCGCTCGCGGGCGCCGGGCACATGATCGAGGATCCACGCCACCTTGGTGCCGGAGAAATAGGGATCGACGATCAGGCCGGTCTTGGCCGATATCGCGGGCTCGTGGCCCTCGCTCTTCAGTCTGGCGCAGATATCGGCGGTGCGGCGATCCTGCCAGACGATGGCGCGATAGATCGCAGCCCCGGTGGCGCGGTCCCACACCACCGTGGTCTCGCGCTGGTTGGTGATGCCGATGGCGGCGATGTCCCTGGCGGTGACGTTGGCCTTCTTCAACGCCTCGCGGCAGGTGGCGATGGTCGAGGTCCAGATGTCCTCCGGCTCATGCTCAACCCAGCCCGACGCCGGAAAATGCTGCGGGAATTCGGCCTGCGCGGAAGCGGCGATGGAAATATCGGATCGAAACACCATCGCGCGCGAGGATGTGGTGCCCTGATCGATGGCCAGCACATGGGACATGGCGTTTTTCCTGGCGTTGCTTCCCGGGAGGTGTTGTTGCCGCAAGGCAAGCGGATTGGGCGGCGAAGGTCAATATCTCAACGTCGTCCCGGCGAACGCCGGATGGTTTCTTCCCTTCTCCCCCTGTGGGAGAAGGTGGCGCGCGAAGCGCGTCGGATGAGGGGTCTCTTTCTATCGATAGGCCGTGACCCCTCACCCGTCCGCGATGCTTCGCATCGCGACCACCCTCTCCCACAAGGGGAGAGGTAAGAAGGAAAACTACACCGACGCGGTGGTCACGCCGCCGTCGACCACGATGGTCTGGCCGGTCATGAAACTGGAGGCATCGCTGCCGAGATAGGCGACCGCACCGGCGATTTCGTCGGGCTCGCCGATCCGGCGCAACGGCGTGGTGGCGCAGCGGCGTTTGAGGCGCTCCTCGTCCTCCCACAACGCTCTCGCAAAATCGGTCTTGACCAGGCCGGGGGCGACGCAATTGACGCGGACGCCCTTCGGTCCCCATTCGCCGGCAAGGCTGCGGCACAGCGAGAAATCCGCCGCCTTGGAAATTCCGTAGGCGCCGATCACCGGCGAACCGCGCAGGCCGCCGATCGAGGAGATGATCACCACCGAACCATTGCCGCGCTCGGCCATTTGCGGGATCGCCTGGGCACACAGCCAGATGTTGCTCTTGACGTTGGAGCCCATGATCTTGTCGAAGGCCTCGTCCGTGATGTCGAGCAGCGGGCCGTAATAGGGATTGACCGCGGCGTTGCACACCAGGATATCGATCTTGCCGTAATGCTTCGTAGCGCCCGCGATCAGCGCCTCGACCTCGGCGCGGCGCGAGATATTGCAGGGAATCACATGGGCGTCGCCGCCCGCCTTGCGGATTCCTTTGGCGACTTCCTCGCAGGCCTCCGCCTTGCGGCTGGAGATCACCACCCTGGCGCCGAGCTTTGCCAATAGTTCGGCCGAGGAACGGCCGATGCCGCGGCTCGAGCCGGTGATGACGGCGACCTTGCCGGTGAGATCGAACGGGGTGTTTTTCAAAGGCGACCTCCTGATTTTGTTTCTTAATTGATGCTCGTTTCGCCATCTCGATCGTCATGCCCGGCCCTGTGCCGGGCATCCACGCCTTGGTTGGCTCATGACGTGGATGGCCGGGACAGGCCCGGCCATGACGTTAATGAGGGAACTGCGATGCCGCTCGCACCGACCGAAATTACATCAGCCCGCCGCTGTCGGTGACGCGACGCAAATGATAGTCGGTGTCGCCGAAGGTATTCTCGATCATGGTCAGCCGCTTGAAGTAGTGGCCGATCTTGGCCTCCATGGTCATGCCAATGCCGCCATGCAGCTGGATCGCCTGCTGGCCGACGAATTTTGCGGATTTGCCGATCTGAACCTTGGCCGCCGCGACCGCGGCGGCGCGCTCCCTGGCGTCGTCGAAGTCGCTCGCCATGGTCGCGAACATCGACATCGAGCGGGCCTGCTCGACGGCGACGAACATGTCGGCGGCGCGGTGCTGCAGTACCTGGAAGCTGCCGATCGGCACCCCGAACTGGGTGCGGGTCTTGAGGTACTCGACGGTGGATTTGAGCGATTCGTCCATCGCGCCGACGGCTTCCGCGCACATTGCGATGCGGGCGTCGTCGACCACGCGCTCGATCAGCGGCAGGCCGCCTTCGGGATCGCCGATCGCAGCATCCGCGCCGACCTCGACGCCGGTGAAGCTGATGTCGGCGGCATGCAGGCCGTCCTGGGTCGGATAGCCCTTTTTCGCGACGCCCCTGGCATTGCCCGGCACCAGGAACACGCCGATGCCGTCGCGGTCGCGCTGGCCGCCCTTGGTGCGTGCGGTCACCACCAGCAGGTCGGCGCTCTCGCCGTTGAGCACGACGAATTTCTCGCCGTCGATCACCCAGCCGGCGCCCTTTTTCTTGGCCGAAGTCGAGACATCGCCGAGATCGTAGCGCGAGTTCTTCTCCAGCTGCGCGAACGCAAAGGTCTTGCTGCCGTCGATGATCGAAGGAATGTGCGCGGCCTTCTGTTCCGCCGAGCCGCCGCGGCGCAGGAAGCCGCCGGCCAGCACCACGGTGGCGAGGTACGGCTCCAGCACCAGCGCCTTGCCCAGCGCCTCCATCACGATCATGGTCTCGACCGCGCCGGCGCCGAAGCCGCCATCGTCTTCGGAAAACGGCAAGCCCAGCAGACCCTGCTCGGCGAGCTTGCCCCAGACCGCTCGGCTCCAGCCGCCCTTTTCCGCCATGTATTTCTTGCGCGCATCGAAGTCGTAGGAATCGGTCAACAGCCCGTCGACGCTTTCCTTGAGAAGCCGCTGCTCCTCGGACAAATCAAAATCCATTTTTACGGTCTCTCCAAAAATCAACATGGGCAACGCTGTTGCCTCTGTCGTTGCCCTACATTCTGCTGTCATCCCCGCGAAAGCGGGGATCCAGTAATCGCAGGCGCATTCCCCAAACAACGAACGCTACGGCGTACTGGGTCCCCGCTCTGCGTGCGCAATTGCGCACTTGGCGGGGATGACGACCTATTATTGCGCGAGATTCCGGGTTCGCGCTTACGCGCGCCCCGGAATGACGCTCAAAGCCCCAGCACCGCCTTGGTGATGATGTTGCGCTGGATCTCGTTCGAGCCGCCGTAGATCGAAACCTTGCGGTTGTTGAAATAGCTCGGCGCGATCTGCGCGGTCCAGTCCATCGCCTCGTTGGAGCCGTCGTCGCCGTGCTCGTCATAAGGTGCTGCGAACGGGCCGATCACTTCCATCAACAGCTCGGTGGTGGCCTGCTGGATTTCCGAGCCTTTGATCTTCAGCACCGAAGACGCCGGATTGGGCTTGCCCTTGCCGTGCTTGCCTTCGTCGGCGACGACGCGCAGCTGCGTCAGTTCGAGCGCCTTGAGTTCGATCTCGACCTCGGCGAGTTTTTCGCGGAATTTCTGGTCCTCCAGCACCGGCCGGCCGCCGGATTCCACCTTGGAGGCCAGTTCCCTGATACGGCGAATCCGCTCCTTGGAAACGCCGACCCGGGCGATGCCGGTGCGCTCGTTGCCGAGCAGGAATTTGGCGTAATCCCAGCCCTTGTTCTCCTCGCCGACCAGATTCTCGAGCGGTACCTCGACATCGTCGAAGAACACCTCGTTGACCTCATGGCCGCCGTCGATGGTCTGGATCGGGCGCACCGTGATGCCCTTGGTCTTCATGTCGATCAGGATGAAGGAAATGCCCGACTGCTTCTTGGCGGCCGGATCGGTGCGGCACAGGCAGAAGATCCAGTCGGCGTATTGCGCCAGCGTGGTCCAGGTCTTCTGGCCGTTGACGATATATTTGTCGCCCTTGCGCTCGGCCTTGGTCTTGAGCGAGGCGAGATCGGAGCCCGAGCCCGGCTCCGAAAAGCCCTGGCACCACCAGTCGTCGACATTGGCG